>Ga0187892_10001919_pt1 | contig 44749 bp, 42 predicted proteins | sample MA1701073metaG_FD_139345 | JGI IMG/M metagenome (GOLD analysis project Ga0187892, IMG submission 139345) | Bio-ooze microbial communities from a basaltic lava cave in the Kipuka Kanohina Cave System on the Island of Hawaii, USA - MA170107-3 metaG ... | reverse complement strand
CGCGCCGGTCGCGCGCGCCACGGCGCGCGACTATCTCGAGCTGACCAAGCCCAGGGTGGTCTCGCTCATCATGTTCACCGCGGTCGTGGGCATGTTCCTGGCCGTGCCGGGCTGGCCGCCGGTTCCGGCGCTGCTCTGGGGCACGCTCGGCATCGCGCTCGCGGCTTCCTCCGCTGCCGCGATCAATCACGTGCTCGATGCGCGCATCGACGCCGAGATGGCGCGCACGCGGCTGCGGCCGCTGCCGCAAGGACGGGTGTCCGAGGCCTACGCGCTCTCCTTCGCCTTCGTGCTGGGCGCGGGTTCGATGCTGGTCCTCGCGCTGCTCGTCAACGCGCTGACGGCCGTTCTCACCTTCTTTTCGATCATCGGCTATGCGGTGATCTACACCGTCTGGCTCAAGCGCGCGACGCCGCAGAATATCGTGATCGGCGGCGCCGCGGGCGCCGCGCCGCCGGTGCTCGGCTGGACCGCCGTCACCGGCAGCATTCATCCCGACGCGCTGCTCCTGTTCCTGATCATCTTCGCCTGGACGCCGCCGCACTTCTGGGCGCTCGCAATCGCGCGCCGGGACGAGTACGCGCGGGTCGGCATCCCGATGCTGCCGGTCACGCACGGCATCGAGTACACCAAGAAATTCATCCGCTACTACACGGTGCTGCTCACGGTAGTGACCGTACTGCCGTTTCTGTCCGGGATGGCCGGGCTGTTCTACCTGGCGGCGGCGCTCACACTCGATGCGCTGTTCCTGCGGCACGCCTGGCGGTTGCAGCGCAGCGACCGGCCGGACCTGCCGATGCGCGTGTTCCGGTTCTCGGTCAATTACCTGGCGCTGCTGTTCGCGGCGCTGCTGGCGGATCACTACCTGAAATGACCGCCGCGGGCTCGCAAGGGGAGAGCCGGTGGATCTGGCGTACATCGAGCTGATCGACTGGCACGCGGGTGCCGTACTGGCGATAACGGTCGCGACGTTCTACCTGTTCGCGAAGGAACGGCTGCCCGTGCAGAGCACCGCGCTGCTGGCGCTGCTGGCGCTGATGCTGCTGTTCGGCGTGTTCCCATACGACCGCGGCGCCCGGCCGCTCGGGCCGGAGCAGTTCCTGGCCGGATTCGGCAACTCGGCGCTGGTGACGATCTGCTTCCTGATGGTGCTCGGCCACGGCCTCACGACCACCGGCGCGCTCGAACCCGCGGTGCGTCTGCTTTCCAGGCTCTGGTCATTCGCGCCACAGCTCGCTTTCCTGCTGATCCTCGTCTTCTGCGTATTCGTCAGCGGCTTCATCAACGACACGCCGGTTGTTGTAATGATGATGCCGGTGCTGGTCGCGATCGCTGCGCGTACCGGCACCAGTCCGGCGCCCACGCTGATGCCGATGAACTGCGCGGTGATCATCGGCGGCATGGCGACGACCATCGGCACGTCCACTAACCTGCTCGTGGTCGGCATCGCCGCCAGTCTGGGCATACCGGCGATCGGGCTCTTCGATTTCTATTACATCGTTGCGATCGCGGCGGCGGTCGCGCTGCCGTATCTTTGGCTGGTCATGCCGCGGCTGCTGCCCAGGGACGCGGCGGATCGCCCGCGCAACGAACCGCTTGCATTCGACGCGGCGCTCGAGATTCACGACAGCGGCTTCGCCGCCGGAAAGACGCTGCAGGCTCTCGGCAGGCGCGCGCGCGGCCTGCGTGTTCTGCAGATCCTGCGGCGGGCGGTCTCGATTGCGCCGCTGCCGGACCTGGCGGTGAAGGCCGGCGACCGCCTGCTGGTGCGCGGGCCACCCGAGGACCTGCGCGAGTACGGCGCCGTTCTCGGCGCCTGGCTGCACGCGCGCGAGCGCGACGAGATTCCCGGCGCGCCCGACCAGGCCTTCGCCCAGGCGCTCATCACTTCGGAGGCCGATCTCGCCGGCACCGCCTCCGACGCGCGCCGCTTTGCCGACCAGCACCGGCTGGCCGTGATCGGCATCCACCGGCCGGGCCTCGACCAGCCCGTGGATCCCGGCGATACGCTGCTGCGTCCCGGAGACGTGCTGCTGCTGCGCGGCCACAAGGAGCAGATCGAAGCGCTGCGCGCTTCCGCGGGCGTGCTGATCCTGGACGCGATGACCGAGTTGCCTCATACGCGCCGCGCGCCGCTTGCGCTTGCGATCATGGCGGGCGTCGTGTTCGTGGCAGCCACCGGCGTGATGCCGCTGGTGCTCGCCTCCGCTTCGGGCGTGGCGGCCATGCTGCTGACCGGCTGCCTCGGGTGGCGCGAGGCGACGGACGCCCTTTCCTCCAAAGTCGTCATGATCGTGGTCGCGAGTCTTGCGCTCGGCGAGGCACTCACGGCCACCGGCATGATCGCGGGCGCCGGCGCTGGCCTCGCCTTGCTGCATGCTTACGTCCCGGCGATCGTCATGCTCGCTGCGCTGATGCTTCTGATGACCGTCATCACCAACTTCGTCTCCAATAATGCTGCAGCGATCATCGGCACGCCCGTCGCCGTCTCGATGGCCGCGAGCATGGGCGTGGACGCCCGCCCATTCGTGCTCGCGGTGCTGTTCGGCTGCAACCTTTGCTTTGCGACGCCCATGGCTTACCAGACCAACTTGATGGTCATGTCCGCGGCGGGTTACCGGTTTGCGGACTTCGTTCGCGCCGGCCTTCCCCTGCTTCTGCTGATGTGGGTGACGCTGACCTGGCTGCTAGCCCGCGAATACGCGTTGCTATGACCCCGCCGGGGCGGGCGCGAGTGGCATGATAGTCGAGGCAAGCTGTCCGGGAGGCGGGCCATGCGTTGGCAAGGCAGGCGTCAGAGCGACAACATCGAGGACCGGCGCGGCATGCGCGTCGGCCGCGGCGTCATCGGCGGCGGCATCGGCACGGTCGCGATCGTGCTGCTCGCGATGTATTTAGGGGTCGATCCTTCGGTCGTGATGCGGGGCGTCGGCACCACCAATGTCAGGCCGACCACGGACGAGCCCTACGCCGAGTCGGAGCAGGAAGCGCTCTGGCGCGAGCAGGTCGCGGTGACGCTGAAGGACACCGAGGATGCCTGGGGCGCCGTGTTCCGGGAAATGGGCGGCCCGTACCGGGAGCCGACGCTCGTTCTGTTCTCCGGAGGCGTGCAGTCCGGCTGCGGCGGCGCGGAGTCCGCGATGGGGCCCTTCTACTGCCCGGCGGATGGGCGCGTGTACATCGACCTCACATTCTTCGACGAGCTCGAGCGGCGGCTCGGCGCCGGCGGCGACTTTGCGCGCTCGTACGTGATCGCGCACGAAGTCGGCCATCACGTGCAGAACCTGCTCGGCAAGTCACGACAGGTCCACGACCTGCAACAGCGTGTCGGCGAGGTCGAGGGCAACCAGCTGTCGGTACGGCTCGAGCTCCAGGCCGACTGCTATGCCGGCCTCTGGGCGCGCCGTATCGAAAACGCCGCTTCCATCCTGGAGTCCGGGGACGCGCAGGAGGCCCTGAACGCCGCGAGCGCGATCGGCGACGACACGCTTCAGCGCAATGCCGGTCGCGCGGTGGTGCCGGACTCCTTCACGCACGGCAGCTCCCAGCAGCGCATGCGCTGGTTCCGGCGCGGCTTCGACACCGGTTCCGTCGCAGCCTGCGACACCTTCGCCGAAGGCGACGTCTAGAATAGCCCCGCAGGCGGCACGGGGGCGGAATGACCGTTCACAGACACCCGGTTCCGGCGGCTTTCGCCGGCCAGGCCAACGTCAAGGCGGCCGATTACGAGACCATGTACCGGGAATCGGTCGATGACCCGGCCGGATTCTGGGCGCGCATCGCAGAGCGCATCGACTGGATGCGCTTCCCGACCCGAATCAAGGACGTCTCCTTCGATCCGGATGATTTCCGCGTGCGCTGGTACCAGGACGGTGAGCTCAACGTCTCCGTCAACTGCCTCGACCGGCAGCTCGGCGAGCGCGGCGACAAGGTCGCGCTCCTGTTCGAGGGCGACGATCCCGCCGTCTCGCGCAAGCTGACGTACCGCGAACTCTACGAGCAGGTCTGCCGTCTCAGCAACGCGTTGCGCCGCACCGGCGTGAGCAAGGGCGACCGCGTTACGATCTACATGCCGATGGTCCCGGAGGCGGCAATCGCGATGCTCGCCTGCGCGCGCATCGGTGCCATCCACTCGGTCGTGTTCGGCGGTTTTTCCCCAGAGTCACTCGCCGGGCGCATCCAGGACTGCGAATCCGCGATCGTCATCACCGCCGATGAGGGCGTGCGCGGCGGCAAGAAAATCCCGCTGAAGGTGAACGTGGATGCCGCGATCGCCTCGCGCAGCCTGCCGGTCCGGCACGTCATCGTGGTGCGCCGCACGGGCGCGCAGCTGAACTGGGTCGAGGGGCGCGACCTGCGCTACGAGGAGATCGTCGCGCGCGAGCCCGCGGACTGCGAGCCGGAGCGCATGAACGCCGAGGACCCGCTCTTCATTCTGTATACCTCGGGCTCCACCGGCAAGCCGAAGGGCGTGCTGCACACGAGCGGCGGCTACCTCGTGTACGTGAACTTCACCTTCTCCTGCGTGTTCGACTACAAGGAGGAAGACGTCTACTGGTGCACCGCAGACGTCGGCTGGGTCACGGGCCACAGCTACATCATCTACGGGCCGCTGTCGAGCGGCGCGACCAGCCTGATGTTCGAGGGCGTACCGAACTATCCCGACGCCTCGCGCTTCTGGCACGTGGTCGACAAGCACCGCGTCAGCATCTTCTATACCGCGCCCACCGCGATCCGCGCGCTGATGCGCGAGGGCGAGGCGCCGGTGCAGGCCGCCTCGCGCGCGAGCCTCCGGCTCCTCGGGACGGTAGGCGAGCCGATCAATCCGGAAGCCTGGGAGTGGTATTACCAGGTGGTGGGCGAAGGCCGCTGTCCGATCGTGGATACCTGGTGGCAGACCGAGACCGGCGGCATCCTGATCTCGCCGCTGCCCGGGGCGACCGCATTGAAGGCGGGATCCGCGACGCAGCCGCTGCCGGGCGTGCAGCCCGCGCTCGTCGATCCCGAGGGCCGGGTCCTCGAAGGCGAAGCCTCCGGCAACCTCGTGCTGCTCGACAGCTGGCCCGGGCAGATGCGCACCGTTTACGGCGATCACCAGCGCTTTATCGACACTTATTTCAAGACCTACCGCGGCCGGTATTTCACGGGCGATGGCGCGCGCCGCGACGAGGACGGCTACTGGTGGATCACCGGCCGCGTCGACGACGTGATCAACGTCTCCGGCCATCGCATCGGCACCGCCGAAGTCGAAAGCGCGCTGGTCGCCCACCCGAAGGTGGCGGAAGCCGCCGTGGTCGGGTTCCCGCACGAGATCAAGGGCCAGGGCATTTATGCCTACGTGACGCTGGTGCGCGGCGAATCTCCGGTTGAGGAGTTGCGCCGGGAGCTCGGCACGTGGGTGCGCAAGGAGATCGGCCCGATCGCGCAGCCCGACTACATCCAGTGGGCGCCCGGCCTGCCCAAGACGCGCTCCGGCAAGATCATGCGGCGCATCCTGCGCAAGATCGCGGCCGGTGAGCACGGCGAGCTCGGCGACACCTCGACGCTCGCCGATCCCGCGGTGGTCGACGACCTGGTGGCGAACCGCCGGGGCGCCGGGACATGATGCGGCGCTTCGCCTGTCTCGCCGCACTCGCGCTCGCCGCGCAGGCGGCCACGGCCGAGCGGCTCATGCTCGCAACCTGGAACCTCGAGTGGATGATGCTGCCCGCGACCTTCGACGAGCTTGCGGAGCAGTGCCTGCCGTCCGGCGTGCGCGCCCGCGGCAGCGATCGCGCGATTCCCTGCAATATCGTGCCCGTCGGACGCTGGGATTCCGGGGACCTGGCGCGGCTCGCGGATTTCGCCGGGCGCGTGCGGGCCGACGTGTTCGCCTTGCAGGAGATCGACGGAGCGGAGGTCGCGGCGCGGATCTTCCCCGAGCACGGCTTCTGCTTCACCAGGCGCCGGCACGTGCAGAACGTGGGCTTCGCCATCCGCCGCGGCATCCCGTTCCGGTGCAACCGCGACTACCGCGAGCTCGGCCTCGAGGACAACGACGTGCGCTGGGGCGCCGACGTCTCGCTGTATCCGGGAACCGCGCGCGAAATCCGCCTGCTCGCGGTGCACCTGAAATCGGCCTGCAACCGCGAAGTACTGACCGACTCGCGCCGGGACTGCCGGATACTTCGGGCACAGGTGCCGGTGCTCGAGGCGTGGATCGACCGGCGCGCGCGCGAGGGCGTCGCCTTCGCGGTCATCGGCGATTTCAACCGCCAGTTCGACCGCGAGCACGATAGCGCGCGTGACGGAAAAAACCGCATCCGCGCCATGTGGCCCGAGCTTGATGACGGCGAGCCGGCCGGCGCCGATCTTGTGAACGCCGGCGCGGACGCCGGTTTCATCATCTGCAACAACGGCGAGCAGGCGCGGCTGGCAATCGATCATTTCGTGCTCGGCCGGCGGCTTGCGCGCCGGCTGGTGCCGGAGTCCTTCCGCGACTGGAACTACCGCGGCTCCGGGCGCTGGCCCGACCACTGCCTGCTGTCGATCGAGGTCGAACTGGAGGCCCGCGATGGCGTATGACCCGGATAACGTCTTCGCGCGCATCGTGCGCGGCGAGATTCCCTGCCACAAGGTGTACGAGGACGCCGATACGATCGCGTTCATGGACATCATGCCGCAAGCCGAGGGCCACACCCTCGTGGTCCCGAAGCGCGCGGGCGAGGACATCCACAGCACGCCGCCCGAGTCGCTGGCCGCCGCGGCCCGCACGGTGCAGAAAGTCGCGCGCGCGGTGCAGAAGGCCTTCGCGCCGCCCGGCATCATGGTCGCGCAACTCAACGGCCCGGCTGCCGGCCAGAGCGTGTTCCACCTGCATTTTCACGTGATCCCGCGTCATGCCGGCAAGGACCTCGGCATTCACGCGGCCAGGCAGGCGGACCATGCAGTGCTTGCCGCGCATGCGGAACGGATCCGCCAGGCGCTCTGAGTCGAGGCGCGCGGCGCAAGCCGCGCAGGATCAGGGGAGTATCGAAGCCATGCCCACCATGAAACGGATGATCGCAGCACTCGCGCTTTGCCTCGCCACCGGCCCGGCCGCGGCCCAGCAGGTCGAGAAGAGGGTCGGCATCGTCGCCGAGGAAGTGGCCTCCCAGATGCAGGCATTCAGCTACAAGGAGGGCCCGAAGTCCTACCTGCTGTTCCGCAGCACCGCGCTCGCGCTCGCCGGCGAGGGCGACGGCGTCGTCGAGTTCCAGGACGGCCGCTCGAATGTCGAGCTCGCCGTGCGCAAGATGCCGCAGCCCTGGACCCTCGGGCCCTACGCCACCTACGTGCTGTGGGCCGTGAGCATCGACGGCCGCGCCAGCAATCTCGGCTCCATCGAGCTCGTCGGCGACCGCGGGGCGCTGCAGACCTCGACGGCGCTCGCCCAGTTCGCGCTGATCGTGAGCGCGGAGCCGCATTTCGCGGTGACGACGCCGGGACGCGCGGTGGTGCTGCGCAATCTTGCAAAGAACGTCAAGGGCACGCCGACCACGATCTCGGGCCTCGCGGAGCGCATGGACTACTCCGCGCTCAAGCCCGCGACGATCAGCCCCAAGTCGAAGATCCCCATGGACCTGGTGCAGGCGCGCTACGCGCTGCAGATCGCCGACCTCGCCGAAGCAGGACAATACGCGAGCGGCACCTTCGAGAAAGCGCGCGCGCTCCTGGCCGCGGCCGAAGCCGCTCAGGTCAGCAAGAAATACAAGGAGCGCAAGGAAGCGCCGCGACTCGCGCGCGAAGCGGTACAGGTCGCCGAGGATGCGCGCCGCGACGGCATCGACGGCCGGATCGCGGCCCAGGCGCGCGCGGAGCGCGAAGCGGCGGCCCTCGCCGCCCGCCAGGAGGCGGAGGAAAGAGCGCGCGTCGAGGCCGAGGCCGCGAGCGAGGCAGCGCGGCGCCGGCAGGAGCTGGCGCTCGAGCAGTCCCGGCGCGAGGCGGAGATCGCGGCGCGCGAGGCGGCTGCCGCGGAGGCCGACCGCGTGCGCTCGGAATTCATGGCTCGTCTGAACCGCGCGCTGCCGACCTATGAGTCCGATCGCGGGCTGGTGGCGGAGATCGCGGGCGTGCAGTTCGCGACGGGTGCGGCGACCCTCAATCCGGCGGCGCGCGAGGCGCTCGCCCGCTTCTCCGGCATCGTCGTCACCTACCCCGAGCTGCGCTTCAAGATCGAGGGACACACCGACAGCACCGGAGGTGCCGCGACCAACCGGGCCCTGTCGCTCTCGCGCGCGATCACGGTGCGCGACTACCTGATCGCCCAGGGCGTCGCCGCCACGACCATCGGGGTGGAAGGCCTGGGGCCCGACCGGCCGGTGGACGACAACGCGACCGCTTCGGGCCGCGCGCGCAACCGGCGCGTCGAGATCGTGCTGACCGGCGGGCCGGTCGGCCGGTGAATACGACGGCGCAGCCGAATTTCTACGAGCGCGTGCTCGCGGTCGCGGGGCTCGCGCTCCTCGCCTTCCTGCTGTACCGGATCCTCGAGCCGTTCCTGGCGCCGCTCGCCTGGGCGCTCTTCATCGGCTTCCTGCTGCAGCCCGCGCAGGCGCGGCTTGCGGGCTGGCTGCGTGGACGTGACTCGATCGCGGCGTTCCTGCTGACGTTGCTGGTGGTGGTGCTGTTCATCGGCCCGCTCACCGCGCTCGCGGTCGCCTTCGCGCGCCAGGCCGCCGCCCTTGCCGGCATGCTGCAGGAGTGGATCGGCCGGCAGGAAGGGACGACCTTTGCCGACTTCGCGACACTGCCTGTGATCGGCCCGGCGCTCGCCTGGCTGGACCAGTACGCGCACCTGAGCGCTGCCGAGGTGCAGGCCTGGATGGCCGAGGGCGGCCGCAGGCTGCTCGAGCGTCTGGCGGCAGCGGGCGGCACGGCTTTCCTCGGCGCGGTCGGCACCGTGCTTTCGTTCGCAGCCATGCTGTTCCTGCTGTTCTTCATCGTGCGCGACGGGCGCGCGATGGCCGCCGGCGCGGTCGCGCTGGTGCCGCTGCCGCCCGCCCGCCGCGACGCGCTCAGCGCGCGGCTTGCGGCGGTCACGCGCGCAGTCATGCGCGGCACCATCCTGACCTCGATGGTGCAGGGCCTGCTGCTCGGCATCGGCTTCGCCGTGGTGGGCCTGCCGGCGCCGGTCGTATTCGGCGTGATCGGCGCGATCCTCTCGGTGGTACCCTTCGGCGGCACCGCGCTGGTCTGGGTACCGGCCGTGGCGGTGCTCGCCTTCCAGGGCCGCTACGGCTCCGCGATCGCACTCGCCGTCGTGGGGGCGATCGTAAGCAGCGTGGACAACTTCCTGAAGCCGCTCCTGATTTCCGGGCGTGCCGCCGTTCCGACGCTGGCCGTGTTCATCGGCGTGATCGGCGGCCTCGCCGCCTTCGGCGTGATCGGTCTGTTTCTCGGACCGGTCGTGATCGCGCTCGCGCTGGCGCTCGCGGATTTCGCCAGGGATACGCAGTCAGCGCCGCCCCGTTAGCGGCGCACCGCTTGATAGAATGCGCGGCCCATGGCCGCCCACCGCCTGCTCGATTCGCTCAACGACGCCCAGCGCGAGGCCGTCACGGCCCCGCTCGGCCCGGTGCTGGTGCTGGCCGGCGCCGGCAGCGGCAAGACGCGGGTCCTGACCCACCGCGCCGCCTGGCTGATCGTCGAGCACGGCGTCTCGCCGCACGGCCTGATGGCCGTCACCTTCACCAACAAGGCCGCGGCCGAGATGCACGGCCGCATCGAGTCGCTCCTGAACATGCCCGCGGATCCGCTCTGGATCGGCACCTTCCACGGGCTCGCGCACCGGATGCTGCGGCGCCACTGGCGCGAGGCGGGCCTGCCGGCCTCGTTCCAGATCATCGACGAAGACGATCAGCAGCGCCTGGTGCGCAAGATCATCCGCGAGCAGGAGCTCGACGAGCAGCGCTGGGTGCCGCGCGAGGTGCAGGGATTCATCAATGCCCACAAGGATGAGGGCCGCCGCTCGAAGAAACTCGACGACCGCGGCGACCCGACGCGCCGGCAGCTGATCCGGCTGTACGCGCTCTACGAGTCGCGCTGCGAGCGGGCGGGCATCATCGACTTCGCGGAGCTGCTGTTACGCGCTTTCGAGACCCTGCAGAACGTGCCGGACCTCGGCGCTTACTTCCGCGAGCGCTTCCGTCACATCCTGGTCGACGAGTTCCAGGACACCAACGGCATCCAGTACGAATGGCTGAAGCTGTTGGCTGGTCAGACAGGCGCGCTCTACGTCGTGGCTGACGACGATCAAGCGATATATCGGTGGCGCGGAGCTCGCGTGGAAAACGTTCAGACTTTCCGCCGCGAATTCGGCGCCACCGTGCACCGCCTCGAACAGAACTACCGCTCCACCCAGGTGATCCTGGGCGCCGCGAACGCGGTGATCGCGAAAAACACGGAACGCATGGGCAAGGAGCTGTGGACCGAGGTCAAGGGCGGCGAGCCGATCCGCGTGTACGCCGCCTTCAACGAGCGCGACGAGGCCGACTTCGTCATCGAGCGCATCCGCGAGCACGCGCGCCGCGGGCTGCCGCTCGCGGCCGCCGCGGTCCTCTATCGCAGCAATGCGCAGTCACGCGCCTTCGAGGAGGCGCTGATGGCCGCGCGCATTCCGTACCGAGTGTACGGCGGGCTGCGCTTCTTCGAGCGCGCGGAGATCAAGGATGCGCTCGCCTACCTGCGCCTGACGCAGGCGCGCGCCGACGATATCTCATTCGAGCGCGTGGTCAACCTGCCGGCGCGCGGCATCGGCGGCGGCACGCTCGGGCAGCTGCGTGCGCAGGCCCGTGAGCAGAGCGCCAGCCTGTGGGACGCCGGCCAGGCGCTGTTGCCGTCCCTGCCGGCGCGTGCCGGCAACGCCCTGCGCGGCTTCTTCGCGCTGGTGGAAAGGCTCGCTGCGGATATCGCGGCGCTGCCGCTCGAGGAACAGGTGCGCCACGTCATCCAGGCCTCGGGCCTGCGCGATCACCATGCGAAAGAGAAGGACCACAAGGGCGAAACGCGCGTCGAGAACCTGGACGAGCTCGTGAATGCAGCCGAAGGCTTCATGCCGGTGAACGACGAGGGGCTCACGCCGCTGGCCGCCTTCCTCGCGCATGCGACGCTGGAGTCCGGCGAGACCCAGGCCGGCACCGGCGACGACTGCGTGCAGCTCATGACGCTGCACTCCGCGAAGGGACTCGAGTTCCCGACCGTGTTCCTGGTCGGCCTCGAGGAAGGTCTGTTCCCCTCCGAGCATTCGGCCTTCGACGCCGACCGGCTGCCGGAGGAGCGGCGGCTCTGCTACGTCGGCCTCACGCGCGCCATGCAGCGGCTTTACCTGACGCATGCCGAGAGCCGGCGCACCTTCGGCCGCACCGCGTACCGCGATCCTTCGCGCTTCCTGTCGGAGCTGCCGGCCGAGGCGCTCGAGGACGTGCGCCCGCGCATCTCGGTCAGCCGGCCGCTCTATACAGCGCCGGACCCAGCCAGCACGCGGCGCGGGCCGGCCGCGGAGGCCGTTGAGACGCGCCGCCGTTCGCGTGCCGCCGCCCCGCTCGCGGGCGAGGATATTCCAATGCAACTCGGCACGCGCGTGCGCCACCCGAAGTTCGGCGAGGGCACGATCCTGCGCTTCGAGGGCAGCGGCGAGAGCCGCCAGGTTCACGTCAACTTCGAGAGCTGCGGCCGCAAGATCCTGATGTACGACATCGCGCGGCTCGAGCAGATCGCCTGAGTCAGCCACCGCACGCAACAGGGCGGCGTCGCGGCGGTGTTCCTGTCCCGCATGGCCAGCCCGGCGAATGACGGCTCGGGCAGTGCGCTAGAATCGCGGGCGTCGCTGGGCCGGCGCAGGGCCGGTGAGGGAGCGGCCGTGAAGATCATCATCCTGGGCGCCGGCCAGGTCGGCAGCACCGCCGCCGCGCAGCTCGCGCGCGAACAGAGCAACGACGTCACGGTCGTGGACACGCGCGACGAGGTCCTGCGCGACCTGCAGGATCGCCTCGACATCCGCACGATCTCCGGCAACGCCGCGCATCCTGCCGTGCTGGAAGCGGCCGGCAGCAACGGGGCCGACCTGCTGGTCGCCGTGACCTCGAGCGACGAGGTCAACATGATCGCCTGCCAGATCGCCTGGACCCTGTTCGGCACCCCGACCAAGATCGCGCGCATCCGCTCGGGCGACTACTACAAGCGGCCGGAACTGTTCGGCGAGAACGCGATTCCCGTGGACCTCGCGATCAGCCCGGAGCAGCTGGTGACCGACTACGTCGCGCGCCTGATCCGCTACCCGGGCGCGCTGCAGGTGCTCGATTTCGCCGACGGGCGCGTGCGCCTGGTCGGCATGCGCGCGCTCAAGGGCGGCAAGCTGGTCGGGCACCAGCTCAAGGAGCTGCGCTCGCACATCCCGAACCGCGAGGTGCGGGTTGCCGCCATCTACCGCAAGGGCCGCAGCATCAAGCCCGAGGGCAATACCGCCATCGAGGAGCACGACGAGGTGTTCTTCGTCGCCGCGCGCCAGGACATCCGCCCGATGATGCAGGAGCTCTCGATCGCGGAATCCGCGATCCGGCGCGTCGTGATCGCGGGCGCCGGAAACATCGGCTTCCGGCTCGCGAGCGCACTCGAGGAGCGCGTGCAGGTCAAGCTCATCGAGCGCGACCAGCCGCGCGCGCGGCGCGCGGCGGAGGCGTTGCGCAACGCGCTGGTGCTGACGGGCGACGCCGCGGACGAGGAGCTGCTGCTCGAGGAGAACATCGACGAGGCCGACGTGTTCGCGGCGGTCACCAATGCCGAGGAGGCGAACATCCTCTCGGCAATGCTCGCCAAAAAGCTCGGCGCGCGCCGCGTGATGGCGCTGATCAACAAGCCGTCGTATGCCGAACTCATGGAAGGCGGCACGATCGACATCGCAATCTCGCCGCAGACGGTCACGATCGGCGCGCTGCTGGCGCACGTGCGCCGCGGCGACGTGGTACGCGTGCATTCGCTGCGCCGCGGCGCCGCCGAGGCGCTCGAAGCGATCGTCCATAACGAGCACGGCGACTCGCCGGTGGCCGGGCGGCGCGTCGAGGAGATCTCGCTGCCAGAGGGCACCACGATCGGCGCCATCGTCCGCGGCGAGGACGTGATCATGGCCCACCACGACACGACCATCCAGGCCGATGACCACGTGATCCTGTTCCTGACTGACCGCCGGCATGTCGAGGATGTCGGAAAGCTGTTCCAGGCCGGCGCGCGCGCATGAACCTTCTGGTCGTGCAACGCATCCTCGGGCTGATGCTCATGATGTTCAGCCTGACGATGCTGCCGGCGATCGGCGTGTCTTTCTACTATGCCGACGGGCACTGGTACCCCTTCCTGGCTGCGTTCGGCATCATCGCCGCGATCGGCCTCGCCCTGTGGCTGCCGGCGCACCGCGTGCGCCGCGACCTGCGCCTGCGCGATGGCTTCCTCGTTGTCGCCGTGTTCTGGGTCTGTCTGGGCGTCGCCGGCGCGACGCCGCTGCTGATCAGCGACGTGCCGGCCATGTCCTTCACGGATGCGGTATTCGAGGCGGTATCCGGGTTCACGACCACGGGCGCGACGGTGCTGGTCGGCCTCGACGGGCTGCCGAAGTCGATCCTCTATTACCGCCAGCAGATCCAGTGGTTCGGCGGCATGAGCATCATCGTCCTGGCCGTTGCGCTCCTGCCCGTGCTCGGCATCGGCGGCATGTCGCTGTACCGGGCCGAGACCCCCGGCCCGTTCAAGGACCAGAAGCTCACCCCGCGCATTACCCAGACGGCGAAGGCCCTGTGGCTCGTGTATGCGCTCCTTACGGCCGCGTGCGCGCTCGGCTACTGGCTGGCGGGCATGGGCGTCTTCGATGCGATCGGACACGCGTTCAGCACCATTTCGACCGCCGGATTCTCGACCCACGATGCCAGCCTCGCGCACTTCAACAGCGTCGCCGTCGAAACCGTCGCCACCACTTTCATGTTTCTCGGCGGGACGAGTTTCGCGCTTCACTTCGTGGTCTTTCGCGGCCGCGACCCGCGCCTGTACTGGCGCGACACGGAGTTCCAGGCCTATGCCTGGCTGGTTGCGGCGCTCGTTCTCGGCGTCACCACCTACCTCTGGCTCGCGGGCGAGTACGATTCCTTCGGGACGTCGCTGCGGCACGCCAGCCTGCAGGTCGTCTCGGTACAGACCAGCACGGGTTTCCTGACCACCGGCTTCGCGGACTGGCCGGGCGCGATCCCGGCCGTCATGATGCTCTTCACGATCGTCTGCGCCTGTGCCGGTTCCTCCGCCGGCGGCATGAAGGTGATCCGCTGGCTGATCGTGTTCCGGCAGGGCGTTGCGGAGCTCAAGCAGCTGGTGCACCCGAACGCGGAGATCCCGGTCAAGATCGCCGGCCGCCCGGTCGCCGCGCGCATCGTCGGCGGCGTCGCCGGCTTTTTCGCGATGTACTTCATCGTGTTCGCGGTGCTGATGATCCTGCTCCTGATGCTGGGACTCGACCAGGTGACGGCCTGGTCCGCAGTCGCGGCCTGCATCAACAACGTGGGTCCCGGCCTCGGCGAAGTCGCCTGGACATTCGCGGACGTCTCGGATTCCGCGAAGTGGGTGTGCACGATCGCGATGCTGGTCGGACGCGTCGAGATCTTCACCTTCATCCTGCTCCTGACCCCGGCCTTCTGGCAGCGCTGATGGCACTGCGCGAGAACCTGCAACGCATGCTCGAGCGCGGACAGGATTCGCCGCTCCTGCGCTTCGCGCTCGGGCAGGAATGCCTCAAGGGCGGCGACCTGGTCGCCGCCGTCGACCACCTGCGCCAGGCCGTGGACCAGAATCCGCGCTACTCCGCGGCGTGGAGGGCGCTCGGCCAGGCGCACGAGCGCGCCGGATCGCCGGACCGCGCCGCCGAGGTCTACGAGCGCGGCATCGTCGCGGCGCGCGAGGCCGGCGACGTGCAGGCCGCGAAGGAGATGACCGTATTCCTGCGCCGCTTGCGCAAGGGCCCGAAGGCCGCGACGTGAGCGCGCCGCCGGGCGCGGGCGCCCGCCTGCTGGCCTTGCTCGATGCGATCTCCGAGTGGACCGGCCGCGTCGTCTCCTGGCTCACGCTCGCGATGGTGCTCGCGACCGTGACGGTCGTCGTGCTGCGCTACGCCGCGGGCATGGGCCTGATCTGGCTGCAGGAATCGGTCAACTGGATGCACGCGCTCGTCTTCATGCTGGGCGCGGCCTACACGCTCAAGGCCGACGAGCACGTCCGGGTGGACGTCTTCTACCGCGAGATGAGCGAGCGCCGTCGCGCGCTCGTCAACCTCGCCGGCACCGCGCTGTTCCTGCTGCCGCTCTGCGCTTTTCTCCTGATCGAGAGCTGGCAGTACGTGGCCACATCCTGGCGCATCGGCGAGCGCTCGCGCGAGGCCGGCGGCCTGCCGATGCTGTACCTGCTGAAGACCCTGATCCCGCTGATGGCGGCGTTGCTCGGCCTCCAGGGCACCGCCGCCGGCGTGCGCGCTCTCCTCGCGCTCCGGGCGCCGAAGCGGGCCTGACCATGGAGTGGCTCGCGCTGGTCCTGTTCGCGCTGATCATCGCGGCGCTGCTCGCCGGTTACCCGGTCGCGTTCACGCTTGCGGGCGTTTCGCTCGGCTTCGCGGTGCTCTGCAGCGCATTCGGCGTCTTCGATACCGCTTATCTCGAAGCGCTGCCGAGCCGCCTGTTCGGCACCATGCAAAACCAGTCGCTCATCGCCGTCCCGCTCTTCATCTTCATGGGGCTTGTGCTCGAGCGCGCGCGCATCGCGGACGAGCTCCTCGAGACACTCGGCCAGGTCTTCGGCCACGGCCGCGGCGGTCTCGCGATCGCGGTGGTGGTCGTGGGCGCGCTGCTCGCGGCCAGCACCGGCATCGTCGGCGCCACAGTCGTGACCATGGGACTTCTGTCGCTGCCCGCGATGCTGAAGTGCGGCTATGACCCGCGCGTCGCGACCGGCACGATCTGCGCCTCCGGCACGCTCGGCCAGATCATCCCGCCGTCCATCATCCTGGTGCTGCTCGGCGACGTGCTGTCCTCGTCCTACCAGCAGGCACAGTTGCGCGCCGGCAACTATGCGCCCGAGAGCGTCTCGGTCGGCGACCTGTTCGCCGGCGCGATAGTGCCCGGGATTCTGCTGGTCGCCCTTTACGTCGCCTATGTAATGGCGGTCGCCTGGATGCAGCCGCATCGGCTGCCCGCGCCGCCGGAGGATCCGCACCAGGCCGGCGAACACCTGGGCCGGCGCGCCATGCGCGCGCTGTTCGCGCCGCTCGCGCTGATCGTCGCCGTGCTCGGCTCGATCATCGCGGGCTATGCCACGCCCACCGAGGCCGCGGCCGTCGGCGCGGCCGGCGCGCTCCTGCTCGCCCTGGCGCGCCGCTCGCTGACCCTCGGACGCCTGCGCGAAGTCATGCAGGGCACGGTGCGCCTGACCTCGATGGTGTTCATCATCCTGGTCGGCGCGTCTGTATTTTCTCTCGTGTTCCGCGGCTTCGGCGGCGACGTGCTGGTGCACGACCTCCTGTCCTCGCTGCCGGGCGGCGCGGCCGCTGCGATGCTGGTCGTCATGCTCGCGATGTTCCTGCTGGGCTTCATCATCGACTTCATCGAGATCACCTACATCGTGGTGCCGGTGGTCGCGCCGGTGCTGCTCGCCATGGGCATGGACCCGGTCTGGCTGGGCGTCATGATCGCGGTCAACCTGCAGACCTCCTTCCTGACGCCGCCCTTCGGCTTCGCGCTCTTCTACCTGCGCGGCGTCGCGCCGGCCTCGGTGCGCACCGCGGACATTTACCGCGGCGTGCTGCCCTTCGTGGCGCTTCAGCTCCTGATGCTGGTCGTATTGTGGTTCTGGCCGCGGCTCGCGACCTGGCTGCCCGAGCGGATCTACGGCTGAGTGCTCAACCGCGCGCGTTGAGGTAGGCGCGTTCGGCGATGTCCATGTAGGGCCGCATCCGCCGGCTGAAGGACTCGATCGACTCCAGCACGCGCGCGAACAGCGGATCGCGCTGCGCGTTCTCGCGCAGGATCTCGGCGGCGTAGCCCCGGAAGGCGCGGATCACATCGTCCGGGAACGGCCGCAGCATCACGCCGTGGTCACGCACCAGCGTCTCGAGGGCCTCGGCGTTGCGCGCCAGGAATTCGGCCGACAGGCGGTCGCTGGTGGCGCCGGCGCAGGCGGCGAGGGTCGCCTGCAGGTCCGGCGGCAGCGCGTCCCAGGCCGCCCGGTTGACGATCATCTCGAGCGCGGAGCCTGGCTCGTGCCAGCCCGGGTAGTAGTAGTACCGCGCGGCCTTGTGAAAGCCGAAGGCGAGGTCGTTGTACGGGCCGATCCACTCGGTCGCGTCGATCGCGCCGGTCTGCAGCGCGGTGAAGATCTCCGAGCCCGGCATCGTCACGGGCGTGCCGCCCGCGCGTGCGATCACCTCGCCGCCGAGCCCCGGGATGCGCATCTTGAGCCCGCGGATGTCGGCGAGCGAGCGGATCTCCCTGCGGAACCAGCCGCCCATCTGCGTGCCGCTATTGCCGCAGGGAAAGGGCAGCAGGCCGAAGGGCGCATAGGCCTCGCGCCAGAGCTCGAGCCCGCCGCCCTGGTAGAACCAGGCATTGATCTCCTGCTGCGTGAGCCCGAAGGGAATCGCCGAGAAGAACGAAGCGGCCGGAATCTTCCCCTTCCAGTAGTAGGCGGCGCCGTGACCGAGCTCCGCGGTGCCGCCCGCGACTGCGTCGAACACTTCGAAGGCGGGCACGAGCTCGCCGTCGCCATAAACGCGCAGCTTGAGCCGGCCGCCGGTGCATTCCTCCACGCGCTTCGCGAACTCGCTTGCGCCCGTGCCTAGGCCCGGAAAATTCGGCGGCCAGGTGGTGACGAGCCGCCACTCGAAGGATTCGCTCGAGCGCCCGGGCGCGGATTCACCCACCTTGCGCCCGCAGGCCGCGGCCGCCGCTGCCGCCGCACCCATGCCGAGGCCACGGATCAGATCGCGTCGCTTCATGCTGCCCCCAGGCCGCCGGAATCGCGGCTGCGCCAGGGATACCATAGCAGCCGTGTACGAATCGAGGCATCAACCGCCACTGCACCGCGCCGGGTTCCTGCGCCGCATCCTCGGCCATGCGGTGGTGGCGGCCGGCCTGCTCGCCGTCTCGATCGCCATCGGCATGGCGGGCTACGTCGGCTTCGAGCGGCTGTCGTGGACCGACGCCTTCCTCGATACCTGCATGCTGCTCGGCGGGATGGGCCCGGTCCACGCGCCGGAGACCGGTGCCGGCAAGATCTTCGCCGCACTGTTCGCGCTGTATGCGGGGCTCGTCTTCGTCGCGGCCGCCGCGATCGTGCTGGCGCCGGTGGCGCACCGGCTGCTGCATCGTTTCAACTGGCAGTCGTCGCGCCGTGACGATTGATCCCGGCTCGTGATCGGACTTCTTCAGCGCGTGACCGAGGCTGACGTGAGCGTAGACGGCGCCGAGATCGCGCGCATCGGCCCAGGCCTCCTCGTGCTGGTCGCGGTCGAGCGTGGCGACGACGAGTCCGCCGCCGAGCGCCTGCTCGAGCGGCTGCTGAGCTACCGGGTCTTCGCCGATCGCGAGGGGCGCATGAATCTCTCGGTGACGGACACGGGTGGCGCGCTACTGCTGGTACCCCAGTTCACGCTGGCGGCGGACACCGGCAAGGGCCTGCGCCCGGGCTTCAGCCGCGCCGCCCCGCCGGCCGAAGGCGAGCGCCTGTTCGCCCATCTCGCCCGCCGCGCCCGGGCCCGATTCCCTGCCACGGAAACCGGCCGTTTCGGCGCCTACATGCGGGTTTCGCTGGTGAACGACGGGCCCGTCACATTCTGGCTAGGGACCGGGGGCCGGGGCGAAGGCGGCGACGCGATTGGCGTATCATCGCCCTGAGAGCCCGGTGCGCGGGCCGGAGTCATCGACATGGGCATTGGTTTTCGCGAACTGCTAATCATCCTCGCGATCGCGCTCCTGATCTTCGGGGCCAAGAAGCTGCGCAACATCGGCTCGGACCTCGGTGCCGCGGTGCGCGGCTTCAAGAAGTCGATGAACGAGGGCGATGCCGAGGAATCGGGCAAGAAGCTCGCCCAGGACGAGCGCCCGGACGCCGACTTCAGCGACAAGCGCGAACGCGCGGATTCCTCCAAGAACACCTGAGCCCTGATGTTCGAGGTCGGATTCACCGAGATCGTCCTGATCCTCGGCATCGCGCTCTTGGTGCTGGGTCCCGACAAGCTGCCGAAGCTCGCCAGCCAGGTCGGGCGCTGGGCCGGGCGTGCGCGCGCCATGGCGCGGCAGCTGCGCCAGCAGCTCGACGAGGAAGTGACCGTGATCCCCAAGGACGATTTCGGCCCCAGAGCGCAGAAGCCACCCGGCACGGCGCCTGCGCCGCCGGCGAGCCCTTCCGGCGCCGATGAAGGCGTCAAGCCGCCTGTCGAATGACTGCCCCCGAACAGAACGAACAGCTCGCCGAGAGCTCGCTGCTCTCGCACCTGTTCGAGCTGCGCGATCGCCTGCTGAAGTGCGTGCTCGCGATGCTCGTGATCGCGGTGCCCTGCCTGTTCTTCGCGAACGACATTTTCAGCTGGCTCGCAGAGCCACTGCGTGCCCAGCTGCCCGAGGGGGCCAATCTGATCGCGACCTCGGTGCTGGCGCCCTTCATGACGCCGTTCAAGCTCGCGCTGCTCGCCGCGATCTTCTTCGCGATGCCGATCATTCTCTACCAGGTATGGGCCTTCGTTGCGCCCGGGCTGTACCGCCACGAACGGCGCTTCGCGCTGCCGCTCTTCATCTCGAGCGTCGTGCTCTTCTATGCGGGCGCCGCCTTCGCGTATTTCGTCGTGTTCCCGCTGGCGTTCAGGTTCTTCGTCGGCACCACGCCCGAGGGCGTACAGATGATGACCGACATGACGCAGTACATGGATTTCGCGGTGCTGATGTTCTTCGCTTTCGGGCTCGCCTTCGAGATCCCGGTCGCGACGGTGCTGCTCGCGCGCACCGGTCTGGTGAAGATCGCGAAGCTCACGGCGAACCGCGGCTACGTGCTGCTCGGCATCTTCATCGTCGCGGCGTTCCTGACGCCGCCCGATCCGGTGTCGCAGACCATGATGGCCGTGCCGATGTATCTGCTGTACGAAGGCGGCGTGCTGATGGCGCGTATTCTCGTTCGCGACAAACCCGAACAAGAACAAGCCGAATCGGCTTGATGTTGCACCGCAACATGGCGGAGACTCGCCGAACCCTGGGGGAGTAAGCGCGAATGACGAGCGACGCCAACCAATCGCCGGCGACCATCTTTGGCCACCCGCGCGGGCTGGCCACGCTCTTTTTCACCGAGATGTGGGAGCGCTACGCCTTCTACGGCATGCGCGCGCTGCTCATCCTGTTCCTGGTGGACGCGATCGCGGAAGGCGGCTTCGGCATGACCGACCGCACCGCGACGGCCATCTACGGCCTTTACACCGCGGGCGTCTACGTCATCTGCCTGCCGGGCGGCTGGATCGCGGACCGTCTGGTCGGCGCGCAGCGCGCCGTGCTCTGGGGCGCGGTCCTCATCATGATCGGCAACGCGATCCTCGCGATCCCCGGTTCGCCGGAACTTTTCTACGCCGGCCTCATGTTCAACGTCTTCGGCGTCGGTCTTCTGAAGCCCAACATCTCGGCGATCGTCGCGGAGCTCTACCCCGAAGGAGGCGTGCGCCGCGACGCCGGTTTCACGCTCTTCTACATAGGCATCAATGTCGGCGCGTGGCTTGGCCCGTTCGTCACCGCCTGGCTCGCGCAGACTTACGGATGGCGCGTCGGCTTCGCTTCGGCGGCGGTCGGCATGGCCCTCGGCATCGCGCAGTACCAGATCACCCGCCGCCATCTCGGCACGGCAGGACTCACGCCACACCGGCCCGCCGGCGATTCCGCTACCGGGCGCGACTGGGCCTACGTGCTCGTCGCCGTCGCGGCCGTCGTTGCAATTGCAGCCCTCGGCCTGAGCGGCGTATTCGACATCGATGCACGCGCAGCCGCGGAGTGGGCGACTTGGGTGATCGTCTCCATGGCTGTCGGCTACTTCGCCTACCTGTTCCTGTTCGCCGGCCTGAACGCGGTCGAGAAGAAGCGCGTGGTCGTCATCGTCGTACTGTTCATCGCCTGCGCGCTGTTCTGGTCGGGATTCGAGCAGACCGGATCCTCGCTCAACCTGTTCGCCGAGCGCTACACGGACCGCATGCTGTTCGGCTGGGAGGTCCCCGCCGGCTGGTTCCAGTGGCTGAATCCGCTGTTCATCATCATGTTTGCGCCGCTGTTCTCGATCCTCTGGGTCGCGCTCGCCAAGCGCCACCTCGATCCGGCCGCGCCCGCGCAGTTCGCCTTCGGCCTGATCCTGCTCGGTCTCGGCTTCCTGGTGATGGTCGGCGCCGCCACCATCGTCGCGGGCGGGGGCCAGGCCGCGCCCACCTGGCTGATGCTGACCTATCTCCTGCACACCTTCGGCGAGCTGTGCCTGAGCCCGGTCGGGCTTTCCAGCATGACCAAGCTCGCGCCGCAGCGCTTCGTCGGCCAGATGATGGGCATCTGGTTCCTGGCGACCTCGCTCGGCAACCTGATCGCGGGGCTGATCGCGGGCGAGGTGACCGACGTCGGCCTCGCCGAGATGCCGGGCCAGTTCATGAACATCTTCTGGTTCGGCCTCGGCTGCGGCGGACTGCTCCTGCTCATCAGCCGCCCGGTCAAGAATCTCATGGGTGGCGTGCGATGAGCGTCCGCTACGTCGCGCAGGCCGCTGCGCTCGCACTCGCGCTCGCCGCCTGCGGCGGTAAGCCGAAGGAGACGCCCGAAGAGTACGCCTCCCGCGCCAACACCGAGCTCAAGAAGAGCGGGCACGAGTACGCCATGGCCGCCTGGACCCAGCTCACTTACATCACGCCGGACACCGAGACGCTCGCGGCCCGCGCCTACGAGCGCGTGCAGGCCGACTACGCGCGCCTGATCGACGAGGCGAAAGCCTACGAAGGCCGGGAGATTCCGGCGGACGCGGCGCGCACCATCCGCAACATCAAGTTCGGGCTGGCGGCGCCGGCGCCGAAGGATCCCGCGAAGCGCGCGGAACAGAGCGAGATCGAGTCCCGCATGCTCTCGACCTACAGCTCCGGGAAGTATTGCCCCAGGGGGCCGGAGAGCTGCCGGACTTTCGAGCAGCTGGCGGAGACGATGGCGAAGAGCCGCGATCCCGAGGAGCTCCTGGAGACGTGGCAGGGCTGGCACGCGATTTCGCGGCCGATCCGCAAGGATTACCAGCGTTTCGTGGAGCTGGCGAACGAGGGCGCACAGGGTATCGGCTTGGCCGACGTCGGCGACCTGTGGCGATCGGGTTACGACATGAGCGCGACGGAGTTCGAAGCCGAGGCCGAGCGTCTCTGGGGCCAGGTCAAGCCGCTCTACGACGGGCTGCACTGCTATGCGCGCGGCAAGCTTCAGGAGAAATACGGCAGCGACCTGGTGCCGGACGGCAAGCCGGTGCCCGCCCATTTGTTCGGCAACATGTGGGCGCAGCAGTGGAACAACATCTACGACCTGCTGGAACCCTACCCGGGCGTTTCCGACCTGGACGTGACGGCGGAGCTCCTGAAGCAAGGCTACGACGCGAAGAAGATGACGGAGTCGGCCGAGTCGTTCTACGTCTCGCTCGGCTTCCCGGAGCTGCCCGACAGTTTCTGGGAGCGCTCGATGCTGACCCGGCCGCGGGACCGCGAAGTGGACTGCTATGCGAGTGCCTGGCTGATCGATGCCAAGGCGGATGTCCGCATCAAAATGTGCACGCAGGTCACCGAGGAGGATCTGTACACGCTCTACCACGAGCTCGGGCACATCTATTACGACATCCTTTACTCGAAGCAGCCCTACCTGTTCCAGGGCGGCGCGCACGACGGCTTCCACGAAGCGATCGGCGACACCATCAACCTGTCGATGACCGAGGGCTACCTCGCGAGCGTCGGCCTGCTGCCCAAGGGCACACGCTCGAGCCCTGAGGCCCTGATCAACCGGCAGATGAAGGTGGCCAGCGAGAAGATCGCCTTCCTGCCCTTCGGCAAGCTGGTGGACCAGTGGCGCTGGGGCGTGTTCTCGGGCGCGACCCCGCCCGAAAAGTACAACGAGGCCTGGTGGGAGCTGCGGCGCAAGTACCAGGGCGTCGAGGCGCCGGTCGCGCGCGGCGACCAGGATTTCGACCCGGGCGCCAAGTACCACATCCCCGGCAACACGCCGTACACGCGCTACTTCCTGTCATTCGTGCTCCAGTTCCAGTTCCACCGCGCGCTGTGCCAGGCAGCGGGGCACCAGGGGCCGCTGCACGAATGCTCGATCTTCGGCAACCCGGAAGCCGGCCGCCGCTTCCAGGAGATGCTCGCCCTCGGCGCCAGCAAGCCGTGGCAGGATGCGCTCGAGAAGCTGACCGGTACGCGCCAGATGGACGCGTCGGCGATCGTCGAGTATTTCCAGCCGCTGATGGGCTGGCTCGAGGAACAGAACCGCGGGCGCGGCTGCGGCTGGTAACAACAACAAGGGGCAAGCCATGAATGCGCATGACCCGGCGCAACTGACCGTTCGCGCCATCCTGCTCTCGCTGATCCTGGCGATGCTGCTCGCCGCGGCGAATGCCTACCTCGGCCTGTTCGCAGGACTCACGGTCGCGACCGCGATCCCGGCGGCGGTCGTTTCCATGGGCGTGCTGCGGCTGCTCGGCCGCTCGAGCATCCTCGAGAACAACATCGTCGCGACCGGCGCCTCGGCTGCCGCCTCGATCGCGGCCGGCACAATCTTCACGATCCCGGCGCTCGTGATCATGGGACACTGGGCGCGCTTCGATTACTGGTGGGTGCTCGCGATCGCGGGACTCGGCGGCCTGCTCGGCGTGCTGTTCTCGGTGCCGCTGCGCCGCACGCTGATCCTTGACCAGAAGCTCCAGTTCCCGGAGGGCGTCGCGACCGCAGAGGTGCTGAAGGTCGGCGAAGACCCGAGCCGCGGGGTCAAGGTGCTCTCGATCGCCGCCGCCGCGGGCGCGCTCTTCAAGCTGTCGCTGTCCGGATTCCGGTTCTCGCCGGAATCATTCGCGGCTGCGCGTTTCTTCGGCGAGCGCACGATCGGCTTTTTCGGCATCAACCTGTCTCCGGCGCTGCTCGGCGTCGGCTTCATCGTCGGCTTCAACATCGGCTGCCTGATGCTCTCGGGCGGCGCGCTGTCCTGGTGGGTATTCATCCCGTTCTACAACAACTTCCTGATCGACGGGAATCCGGCGCTCGCCGCCGAGATTGCGGGCCTGTCTGCCGAGGACGCCGGTTACACGATCTGGAGCCGGCAGATCCGCTACATCGGAGTCGGCGCGATGCTGATCGGCGGCCTCTGGTCGCTCTGGTCGCTGCGCAAGTCGCTGCTGTCAGGCGTCCGCACGGGTCTTGCGATGAAGGCCGGCTCGGCCGCGGGCGTGCCACACACGGAACGCGACCTGCCGATGAAGGCGGTCATGTCCGGCATCGTCATCTTCGTGCTGCCGATCTTCGCGCTGTACCAGGTCGTGGTCGGGCATCTCGGCATCGCGCTCGCCATGGCCGTGATCATGGTGATCGCGGGCTTCGTTTTCTCCTCGGTGAGCGGCTACATGGCCGGGCTGGTCGGCTCCTCGAATAATCCTGTTTCCGGCATCACGATCTCGACCATCCTGTTTGCCTCGCTGCTGTTGCTCGCCGTGTTCGGCAAGGGCTCCTCGGTCGGGCCGGTCGCCGCGATCCTGATCGGCGCCGTGATCTGCAGCGCCGCGGCGGTCGCCGGCGACAATCTGCAGGATCTGAAAGCGGGACAGCTGGTCGGCGCCACGCCCTGGCGCCAGCAGGTGATGCTCGGGATCGGCGCGGTTGCCTGCGCGGCCGTCATGGCGCCGGTGCTCAACCTGCTGCTCGAGGCCTACGGCATCGGCACGCCCGCGCGCGAAGGCGTGAACGCACTCGCAGCGCCGCAGGCGACCCTGATGGCCTCCGTGGCCGGTGGCATCTTCGGCAGCGGCCTGCCGTGGAACATGGTCGCGATCGGCGCGGGTGTCGGCGCGGTTGTTATCGTACTCGATGAATGGCTCAAGGCGCGCGGCGCAAGCTGGCGCGCGCCCGTGCTCGGGGTCGCGATCGGCATCTACCTGCCGCTCGAGCTCACGACTCCGATTTTCCTGGGCGGCGTGATCGCGGAACTGGCGACACGCTGGCACCGCCGCCGCCATCCCGGCGGCGATCCGGAGAAGCTCAAGCAGATGGGCCTCTTGTTCTCGGCCGGCCTGATCGCGGGCGAGGCGATCATCGGTGTGCTGATCGCGATCCCGATCGTCGCCACCGGGGACGCCGACGTGCTCGCGGTCGCCGAGTCGCTGCGTCCCGGCCAGTATGCGGGCATCGCCGCGCTCGCCTTCATGTCCTGGTGGCTTCACCGCGTGGCGACCAGGCAGGCGCACACCTAGAATCGCGGGTGCATGCCCGAAGCTGAACGGCACCGCTTCCGCGTCGCGGTTGCGCTCGCGATCGTCTACCTGCTCTGGGGATCGAGCTACCTCGCGACCAAGGTGATGGTGACCGACGAGCCGCCGCTGGTCGCCGCCGGCCTGCGCTTCACCACGGCCGGGCTCCTGCTCTTCGCCTTCGCCTGGTGGCATTCCGGCCCGCCGGTGATCAACCGCGTCGAGCTGCGCCATCTGCTGATCATGGGCTGGCTCGCGGTCGCATTCTCGAATGCCTGCAACGTGATCGCGATGCAGTACGTGCAGTCGAACACGTCGGCGCTCCTGAACGCGACGCCTTCTCTGTGGATCGCCTGGCTCGGCTCGCTCGGGAGCCGGGGCATTCCGTTGACGCGCACGATGCGCGCGGGTCTCGTGGTCGGCCTGGCCGGCGTCGTGCTCGTGCTCTCGCCCGACCGTGGCTGGGATCCCGGCGCGCTCGGCTGGCAGTTCCTGATCCTGGCCGCCTGCCTGTCCTGGTCGCTGGGAACGATCTACTACCGCTACGCCGACTCGCGCAACCCGCCGCTCATGTTCACCGCAATGATGATGTTCACGGGAGGCATCGGGCTCTTGGTCGGCGCGGCCCTGTTCGGAGAATCCTTCGCCGTGCACTGGACCGCGCGCGGCTTTGCCGCTTTCGCCTGGCTGACGGTCATGAGCTCCTGCCTCGCCTACTCGGCCTACTCCTGGCTCGCGGTCAATACCACCCCGGTCGTGACTGGCTCCTACGGCTACGTGAATCCGGCGATCGCGGCCCTGCTCGGGTGGCTGGTGCTCGGCGAGCAGCTCACCTGGCTGCAGGTGGCGGGAATGTTCGTGATCCTGGCTGGAACCGCGCTCGTGACCGGATATTGGCGCCCGCTGCCGCGGGCGGCCGGTGTGCGGCCGTGAGACCGCCACGCAGCGCGATCAGCGCAGCTGCTCACAGGCGCAGCGCAGGCCGCCCGGCGTCCAGTGGGTCCGGCGGCGCAACTCGCGCGTCAGGTGGCTCTGGTCAGCGAAGCCATGCCGCTCTGCCACGGCCGCGAGGGATTCGCGGGTCTCGAGCACGGTGCGCGCCGCACCGAGCACGCGCTGCTGGCGCAGGTATTGCGAAGGCGTCAGGCCGGCGTGGCGCTTGAACATGCGCGAGACGTGCACCGGATGCAGGTCGAGGTCGGCCGCGAGGCGCCTGAGGCTCGCGTCCGCAAGCCCGGATTGAAGGTAGTTGCGCGCCCGGGCGAGCCATGCCGGCTCACGGCGGCCGATGCGGCGGTCCGCCATCAGGTACTCGTCCGCCAGCTCCACGATCAGGGCCTCGGCGACGGCCCGCCACCCCGGCCGCTTCTCGCGCAGCTCCCAGAGCAGCCGGAGCGCCGTGCAGGACATGGGCCGGTCCTCGAATGCGCGCCGTTCGAGCCGGATGCCGCTGCCCGCCAGCGCATGCCAGAAATCCCGGCCGACATCGACGCACAGGAACGAGGCGCCGCCCGGGCCGATCTCGTCGCGGTGCTCCGCGTCCTGCGGCCTCAGCACCATGCCGAGCGGGCGCGCGTCCCAATGGCCGCCGGCGAACCACTCACGGTAGCCGCCGCCGATCAGCATCGACAGGAAAGGATTCGCGTGCACATGGGTCGGCTCGACGCGGGCGCTGCCGTGCCGGACCGCGCTGACGACGAAATCCTCGGTGTGCAGCTGGCCGCGCGTGGTGCCGAAGAACTGGCCGGCGGCCAGCGGCGTTCCGTGAGTCGCGAGGTTGCGTTTCTTCAATACAGGGCCCGCCGCCGAGATTAGGCTTGGCAGGCATTCTATAAGGACGAGGTGCCGCCCATGCCGTACCGGTTGCTGACTGCGTTCCTGACGATCGCCGGATTCGCCGTGGCCGCGCGGGCCACCGAGCCGGTCCGGCCCCCGGCCGACGCGCCGCGCCTCAGCGGCGCGACCTTCGGCGCGGACGGGCGTCTGCACCGGCCGACGGGCTACCGCAACTGGCAGTTCGTGACCGCCGGCGTCGGCATGAGCTATGGCCCGGCGGCGCAGGCGGCCGCGCTCACCGGCCACGTGATGTTCGACAACGTGTTCGTGCAGCCCGAGGCCTACCGGTTTTTCCTGAACAACGGCTTCTGGCCGGACGGGACGATGTTCGTGCTGGAGCTGCGCGGCACCGAGACCCAGCGCCCGCCGAACAATCGCGGCTACTTCCAGACCGACATCCACGGCGTCGAGGTGTCGGTGAAGGACTCGAAGCGCTACCCGGGCGTGTGGGCCTACTTCGACTTCGGCACGGCCGCGCAGTCCGTTGCGCCGCAGCCGGAAGCCGGCTGCCATGCCTGCCATCGCCAGCACGCGGCGGTGGACATGACTTTCGTGCAGTTCTACCCGACCCTGCAGAACGTCAAGCCTCAAGTCCGGCCGTAGCCCCGGCCGGCGGTGTAATCTCCGCCGGCCATGACCACGATATTCCTCGGCTCCTCCGCGGCGGCGAAAGCCCAGGCGCGCGCACTCGCCCGGTGCTTCGCACGCCAGGGGCTGAAGTTCCTGCCCTGGTGGGACGCATTCACGGCCGGCCGTACGCTGCTCAAGGACCTGGACCACATCCGCGGCCGCGTGGATGCGGTGCTGCTCGTGTTCTCGCCGGAGTCCAGCACGCGCATCCGCAACCGGCGCCAGGCGATACCGAATCTCAACGTCCTGTTCGAGCTCGGCTATTTCTACGGCCATTTCGGCGAGAAGAAGGTCGCGATCATCCAGTACGGCGAGCTCTACCTGCCTTCCGACCTCGGCGGTTACATCCACATCGCGGGCAGCCGCTCGTTCCGGCGCGGCAAGGCGATCGCCGTGGGCAAGCGCACGCAGCGGGAATTCGAGCGCTGGATCGCCGCGCTGTAGAATCCCGCGCGTGAACATACGCCCGCTGAATCGCGTCACGCACCGCTACACGCAACGTCTCATCGCGCCGCCTGAGGCTGTGTTCCCGCTGCTTTGCCCGGTGCGCGAGGCGGATTGGATCGACGGCTGGAACCCGCTGCTCGTGCTTTCGATCTCCGGCGTAGCGGAGCCCGACTGTGTGTTCGTGACCGACGCAAGTCCTTACGACGCCATCTGGTACGTGACGCGCCACGAGCCCGAGCGCGGCTTCGTCGAGATGATCAAGATCACCCCGGAGGTCACCGCCTGCAGGTTGACGATCCGGTTACGCGCCGCCGGCGGCGGCAGCGAAGCCGAGGTCAGCTACAACCACACGAGCCTCGGGCCGCAGGGCGACCTGTTCCTGGCTACCTTCACTGCCGAGTACTGCGTGCAGTTCATGCGCGAGTGGGAGGAGCGCGTGAACTACTATCTGAGGCACGGCCAGGCCCTGCGATCCGCCGGCAAGGAGTGAGCGAAATGAACAAGCGAATCCTGCAACTGCTGCTGCTCGCCGCCTCGTTCGCGGCGCCGGCCTTTGCGCAAGGCGACTGCATCGCCGTCATCGGCACCGGCTCGGTCGGCGGCACGCTCGGCCCGCGCTTCGCCGGCCTCGGCGAGCGCATCGTTTACGGTTCCCGCGATGCGAGCCAGGAGCGGGTGCAGAGCCTGGTTCTCCGGACTGGGGCGGACGCGACCGCCGTGTCCCAGGCGGAGGCGGCCGCCCGGTGCTCCACGCTGGTGCTCGCGGTCCCGTGGAACGCGGTTGAGGCGACCGCGCGGGCACTCGGCAACGCCGAGGGCAAGCTCGTCATCGACGTCACCAACCCGCTCGGCGTCCGCAACGGGCGCGAGGTCGCGCTGGAAGTTCCGGGCGGCGTTTCGGGCGGCGAATACTGGCAGTCGCTGCTCAAGGGCGCAAAAGTCGTGAAGGCCTTCAATACCGTAAATTTCCGCGTCATGGCGGACCCGGCGGTCGCGGGAGGCCCGGTCAGCATCCCGCTCGCCGGCGACGATACCGCGGCCAAGGCCCGGGTCGCGATGCTCGTGACCGGCATCGGCCTCGAGCCGATCGACGTCGGCCCGCTGCGCACGGCCCGCTATACCGAGGCCATGGCGCTCCTGTACGTCAGTCGCCTGGTCAGCGGCCAGCCGCCGTTCGAATTCCACTTGCGCAGCCGGTCTACGAAGCCATCGCCGTGAGCAGACCGGAGCGCGACTACTTCCTCGGCACGCACGACGAGGAATTGCAGCGACTCGGCCTGCAGCACCGGGTCTGGAGCCCGGCCGTGCTCGACTGCTGGGAGCGCGCCGGCATCGGCCCCGGTGCGCGCGTGATCGACGTCGGCGCCGGCCCCGGCTATGCCGCGGCCGATCTCGCGGAGATCGTCGGCCCCTCGGGCGAGGTCGTCGCGGTCGAGCGCTCGGGCCGCTTCGTCGAGGCCGGCCGCGCCATGCTCGCGCGGCACGGCTTCGGCAACGCGAGCTACCATGAAATCGACCTGATGACCGACCCGCTGCCGGGCGGCGGTTACGATGCGGCCTGGTGCCGCTGGGTCGCCTGCTTCGTCGCTTCGCCCGCGCTCCTCGTCGAGAAGATCGCCGCCAGCCTGCGCCCCGGCGGGCTCGCGATCTTCCACGAATACCTGGCCTACGAGACTTTCGCCTTCGTGCCGCCGCGGCCGCGCCAGCGCGAGTTCGCAGAGCAGGTCATGAAAGGCTGGCGCGCCGCGGGCGGCGAGCCGAACATCGCCCAGCCCGTGTTGCACCTGCTCGAGGAGCGCGGGTTCCGGGCCCGCGCGCTGATCCCGCGACTCTACAGCCTGCGGCCCATGGACGAGATGTGGCAGTGGCCGGCGAGCTTCATCCGCATCCACCTCGAACAGCAGACCGCGCTCGGGGCGATCGCGGCCTCATGGGCCGAGGCCGTGCGCGAGGAGTTCGCGGCCGCCGAGCGCGAGCCCGCGATCCTCATGAACACGCCGCTCGTGCTCCAGATCGTCGCGCAGAAACCAGCTTAAATGGGGACAGGTACACATTAATCGTTAATGTGTACCTGTCCCCATTTAATGCCGGATGGCCGCCATCGCGGCCGGGTCGTGCTGGTACCGGAACAGGAACGGGAACACCAGGGCGAGCCCGAGCGCATAGCCCGCGAAGCTGAACCAGATGCTGGGCCAGTCTTTCGCGCCGTCCGCCGCGGTGAAGTAGTCCACCACCCATCCCGCGGCCTCGCTGCAGAAGTAGGCGCCGAGACCGTTGGTCATGATCATGAAGAGGCCCTGCGCGCTCGCGCGGATGTTAGGCGCCGCCTCGCGGTCCACGAACAGCGAGCCGGAGATGTTGAAGAAGTCGAAGGCCATCCCGTAGATGATCATCGAGAGCACGAGCATCCAGAGCCCCGCGCCCGGGTCGCCCACCGCGAACAGGCCGAAGCGGAACACCCAGGCCAGGATGCTGATCAGCATCACGATCTTGATGCCGAAGCGCTGCAGGAAGAACGGAATGGTCAGGATGAAAAGCGTCTCGGAGATCTGCGAGATCGAGATCAGGATGTTCGGATGCTGCACGCCGAACGAATCCGGGTAGGTGGTCGCGAAATCCGCGAGGAACGCCCCGCCGAAGGCATTCGTGATCTGGAGCGCCGCGCCCAGCATCATCGCAAAGATGAAGAACACGAGCATCTGCGTGCGCCGGAACAGCACGAGAGCGTCGAGTCCGAGCGCAGAAATGACGCTCTTCTTCGCCGCGTCGCGCGCGGGCGGGCAGGCTGGCATCGTGAATCCGTACAGGCCCAGGAACAGCGCGGCACCCGCGCTGATGTAGAGCTGCAGCTCGCTCTTGGTCCAGCCCGCGAGGTCCACCATCCACATCGAGACGATGAACCCGACCGTGCCCCAGACGCGGATCGGCGGGAATTTCCGGATCACGTTATAGCCGCGCTGCTCGAGCACGCGGTAGGAGACCGCGTTGTTGAGCGCGATGGTCGGCATGTAGACCATCGCATTCAGCAGCATGATCACGTACAACGTTTCGTAGTCGCGTACCGTCGTGGCCCAGAACAGGAGCCCGGCGCCCGCCAGGTGCAGCACGCCGTACAGGCGCTCGGCATTGATCCACCGGTCGGCGACGATGCCCATGAGCCCGGGCATGAAGAGCGCGGCGACGCCCATGGTCGCGTACACGCTGCCGACCTGCCCGCCGGTGAAGCCGAGCGTGACGATCATGTAGGCGCCGAAGGAGATGAGCCAGGCCCCCCAGACGAAGAACTGCAGGAAGTTCATCACCGTCAGCCGGAACGGAATGCTCATGGCGGGATGGTTCTTGTTCTGCGCCGGGTGGCGTCAGGGCGTAAAGTTAGCAGAAAACCGGGGGAAATCATCGGAAACAGCAGATGGATCGCGGGATTCCTGGCGCTGCCGGCCGTTTTTGCCGGCGGGCCGGCCGCCCGCACGCCCGTGCCGCAGGCTCAGACGCCGCCGGCGTTCACGATCGCATCGCGTATCCGCGTCGCGGAATCGCCCGGAGCCGTCGCCGTCGTAGACGTCAACGGCGACGGCATGCTGGACGCCATCGTCGCGAGCGAGCGCGATCACAGCCTGACCGTATTGCTCGGCGATGGTACCGGGCGGTTCGTCGAGGCGCCTGGCTCGCCGGTTGCGGCGGGCAATGCGCCCAATGATGTGGCAATCGGGCGCTTCAATGCTGACCCGATTCCCGACGTCGCGATCGCGAATCACGAAGCGCATTACATCACGGTTCTTTTGGGTGACGGGCGCGGCGGTTTCCGACCTGCGCCGCGTTCGCCGGTCTCCGTGGCGGTCAAGCCTCATCCCCACGGCATTGCCGCGGCCGATTTCGACGGCGACGGGAACCTCGACCTGGTCGTCGACGGGTGGGAGACCGACGAAGTGGAAGTGTTGCGTGGCGACGGCGGCGGACACTTCTCGGCTCACGCAACCTTGCGCGTCGGCAGACATCCGTATCAGCGCGTTCGCGCCTGGGACGCAAACGGCGACGGACACGCCGATGTCGTCACCGCCAATCTGCGCGGGGCGAGCGTGACCATTCTCGCCGGAGACGGACGCGGGGGATTCCGGCCGGCGCGGGGCTCGCCGTTCGCTGCAAACCCGTTCCCGACCGCCGTCGCCACCGGCGATTTCGACCGCAACGGGTACGCCGACCTGGCGGTCACGAATTCACCGAGCAACTCCGCTGGACAGGGTCGGGACGGACTCACGCTGCTGCTGTCGGACGGCGCCGGTGGTTTCCGCGCGGTCGGCAGCGGGCCGCTCGCGACCGGCGCTGCCCCCACGCAGCTCGCCGTTGCGGATTTCGACGGTGACGGCCGCGACGAGGCCGCCGTATCCAACATGAACAGCGGCACCATCACCGTCGCTCGCCTCGCCAAGGAGGGACGTCTGGAGGTCACAGGCAGCCTTCGCGTCGGGCGCCAGCCCAAGGGTATCGCCACCGGGGACCTCGATCGTGACGGCAAGCCGGACTTGGTGATCGCCAACAACGGTGACGACGACGTCTGGATCGCGCTGGTGAACTGACGTCGATCAGCCGTCGCGGGCGAGCTTGCGCGGGTTGAACATCGCGTTGCCGATGAAGCTCACGGCGCTGACGATGAGTGCGGCCAGAAACGCGGGCCAGAATCCGGCGATGGACATGCCCGGCAGGAATGCGGCGACGAGCCCGAGCATCGCGGCATTGACCACGAGCAGGAACAGCCCGAGCGTCACCAGCGTGAGCGGAAAGGTCAGGATGACCGCGACCGGCCTGATGATCGCGTTGACGATGCCGAGCAGGACGGCGGCCAGGATCAGCGTCGTCGGGCTCGAGACATGGATGCCGCCCACCCACTCGGTGGCGAGCCACAGGCCGAGGGCGGCGATCAGCGCGCGCACCAGGAAAGCTGTCATGTCCGGGATCCCCCGTCCGGGTTCGAACGACTCAGCGTACGCGACGGCCACGCTTGATGACAACTTCCACCTGCTGGAGCAGTCCCGGGTTCCGGAGCGCATCACCGCGCACCGCGATCACGTCCGCATACTTGCCGGGCGCAATCGCGCCGGATTCATGCCCGGCGCCCATCGCGATCGCGGCATCGTGGGTCGCGGCCTGGATCGCGCGCGCGGCGGGCATGCCGCAGTCGCGCACCCAGAACTCGATCTCCTGCCAGGTCGCGCGCGAGTGCAGATGCCCCGCCACCCCGGCGTCGGAGCCGATCAGGAGGCCCACGCGCGCCTCGTCGAGCTGGCGCAGCTTGGGGCAGAGCGTGCGCGCCTTGGAAGCCGGCATCTCGAACCAGCGGACCCGGTCGGGAATCGAGAGCGAGCCCAGCACGTCGGCGGCCACCAGCGGCGGCATCTGCTCGGTGGTGCGCGGGTCGTCGAGGGGTTCGGCATTCGCACGCAGCGACTCGAAGTTGAGCAGCGCCGAAATCGCGGGCGTCCACCAGAGCGCGCGCGGCGATGTCTCGAGCAGTCGCTGGTGCAGCGCGAGCACCACGCTGTCCGGGAACGGCGTCACGCCCATCGAGGTGCCGAGGAAGCCGTCGAGGCCGAGCGCAACGCCGCGCGCGACGTCGCCCGGCCGCTCCGCGAAGGCATGCACCGGCAGCCCGCGTGCACGCGCCTCAGCCAGGGCCGCCTGCAGTTCCTCGTCGCTCCACAGGTCCACTTCCGCGAGCAGCACGTAGTCCACGCCGGCGTCGGCGAGGCTGGCGACCTTCGCCTTCGCATCCGGGGCGCCGTTCACCGCCCACTGCCATTCCGCGGTGTCGGCAGGCACCAGCTTGCGCAGCGCCGGACCCGAAACGTAGAGCGTCGGCCCCTGGATCAGGTACTCGCGGATCCGGCGGCGCACGTTGATCGCGGCCGCGAGGGGCGCCGCGGTATCGCGCGCGCTGGTCACGCCGGCCTGCAGCAGCTGGCGCACGGCGATCGGCATCACGACGCGCTCGGCGAGCGGGCCGTAGGTTTCTTTCCAGCGGGCATCATCGCCGTGGCCGAGGCGCATGGTGCGCACCTGCAGGTCCCAGAGGCCGGGCAGCACCGTCATGCCCTCGGTCGAAATCAGCTGCGCGCCATCGGGCACCGGCACCTGGCCGCGGCCGCCGACCGCGAGGATGCGCTCGCCCTCGATGACCACGACGCCGTTCGCGATCGGCGGCCCGCCGTAGCCGTCCACGATCATGCCGCCGGAGAGCACCAGCGCCTGCGCCCAGGCCTGCGCGCAGGCGAGGGAGGCCGCGCACAGGGCCGCCGCGCGCCTCATGCCGCGGGCTCCGCGATGCTGCCGTCGCGCAGACGCATCTGGAGCTGAGCGAAGGCAAGCGCCCAGCCGGTGCGCAGCCGCACCAGGGTGCGCTCCCACTCCTCGCCCTGCGGTATCCCGGACCCGACCACGCGGATCGTGCGCTGGCCCTTGCGCTCGTCGATCAGGAAGTCTTCCACGAGCGCGCTCTCCGCGAGCGGCGGCCATTCCGGGCTCGGGTCGTACAGGAGCTGCAGGCGCATGGCCGGCTCGAACTGCTCGATGGTCGCGTCGCGCAGGCCGAACAGGCGCGAGCTCACCGTGTAGCGCCCGCCGAGGCGCGCCTCGACCACGGCCTCGGTCGCGTACCAGATCTTGAGCATCGCCGCATCGGTAAGCGCGCGCCAGAGCGCAGCGGCGCTCGCCGGCGTCTCGAATGCCTGCATGTACCCGCGCGCCTGCCGCTTCATGCCGGCTGCGCGCGCCTCAGCCCTGCGCCTCGGCGGCCTCGCGGCGCAGCGCGCGATCGCGCAGTCGGCGCGTATCCGCGGCCGCCACGACGTCGTCGCACTGGGCGCCATCGCGCGGGTAGGTCGCCGCACCCACGCTCACCGTCACGCGCTGGAGGCGCTCGCCCACCGGGAACAGGCTGCGGTAGACGTTGTTGCGAATGCGCTGCGCGACGGCCTCGGTCACCTCGGCGCCGGCCTCAGGCAGGAACACGATGAATTCGTCGCCGCCGTAGCGGGCTGCCATGTCGGTGGTCCGGATCGCGCGCTGGATCGCCCCCGCGACCGTCGTGATGGCGCGATTGCCGGCCTGGTGGCCGTGCTCGTCGTTGAGCAGCTTGAGGTCGTCCATGTCCACCAGCAGGATGCCGTAGCTGCCGCGGCCCTGGCGGGCGCGCAGCTCGTGCTCGCGGTTCAGGACCGCGCGGAAGGTGCGCAGATTCAGCATGCCGGTCAGACCGTCGCGCTCGGCCATCTCCTCGATGCGCCGGCGCGCGGTCATGATCGTGCCGGCAAGGGCCTGCGTGAGGTAGGCGACGAGCGCATAGGGGCCGAGCTCGCCGAACAGACGCGCGGCGAGCGCCGAGGGTTGCGGCAGCGGACCCTCGCCGACGATGACCGAGAGCCAGGCCAGAGCCACGCCTGCGAAGATCACGATCGCTCCGCGCCCGCCGAGCGTCATCGCGACCAGCACGATCGGCAGCAGGTAGAGATTGACCATCGGGCTGCCCGAGCCCCCGGTCTGGATCGCGACGATCGTGATGAAGGCGACCATCGCCGCGGCGCCCAGCGCGCTGCGGGCGCCGGTTCCCTGCACCGGAAAGCCGCGCCAGCGGAAGGCGATCACGAAGACCGTATACGCCGCGATCGCGGCGTACAGCCAGCGCGGCGAGGCGGGCGGCTCCGGCAGCACCAGCGCATAGAGCGCGACCACCAGCAGCACCAGCCAGTCCACGCGCGTGAGGCTCTTCAGCATGCTCGCATGCTCGTCGCGCACGACCGCCGCCCGGCGCGTGCCCGGCAGCGGTTCCGGCGCCGAGCGCTCCTGCAGCGCGGTCATCGCGCCGCCGCCGCCTCGCGCTGCAGCGCCGTTTCGAGCGTCCTGCGCGCCGCGGGCCCGGCGAGCTCGGAGACCAGTGTCAGCGCGAAATCGAGCGCAGTTCCCGGCCCGCGCGAGGTGATGATCCCGTCGTCGGCGACCACCGCATCGCCGACCACCGTGGTGTTCGGCGCGTCCTTGAGGAACCCCGGGTAACTGGTCGCGCGCCGTCCGTCCAGGAGCCCCGCGGCGGCGAGCACCATGGGCGCGGCGCAGATCGCCGCCACCGGCTTGCCCCGCGCGCGCAGGCGGCGCAACAGCTCCGCCACGCGCTTGTCATTCCGGAGGTGCTCCGCGCCCGGCATGCCGCCCGGCAGCGCGACCATGTCGAAGTCCTGCTCGGCCAGCGCGCCGAGCGGCGTATCGGCCGAGATGCGCAGCCCATGCGAACCCGTGACCGGGCTGCCGGCGAGCGAGGCGACCACGACCTCGATGCCGGCGCGGCGCAGGATGTCGACGATGGTGACCGCTTCGAGCTCCTCGAAACCCTCCGCGAGCGGTACCAGCACGCGCTTCATCCAGGGCCGCTCTGCTACCGGTGATCCGGTGCGGCCTGTGCCGCAATGCGCTCGGACCGTTCGCCCGCGAGCCAGGCGACGGCGGTGCGCACGTCGGCGTCGCGCTCGACCAGCCGGCCTTCGCCTCCCAGCGCGGACATTTCCTGCGGCGGCAGCGCGATGTCCGGCTCCAGCCCGCGCTCGTGGATCGAGGCGCCGGAGGGCGTGTAGTAGCGCGATGTGGTGAGCTTGAGCGCCTGGCCGTCGCCGACCGGCATGACGGTCTGCACCGAGCCCTTGCCGAAAGTGCGCCGGCCGAGCAGTTTCGCGCGCCCGTTGTCGCGCAGCGCGCCGGCCACGATTTCCGAGGCGGAAGCCGAGCCCTCGTTGATCAGTACCGCGATCGGCGCGCCGAACGCCAGGTCGCCGGCGCCGGCTTCCATGCGGAAGCGCGACTCGCGCGAGCGGCCCTCGGCGGAGACGATCACGCCGCGCTCGAGGAACGCATCGGAAACCTCGACCGCCGCGTCCAGCACCCCGCCCGGGTTGTTACGCAGGTCGAGCACCAGGCCGCGCAGCGAGCCACCGGCCTGTCGCTTCAGCTCGCGCAGCGCATTGCCGACGTCGGGTCCCGTGGTGTCGCTGAACTGGGAGATGCGCAGGTAGCCGACGCCGGGCTCGAGCATCTCGTGGCGCACGGAATGCACCGCGACGATCGCCCGCTCCACCGCGACGTCGAGCGGCTTGGATACGTCCTTGCGGCCGATGGTCAGGTTGACGACGGTGCCGGGCTCGCCGCGGATGCGCGCAATGGCGTCGGGAAGGCGCGCATGCTCCACCGGGCCGCCGTCCACCGCCAGGATCGTGTCGCCCGGCCGGATGCCGGCGCGCGCCGCCGGGGAACCGTCGATCGGCGCGATCACGACGATGGCGCCGGATTCCGCGGTGACCTCGATGCCGATGCCCGAGTAGTTGCCCTCGGTCGCGATGCGCAGGTCCTCGAACTCGTTGGCGTCCATGAACGCCGAATGCGGGTCGAGGTCCTCGACCATGCCGCGGATCGCGTCGCGCATCAGCTCGTGGTCATCGGTGCGATCCACGTAGTCCTCGTGGATCCGGCCCATGACTTCCGACAGCAGGCGCGCGTCCTCGCGCGGCAGCTGCGCCCTGCCCTGGCCGCGGCCGGACAGCCATAGCGCGCCGGCGGCGAGCGCCACGCCGAGCAGGCAGCCGAACAGCGCGGCAAGCAGGGTCCGTCTCGGGTGGCTCATGCGCCTATCGTACCCGCCGCGCGCAGTACGCGGCACCTTGACGGCAAATTCAGGCGGCCGGGGGTTCGGACGCTTCCTCGGCCTCGTACAGGGCGAGGTCGCTCAGCACGTCCGCGAGCGGCACCGGGCGGCCGATCGCGAAGCCCTGGCCGAAATCCACGCCGAGGCCGGCCATGCGCTCGCGCAGCTCGTCGGTCTCCACGAACTCGGCCACCGTTTCCATGCCCATGGTGTGGGCCAGCTGCGCGATCGCGCGTACCATCGACTCCGTGCGCTGGTTGTTGCCGGCGTCGCGCACGAACGCGCCGTCGATCTTGAGCGCCGAAACCGGCAGCGCCTTCAGATACGCGAGCGACGACAGGCCGGTGCCGAAATCGTCGAGCGCGAAGGTGCAGCCCAGCACCCGCAGCTTCTGCATCAGCCGGTCGGCGCGCTGAAGGTTCGAGACTGCGGAGGTCTCGGTCAGCTCGAAGCACAGGGACTCCGGCGGCACGCCTGAATCGCGGATGCTGCCTTCGAGGAAGTGCAGGAAGTCCTCCGAGGCGATCGACGGGCCCGAGATGTTCATCGAGAAGCGCACGCCGCGGCCGGCCAGCAGCTCAGCCAGGGGCGCCAGCGCCGCGAGCGAGTTCTTCACGACCCAGCGGTCGATGTCCGGCAGCAGCTGGTAGCGATCCGCGGCCGAGAGGAACTTCTCCGGCGGCAGCAGCTCCCCGTCTTCGGCGACCATGCGCAGCAGCATCTCGAAGCGCGGCTCGCTGCGATCTCCTGTCAGCGACAGGATCGGCTGCGCGAACAGCGCGAACCGGTCCTGCGCCAGCGCCTCGTGCAGGCGCTGCACCACGAGCACGTCGCTGTGGCGCCGCATGATGCTCTGGTCGGCGTCCTGGAAGATCTCCGTGCGGTTGCGGCCGCGGTCCTTCGCCGCCTTGCACGCGATCTCGGCGTTCGCGAGGCCGTGGGCAAGGCCGTTCTGCGAGTCCGGCAGTTGCGCCGCCCCGATGCTGACCGACACCTGTACCGCGCCCTCGCCGCGCATGTAGGTGCACTCCGCGCACTGGCGGCGCAGCAGGTCGGCGATCTGCTGGGCGAACTCGAGCGCGCAGTCGGGCAGGAACACGGCGAAGCGGTCGCCGGCGATGCGCGACGAGAGCGCGCCCGGGCGCGGCTTCTTGCGCAGCACCTCGGCCACCTTGCCGATCACCTCGTCCCCGATGTGCATGCCGTAGTTGTCGTTGGTGACGTGCAAGCGGTCCACGTCGAGATAGAGCACGCAGTCCTGCTTCGATTCGCGGCGCGCGGCCATCGCGCCCCGTACCTGCGACTCAAAGGCCGAGCGCGTCAGGAGCAGGGTCAGCGTGTCGAAGTTGGCCAGGAGCGTCGCGGTCGTCTTGCGCGACAGCAGTTCCACGAGCCGCTCGGTACGCGGGTCGAAATTCGGTGCGTTTTCCTCGCGGAACATCGCCAGGAAGCCGATCACGCGCCCGGATGCGTGGCGCACCGGCGTGCACAGGATCTTGTAGGGCGGCAGGTCGATCGGCCGCACCTTGATCTTGTTGATGACCAAGTTGCGGCGCTGCAGCTGCGCCCAGTTGAGCAGGTGGCGATGGATCTTGGTCAGGATCTCGAGCTGCGGTTTCTGCTCGAGCGGCGCCTTGCAGATCGCGACATTGCGCTCGGGTACCACCAGCGCGCCGAGCAGGCAGCCGAGATGGTCGACGCAGGTCTGCACCAGCGCGCTGAGCTCGTCGCCGGAGCCGCCGACCGGGTCCTCGGGCGCCACGCGCAGCAGTAGGTCGAGGTCCTCGTCGCGCGAGCGCAGGTCGCGGGTCAGGCTGCCGACGCTGGCGCGCGCCTCGAGCTCGCGCTGCAGGCACTCGAGCGCCGGCTGCACCAGCGACAGCACGAACGAGAACGGGCGATTCTCGCCGTCCCGCGTCAGGAGCGTCGCGACCGCGATGATCTCGCCCTCGCTGTTGCGCAGGCGGAACACGTAGGCGGGCGCGCCCTCGTGGTCATGGTCGAAGCCGTCGATGCGTGCGGTGGTCGCCGGCGGCGGCTTGGACAGCGCCGCCTGCACCAGCGGCAGCGGATCGGGACCGTCGTAGCCCGGCGCGACCCAGAGCGGCGCCCCCTTGGCATCGTAGAAGCCGATGCCGAGCGCGCGCGGCATCAGCATCCGCAGCAGGTGGCCGTACGGGTCGAGACTCGGCTTCGCGCTCGAGAGATGTTGCGGCAGATCGATGCTGGCGGGCTTGGCCACGATGCAGACTCATCCCTGGCCGGAAACACTTCCGGCTTCATAGCGCAGCCTCGCCGATCCGGGCTCGGACCGTCTTTGACGTAATCGGCAGTTTACGGGGCGGCGCATGGCCGGATTAGGACTGTGGAATCAGCCGGTTAGGGCGCCGGGCGCCGGAACCAGGGTACCGGATCCACCGGCTGGGTGCCGCGGCGGATCTCGAGATACAGACCGGGCTGGCTGCGACCCCCGCTGTCACCCACCGTGGCGACCACTTCGCCGCCTTCGACGCGGTCCCCGGCGGACTTGTGGAGCTGTTCGTTGTGGGCGTACAGGCTCATGTAGCCGCCGTGATCGATGATGAGCAGGAGCCCCATGCCGGGGAGCCAGTCCGCATAGGCCACGCGACCTTCGTAGAGCGCACGCACTTCCGTTCCGCGGCTGGCCTCGATCAGTACGCCGTTCCACTTGAGCCCGCCGCCGCGCGCCTGCCCGTAGCGCGCGGTGATCCGGCCGGGTACCGGCCAGGACAGGCGGCCGCGCACCTTCTCGAAGGCCTGCCCCGCCGCAGGCGGCAGGTCGCGCAAGGCCCGCCGCAGGTCCTTGACCAGCTTCTCGAGCGCGGCGGCCTCGCGCCTGAGCTTCGCGATGGAGTCACTCTGGCTCCGGATCTGCGCGTTCACGGCCCGCAGCGCGCGGGTGCGCTCGGTACGCGCCGCGTCCACGGCGGACAGCTCACGGCGGCTGTCGGCTTCCAGCGCGGCGAGCCGCTCGCGCTCGGCATTCTCCTCGGCCAGGGCCTGTTCGAGCTGCGCGACCCGCGTCTGGATTTCGCCGATCAGGCCGGCTCGCGCGCGGCCCAGGTAGGCGTAGTAGACCATCACGCGCCCGAGCGCCGCAGGATCCTCCTGCGACAGCAGCATCTTCAGCGGCTCCTCGCGGCCGCTCATGTACGCGGCGCGCAGCTGGGCGGCGAGCGCGGCTCGCTGCGCGCCGAGCTCCTGCTCGCCGCGCTCGCGCGCAGTGGAAAGCTCTTCGAGCCGCGCGTCGCTGTCGGCCAGCCGGCGGCGCGCTTCGCTCAGGCGCACGCGGGCACCGCGCACGTGTTCCTCGGCGTCGCGCAGCTGTGCCGAGAGCGAGTCGCGCCGGTCGGTGTCCCGGCGCACGGCGCGCTGCAATTCCTCGATGCGCTCGCGCACCTCGCGCAGCTCTTTTTCGGGGTCGCGAGCGGCCGCCTGGCTGCCCGTGGCGGGTGCCAGGAGCACTGCGCCGCCGAGCAGCGCTGCCAGCAGCCGGACGAGCGGAAGGCGTTGATTCTTCAGGACTTAATCCTCTGCGTCGGCGCCGGACGGGGGCTCCGGACGGCGCTGATATAATGCGCGGCCATTTTTCGAGACCGGCGTGCGACCGGCCGCGACCCGCTCCATGGACCGACTGCTCGATTATTTCACCAATCATCCGCTGCTCGCTGGCGCCGCGGTCGTCATGACCACCCTGGTGCTCGGCTACGAGATCCGCCGCCGCGGCGAGGGATCCTTTGCGGTCGCGCCGAACGAGGCGATCCGGCTGATGAACGCGGGCGCGATGCTCATCGACCTGCGCTCGGCCAACCAGTTCAAGGACGGCCACATTGCGGGTGCCCGCAATATTCCCGGCGACCAGCTGATCACGGATCCCAAAGCGCTCGAGCGCCTGTCCGGCAAGAAGCTGATCCTCTATTGCGACAACGGAACGACCACGGGCGCTGCCCTGCGCACGCTCCAGCGCGCGGGGAACCGCGATGCGTTCAGCCTGCGCGGCGGGCTGGCGGCCTGGCGGCAGGAAAACCTGCCGGTCGTGAAGGATTGAGCGTGGCCGCCGCAGTCACTGTTTACACGGCGGGCTTTCGGGGAGTTGCTCGCAAAGAGCGGACGGCGCACGCTGCCGCAGGTATACGTCGGCGGCCGCTACATCGGCGGCGCGGATGAACACGCCCCCATGGACCAGGGCGGCAATCTGTCGAGACTGATACAAGTGAGGAATGAAGATGGCTGATGAAAACACCACCCCGGCGGGCGCCGGCGAACCGCCACAGAACGGGCAGGGTCCCGCGGTCGCGCTGCAGACCGTCTACATCAAGGACCTGTCTTTCGAGTCGCCCAAGGGTCCGTTCCTGCCGGCGCAGCCGGTGGACCCCAAGATGTCCATGAACCTGAACACCGTGTCGAACCCGATCGGGCAGGACGCGCACGAGGTCGTGCTCTCGGTGACGCTCGAGGCCAAGAGCGGTGACGTCGCCATCTACCTCGCCGAGGTGAAGCAGGCCGGCGTCTTCCTGGTGCGCGGCTTCGGCGCGGACGAGACCCGGCGCATCCTGGGCTCGTTCGCGCCGAACGTGCTGTTCCCCTATGTCCGCCAGACGGTGTCCGACGTCGTCGCCAAGGGCGGCTTCCCGCAGTTCCTGCTTCCGCACGTCAACTTCGACGCGCTGTTCGAGCGTTCGCTCCAGGAAGCCGCTGCCCGCAAGGCGCAGCAGGCGCAGTCGGCCGGTACCACGAACTGAGCCGCGATGCGGCCCATCGTCGTGCTCGGCGCCGGCTCCTGGGGCACGGCGCTGGCCATCCAGTTCGCGCGCGGCGGCGGGCCGACGGTGCTGTGGGGCCGGGCCGAGGACGAGCCCGAGCTCCTGGCGCGCACGCGCCGTAACGAGCGCTATCTCCCGGGCGCGGAGTTTCCGGCCGCGCTCTCGATCGAGCCGGACCTGAGAAAAGCCGTCGGCAGCGGCGAGGATCTCGTCCTCGTGGTGCCCTCGGGCGTGCTGCGCGCGATGCTGCAGCAGCTCAAGCCGATGCTCGGGCCGCATGCGCGCATCGCCTGGGCCAGCAAGGGATTCGAGCTGGCGACCGGCAAGCTGCCGCACCAGGTGGCCCAGGAAGTGCTGGGATCGTCGGTGCCGATCGCCGTGCTCTCGGGACCCACCTTTGCGCGCGAGGTCGGCCAGGGGCTGCCGACCGCGATCGCCGTCGCCTCGCCCGATCAGGGCTTCGCGCTCGAACTCGCCGAGCGAATCTCTTCCGGTGGCTTCCGCGCCTATACGCAGTCCGACATCGTCGGCGTCGAGATCGGCGGCGCGGTCAAGAACGTCATCGCGATCGCCGCCGGCGTTTCCGACGGGCTCGGTTACGGCTCGAACAGCCGCGTGTTCCTGATCACGCGCGGGCTCGCCGAGCTCGTGCGGCTCGGCGTGGCGCTTGGCGCGAAGCGCGAAACCTTCATGGGCCTGGCCGGGCTCGGCGATCTCGTGCTCACCTGCACCGACGACCAGTCGCGCAACCGGCGCTTCGGCCGCGCGCTGGCGAACGGCAAGCCGGTGGGGCAGGCCATCGCCGAGATCGGGCAGGTGGTCGAGGGCTACCACGCGGCCAAAGCAGTGCATGCGGTCGCGATCAAGCACGGCGTGGACATGCCGATCTGCCGGCATGTGTATGAAGTGCTGCACGAGGCGGTGCCGATCGGCCAGGTCGTCGAAGCGATGCTGCAGCGCGTCGTGACGCCCGAGAATTGACGGGTCGAGCGGCGATTATGTCAACCCGCGCGCATTGGACGGCGGGCGCTTCCGGGACGAACATAGGACGATCGTGAAACTCCAATGGAGTGGAGATCGCCATGTCTGGTCGACGCCGCGCCCCGTTCACAGCTTTCGCAACAGCGCTCGCATTGCTCGCGGGCGCAATGATCGCCGCCTGCGGCCGCGCGCCTGAACCGCCAGCCGCCCCGGCGGCGGATGAAATGAGCTGGGCGCGCGCCGCGCTCGAGCGCAACCCGAAGCTCGAGGTGGTGGCCGTCGATGCCGGTGCGAAAGTTTTCACCGTGCGTAATCTGCAGACCGGTGAAGTGCAGGCGGTGAAGCTCGAGGAGCTCGCCGCGGTACCGCTCGCCGGCCTGCAGGCCGCTACGCCGGCGCCGGAAGCGGCATTGGCTGCGCCGACGGCGGAAGAGGCATTGGCCCCATTGGCGCCTGCTCCGGAGGATGCCGCCGTCGCGGCGATCGCGGCACAGGATGCCGCGGCTGCCACCGGGCAGCTCGACTACAAAGTGGAGCGCGACGGCGCCGGAATCCGCGTCACCGGCCCCGGACTCAGCATCGTCTCCGCGGGCGCTTCCGGCACGCCGAGCGCGCGCGGCGAGGCCGGCCAGCAGACCGCCGATCCGCTCATCTGCGAGGGCCGGCGCCTGATGCAGTTCGACAACCGGCGCATCTACGTCGACGGCGACGCGATCACCGCGCGCGGCGGATGCGAGCTGCACATCACGAACAGCCGCATCGTGGCCTCGGGCAGCGCCGTGGTCGTCCGGGACGCCAGCGTGCACATTTCGAACAGCTACATCGAGGGCAAGGCCAGCGCTTACCACGCCGGGCCCGGCGCGAAGCTGTTCCT
>Ga0187892_10001918_pt1 | contig 44797 bp, 41 predicted proteins | sample MA1701073metaG_FD_139345 | JGI IMG/M metagenome (GOLD analysis project Ga0187892, IMG submission 139345) | Bio-ooze microbial communities from a basaltic lava cave in the Kipuka Kanohina Cave System on the Island of Hawaii, USA - MA170107-3 metaG ... | reverse complement strand
TCAGCGCCGACCTCACGATCAGCGCCTTGCGGTTCGCTCGGGTCGTTGCGACCAACTTCCCAGAGGACTTTCACCTCCAAGTCAGTGTTCATGCTGGGCACACAGAACGAGACCCGGACTGCACTCAGTCCGGGTCTTTTTTGTGACGTACTGCACTAGAATCTGGCCGCGATATTGCGGTGCCCGTTCAGTACGTCGAGCCCAGACTCGATACAGGCGAGCGCAACCGTTGATGCACACAGCTGAGACCGCACAGTGAGAACTGGGCTCAGCTTTCCAACCACGCTATATAGAGTTCGATGCGCTGGACACGGAAACTTCGACCAACACCAATTGTTGTCTCGCTGTTCCTGTGGCTCGCTGGCAGTACGCTCGCGGGCATGGCCGCGGCCGCAGTCATCAACCGCGTGCGACGCGGGGACATCGTGTCGGAAATGGACGCGCGATCTCGAGTCGCGATCGCGCATTTGCGCCGCACGCTGAACGTCGCGCGCGACCGCAATAACCCGAGCGACATCAATCAGTCCGTGGATGACCTGCTCGCGAGCGGCGCGACTGCCGCCGCCGTGTGCGTCCCCGCACTCACGCCTCTCGCCGCGGTGACGCCGCCGCTCTGTAACGAATCGATCGTGGCGCGCGCGCAGGTGCGCGATTCAGTCGGCACGCTCGTGACCGACGCGACGTTCCAGGGAAGCGACTCGCGCTACGTGGCCGCGCTTGCCGTACCAGATGGCCGGCCTGAAGCCGTGCTCGTCGTCTCGCATTCCCTGGCGCATCTCGCCGCGCGCGAAGAAGCCACGCGACGAACGGCATTGTTCGTCTCCTGGGTGTTCGCGCTGGTCGTGTTCGGTTACGCGCACGCCTCGACGCGCCTAACGCGGCGTCGCCTGCTCAACCAGGTGCGCCGCCTGCTCGGCCTCAATCCGCCATCCACAGACTTCGCGCCACTGCCGGCAGACCTGCGCGAGCTGGCGCGGCACCTCGCCATGGAGACGGAGCTCGAGTTGGCCGAAGGGACGTGGAGCGCGGCGCGGCTGCGTTCTACAGTACAGCAGTTCCTCGGCGGCTCGCCGCTCGTCGTCGTGGCGAATCGCGAACCGTACGTACACGTGCGCGACGACGGCGGGCCGGTACGGCTGCTGCATCCGGCGAGCGGACTGGTGACGGCCGTCGAGCCTGTCGTGCGCGCGTGCGCTGGAACCTGGATCGCGCATGGCGCTGGCTCGGCCGATCGCGAGACAGCGGATCGCAGTGGGCGTTTACGCGTCCCGCCTGCCGATCCCGCGTACTGGCTGCGCCGCATCTGGCTCACGCGTGAGGAGGAGCGAGGCTACTACTACGGTTTCGCGAACGAAGGTCTCTGGCCGCTGTGCCATCTCGCGCACACGCGACCGGTCTTTCGTGCGAGCGATTTCGCCGCGTACAAGACAGTGAATCGCCGCTTCGCCAACGCCGTGGTAGAAGAGGCGAGCACGCGCGATCCGATCGTCTTCGTGCAGGACTATCACTTCGCCCTGGCGCCGCGCATGATCCGCGAGCGTTTGCCGGACGCGACGATCGTCACGTTCTGGCACATTCCGTGGCCTAACGCGGAGAAACTGGGCATCTGTCCGTTCCGCAACGAGATCCTTCACGGGCTGTTGGGAAGCTCCATCCTCGGCTTTCACACGCAGTATCACTGCTCGCACTTCTTCGAGGGCGTGGATCGTTATCTCGAGGCGCGCGTGGCGCGCGAGGAGAGCGCGGTTGTCACTCGTGGCCGCGTGACGCGCGTGCGCGCGTATCCAATCTCGATCGCGTGGCCGGAAGACGACGCGCAATGGCCCAGTATCGCCGACTGCCGCCGCTTTCTGCGCTCACAGCTCTCGTTAGGCAGTGATGGTCTTGTCGCCGTCGGCGTCGACAGGCTCGACTACACCAAGGGGATCGAGGAGCGGTTCCTCGCCGTGGAGCGGTTCCTGGAGACGCACCCGGAATACGTCGGCCGTTTCGCGTTCCTGCAACTCGCCGCGCCAAGCCGCACGGCGATCGAGGAGTACTCGCACGCCAATGAACGGGTTGTGGCGCTCGCGGCGCGTATCAACGAACGCTACAGCATGGGCGACTATCGTCCGATCCACCTGCGCCTGGAGCATCACGAGCACGATACGATCAACGTGGCGTATCGTGGGAGCGACTGCTGTTACGTCTCCAGCCTGCACGACGGAATGAACCTCGTCGCCAAGGAGTTCGTCGCCGCGCGAACCGACGAAGAAGGCGTGCTGATTTTGAGCCAGTTCACGGGAGCTTCGCGCGAGCTGGCTGATGCACTCATCGTCAACCCGTACGATCTCGAGCAGGCGAGCGCGGCGCTGTTCACGGCCATAACGATGCCGGCCCGCGAACAGCGCGAGCGCATGCGCGCGCTGCGCGCGCACGTGCGCCAGCACAATGTCTTCCGTTGGGCGGGTCGCATGTTGATGGACGCGGCGGCATTCCGCCGACGCGAGCAGGCGCAGGTACTTCCCGCGCTGCGCCAGGCAGACGCTGCGTCATTGATGTGAGATCGCTCTTTAGCGTCTCCGGCCTGCGCGCCCTTCGAGCGGCGTGCGCCGGGGAAGAGCACGTACTCGTTGGGTTCGACTTCGATGGGACGCTCGCCGCGATCGCGCAGCAACGCGGCGCGGCGCGGATGCGGCGCCTAACGCGGAACAGGGTGCTGCGATTGGCGCAGGTGGTGCCATGCGCCGTCGTATCGGGTCGCACTCTCGCAGACCTCACACCGCGCGTGCGCGGAATTCCCTGGGCCGCCGTGATCGGCAGTCATGGGATCGAGCCGTTCTTTCGCTCGAAGCCGCTCGCCGTGCGTGCGCGCAGCTGGCGCTCGCTTGTCGGCGCCGAATTGGCGGCGATCGCCGATGTGGACGTGGAACACAAGCCGTATGGAATGAGCGTGCATTACCGCCACGCGCGCGATCCGCAGCAGGCGCGGCGCAGCATCCGGCAAGCACTGGCGCAGCTTGAAGACGCACGAGTCATGTGGGGAGCCAAGCTCGCTGACGTTCACCCGCTCGGCGCGCCTGCCAAGGACCACGGCGTGGAGCGCGTACGTCGCAGGCATCGCGCACGGCACGTCATCTACGTCGGCGATTCCGAGAACGACGAGGATGTCTTTCGTTTTGGGAAGAGCCGCGATTGGGTGACGGTGCGGGTAAAGCGCAGCGCGAGCTCAGATGCTCGCTTCTATATCCCGGATCAACTTTCAGTGGATCGGCTCCTCGAGACGATCTACGATTTGACAAGATCAAGAGCTTAACGCAGAGAGCGCGGAGACCCCCGTTTCCGCGCTGAGCTTTTGATCTCTGCAGAATCTGCCTAACGACAGAGGCGGAGCGTTCAAGCTCCGCCTCCGCCATACGTCGAAATGCAGTCCTCGACACTACATCTTGGTGACGCTGAAGTTGCCCACGTGCACGTCGAGGTTGTGATTCACACGCAACCCCACGATGCCATCCATTGAGCCCATCACCTTGTCCTTCGCCTGCTTGAACACCTCGGTGCCGTTGAGCAGCACCCGCACGTCACTGCCCACTTCGACGGCAATCTCGTTGGTCGCCTTTCCTGCTTCGTCGGCTTTCTTGAGCGCGGGGCTCGCCGTCCAGTCGACGACGGTGTGCGTCTGCGAACCAGCGCGATGCTTGATCGTGTACTCTCCCGTCCCGGCGATCACCACATATAGGTAGCTCTGCTTGTCGCCCTTGAGATCATCGCCGCCGATAAAGACACCGTACGCTTCGCGGTGCGTCGGGGCCTTCGTTTGCGTGAGCGACGCCTTGACGGTGTAATTCCCCTTCGCTGCGTTCGCGGGATTGAAGTAGATCGCCGCGGGCCCGCTGGTGACGTGGAAGCCCGGTCCCATCGACACGAACTTGAGTTCCCCGACTTTTGCATCGGCTTCGTCGAGACGCGCTTCCCAACCACTGACCTTCACGCCGCCGTCCATCACCTTCTTGTCCGGGTCCTTCATCTGCTGCGCCGAGATCGCGAATGGCATCGCGGACGCAAGCGCGAGTGCGCCTTGAATTACTCTCTTCATGCTGCGCCTCCTGGAATGAGCGCGAGGTGTCTTAAGTCAACGAACGCTTCGAGTATACTGAGCTTACCGGGGAAGTACCGATGAAGCCAGACGGCTGACCTATCGCTGACGACGAGCTCAATCACCCGAAGCTCTATGTTTTGAACTTCCGTCGGAAAGAAATTGCCCCTCCCGATCCCCGACCCTCGCAAAAGCGACTTCACTTCCTCGACGCCGACCCCGCTGTACTGGTGCGAGTACGGTGCGGAATCAGCTCCGCCACTGCTGGTAGTGCACGGCGGACCCGGCGCTCATCACGACTACCTCCTTCCACAGTACCTCGCGCTCGCTCAGCGACATCGGCTCGTCTTCTATGATCAGCGTGGCGGTGGACGCTCGCGCTCTGATTCCCGAGACGAAATCACTTGGCGCGATCAAGTCGAGGACCTCGCGCGCGTCGCCCGAGAGCTACGTATCAACCCAATACAATTAGTTGGCTACTCGTGGGGCGCTCTCCTCTCGCTGCTGTATCTCATCGAGTCAACCTCACGGACAGATCTTCCCCACCCGGCTAGCCTGACTCTCGTGAGTCCTGCACCGCTCACTCGGCAGTATCGCAGCGAGTTCGAAGCAGAATTTGCGCGGCGGCAAGCCAGCGAATCGATCGTACGCTTGCGCGAAGAACTGACGGCCTCTGGACTGCGCGAGCGCGACCCGGCGGCGTATCGGCAGCGCGCTTTCGAGCTGTCTGTCGCCGGCTACTTCGCCGATCCGAGCATGAGCCACTTACTCACGCCATTTCGCGTAATGGGCAGAGTGCAGGAGAGCATCTGGCGCAGCCTTGGCGATTTCGACGTGCTCAGGCGGCTCGAACATCTTCGGGCCGTCCGCGCCCTCGTTGTCCACGGTTGGCACGATCCAATCCCGGTCGAGTCGTCGTACTCGTGTGCGCGTGCCCTGCGCGCGCGTTTCGTCGTCCTGGAGGCGAGCGGACACGTTGCACACGTAGAGCAGCCACGCACGCTGTTCAACGTAATCGAGCAGTTCCTCGCGGAGGCGGAAGCGTCCATCACAGCGCCGGAGTAGTGCCATGACTGAGACTCGGGACATAGGGCATCCGTTCGTCGGCAACGTCGATATCGATGGTCGCCGCTTTGCAGTGACCGTGGAGATCGCGTTCGATGGCGTGGAGCATGTCGGCCACCTGCTGTTCGCTGACGACGACTGGGAGGAAGGCGAGGAGATCTCGGATCAGATCGGGATCTCCGGAAAGACGGCTGACGACGTCGTTGTCAGCGCGAGGCACTTGAGCGCCGGCGAGCTGGCGCAGCGCTACAGACGCGCGCTCACCACGACGCGGCGAAATCACGGTTTGCGGAAGGCGACCGAAGACGTGCTGAATCACATCCGGCATCTCAACAAAGTCTCGACGTCCATGCGCGCCGGCCTGCTCGACGTCGATGACGCCGCGCGCGAGATCGACGCGACGGAACAGCAGCTGGTCGACATGGTGCGTCAGCTGCGCGGGTATGTGGGAGCTCCGGCTTAGCGAGACGCTCGCCAGAGCTAACCGCTAACCGCTAACCCCCAACCGCCTAACCCCTAAGGTCTCGGTGTTGGGGGTTCATTACTTTTGGTCATGAATTTCAGCGGCACACTTTAGGTGGCGGGACGAACAAGCGGCCCTCCGCGCCAGCCGCTCTCACGGCAGCGCCCGAAAGTGGCCGCGCTGCGCAAGCAGCTGCCTAACGCGAGTCGTCAACGGCCGACCAAACAGAAGTTGCCTGGCAAGCCGGCGGCGTCCGCTCGTCCACGGCGCGCGCGCAAGGAGGATCCGGGCGCAAAGCAGGTCCGGGCAGCCGAGGTTTATCGCAGGCTGACGCAGGTCTATCCGGACGCGCATTGCGAGCTCGATTTCAGGAGTCCGTACGAATTACTCGTCGCGACGATCCTGAGCGCGCAGTGTACGGACAAGCGCGTCAACATGGTCACGCCGACGCTCTTCGCGAAGTATCCCAACGCCCAAGCGATGGCGCACGCCAAACCCGCTGACGTTGAAGAGATCATCAAGAGCACCGGTTTCTTCCGCGCCAAGACGAAGAGCCTGATCGGAATGGCTGGCGCTATCGTCGATCGGTATGACGCTCAGGTCCCGGGTGCCCTCGTGTCGCTCGTGACGCTTCCTGGCGTGGGCCGCAAGACGGCGAATGTCGTGTTAGGCAACGCCTTCGACGTCAACGAAGGAGTTGTCGTCGACACGCATGTCGCCAGGCTGTCCAAACGACTCGATCTGTCGCGCGACGACGATCCCATAAAGATCGAGCAAGCGCTGATGGCGCTGTATCCGCGCGAGCAGTGGACGATGCTGTCGCACTTGCTGATTTGGCACGGGCGACGTATTTGCTTTGCACGTAAACCAAAGTGCGCCGAATGCCTCATCGCCGAACTCTGCCCATCGGCATTTCGCGTGTGACAGGCGCCGCGCCGACCTCTGACCTCAGACCTACACCGAATGCGAGTTACAATCAAAACGTCCCGCGGAACTGTGATCGCTGAGCTCTATCCTACGGAGGCCCCGAACACCGTTGCCAACTTCGAGAAGCTGGCAAATACCGGCTATTACGACGGCACGAAGTTCCATCGAGTGATTCCCGACTTTGTCGTCCAGGGTGGCGACCCGTATTCCAAAGGTGGTGCCGCGGCGAAAGGCCCCGTCGGCACTGGCGGACCGGGTTACACAATCAAATGCGAAACGAAAGGGAATCCTCTTCGGCATGTCGTGGGCGCTCTTTCAATGGCGCACGCCGGGAAGGACACCGGCGGAAGTCAGTTCTTTATGGTTTTGAGCGAGTCCAACACGAGGCACCTGGATGGCGTGCACACAGTGTTCGGTCGCATCGTCGAAGGGCTCGACGTCCTGAAACAGATCAAGCAGAATGATGAGCTAACGGAAGCGCGAGTCAGCAAAGACGCAGCGGCCTAAAGTTCTTCCGATTCCCGACTCCCGATCCCCGACTCCCGATTCAATGTCCACATCCAATCTGCAACCCGAAGACAAGAAGGCCGCGATGACGGGGCTCGTCATCACGGCGATCAGTCTTTTCATCATGGCTTTTGCAATCGTGCTCCTGACGAATCGCAAGTTCGCCGGAGCGGAGCATGAAAAGGGAGCGCCGGCCGCGCAGACGCAGCACTAGGTAGGCCAGAGGTCGAAGGTCAGAATTGAGAAAATGCGATTGCTCTGGCCTGTGGCCTATGGCCTCTTTCTCAGCCTAACGCCGCCCGATCCGGTATCGATCCTGATCGTCCCCTTCCCATCCCCGATCGTGCCGCGCACGTAGTCGTCGTTTCGGCGCGTGATCGTCATTGGAAAGTCGACATCGAGCCCGCGCCTGCCGGACTCGATCGTCACCTCGGCGCCTAACGACTCTGGAACGTGCAGCACGAAACGCCCGGACCCCGTGTCCGCACGCAGCAGGTCGACATCGCCAGCCAGATCCAGGTCCACGGAACCGCTCCCGCTGTCGAGCACGATCTCTTTGGCCGTCACGTTGCGCAGGCGGATCGATCCGGAACCGGAATCGACGTTCATGTCCTGGACGGAAACGTCGCTGCCGCTAACAGAACCGCTGCCTGAGTCGATCGTGAGGTGGTCGCCTGAGACCTTCGTGATTTCCACGTCACCGGAACCGGAGTCGATGAAGACAGTCCCCGACGCGTCGGTCACGTGAACCCGACCGGCACCGGTATCCAGCGTTAGGCGTCCCTTCGTCGCGTTCGTCGTCACCGAGGCGGCGTGCACGTCCACGACGATGATGCCGTCCACACGCGTGACAGCGGCGTCGCCCGCGCCCAAGTGGATGTCGATCTCGCGGCCAGCCGGTACGCGCACGACGACGTCGGCGTACCCTTCGAAGCCGCCCCCGCGCGAAGAGATCTGGTAGATGTCACGATCCGACCAGCGCCCACCAGTGTTCGAGTCGCCGAAGGTGCCGTCGGCGCGCACGTCGATTTCCGTGCGATCGAACCAGCGCGTGAAGGCTGACCGGTCACTCCTGAAACTGATGCGCCGCTCGGGATACATCACCCGCAGTGTCTCTCTCCCTCTTATCGCGCCGGTCTCCACCTTGAGCCGGGGGCCGTCGTTGCCGCGTTTGCTGACCTCGACGGTTATGGCGCCCCCCGCTTCCGCCGCACCCTCGAGCCGGATCGAGCCCACGAGGTTGTAAATCGCTACGCGTTCCCCGCGCAGGATATAACGCTCTGCGCTCTGCGCCGAGGCAGCTCCGGACGCCAGGCCCAGCGCAACCAAGCAGGTGGCTGCCGTGCCTATAAGGGGAGTGGCGTCAACCATGTGAGCGCGCGGCATATCGAAGTCCTTGAGCTATGAGGGATTCGTGTGCGGTTAGATGTGCCCGGAAGTGATATCGTTTGAACGGACGAACCCTCCCGAATGCCACCCGACACAGCAACTTTACCGATCACCGATCCCCGAATCCCGGATTCCCGAAGCCCGATTCCCCCATCCCCGATGCCCGACACGCTTCCCTCTCGCAACGACACTCTCGAACTAGTTCACCAGTGGACTGAAAGCGATTCTCTACGCAAGCATATGCTCGCCGTCGAAGCCGCGATGCGCGCGTACGCAGTAAAGTTCGGCGAAGACGAGGAGCGCTGGGGACTCGCTGGATTGGTCCATGATTTCGATTACGAGAGATTCCCCAATCTCGAGCACCATCCCACTGAAGGGCACCCGTCGCACGGCGTGCGTTTTTTGCGCGACCGCGGCTATCCCGAAGACGTACTGCGCGCCGTGTTAGGCCACGCAACGTACTGCGATACGCCGCGCGATACGCGCATGGCGAAAACGCTCTTCGCCGTCGATGAATTGACGGGCCTCATCACAGCGACGGCTCTCGTCAGGCCGAACAGGAGCCTGCATGAAGTCGAAGCGAAGTCGGTGCGAAAAAAAATGAAGGACAAAGCCTTCGCGCGCGGCGTGAATCGCGACGATGTCATTAACGGAGCCGCGGAGCTCGGCGTCGAACTAGACTCACACATCGACTTCGTTATCGGTGCTATGCGAGCGCGTGCTGCTGACCTCGGCCTCGATGGGCAGCCAGCGCCTAGCGCTTAGGCCGTTGTGCATTGTCCCTTTGTCCCTTGTCCCGCTGTCCCTTGGCTCCAACACCTCGCCCCAGGTCCGCGTTTAAGGAATGAAGGCAGACGTACCGGACGTGGCCGCAGCCGCCGCACCGCGCAGCACGCCGCGCGACGAGGACGGCGTCGGGTCGGATCGCATGGTCATTGATCTGACTCAGCGCTCTCGAGAGCGGGAGTTGGTGTTGGCGGCGCAGGCGGGTGATGAGGTGGCGTTCGCCGAGCTCGTACGTACGCACGAGCGGCGCGCATATGCAGTCGCGCGCTCAATCGTACTGACGCACGAGGACGCGGAGGACGCGGTGCAGGAGGGGTTTCTACATGCCTATCGAGCGCTCTACCGGTTCTTACCGGACCAGGCGTTCGGGGCTTGGCTCCACCGCATCGTGGCCAACGCGGCGCTCGACATCACGCGCCGTCGGAAGGTGCGCGATGCGGACGCACTGAGTGAAACGATCGCGTCGCCGTTTCGCGATCCGGCGGAGTCGTCGGAGTTGCGGCGGAGACTGGAAGTTGCGTTGCGCTTGCTGAGTGGGCGGCAGCGTTCAGTGATTGTGTTGCACGACATCGAAGGGTACAAGCATTCGGAGATCGGGCGGATATTGGGGATTCCAGAGGGGACGGCGCGATCCGACCTGCACCACGCGAGAGCACGGCTTCGTGATGTGCTCAGCGGAATTCGGAGCGAATTATGATCGATTCACCTAACGAGCAATCGAACGAAGACCGCGACGCGCTGCCCAATTCGGCGCGTTCGGTATTGCGTGAGATGTATGCCCCGCCAGCTGACCCCGGCTATTGGGCGCAGCTCGAAGCTCGCATCCTTGCCAGCGTTAGGGGCGACGGGCCATTGGGCTGGTGGACACACTTCCCGGACTGGATGCGCGCCGGACTCATCGCGGCCGCGGCAGCCATTCTCATCGTCGGCCTCGTCTGGTTCCAGGATCGCCAGTCCGACCAGCGGCTGGCCGAAGAGCAGTTGCTGCAACCGCTCATCGATGAAGTCCCGGTTCTCGTAGAGACAATGGCGGATGAACCAGAGCGCAAGCGCGAGGCGACGCTGCGCTATGTCATCTCTCGCTAGGCACCCGAGCATGCGCCAGTCAAAGAATCTCGCGATCGCGTTCCTCTTCGGCGCCGTTCTCGTCGGTGGAGCGCTCGGTTTCTCGGCCGATCGCGTCCTCACTCGCGATCGCCAAAAACCGAAATCGATCGATCTGCTCGACAGCCGCCTGCATCTCTCGAGCGAGCAGCGCGCGCAGATCAACAGCATTCTCGACGATCGTCAGCGTCAGTTTATGCTGACCTACGAAACAATCAAACCCAAGATGGACTCCATCCGCCTGCACGCGCGCGACCAAATGCGCCAGGTGCTCACGGCCGAACAGCGAGTCCAGTTCGAGCAGCTTCTCAAAGAGCTCAGCGACTCAACCAAGCGGCGGGACGAATGAAGTATCTCTTGGCGTTATTGGTCGCCGTCCCAATCGCGGCGACCGCCCAAGCGCGCCCTGATCTTTCGCAGGCGACGGCTCGACGGATTTCACTCGCCGACGCCGTTCACCTCGCCCAGCGTAACGCGCCCGCGACCGTACAGGCCCGAGGACAAGTCACGTCAAATTCCGCCGCCTTGCGAAGTGCCTACGGAGCGTTTCTGCCGAGCCTCAACATCACGGCGTCGACAAATCGACTGCCAAGCTCCGAGCGCTTCGATCAGGAAGGGCGACTGTTTCGCACCGACCCGCAATGGCAGTACGGTGACGCACTCTCGGCGAACCTAACGCTGTTTTCGGGATTCAGGCGTTTCAGCGATCTCAGTGGCGCGAAGGCCGATATTGCGTCTGCCGAGGCAAATGAAACGCTGCAAGCGTTCAACATCGCACTCAGCGTAAAGCAGCAATATTACAACGTCTTGGCGGCGCGCGAATCAGAGGCGGCCGCCCGCTCACAGCTCGAGCAAGCGGAGCAGCAGCTCAAGGCCGCCGCGGCCCGCGTCGCGCAGGGCGCTGCGACAAAGTCCGACTCGCTGCGCTCCGTGATTCAGGTTGGAAACGCACGGCTCGCCCTGCTGACGGCGCAGAACAACCTGCTCGTCGGCAACGCGACGCTCACGCGTCTCATCGGTTCGTCCCAGCTTGTCACCGCGGTCGACGATTCTGTTGAGACGACGATGGGAGCGGCACTGGACAGCGTGCAACTGGCCGCGTTCGCGAACGATGGTCCCAGCGTTAGGCAGGCCGCCGCGGCAGTGACGTCTGCCAGCGCGGCGTCGCGTAGCGCGCGGTCGCCCTACCTCCCCACGGTTTCTCTCTCGCTCAGTCGCAGCGGAGGCGGGTTGGATAACCCGTTCGGTCTCGGTGAGAAGCCATTTACGTACTCCAATAGCATCAGGTTCTCGCTGTCCTATCCGCTCTTCAACGGCTTTACGCGCGAAGAACAGGTCACACGTAGCCGGGTACAAGAAGACTTCGCGAATGCACAGCTGCGCGACGCTCGTCTTGCCGCGCAACAGCAGTTGGTACAGTACGTTGGTGCGCTGCGCCTCGCGAATGAACGCGTGCAGATCCAGCTTGCGTCGGTGGACGCCGCCGAAGAGGACCTGCGCGTTCAGCAGCAGCGCTACTCGTTAGGTGCATCCACCTTGCTGGACCTGCTGACTTCGCAACTGACATTGAACCAGGCCCGGGCGTCGCTGATTCAGGCGCGCCTCGACGCCCGCGTCGCGCGAGCGCAGATCGAAGCGCTCATCGGGCGTGAACTCCGTTAGGCATCGAGATACTACCGTGAACGCACGCATCCTTGCCGGCGCGCTGGCCGTCGCTCTCCTGACGAACTGCAACAGCGCCAAGCAGACGACAGTCGAGATTCCGACAGTCGCCGTCGAACGGCGCGACATCGTGCTCGACGCGACCGCGTCCGGCACTGTCGAGCCGATCAACGTCGTCGAAGTCAAGTCCAAGTCTTCCGGTCAGATCACGCGCATGACGGTGGAGACCGGGTCGATCGTCAATCGCGGCGACCTGCTCGTGCAGCTGGATACGCGCGACGTGCAAAACCAGTACGATCAGGCCAAGGCCGATCTCGACGCCGCCGAGGCGCGGCTCAAGGTGACCGAAGCACAGAAGAAGCGTTCCGATGAGCTTTTTCAGCAGCGCATCATCACGGCGCAGGAGCACGAGACGTCGCAGCTCGACTTCGCGAACGCACAGGCCGCAGTGGTTCGCGCGCGGACGACGGCCGACATCGCGTTGCAGCGCCTCGAAGACGCGACTGTGACAGCACCGGTGTACGGCACAATCATCGAGAAGACAGTCTCGTTAGGCCAAGTCATCACCTCGGCCACCAGCAGCGCCAGCGGTGGGACGACGATCCTCAAGATGGCCGATCTCGGACAGGTGCGCATGCGCGCGCTGTTCAACGAAACCGACATCGGCTCGGTGCAAGCGGGGCAGGACGCGACGGTCACCGTGGACGCGTATCCCGATCGGCCGTTCCGCGGCACGGTGGAGAAGATCGAGCCGCAAGCGATCGTGCAGCAAAGCGTGACGATGTTCCCAGTGCTGGTGACGCTCGCGAATCGTGAGGGGCTGCTCAAGCCGGGTATGACCGGAGAGGCCTCGGTGCTCATCGATCGCCGCGATGCCGTGCTGGCGGTGCCTAACGATGCAGTGCGCAACGTTCGCGAGGGCGTTGCAACGGCCGTGCAGCTCGGACTCGACCCCGATTCTGTGCAGGCCGACGTGCAGAAACAGATGGCCGCGTCCTTCGGTAACGGGATGGGCGGAATGGCGGGCGGCGCTTTGAATGGCCAAGGTTCCACCTCGACTCCAGGCGCTCCGAGCGCCCCCAAGGGAATGACCGCGCGCGAATCGCGCGGAGAAGTCGCGCTTGCAACGCAGCAAGGGTTTCAGCAGCAGCTGCCCGAAGTCACTGACCAGCAGTGTCAGCACGTGCGCGACGCCTTCGCCAAGCACCCCGACGCGCAAGGCAAACTGCAGGCGCTCTTCACGCGCATGCGGGCCGGCGAGCTGGATATGCAGCAGATGCGCACAGCGACCGACTCCATCTACAAGGCGTTAGGTGTCGACGGCCGCGTGGCGCGCGCCTGTCAGATGCGTGATAGAGGCCAGAGGCCAGAGGCCGGAGGTCAGAGTGGGCGCGACAGCAGCGCAAAGCCCCGCGGCGATTTGCGCAGCGCCCAAACATCCACGCCGAGGCCTAACGCGCAGCGCTCACAAACGACGGCGACGCAGCCTCGGACCGCAACCTCTGCACCGGTGACGGCAGGCGAGTTTTCGTCGCGGCGCGGGCGCGCGCGCCCCGCTCTCGTCTTCGTCGCCGACAGCAACAGCTACACGCCACGCGTCGTGCGCGTCGGCGCGTCCAACCTCGACTACACCGAGATCGTGAGCGGGCTCCAGGAGGGCGAGAAGGTCGCGCTCCTCTCTGTGGCACAGGCGGCTGCGACTCGCGCGCAGCAAAACGAGCGCATGCGCACCATGACGGGCGGCGGCATGCCTGGCATGCAGCAACGGCCGCCTCAGGCCGGCGGCGGTCGTCCGAGGCCGTAGGGGCAACAGATGCTGCTCTATGAGGTCTTCGCGGTCGCGCTCACGGCGCTACGAGCGAACAAGCTACGCTCGGTCCTCACAATGCTGGGGATCGTGATCGGCGTCTCGGCGGTGATCGCCATGATCGCGCTCGGCAGCGGCGCGCAGAAGGCCGTGAACGATCAGATCCAATCGTTAGGTACGACGCTGCTCACGGTGATGCCGGGACAGCAGCGCGGCGTCGGCGGCTTCGTCTCCATGGACGACCGCGCGCGCCTGACGATGAAAGACGCGATCGCGCTCGAGGAGCGATCCGCGTCGCTCGCCGCTGTGCAGCCTGAGATGTCGCGCCAGTTCCAGATTCAGTATCAGAATCAAAACACCAACACGCAAGTCACCGGGACCACGGCGAACTATCTCACTGTTCGCAAATACGAGATGGCGGCGGGGCGCATGTTCACGTCCGCCGAGGACAACGCGAAGGAACGTCTCGCTGTGCTGGGCCCCGAGGTTGTGAAGAACCTCGGCTTTACGTCGATGGACGCGCTCGTCGGCGAGCCAATCCGCATCCGTGGCATCCAGTTCATTGTCGTCGGCGTGCTCAAGTCCAAGGGACAGGCGTCACCCTTCATGAATCCGGATGATCAGATCCTGATCCCGCTACAAACAGCACGTTATCGCGTCATCGGTTCCGATCGCCTGCGCTCCATCAGCGTGCTGGCCATGAGCGAACCACGCATTCCCGAGGCGATGGCCGACATTCAGAAGATTCTGCGCCGCGAGCATCGCACGAGACAGGGACGTCCGGATGATTTCCAGATCCGCAACCAGACTGACTTTCTGAACATGTTCTCGGAGACGACGAAGGTATTCACTTACCTGCTCGCCGGAATCGCCGCAGTATCGCTGCTCGTTGGCGGGATCGGCATCATGAACATCATGCTCGTCTCGGTCACCGAGCGCACGCGCGAGATCGGCGTGCGCAAGGCGTTAGGCGCGACCAAGCTCAATATCCTGCTTCAGTTTCTCATTGAAGCCATCGTGCTGTGTTTGTTAGGCGGTCTCCTCGGCGTGCTTCTGGGCGCGGGCGTGGCGAACATTCTCCACAGTTCGCTGCAGTGGAACACGCAGGTTTCTCCGGCGTCGATCGTTCTCGCCTTCGGATTCTCGGCGGCCGTTGGCGTGATCTTTGGCGTCTGGCCCGCGCGGCGCGCGGCGCGCCTCGATCCGATCCTGGCCCTGCGGTACGAATAGCAACAGGTCGAGCGTGGGAGGGAGGTGGCGCATTCTTTAGCCCTCTTCCTTGCGACGCTCCGCGGGTTCCTTCACGGCGTCCTCGATCTCTTGCGCGGCCCGCTTCAGGATATCGGCGACTTTCCTAACGACATCCTGGTCGCGAAAGTGCCGCGCGCCGCTCGCGTACGTCGCGCGCGCCACGTCTTTGAAGGCGCGATGCACGTCGGCCATGGTGTCGCTCAGAAACGCCGAGCCGAACTGCGCGAGACGCTCGAAGATGTCGTCGACGTGGCTGCGCCGATCCGCGAGATGTTTCCGACCTTCGTCGGTGATCGAATAGATCTTCTTCCCGCCCTCCTCGGTCGCGACCGAGGCGTAGCCCAAGTCTTCCAGTAGTTGCAGCGTCGGGTAGACCGTGCCGGCGCTGGGTGCGTACGCGCCGCCAGCTCGCTCCTCTAGGTCCTTGATGATGTCGTAGCCGTGTCGCGGCTTCTCGTCGAGCAGCTGCAGGATGACGTACTTGAGCTCACCCTGCTCGAAGAAGCGGCCCCCTTTCCATCGCCAGCCGTGCTTGGGGCCGGCACCGCCCATGAACCATGAGGAGAACTCCTTATCGAAGCTCCAGCGTTGGCGGGCGTGGTGTCGATCAGGGTCGCAGAAGTCGAAATCAGCAAAGAACGCGGGCATTTGGTCATCCTCCGATATATCGCCCGGCGCAAAGATATATCGGATCGACGATATATCGCAAGATATAGCGGAGTTTGGTGGGCGCTGTCGGCTGTCGGCTGCTCGCCGACGGCTGACAGCTTTAGTTAGCTAGTGCCCCAGGTCTTAGAGGTTCGACTTTCCGACGGTAGTTTCTCAGTCTGAATGAAAACCCAACCGTCTGCGGAACGTGCTGCTGAAGACGCGACAGATGCTCAAGGTCCCGCGTCGCAGCCCACATCCGAGACCGCAGTTCCGCCGGCGCAGCAGGTCTGGCACCCAGAAGCAAATCCGCGGGGGCGCCGCCTAGCGATACTCACAATCACGGCGCTCGGCGTTGTCTACGGTGACATCGGAACGAGCCCGCTGTACGCGCTCAGCGAATCGTTTCTCCTTTCGCGCGAGCACGGCCTGATGCCGACGCAAGCCAATGTGTACGGCATCCTGTCACTCATCCTCTGGTCGCTCACGCTGATCGTGACGCTCAAGTACATCGCGTTCGTTATGCGGGCGGACAACAAGGGCGAGGGTGGAATCGTCGCTTTGCTCGCGCTTCTGCTCCGCAAGGGGGCGGCGAGGACGACCGCTCGAGAGCGTGCGTTGCTCATCGCAACAGGCTTGTTAGGCGCTGCGCTCTTGTATGGCGATGGCGTCATCACGCCGGCGATTTCAGTGTTGGGCGCGATGGAAGGCCTCAAGATCGCGTCGCCGGCTTTGGGCCGCATCGCCGTGTGGCCAACCGTCGTCGTTCTACTTCTGCTCTTTCTCTTTCAAAAGAAAGGGACCGCGCGGGTGGGCGGCGTGTTCGGGCCGATCATGATGCTGTGGTTCCTGACGATCGCAGTGCTCGGGGTTCGTGAAATAATCGCGGAGCCACAGATCCTGCGAGCGGTGAACCCGTGGTACGCGCTGCAGTTCTTCTTCGCGCATGGACAGACCGGATTCATCTTGTTAGGCGCTGTTGTCCTGGCCGTCACGGGCGCGGAAGCGTTGTACGCCGACATGGGCCATTTCGGCAAGCGCCCGATCCGCGTCGCCTGGCTAGCGCTCGTTTTTCCGGCGTTGCTGCTGAACTATTTCGGACAAGGCGCGCTGATCATCCGCGATCCAAGCACTGTGTCCAACCCATTCTATCTGCTCGCCCCGCGTCCGCTGCTCTACCCTCTGATCATCCTCGCGACGCTCGCGGCGATCATCGCGTCGCAAGCGCTCATTTCGGGTGCGTTCTCTCTCACGCAGCAGCTCGTCCAGCTCGGCTACTGGCCGCGCGTGACGATCGTGCACACGTCCAAGCACGAGCATGGGCAGATCTACATCCCCGAGGTCAACAACGCGTTGATGCTCGGATGTCTGTTCGTGGTGCTCTTTTTCGGATCGGTGAGCGATATCGGTGCGGCGTACGGGATCGCAGTCACAGGCACGATGATCATGACGACGCTTCTGTTCTTCGTCGTGGCCACGCGCATCTGGAATTGGCCGTTAGCAAAGGCACTCGCCATCGGCGGTCTCTTCCTCGTCGTCGACGTCGCGTTTTTCGGCGCCAATATCATCAAGTTCGCGCAGGGTGGCTGGTTCCCGATCCTCGTGGGTGCTGCCCTCTATATCGTGATGACGACATGGAGCCGCGGCCGCGCGCTCCTGCGCGTGTTGCTGATGGAGCGTTCGATCCCTGTCGAGGAATTGCTGCGCAGCATCGAGGGCTCGCGTATCCCGCGTGTGCCGGGCACGGCGATCTTCATGACGTCCGAGGCGGAAGGGGTTCCGGTCGTGCTACTGCACCACCTCAAGCACAACAAAGTACTGCACGAGCGTGTGATTCTGCTCTCGGTGTTGTCGCGCGAATTCCCCGACGTACCGCAGGAGAAGCGCCTAACGATCGAACCGCTCTCGCAGGGCTTCTTCCGCGCCAAAGCGTATTACGGCTTCATGCAGACGCCGAACGCGGACGAGATTGCTGCGCTATGTACAAAGGCCGGCGTCAAAGCCAAGTACATGGACACGACGTACTACTTGGGGCGCGAGCGTCTCATTCCTGTCGGGCCGGCCAAGATGGCGAAGTGGCGCAAGCGGCTCTTCGCGTACATGGCGCGCAACGCGCGCTCTGCTACCGAATTCTTCGGAATCCCACCGAACCGAGTAGTCGAGTTAGGCGCCCAGATCGAGTTTTAAGAGCACATGCTACACCGCGGACTAGCGCGAACGAGCACGGACAACTGCGGACAACTCGTTGTTAACAACGCTCGGTCCGCGTTCTATGAGAGAGATCGTCAAGGGCGGACTTCATCTTCGCTGAGTGTCGCGGCGTTCGGGCCTCGACAATCAGCCCAGCTTCCGCGGTTGCGCTCGAGATTTTCCGCTGCGACGGGGTTCGAAGGGCAGTGTTCTTCGGCATCGTTTGCTCGTTCAGCTCCAGCTCCACCAGGACGAATACAAGCGGACGGGTCGCGCGGGGCGAACCATGGTTCTATCTGAGACTCGACCGCGAAGGGTCGGCCTAACGCTTATTCGGGTTCTGCGGGAGGGCCTATGGTTTGTCGAGTGCCTCGGCGGACTGCGCGCCGGGCGAACGCGGACACGAGACTGCCTCCCGCACCCAGGTCCGTGGATCTTGGAACCCCACGAGGCGATGGGTCCCTCGCACGGGTCCTCGTCGATCGCGGACGCTAGCGCGCCTGCAACGTTAACTGAGTGGGATCGTAACGTTCTCCTCGCTTCCAACAGTGTAAGGTGAGCGCGGCGAGTTTTCTCGTGAGGGTGACCCGCGCTAAGTCTGGTTGCATGCCCCGCTGCAGCATGGCGAGATAGAAGGCCTGCAAGGCCCCGGGCCGCCCCGTCGCCGCGGTCGCGGCGCTCTTGAACACATACTTGAGCTGCCGATTGTGATTCCGATTCAAGCCCCGCGTCATCGGTGATCGCCGGCGCCGCACGGGACGACCGCGCTCGAGCCGGTACTCCGCCGTTGCGCGCGTCACGACAGCCAGGCCACTGTAGGCCCACAGCTGGCGCTTGGTGCGAAAGCGCCACGGCGTCTGCATAATCGCCAGCACCTGCGCGACCCGCACGTCGCCGAGGAACGGAATGCTGCGTAAGAGCGCCCAGGCCGGATCGCGGCGCGCCTCCGCGAGCATGGTCAGCTTGGCGGGCCGCCGCGGCGTCTCCATGACGTCCAGCTCCGCATACAAGGTCTGGGCCCGGAAGTGCACGCCCGCATTCGTTAGGCGTGCGAGCCACTCGGCCCGTCGCTCCGGGTGATACACCCGCTGGCCGGGCGTCTTAATGCCGCGCGCCCGGAACAGCGCCTTGAACCGAAGCCTAACGCGGGTCGAATCTTCCACCAGATTGCGGTAGGTCCGGGTCAGCTCCCTCAGCGTCCCCCGATGCGAGCTCTCGTGATAGACGCTCCGCACCGCGTCACGCCATAGCAACGCCGACAACTGCTCGGCATCCGCCCAATCGCTTTTATTCCCCGCGGCGGGCTTCCCGCGGCGATCGCAGACGATCACGCGCGCGACTTCGGCCACCAACACATCATGCAGCCACTGTGTCTGCGTGCCTTCTTCCAACACGATGTGAATACTGCCGCGCATCCCCCGGACGAATGCCAGCAGCGCGGATTCCTCAGTCGGGCAGGACGCTCCGCCCGATCACGCGCCCATGCTCATCGCGCACACACAGCACCGTCGTATCTTGATGCACGTCGAGCGCGACATATTTCGTCGTCTGTTTCATGAGAGCCGCTCCTTGCTGCGATCCATAGCGGGTTAACAACTCCATGGTAGCAGTCAGGGGCGTGCTCTCAATATCCGTTTGTCCGCGGTGAGAGCTCTTGATCTTACTTGAACAGAAAGTAGTCGTACGCGGCACGAGCGATCTGCGCGATCGTGCGCTCTTGCGTCGCCGTGTCCTTGGACGACTCCTTCACGAAAACGGCGACGACCACGTGCCCGCCGTTGTCAGGCAGCTCGACGATCCCGACGTCGTTCGCCACGCCGATGCCTAACGTGCCGGTCTTGTGCATGACGGTCGTGCCTGGCGGCAGAAGCCCCTTGATGCGGTTTTCCCCCGTTTCGCAGCGACGCATGATGTCGAGCAGGAGCGCCGAGCTTTCCGCGCCGAGAGTCTTTCGCTCCCAGATCGCCCGCAGAAGCGTCGCCATGCCGCGCGGCGTGGCCGTGTCGCGCCTGTCATTATAGAACGCCTTCGCGGCGGCGCGCTGCGCGCTATCGCTCACGCTGCCCGCGAGTCGCCGGAAGGTCGCCAGCGTGCGCTGATCCTCCGGCGGCAGATCGCTGACGCCGATCGCGTCGGCGATCAACTCCACCGTGGGGCGGTTGACCGAGATGCCGCTGATACCTAGCGACGCTAGCCGGGCGTTGACTGCCGCGCCGCCGCCCGCGGTGCGCAGCGTCAGGTCAGTCGCGCTGTTGTCACTGATGAGCAGCATGAGCTCGAGCAGGTTGCGCACCGAAAGCGAAACGCCGGGATCGTCGAACAGATTCGTGAGCGTCCCACTCCCCGGATGCAAATCGCTCGGCTTGAGCGCGATCATCGAATCCAGGCGCACCTTGCCGCTGTCGACTCGCGTCAGAAGCTGCACGGCGATCGGCACCTTGTACGTGCTGGCCATCGGATACGGCTCGTCGGCGTTGACGAAAAGCTCGCTCCCCGTCTCCAGGTGAATGAGTCCGACGCCAACCTTGCCGCCGGCAATCGCCGAGAGCCTAACGACTTCGCGCTGGAACCGGGCGAGGCCGTCATCAGTGCGCTGCGCGCCAAGGGCTGCGGGAATGAGCGCCGAGACAAACGCGGCACGAGCAACGAGGCGTGTGTTTCGCATCAGCATATCAATGGGGGTATCGTGGCGACCGCCACGATACCCCCGCACCGCAGACGCAGCAAGCGCTCTAGATCGTTATCACGCGGCGGATCCGGGCGGGTGCCACCTTCGGCACAAGCAGACCGCGCTGTTTGAGCGGCAGGGCCCTGATCTGCGGCTCTACGCGCAGCTGCGTGATGTTCGGGCGAATCATTGTCTTCAATGGAAGCGACAGTGAGCCTCTCGGACCGATGAAGGCGCCGCGCGGGAAGGCCATCGGCCCCGGCATGTCGCCGAAGTAGAACGCCCCGCCGTGCTCGCGCAACTCGCTCTGCTTGACTGTCTTCACGCGCACGGACTTGGTTGCGCCGCCGCTGTAGACGCGCAGCTCCACCTCGTCAGCGGCCTTGATCTTCTCCAGCTCTCGCGTTAGGCGGCGCCAGCGCGAGCCGGACATCCCCATGTCGCCGGCGTCTTCTGCCGGCACGCGCAGATCGACCCCATTGATCGATTGAATGCGGTCGCCCTCGACAAGCCCGGCCTTCTCGGCGGGACCGTCTGCAAAAACGTTCATGATGAGAACGCCTAACGTATCTCGGCGGCTGCCCATCGAGCCGAGCCCGATGCCCAGCGACGCGCGGTCCGAGCCTTCGAATGCCTTGAAGTCTTTGCCGAAGCGGCCACGCTCGAAATCCTCGACGCTGACTGTCTTCACTTTGACCGACTTGACGCTGCCATTGGACCAGACGCGCAAGTCGACCTCGTCACCGATCTTGGCCTTGCCTAACGTGCGAATCAATCGTCGCGACGCCACGCCCTCCATGTCCTCCTCACCGGCGTCCTCGCGTGACAGCCGCAGATTCACCCCATTCACGGCCTGAATCCGATCGCCCTCTTCGATGCCGGCCTTGGCCGCCGGACCATCCTCCGTCACATCGGTTACGAGTAAGCCGAGCGTGTCCCGCATGCCGCTCGTTTCGGTGCTGATGCCGAGGCGTGGACGATCACGATCGTCGTCAAACGCGTACGCAAATGCGGTCATCCCGCGGCGCGCTTTCTCGAGCTCGTCCGCTCGCGCTTCCGCCCTCGCACGCTCGCGTTCGCGCGCGGTCTGCGCAAATCCCGTCCCTAATGGAACGAGCGTCAGCAAGGCTACGCTCCCAAAAAGCAAAGTCTTCCGCTGCATAGGAATGTCCCTCGAGTGTTCTCTCGATCTGTCACTCGTCGCTCGGCCGATGGTTGCTCTCGTGGCGCAGCCCTTCCGCGGCTGGCGATATTGCCTCGCTATGGGAACAACGGGAGCAACGACGACCGTCGGCACCACAGCCGATCGTGACACCTTTCAGGAACACTGGCAGGACGAGGGCGACGCGGCCTTCCTCTACCGGGAGCTAGCGCGAGCCGAGCCGGATCCTCACCGCAAAGACGTCTTTGCAAGACTGGCGGCGGTGGAGGATGAGCACCAAGCGATCTGGGCACGTGTGCTCGCAGACAATGGAGGCCGCGCCTCCAGCGTTGGTCCGTTCAGGCCATCGACCCGCGCAAGACTCATGGCTTTTATGGGTCGCAGCTTCGGTGCGCAGACGCTGCTCAATCTCCTGCTGCGCGAAGAAGGGCGTGAGGTCAAAGCATATCTCGACCTGCACCGCACTCTTCCGGACGGCGGCACTGGGTCGGCCGAAGCGCTGCAGCTCGCTCGTGAAAGTGCGACGCACGCAACCGAGCTTGCCACGCTCACGCATGGGGAAGGCGCTGGAGAGCCGTGGCACCGCATCGCGTCAGGCGGCTTCCTGCGCAATGTCGTGTACGGATTCAACGATGGCCTCACGGCGAACTTCGGACTCGTCGCAGGAGTGCTCGGCGCGAGCACCACGCCGCAACATGGCGTCGTGATCGTGGCAGGCGTCGCTGGCTTAGTGGCCGACGCGCTCTCGATGGGATCGAGCGGCTATCTCGCGGCCAAGAGTGAGCAGGAGGTCTACGCGCACGAGATCGCGATGGAGCGCGACGAAATCGCCATGATGCCCGAACTCGAGCGCGACGAGTTGGCGTTGCTGTACGAGGCACGCGGAGTACCAGCGGATACCGCGCGTCAGCTTGCTGCGTCGGCGCTACAGGATCCCGCGCGCATGCTCGATGAAAAAGTTCGCATGGAGCTTGGGATCGGCGAGCGCACGATGTCGCCGCTGCGTGAGGGCTGGGTCACCGGAGTCGCGACAGCGTTCGGCGCGTTGATTCCTGTCGCGCCGTTCTTCGTGCTCAGCGGGCAGGCGGCGATCTGGTCGGCGTTCACGCTCGCAATGTTGTCGCACTTCTTAGTGGGCGCGGCGCGGTCGGTATTTACTGGACGCGGTGCAGTGCGCTCGGGCCTCGACATGTTCGTCGTCGGTCTGGGTGTGGCTGGCGTCGGCTACCTGGTCGGCGAGTGGATCAGCCGGGTGCTATAACGGGGCGTGCAACCTTTCGCGACGCGACTCGCACTGATTCGTACCTAGAATCGGAGGCGATATGCGGCGCATTAATCGCGTAGCAGTTCTACCGCTCGCGTTTCTCCTAGTCCACGGGAATCTTTTTGCGCAAGGCCAAGGCTTTGGACGCGCCGGCAAGCGCACACTGCTCGAGCGTGAGTTTGAAATCGCCCTCGCGCGATCGGCCGCACCCAAGGAAGTCTCGGCAGGCGCCGAGATCTATGTGTTGACTGAGCGCGGCTATGACGTCGCGGTGCGCGGGACCAACGGCAACGCATGCCTCGTGAGCAGGAGTTGGCCCGAGAGCCTGGAGCCGCAATGCTTCGATCCGGAAGCTGTCCAAACGGTTATGCAGATTGATTTGCGTCGTGGCGCGCTGACGCAAGCTGGCGCTTCCATGGAGACCATCAATCGCGAGATCGAAGAAGGGTTACGTCGGGGAGTATTTCGCGTACCGACTCGGCCGGCCATGACGTACATGATGTCGTCCGCACAGGTGCTCTACAACGATGAGGGCAAGCGAGTCGGTGCCTGGCAGCCGCACCTGATGATCTTCTATCCAAACCTAACGAGTGAGCAACTGGGCCTTGGCAGCACTCCGAATCCAGCGGCGGCCATCGTGGTGGACCCAGGCAAGCCGCTCGCGAAGATCATTATCATCGTGAAGAACGCGATCGATCCGGAGGGAATTCCTGGCACCAGATAGCGCACGGGGCCCGGGACCGGATCGGACCGTTGCGGATCGCAGCGACGTCGAGGCGTTGCTCAACTCGCACGCCGAAGCTTCGTTTCGCGCGCTGTACGCGCGCCACTCGCCGGCGCTGTATGCCCTCGCGTTGCGGCTTCTGGCTGACCGCCCCCATGACGCGGATGACGTACTGCAGGAGTGTTGGATTCGCGCAGTCGCGCGGCTTCGCGACTTCGCCTGGCAGTCGCAGCTGCGAACGTGGCTCACGGCGATTCTGGTGAACTGCTGTCGCGAGCTGTGGCGATCGGCGCGCGAAGAGATCGCTGTCGAAGAGACCGAGTTGAGCGCACCTAACGAGGATGTCGGTACCAGGATAGATGTTGCAAGCGCGCTGGCCAGACTCGCGACGGGATATCGTGCCGTACTCGTACTGCATGACATCGCCGGCTTCACGCACGAGGAGATCGCCGAGCAACTGCAGATCGAACCAGGGACGTCCAAGAGTCAGCTTTCTCGCGCCCGACGCGCCATGCGGGGCCTGCTCGGCTCCGCGCAGGTCGGCGCCTAACAATTGCCAGCTATGACAGACGACACTCCAACCGATGACCCGGTCCCAGAGCTTGGCTCGCTTCCTAACGAGGTAGTGCCGGATGCGGCCGTAGAGCAGCGCACGATCGCCGCGCTGCGCGGGCGCTCGTTGCTGCGGCAACAAGGCGTGCGCGCCGTGGGAGCGCGGCCCTGGTTAGCCGCGGCCGCACTCGCATTTACAGCGTTTCTGGCGGGGCTGCTCTCGAGCGGACCTGATTCGCCGGCTCCCGCGCCACAGGCCTCCTTTGCGTTGTTGCTCTACGGCGGCTCGACTGGAAGCGACTCGAGCGCCCACGCCGCGAGAGCCGAGGAGTATCGTCGCTGGGCGTCCGCCGACCATCCCTGGGGACGCGTGATCGGTGGCGAAGCGCTCGGGGACAGCGCGTGGACCGTGGAGAGGGCGAAAACCAACATTTCGCTGGGCAAGGCGCGCTCCGACGAACTCGTTGGGTTTTTCCTCGTCCAGGCTCCCAGTCGTGAGGCCGCCGCTTTCCTGGCCGTCGCGTGCCCGCATCTCAAGTACGGCGGCCGCGTGGTGGTGCGAGCGATACAGCCTACCTGACTTGGGGGGCTCGCAAGCGTAGCATTCGGCGCGTCACATCCGCCTGAGTCGCGCCATGTCCGAGTCTCACAGTTCTCGCCGCGGTTTCCTCAAGCAAGCTGCCCTGAGCGGCGCCGCACTCGTCGGTGCACCGGCAATACTGGAGCGTCGCTATCGATTGTTTGCGTGGAGCAGCGCGGAGTACTCCGACCGAGCGATTCGGTTGATGAAGGAGTCGACCGTGATCGACATGCTGTGCATCCTCACGCTCGACTTCGAGAAGCAAGCGCGCTGGTTCGCACGACCGGACACGTACCCGGACAGCGAGACCGCGAAGTGGCGTGCCTCGGGCGTGACGGCTATGCACCCGGCGATTGGGATGGGTGGGCCGAATGCGCACTACGAGACGTTGGCATTCCTCGCTGGGTGGAACGGGTTCATCGCGTCGCGTTCAGATTTCACGCGCGTCGACAGCGTGGACGATTTCGACAAGGCCAAGCGCGCAGGCCAGGTCGGTGTGATTCTGGGCCTGCAGAACTCGGAGCATTTTCGGACGCCTAACGATGTGGCGATGTTCCACGGGCTTGGCCAGCGCGTCTCGCAGCTCACGTATAACGCGCGCAACATGATCGGCAATGGATCGACGGAACGGCGCGACGAGGGGATCAGCGATTTCGGCGTCGCTGTCATCGGCAAGATGAACGAGGTGGGCATGGCGCTGGACGTCTCGCATTGCGGCGACCGCACGTCGTTCGAGGCGTTCGAGATCTCCAAGAAGCCTGTGCTGATCACGCACTCCAACGTGCGCGCGCTGGCGGGCGGGCATCCGCGCTGCAAGCCGGACGACGTGATCCAGCAGGTCAAGAAATATGGCAGCGTGATGGGGATCACCGGCGTGCGCATGTTCGTCAAGGCCGACGAGCCGACAACCGTCGAAGACTATCTCAATCACATCGACTATGTCGTTAGGCTCACCGGCCCAGAGCACGTCGGCGTTGGCAGCGACATCGACCTCGACGGCTACGACGACATGCCGCCGGAGCAGAACCGGCGTCTGCGCGCCGGCTACAAGTCGTCGTATGCCTTCCGCGACAAGATCGATATCGAGGGGATCGATCATCCCAGGCGGATGTACGACGTCGCCGAAGGGCTGATCCGGCGCAAGTACAGCGACGATCAGATCCGCGGGATGCTGGGCGGCAACTTCAAGCGCGTGTTAGGCAAGATCTGGAACGTGCCGGCGCCGGCGACGCCGCCGCGCGACTAATAGACCGACATGACGCTGCTGTCCGCGGCGGTCCTGATGTTCTTCGTCATGGACCCGTTAGGCAACGTCCCGTTCTTCCTGTCGGCGCTGCGACCGGTGGAGCCGGCGCGGCAGCGTCGCGTGATCGCGCGCGAGCTGGTGATCGCGCTGGTAGTCCTCGTTTTCTTTCTGTTTCTGGGTCAGTACATCCTGGACGTGCTGCACGTCTCTGCGACGGCTTTGCGGATCTCGGGCGGTGTGGTGCTCTTGCTCATCGCGATGCGGATGATTTTCCCGACGCCGGCGACGTCGCTGCGCGAAGACGTCGAGGGCGAGCCCTTTATCGTGCCGCTGGCGGTGCCCTACACCGCGGGGCCATCGGCGCTCGCGACGGAACTGTTGCTCGTGAGCCGAGAGCCGGATCGTTGGCCGGTGTGGTTAGGCGCGGTGCTGCTGGCGTGGCTCGCGACGGCCGCGATTCTCTTTTTCGCGACGGGTGTGAGCCGCTACCTTGGCGAGAGGGGCCTCATCGCAATCGAACGGCTAATGGGGATGCTGCTTATCACGGTCGCCGTGCAGATGCTGATGGACGGCTTTTCCCAGGCTTTCGCTCGTTAGGGCGACACGCGCGCGAGCTTGACGTACGACGCGAGAGCGTAGGCTGCGCGCGGGGTGTTCGTCTCCGCCGCGGCGTAGCCGGTGAGCAGCCCGTCGTGCGAACGCAGCCAAAGGAGTGTCTGATGCGGATGCCGCGCGAGATCGGGGGCGCTCATCTGCACGTTCGCGCGGCCGACGAGGATGCCTTCGTGCAGCGCGACGCTCATTAGGGGGACAGGAGCCGCGCCGCGCAGGCTCAGCAACGGTGGCGTCCCTGCCGCGATAGTCAGTGCAATCGGGATGCTGTCGGCGTAGCTGTGCACGTAGCCACGCCACGTTCCGTGCAGCTCGGCGAGGCGCGTAGAATCGATAACGGGAGTGGGTGGAGGCGGTGGCGTCGCACGCGCCTTGCGTAGTTCGGACGCAAAGCGCGGGATGACAGCGGCTGACAGCTCGGTGACGATCGCTTCGGTTGCTCGGCGGATGCCTTTGTTCTGCAGCACGACGACGACTACCTGCTCCTCGGGGTACAGCGCAAGGAACGTGGAAACGCCAGGCATGCCGCCGCTGTGCGACACGCGCCTAACGCCAAGCACCGTTCGAATCGACCAACCCAGGCCGCGTATGAGGCCAGGGCCTTCGACGGCGACGTCGCGCTGCATATCCTGCAGCGTTTCCTTAGCGAGGATCTGCCGCTGTCTCGGGATGCGCGTGCCCAGGTGGTACATGCCGAAACGCGCGAGGTCGTGCGCGCTCGAATAGACCTCCGATGCGCCCGGATGGTCAAACGTGTAGTACGGCAGCGGTTTGTTCTCGTTGTCGTAGCGGACGGCGGCGCGGCTGTTGGGCCCATACGTGACGCCAACACTCGTACTCGTTAGGCCGAGCGGCATGAAGATTTCCTGGCGCATGAAGTCGGCGTATGGCATCCCGGATTTGCGCGAGATTACGTAGTCCAGGAGCCCGAATCCCAGGTTAGAGTACTGGTACGTGGCGCCCGGTGGGTACACGGCGACGGCGTAGCGGCGGATCGTGCTGTCCATCGGCGGGCGGGCGTAGCCGCCGTCCTCGTAGAAGAACTGGTAGTGCAGGGGCAGGCCAGCGGTGTGCGTGAGGATCCGCTCGATCGTCATCGCGTCGGCGCTTCCCTCGCGCGCCGTGACTTTCACGCCACCCAGGTAATGATTGACCGGGGCGCGAAGCCTAACGAACTCCCTTTGGACGAGGATCATGATTCCCGTAGCCGTAAACGGCTTGGAGATCGAGGCGAGCGAGTAGGGCGTGGCCGGCGTCGCCGGGATCTGCCGTTCCAGGTCCGCATAGCCCCGGGCAGCCTCCCAAATAATCCGGTCGCCCTTGGCCACGGCGACAGCGAACGAAGGGATCTTGTCCGCGAGCATGATGGAGTCGATCATGGCGCGCGCGCGCGCGAAGTCGAAGGCGCCTTGCTGGGCCACGAGCGGCATCGCCCACGCACAGAGGGCCGCGAGTATCGAGATCAGTGCACTCATGTCTGGCTCCGACAGGGCGTCGACAGCGGTACAGGTCAAGAACAGCGACTGCGTGAAAAATGCCTACGCGTGTGCGTGAAATCGTCAACGGCGCAAACGGCATTTCTAGGGTATTTCGCCCTTCAGTATCGCAACCAGCTTGGACGAATCGATGTTCCCGCCCGAGACTATGCAGACGATCTTGCCTCCGCCCGCGAGGCCCGCCTGCACCGCTGCGAGCGCCGCTGCTCCCGCTCCCTCCGCGACCACGTGCGCGCGCTCCGACAACAGTCGCACCGCGTCCGCAACCTGACGCAGCGTCACGACAAACGATCCCGCGAGCAGTCCCTGGGCCAGCGGCCACATCTCCTCCAGAATCGCGCGCGAGCCCATGCCATCGACGAAGCTCGGCGTATACGTGACCTCGACGGGCTTTCCCGCCGCCAGAGATGGCGCCAGCGGCGCCGCCGTCTCCACCTCGACGGCGAACACCTTCACGTTAGGCTTGAGCGCCTGGAGCGCCGAGGCGATGCCGCAGCTCAAACCGCCGCCCCCGTAGGGCACGATGATAGTATCCGCGTTAGCGAGGTCCTCCGCGATCTCGAGCCCGATCGTCCCGTTCCCCGCCATGACGTCGCGGTCAGAGACGGGGTGAATGAAAACACCGCGACCATCCTTCCACTCATGCGTGACCAGGATTTGCCACCAGTCCGCGAACGGCACTCGCACGATACTCGCTCCGAGTCGCTGGACAGCCTCGGTCTTCGCTGCGGGCGCGTGATCCGGTACGACGACACGACACTGAACACCGAACGTCCGGGCACACCACGCGACGCCCTGCGCCATGTTCCCGGCGCTGGCCGTCCAGACGCCGTCACGTAAAGTCTCCGGATCAGCGAGGAGCATGGCGTTGCTCGCGCCGCGCAGCTTGAAGGAGCCGATTGGCTGCAGGTTCTCGAGCTTGAGATACACTTCACGACCAGCGACATCGAGCCTAACGAGCGGCGTCCGAAGCACGTGTGGCGCGATGCGCCGCTGCGCCTGGCGGATCTCGTCCAATGGAATAGCGAGCGGCAGCTCGTGCTTCACGCCGGCGAGCTCAGTGCGCGACGTCACGCATCCCGCCGATGGCGACGCGCTGCCCCGCCCCTTCGGAGATGGCGCGCTTATAGAGATACGCAGCGCACGCGACGTCCTCCACAGCAAGCCCTAACGACTTGAAGAGGGTGACCTCGCTCTCGCTCGTGCGCCCGTCAATGGTTCCGGCAACAAGCTCGCCGATCTCGCCCAGGATATGAGCGTCGCCGATCGCACCTTCCTTGCGCGGACCGAGGAAGTCGCCGGCCTCGTTGCGCGCCGATTCGCGTCTGTCGACGTAGAGGCGAGAGCGCACGACGGCCGCGGTATCCAGCTCGCGGGAAGTTGGTTGGCTCGCTCCTACGGCGTTGATGTGCGCGCCGTCGCTTATCCACTCGCCGTGCAGCACCGGCTCGCGCGACGACGTGACCGTGCAAATAATGTCCGCGTCGCGCACAGCGTCCTGCGGTGTCGCGCAGTCTTCGGCTTCGATGTTGAGCCGCTGCTTTGCCTGACGAATGAACTCGGTGCGTCGCTCCGCGCTACGGCTCCAAACGCGCACGCGCTTGAGCCGCCTGGCGCACACCATCGCCTCGAGGTGCGTGAGTGCTTGAACGCCACCGCCCAGCAGGCCGAGGTTGTTGGCGCCTTTGTTCGCGAGGAGTTGCGTGGCGAGACCGGAGACCGCCGCGGTGCGGATCGCGGTGACGGAGCTGGCGTCGATGATGGCGCGCAGCTGGCCGTTCGTCGTTTCGAAGTAGAGCACGACGCCGATGTGCGACTCGTACGGCGTGCCAGCATTGTCGGGAAAGACCGTGATGATCTTGGCGCCTAACGCGTCGCCGAGCAGGGCTGGCATGAGCCCGAACGCGTTGGGTGAGTTCGGCAGGCGCATGACCTGCCGCAGCGGGAGAACGGCTTCACCTCTGGACGCCGCGGCCAGCGCATCGGCCATGAGGTCGATGCACGTCGCCATCGGCAGCAGCCCGACGACGTCGGAGTGAGAGAGAATCAGGGTGTGCACGGCGATGATTCTGTCGTTGATCATCGCGAGTGTCCACCTCAAAGAGCCGCACGACTCAAAACCAAACAAGGAGCTCTGTGTGACGGTTCTCGAGTGCCGAGTGTCGAGGACACGTTGGGTGCCCATTCGTAGGTCTGCGCGCTCGTCATTATGAGATGAGTGCGGGGAAGAGTTTCGACGTAGCATGCCAGCCGTCCGGCACACTCGATGCTCGTAAACTCGTCACCGAAAGCTCCTTGTTTTGATCTGGATTTTCGGCCGCGTGAAAGAGACCCGTAAAAAAAACACCGCGCCCCGGCCCCGAACTCAATCGGGCACCGGGGCGCTCGTGCTGCGGTCCGCCTACAGCGTCATCTCTTCCAGAAGTACACGACCAGCTTGTTTCCTTCCAGCACTTCAACACCGACGACGTCGTCAGCATTCGGCTTCATTGCATGACCGTCCAGCGCCGATTTGATCGTTGTGTTCTTCTTGAGCACCTCTTCGAGCTGCTTGATCGAGTCTTTGTTCTTGTCGAGGGCTTCCTTGACGATCTTCGCGTCGTTCTCATTCGCGATCACGGGTGTGATGTCGACGAACTCGAGCGTCGGCGGGGCCTCGGGCTTGATCGCGCTCACTTTGCCTGCGCTGGCGAGTGATCCATCAATCACAGTCACGACCGCCGCGACCGTGAGCGGTTTCATGACCTCGCCTTTGGATTCTTTGCGCGTCGTGTCCTGCGCACCGAGGCTGGACGTACCGAACGCGACTGCCGCGAGTGCGGCAGCCGCGAGTAGCGTGAACTTTTTCATAGGTCTCTCACCGGGAACGGAGATGTAACGCGCGGCCAGCGTCGCATCTCGGGGACTTTAGGCGAAGTCGAATGAGTGGGCCGCATCGGCAACGAGCGCGCTCGAAGCGCGCTGTCGCGAGCAATCATCATAAGGGGGCCGCGAGAAAAAATCTTGCGACCTAGCTCACATAGCGCGCACTCGTTATGCATGTGCACGCTTCGTGCGCTACGGCCGTGGCCGCTGCAGCGCCTAACGAGGCGTGCTTCTACTGAACCAGGCTCAACAAGCGGCCGGGAACGAAGACGACTTTGCGCATCTCACCGGTGACGTGTTTCGCGATGCCGGCGTCCGCGAGCGCGGCCTTGAGCGCATCGTCCTGCGTCACGTTAGGCGCCACGCGAATCGTACCGCGCAGCTTGCCGTTCACCTGCACGGCGAGCTGCACCAGCTCTTCACGCGCCATCGCCGGATCGTACTCGGGCCAGCCGGAATCCATCACGCTCACGCTGTGTCCCAGCCGCTCCCACGCCTCCTCCGCGAGATGCGGCGCGAAGGGCGCGACAAGCTGAATGAGCGGTTCCACTTCAGCACGATGCGGCGTGCGCTCGCCTTTGCGCAGCACGTTGATGTACTCCATCATCGCGGCGATCGCTGTGTTGTAGCCAAGCGCCGCGCTGTCATCGCTGACCTTCTTGATTGTCTGATGCAGCTTGCGCAGAACGATCGGATCCGGCTGTCCCTCGAGCTTCGCGGCGCAGACCGAAGACCAGAGCCTGTCGAGGAAGCGCCTAACGCCTGAGATCCCGGATTCGCGAAAATCGCCACCCTCCTCGAACGGTCCCAGGAACATCAGGTACGTTCGAAAAGCGTCGGCGCCCCATTGGGCAATGAACTCGTCAGGCACCACCACGTTGCCGCGACTCTTCGACATCTTAGCGCCGTCGCGAATGATGAGCCCGTGCGCGCGGAACTTCTTGTACGGCTCCTCGAAGCCGAGGTGACCCATGTCGTGCAGGACCATGGTGATGAACCGCGAATACAACAAATGCAGCACGGCGTGCTCGTTGCCGCCGATGTACGAATCGACCGGCAACCAGCGGCTCGTCAGAGTCTGATCGAAGGGCACGTCATCGTGCCCGACGCTCGGATAGCGCAGGAAGTACCAGGCGCTGTCGAGGAACGTGTCGGAGACGTCCGTCTCGCGCCGCCCCATCGCGCCGCACTGCGGACAAGGGACTTCGAACCACTCCTTGTGTCGCGCGAGCGGAGAGACGCCGGAATCGTCCGGCTTGAAGTTCGGAATGTTAGGCAGGGTAACCGGGAGATCGCTTTCCGGAACCGGGACCGTGCCGCACCTGTCGCAGTAGATGATCGGGATCGGCGGACCCCAATAGCGCTGCCGCGAGATACACCAGTCGTGCAGCCGATAATTCAGCGTAGCTTTCCCGCTCCCCTTCACTTCCAGCCAGGCCACGATCGCGCGATGCCCGTCGGCAACGCTCTTCCCGTCGAATTGCCCCGAGTGCACGAGGCGGCATTTGGTCGTGTCGACAAGCGCTTCGTGCAACGGCGTGGATGCAGCTTCGTTCTCGCGCGCGATCACCCTAACGATTGGCAGATCCATCGCGCGGGCGAACTCGAAGTCGCGCTCGTCGTGCCCCGGCACCGCCATGATCGCGCCGGTGCCGTAGTCCATGAGCACATAGTCCGCGACCCAGATCGGAATCGGCTTGCGCGTCGCCGGGTTCATCGCGTAGCTGCCGCTGAAGACGCCCGTCTTTTCCTTGGCGACCTTGCGCGTGACGATGTCCTGGCGAGCGGCGCGTGCTCGATACGCCATCACCTCGTCCCATTGCGTGTCGCTCGTTATGCGTTCCAGCAGCGGATGCTCCGGCGCCAGCACGAGATACGTCGCTCCGAAGACCGTGTCCGGTCTCGTCGTGAACACACGAATCACGTCCGGCTCCGACTTGATCTCCTGCGTGACGGTCACAGTGCTCGACCCGGCCTGTTCGAACGGGTCTAATACGCGGAACGAAATCTCTGCACCGTCTGAACGGCCGATCCAATTGCGCTGTGCGGTCTTCGTCGATTCGGACCAGTCGATGCGATCGAGGTTGTCCAGCAACCGCTGTGCGTAGTCGGAGATGCGGAAGAACCACTGCGCAAGCATGCGCTGCTCCACAGCAGTGCCACAGCGCTCGCAGCGCCCCGCGATCACCTGCTCGTTCGCGAGCACCGTCTTGTCGTTCGGGCACCAGTTGACCGCCGCCTTCTTCCTGTAGGCTAGCCCGCGCTTGTAGAGCTGAACGAAGACCCACTGGGTCCACTTGTAGTAGTCAGGGTCGGTTGTATCGACTGAATAGCGCCAATCCACCATCAGCCCAGCCCGATCAAGCTGCCGCCTAAAGTTGGCGATGTTCTGCGGGATCAGGCGCATCGGGTGCTCGTTCACCTTGAGCGCGTAGTTCTCGCTGTGGATCCCGAAAGCGTCATAGCCGAGCGGCTCCAGGACAGTGTGCCCCCTGAGCCGCTGGAATCGTCCATAGATGTCATTCCCCGTGAAGGCAAACAGGTTGCCAACATGCAGCCCTTCGGCCGACGGGTACGGGAACATCATCAGCACATAAAAGGGATTCCGCCCATGCTCGAGGTCCGTCTGGTGCGTTCCTCGCTCGCGCCAGCGCGTCTGCCATTTCGGTTCGACGACGGCGGGATCGTAGCCGGCGGCTACGCCGGCTGGGAAAGGCGGTTTGGGACTTGGCGCTGTCATAGTCTGCGTCTCTGGGGCACGGCGGCCGAAACCAAGCGGGGTATGGTCTCTGAAACCGGCCCTGCAGATCGCTGGAGTTCTTGTGCGGCAATCTAGCGCACCCAGCGCCCGCGAAGCACCTCAGCGTGGCCGACGCGTAAGCGGCGCTGAGCGCGAGCAGTGGTATCTGCTTTACGCTGGGTTAATCGGCGCAGCGTTATTGAGCGGCGGACTCTGGTTCATGCGCGCCTGGATCGCGAGAGCGACAACGCTCGAGCTGCTCGCTGGCGCCTTGATGTTGGTCGGCGCGGGAGTCGTCCTCAGCGCCATCACTGCCTTCGCGTTGTTCGCGACTCGGGTCGATCGAGCTAGCGAGGACGTGGCGCGAGCGCTCGACGCCATCGCCGCCGGTAACCTCGCGATGCAGATCAATGCGCCGCGCGGTCTGGGACGCGAAGCGCGACTCGCTGGAGCCGCGGCCGCCGCCCTCGCGCGGCTGCGCTCCTGGATGGATGCTTCGCGCTCGGCGCTCGTCGCAGTGGAGCAGAACCTTTCGAGCGGGAAGGTACCCCTTCCTCGGCTGCGTGACGCTGTAACACAAACGACCGCGCAGCTCGGGCAGCTCAGCCGCGACGCTCGATTTCAGGCGGCTGCCGCGGACGAATACGGCGCGCTAACTCAGCGGGCGTGCGTGTTGGCGGCGGTGATCGGGCAGGCGCGCCGCGATAGCGCGGCGTTCGCCGAGTCGATTCACGCTGCCGCGCAGGATGCGGCCACGACGATCGCGGATTGCGTGGCGCGCACTGCCGAACTGCGCGCCGTCATCGGCAATCTGGCCGATGAAAGCAACAAATGCCTCGAGGCGGACCGCAAGCTTTCCGAATACCTGGTTGTCGTCGCTAAGAACGCGCGCCAGTTCAAACTCATGGCGCTGCACGCCGCGATGGAGGCTGCTCGCGCTGGTGCACAGTCAGAGGCGAGCGGTAGCAAGGCCGAAGGTGGCCAAGGAGCGGAGTTCCGCGTCGTCGCGCTGGAAGTTCGGCGCATGGCACTCGAGCTTGCAAAGAATACGGATGAGATCACTCGCTCGATCGATGCAGCGCGACGGTCGCTCCTCGCTGTGCACACAGCGGCCGGCGAAGGCGCACGCCGCGTCGAGTCGGTACAGGGCGCTCTTTCGTTAGGTGTTGCAGCGCTGGACCACGCGAAAGTGGCCACCTCTGCTCGCCGTGCCGACGACGCGGCGCTTGCCGAAGCGGGCGCCGAACTGACGATCCTAACGAGCGCAGTTCGCGAACGCGCCTCGGGCGCATCGAAAGGCAGCGGCGACATCGCCGATCGCCTCACGATGCTGGAGCACTCGCTCGCGGCCGCCGAAGCCGCGGCGCGTGACGTCGAGCAGGCGCTGTCTGTCGTCGAGTTCAGCTCGATGCGCGCGAAGGAGACAGTCAATGCGCTCGCCGCCGGCGTGCCGTCCACAGCGACGATCGCACCGTTGAGCGCCGGTTCGGCGCGCATGAATCGCAGGAAGCGGCCGCGAGGTGTGCCGCGACCGACGCCGACAATCGGAGTGGAAGCATGAGGATCACTCCCACCGGCGTGCCGCGGGTCGCGGCCGAGAAGACGCTGGGACGGCGGGTAATGTTCATCGTTATTGGCGTGCTCGCCGTGGTGGGCACGTTGCTCGTGGTCGCTGTGCCGCGCGTCGCGATCCGTCTCGCCGAAGAACGTGCCAGTGGCACGCTTGGTGAAGTCGCGGGGAACGCCGTGCTGCTCATCAATCGCTCGCTCGCCGAGGAGCGCGCGAGCCTGCGCCTGCTCGGCTCGTCACCATACGTGATCGACGCTGTACGCGCCGGTGCGGCGATCGCGCGACGCGAGGGCCTGGGCGAGCGATCCATCGCGCAGCTGGAGCAACAGTTCGACGCCACGCGTTCACTGGATGTGAGTGATCGTCTGCGCACCTACTTCCGCAACGAGCTGGAGTCGTTAGGTGCCGCCGAGATTATCATCACGGAAGCCTCTGGTCTCAACGTCATCGCCACATCCAAGCCGTCCGATTTCGTGCAGCGGGACGAGGAGTGGTGGCGCCAGGCGCAGGATTCCGTGGCACCTCCCGCCGACGTGGATTTCGACGAGTCGACGGGCCGCAATGTGATCGTGCACGCCGCTCCCGTGCGCGAAAACGTGGCCGGCAGCCGCGTGGAGGGCGTGATCAAGGCTGGCTTCAATGCCGCAGCGCTACAGTCGGCGTTGGCGACGCTCACGCCGCAAGCCATGGCGATCGAGCTTGTCGACAAGGCCGGCCGCGTGGTGCTCTCGACGGCCACTGCGGCATCGGATTCAGCACGCCGCGACGCGCCGGCATTGATTCGCCTAACGAGCGAACGCTACGGCAAGCTGCGCTGGCGCGGGATGGACGCGCTGGTCTCCGTGCGCTTGGCCAACCGCGGCGAATGGCTCGCGGTCGCGATCACGCCGCGCCGCGCCGCGCTCGCCTCGCTCAGATCCACGTGGCTCATGGTGGGCGCCGCGGCCGCGATCGTCGCCCTGTTGGTGATAATGGCTGCCTGGTTCACGAACCGGTTCTTTGCTCGGCGCGTCACGCGACCAGCATCCGAGCTCGCGCGCGTCGCCGAAGCCGTCGCCGCCGGCAACCTCTCGGTTCCCTTCGCCCCGAGCGAAGTTGACGATGAGATCGGCCGTCTGAGCCGAGCGATGGCCCGCATGCTGCACGATCTGCGCGAAGCGACAAACGCTGTGCGTGGCGCTGCGGCCGCCACGACGTCGACGGCGAATCAGATCACGTCAGGCACGAACGGAATGGCGGCGGCGACCGTGCAGATCGCGCACACAGCGTCGACGCTGAGTAGCGAGTCGATGAACATGCAGCAAGACATCCGCTCGACCGTCGATGAAGGTTTGAAGCTGCGACACATCGCCGCGGAGTTGGCGTCCGGCGCGCGAGGGTCGGCTGAGCGCCATGCACAGCTACAATCGCAAGCCGAAGCGAATCGTCAGCGCTTCGAGGATACTGAGCTTGCCATCAGCGCCATGAGTGCCGATGTCGAGGCCAGCGCCACGGCCACCCGCGCCGTCGAACACGCAGCGAATCAGCTCGCCGAGTTCGTCGCACTCGTGACGAAGATCGCAAAGCAGTCGAAGTTGCTGGCGCTCAATGCGAGCCTCGAAGCTGTCCGCGCGGGCGAAGAAGCGCGCGGATTCGCGACTGTTGCACACGAAGTGCGGCGTCTCGCGCGAAGCGCGCAGGAAGGATCCGAACGCGCCGATCTCGTTGTTGAGCAGGTGCGCAGCGTGCTGCGCGACGCGAGTGGCGCCAGCACGCGCGCTGTGGAGCGGTTGGAGCAAGTAGCTGGTGCTGCGCGCTTAGGCCGCAAGTCGCTGGAGGATGTTGGACGTTCCCTCGTGGACGCGGAAAGCTGGGTGCAGAGCGTGGATCGTACCGCGGGACAGGCAGCACGCTTCGTCGACGAGCTGACGGAACGACTGCAGGCGCTCTCAGCGCGCACGGAGCAGTACGTGGCCGCGCTGCAGGAAGTCGCGGCGTCGACGCAGGATCAAAGCGCGGGGGCGGAGCAGATCGCGACGGCTGCGAATGCGCTACTTCAAGAGTCCGCGGATTTATCTGCCGTCGTCGAACGATTCGTCATCGAGCGCGCAGCCGCGTAAGGCCGGCCGCGGCGCGGGACGTTAGGCACGAGACCCCTGCGCAGTCGGCGAGCGGTGCATCATCGGAGCACGGTCGCCTAACGCGCCTTTGTGCGCTTCGTCGGCGGCGCTTGTTGCCTTGCCACTTCGCGCGCCACATCCACAAACCGTTCGCCCGCCGGTGACAGATCGTTGGCGCGCCAGATTACGTCCAGCGGCAGTGACGGCGCGCGGCGTGTCAACTTGCGATAGGCAACGTCGCGCGTGGCCTCGCTAGCTACGGCGTGTGGCAAAAGCGTGACGCCAAATCCTGCGCTTACGAGCGCACGCAGTGTGTGCATCTGGCTCGCTTCCTGGACGACGCGCGGGACAAAACCGGCTGCCGCGCAGGTCGACAGCACCAGCTCGACGTACGACGTCTTCATGTCTCGCGGGTACAACACCCAGGCATCGCTCTTGAGCTGCGCCAGAGCGACGCGTTCCCGGCGCGCGGCCTCATGCTCGCGAGGCAAAGCGACCACGAGCTCATCGTCGATCACGCGGGCACCGACGAGTGTGCCGTCCGGCTCGCGCAGACTGAAGAAGCCCACGTCCAAGTCTCCGCGCAGCAGCGCTTCGCGCTGCGGCTCGCGATGCAGCTCGGTGAGCACGAGGTGCACATCTGGAAACTTCCTGCGAAACGTGCGCAAGACGTTAGGCAGCACCGACCATGTGGCCAGATCGACGTAGCCCACCCGCAAGTGACCCATCTCCCCACGCGCCGCGCTCCGCGCCGCCAGCGTGGCCTGGTCGGCATTCGCCAGCGTTCTGCGCGCTTCGTGCAGGAACGCACGCCCGGGCTCCGTGAGGCTGACGCGACGTTTGGTGCGCGCCAGTAACGGCACGCCCAGCAGTTGTTCCAACTGACGGATCTGTTGACTCAGCGCCGGCTGTACGAGATTGAGACGCCGAGCTGCGCGACCAAAGTGCAGTTCCTCGGCGACCGCGATGAAGTAGCGGAGGTGCCGCAGCTCCATTGATAAGTCTTGGTGATTAGTATGTCACTATAAAGTATTGGCACAACTCAACAAAACGCCATAGCTTGCAGCCCATGCCACTCGCGGACATGGACACATGACGAAGCGGGTATCGATGCACGACGTGCTGCGCAGCGGATCGCTCAGCCGGCGGGAAGTGCTCGGCTGGTTAGGCGCGGTAGGGGGCGCGGCCCTCGCAGGAAGTGCGGCTCGCGGACAGTCGTCGGAGCCTCTGGCGATTCATCATTCGCCGATCGGTTGCGTCGTGACGCCCTCGCAGACCGAAGGGCCGTACTTCGTCGACGAGCGGCTGGAGCGCAGCGACGTGCGCACCGATCCGACGGATGGCAGCGTTAAGGACGGGACTCCGCTGCGCGTGCGGTTTGCCGTGTCGCGCGTGGACGGTTCGTCGTGCGCTCCGGTGACGGGTGCACTCGTCGACATTTGGCAGTGCGACGCGCTTGGTGTGTACTCCGATGTGCGCGACTTTCAGGGACTGTTCGACACAACCGGTAAGAAGTTCTTGCGCGGGCATCAGGTCACTGACAAGAACGGACGCGCGGAATTCCTAACGGTTTTTCCAGGGTGGTACAGCGGTCGTGCTGTTCACATCCATTTCAAGGTACGTCTCTTCGAAGGAACGCGCCGTGCGCACGAATTCACATCACAGCTCTATTTCGACGAAAGCATCACTGATGCCATCCACGCGACAGCTCCGTACAACTCGAAGGGGCGGCGCGACACGCTGAACGCGAACGATGGCATTTACCGGCGTGAATCGAGCGGCGCCAAGCTGCTCGTTCCGCTATCGAAAGCCGGCAGGGAGTACACCGGAGAGTTCGCCGTCGGACTGCGAATGAGCTGAGGAGGGTTGCAATGAGAACACGAGTGTGGCTGAGCACCCTTCTTGCGACAGCGATCGGTACCTCTGCCTCGGCGCAGACCGCTGTAACCGAGTGGACGATCGATCCGAACCACACAGCGGTTCAGTTCGCCGTTAGGCATCTACTTGTATCGACAGTTCGTGGGCAATTTGAGAAGATGTCCGGAACGATTTCCTACGACGGATCGGATGTCCGAACAATCGCCGTCGAGGTGACAATCGATGCCGCGTCAGTCAACACGCGTGTCGCGATGCGCGACAATGACCTCCGCAGCGCGAACTTTTTCGAAGTCGACAAGTATCCGACGATTCGATTCGTGTCCAAGAGAGCCGAGCGTGTCGACGACGGTCACGTCAGGTTGACGGGAGACCTCACGATTCGCGGCATCACTCGTGAGGTAGCGCTCGAAGTCGAAGGGCCGGTGCCGCCTGTCAAGCAGGGGCCCGTGCTGCGCACTGGCGCAACGGCGTCAGTAAAGATCAAACGGCAGGACTTTGGCCTGCAGTACAACCGCGTGATCGAGGGCGCGGCGATCGTTGGCGACGACATCAGCATCACGATCGACATCGAGGCGGTGCGGCGCGAGCCGTAGGCTAGTGCGCTCTTAGCGTGGTACGATCAGCGCCCAGGGAATCTATCGCATCCTTGGGCGCTGATTCTCGCGGTACATGAATGCGCAGTCTTCCAGTCGAGCACCTTTGTCGTCACACACCGCGAACTTGCCGCCCTCGTAGCAACTGGCGCCGGCGTAGCGGCCGTCCTTCGTCACAGCATAGAACTCGAGATCGAATAACGGTCGCCCGTTAGGGTCGAGCAGTCGTTTCTCAGTCATCGCGATGACGCGCTGAATCACTTGCATCACAGCCTCTTGCGGCGGTTTCCCTTGGCGCAGGAACTCGACGGCCAGGAACGCGCCGCAGACTTTGATGTTGGCCTCGCCTCTCCCTGTCGAACCGGCGGCGCCGACTTCGTTGTCGCAGTACTGGCCGGCTCCGACGATCGGTGAATCGCCGACACGGCCGGCGACCTTCCACGCGCGACCGCTCGTCGTCGTGACCGAGCTGATGTCACCGGCAGCGTTTACAGCGTTCATGTTGATCGTGCCGTGCGTGAACTTGATGCGCACGTCGTCATCGTGGTCCAGCCAGTTGTCGCCTTTGTTGAGGCGAGCCTTCCAGCGCAGCCAGTCCTGGCGGCTCTTTTCAGTCAGCAGGTTTTGCGTCTTGAAGCCCATGTTGATGGCGAAGCGCCTGGCGTCCGGACCGACGAGCATGATGTGGTCGGTGTAGTCCATGATTGCTTTCGCCACGAGCGACGGCGTGGCGATGTCCTCGAGACATCCGACGGCGCCGGCGCGTTTGGTGGGACCGTGCATGCAGGACGCATCGAGCTGCACGACGCCTTCCTCGTTAGGCAGGCCACCCAGGCCGACGGATTGATCTTCCGGGTCCAGCTCCTGGATGTTTACACCCGCGATGATCGCGTCGAGCGTATCCTCACGCGCCACGATCTTGTCATATGCGACTTTGACCCCGCGCAGACCGTTTGACGACGCGATGACGATCGGGCGGGCGGCCAGCGTTAGGCTGGGCATCGGCCGACGTGGCGCTGTCTCGGCGTTCAGTAACCCGGGTGTCAGGGAGGCCGTAGCGGCGGCAGTTAGGCCAGCCTCGATGAAGTCTCGTCGAGTGATTGTCATGTTCGCTGAGCGGAGGTTTGGGGGCTGACGGATGATACGTGGCGCGCGGTAGAGAGCCATACTGCTCTCGCTTTCGCCAATGGGCCCGATATACTCGGCGCATGACTCTCATGTTGCGCGTCTTTCGCCCAGGGGTCGCAGCGTCGATCGCGCTGCCTTACCTCTCAATTCTTGCGCCCGCGCCCGCACTTGCCCAGCGCACGCATAAGCTTCCCGCCACACCCCAGACGGTGGCCTACGGTTATTACTGGGCCGAGAAGGCACCGGCACTTCGCATCGCATCGGGTGACATCATCGATGTCGAGACACTGCTAACGAATCGGCCGGATCGTCTGGAAGCCGCTGGCGTTCCGGCCCTCGAGATCGAGCAATCGCTTCGGGACATCGTCGCCCAGGTCAGCGACCGTGGTCCCGGCGGCCACATTCTCACGGGACCGGTCTACGTGGAGGGCGCGGACTCCGGGGATGTCCTCGAGGTGAAGATCCTCTCGATCGATCTCAAGATCCCGTATGGCTACAACGGCTGCAGCGGCTTCATTCGGGAGCTGTGCGACCGCGAGAAGCCGACGACCAAGATACTGCGCTTGGACTCGAAGAAGATGACGGCCGAGTTCGCGCCGGGGATAGTCGTGCCGCTGAAGCCGTTTTTTGGCTCGATGGGCGTGGCGCCGCCAGTCTCGTTAGGCCGAGTGAGTAGCAATCCGCCCTCGATTCACGCCGGCAATCTCGACAACAAGGAGCTGGTGGCTGGCACGACGCTCTACATTCCGATCCACGTGAAGGGCGCATTGTTCGAGGTCGGTGACGGACATGCGGCCCAGGGCGACGGCGAGGTCGATCAGACGGCGATCGAGACGTCGCTGCGCGGCCGGCTGCAGCTGACGGTACGCAAGGACATGAAGCTGGAGTGGCCTCGCGGCGAGACGGCGACACACTGGATCACGATGGGGATGGACACGAGCCTCGTGAAATCGACGCGTATCGCCGTGCAGGAGATGGTGAAGCTGATTCAAGAGAAGAAGCAGCTCTCGCAGACAGAAGCGTACCAGCTCGCATCGATCGCGGCGGATCTCAGGATCACGCAGCTTGTCGATGGCAACGTCGGCGTCCACATGATGATCTCGAAGGCGTATGTTGGCCGCTAACGTGTCACGGCGACATTCATCAATATCAGTACCTAACGCGAGCTGAGAGCCGAACAGCTGTCGGTGCGCTCATTGGAAGTGCTATTCGCGCCGACCGCTGGAAACGACTGCAATAGATCGACTCTGTGCGTTCCGCTCGCCGTATCGTAACGCAGCTCGGCGATTATAACGCCTAACGTGAAAAACAAGGGGACGGCAGCGTACGCCGTCCCCTCTAGCGTTAGGTTAATGAAAAGTGAAGCTCAGGCCAAACTGGAACATGTTGGCGTTGCCGCCGTCGAAGTTTCCCGCGCTCATATTGAAATACGGCGTCAGCGAAAAACTTCGCGCCACTCGTCCGTCGTAGCCGAAGCCGAGGAGGATGCCGGCGCCGCTCTCGTCGCCACTCACGCCTCCGAAATCCAGCTCCACGGTCGCTACGCCCAGGCCGCCCTTGAGAAAGAAGCCGCCGGTGGGAGATGGATAGAACAAGACAACCGGCGCGACGTTCGTATATGACAGCGTCACGCCGTTCTCCTCCTTCGACCACGCTTCTATCTCTCCACCGAGCAGCCACTGCTTGTTGAGCGTGCCGCCCATGCGCAGAAAGGCGGCGATGGAGTTGCTGCGATCATCGCAGTCCTCGCAGCCGAGGGAGCCGTAGCCGAAGCCAAAGCCAATCCAGAAGCCCTCGCGAGTCTGAGGGTGCCCCTGTGCCTGCGCGAATGCATTTGCGGACACCACGAGCGCCAGCGCAACGACGGCGCGTTTCGCGAGACCGACGAACGACCCAACCGTGATACTCCGATGCATTGCTCACCTCACTGGTTCGTGGTTGCCTGCAACCGCTTGTCAGTGGCCAGCCACGGATCGTTAACGAGTGGTACATAACGAGCGCAAGCTGGCGTTAGGCGCTGTGCGGCCACGAGCTGATTCGAGAATGGCCGTTTCCGGACTGGCCGCCGTCGTCGCTAGGCACCCTAGAGCAAACGAACACCTTGCCGAGTACTCTCGTTACCTCGATAATTGCCGAGCTCGCGTGCTCCCTCCCGGCGCCCTCCCAGGCGCCAACGCGATCCGAAGGCTCCCGTCGTGCGAGTGCGCCATGCGATGCATCGCATTACTGCTGGCTGCTTTAGCGCTTCCCAGCGTTGCCCCGGCGCAACTCGGGGTGATTCGGGGGACAGTGACTGATTCTACGAGCGGCGCGCCGCTCGGCGGCAGCTCCGTGACCGCCCTCGTAGGCACCGAGCTCGCCGGCTCGGCGACAACGGATCGCAATGGGTTCTATCGCCTCAGCGGCCTGCAGAACATGGCGCACGTCCTGCTCGTCAGGCGCCCGGGATACCGCAACGCCAACGCCCGGAACGTCGTGCCTAGCGAGGCCGGAACGGTCGTAGACTTCGCGCTCGGCCGCCTGCCGCAGTCGCTCGATCCGATCGTCATCTCGGCGACCATGAGCCGCGAGAGCAAGTTCGATTCGCCCGTCTCGACCTCGGTTGTTAGGCGCGAGGACTTGCAGGACGCGCAGGCAGCCACCGCTCTCGACCACGTGCGCTATGTGCCCGGCGTCGACTACGCGGCCAAGGGTGTGGCGACGCAGACGTTCTCATCGCGCGGACCACGAGGCGTCAGTGCGTCGTCCATGCTCCTCCTCTCCGACTTCCGCTTCTCCGCGGTTCCCTACCTCGGTGTCAACGTGGCGCAGCTTCTGCCGAGTACAAACGATGATATCGAGCGCATCGAGATCGTTCGTGGTCCAGGGGCTGTCATGTATGGTCCAAACAGTCGTCGCGGTGTGCTGCACGTGATCAAGCGCTCGCCACTCGAGGCGGGCGAGTCGAGCGTTTCGCTAGCGGCTGGAAGCAGGACTTATACGGATGCGGCTTTTCGCGTGTCGCAGCCTGCCGGCGACGTTGGTTTCAAGATCTCCGGCCGCTACCTGACGGGCCGCGACTGGCCCTTTGTCGACGACGTGGAGCAGCGGCTGCGCAGCCAGGTGATCGCCGCGGGCGCGCGCGGCGACACGCTCCTGTTAGGCAAGCGCGAGCAAGACTTCGAGAGTGTGCAGGGGGACGCGCGCGTCGATTGGCGACTCGCCGAGAACACGCTGCTGGCGTCGACAGTCGGGGTTACACAGGCGACGGGCATCGAAACGGGGGCGGAGATCGGCGCGGCGCAAGCGAAGGATTGGGTTTACGGGTACGCGCAAACGCGACTCGAGCACGGGGCCCTGTTCGCCAATCTCAGCGTCAATTGGGGAGACGCGGGAGACAGCTACAACCTGCGCAACGGACAGCGCATCACGAACAACTCGCGGCTCCTCAGCGCACAGCTCAAGCACGAGCGGCCCTTTGGCGGGTCGCGGCTTCAGTACGGCGTCGACATGCAATGGACGATCCCGCGCTCCGAGGGGACGCTCAATGGCCGCTTTGAAGACAACGATCGCGTCGTGGAGACGGGCGTGTACACACACCTAACGAGCGCGCTGACGCCAAAGGTCGACCTCGTGGCCGCACTGCGCCTGGACCATCACAACCGGCTGGAGCAAGCGTGGTTCCTCTCGCCACGTGCCGGGATCGTCTTTAAGCCTCAGCCGACGCAGACGGTGCGCGTCACGTACAGTCGCAGCTTCGAGCAGCC
>Ga0187892_10001917_pt1 | contig 44799 bp, 36 predicted proteins | sample MA1701073metaG_FD_139345 | JGI IMG/M metagenome (GOLD analysis project Ga0187892, IMG submission 139345) | Bio-ooze microbial communities from a basaltic lava cave in the Kipuka Kanohina Cave System on the Island of Hawaii, USA - MA170107-3 metaG ... | reverse complement strand
GCTTCCTTGGTCTCGTTGAACAGGCGCACGTTCTCGATTGCGATCACGGCCTGGTCGGCGAAGGTCTTCAGCAAATCGATCTGATGATTGCTGAAATCTGCAGGCTCCCTGCGGGTGACGCTGATCGTGCCAATCGCGAGCCCCTCCCGAAGCATGGGCACAATCAATATGCTGCGAAAGCCTCGCGTGCGCGCAAGCATCCGCATGGAAGCTGCGGACTCTGGCAACGCATCGGTATCGCTGATGGATACGGGCTCCCCCGTCCGGGCGGCCTTCGAGCGCGACACCGGCATTGGGAACGCGTGCTTGAGGGCCTCGTTGCCGGCCTCGTCGGTGCTCGAAAATGCGACCAAGTGCAGCACGTCGTCGAAGACTCGCGCAACCGCCGTCGAGAAACCTCCGATCAAGCGATACGCGGACTTCGCGATCGCGTCGAACACGGGCTGCACATCCGCTGGCGAACTCGCGATGACATTGAGAATCTCCGCCGTCGCCGTCTGCCGCTCGAGCGCCTCCCTCGTCTCGTTGAACAGCCGCACGTTCTCGATCGCGATCACCGCCTGGCTGGCAAAGGTCTCGGCGAGATGGACCTCCTGGTCGGTGAATGCGCCCGTAGGACGCCGCACCACGGCGATGCAGCCGATCACGCCGCCCTCGCGGCGCAGCGGCACCCAGAGCCCGGAACGGTAGCCGAGCCGGATCGACAGGTCCTTCATGCGGGGGTACGTTTCCACCGTTTCCTGCACGTCCCCGATATTGATCGTGCGTCCGTCGAGGACGCAGGCGCCGGTCGCGCTGCCCCGGTCGAGCGGCCATGGCGGCAGCTCCTTCACACTGGCGTCGCCTGCGGCCGCTTGCGGAACGATCTTGCCGTCCACCACGAGCGTAAGGCCGACGACATGTCCGCCGAACAGCCGCCGGCAGCTACCGACGATCGCGTCGAAGACCGGTTGCACGTCCGAGGGCGAGCGCGCGATGACCTTCAGGATTTCGGCCGTCGCCGTCTGCCGCTCGAGCGCCTCCCTGGTCTCGTTGAACAGGCGCACGTTCTCGATCGCGATCACCGCCTGGTCGGCGAAGGACTGCATCAGCGCGATGTCTTTGTCGTGGAACGGGCCAGCGACTTCCCGGGACACGACGATGGCGCCGATGCCTTCTCCCTGCCGGAGCAACGGGACTTGCAGGCAGGCCTTGACGCCGTAGGCGCGCGCAACGTTGCGCTCGTGCTCGAGAATGTCGGCGCTCTCCCAGTCCGGTATGTGCAGAATCTTTCTCTCCAGGATGACCTGCGACGGAAAGTTTTTGCTGGGATCGAGCGGAAGCAGCCTGACCGCCTCCGGCAGATCGTCTGTCGCTCCCCTGGAGTGCCCGACGAGCTCAACCTGAGAGTCCCTGCGCAGCAGGATTCCGGCCTGGGCCGCGCCGAGAAGCCGCATGCCGCTGCGCGAGATGGCGTCGAACACCGGTTTCGTGTCGGTCGGCGAGGCCGCGATCACGCCGAGGATCTCCGCGGTCGCCGTCTGCCGCTCGAGCGCCTCCCTGGTCTCGTTGAACAGGCGCACGTTCTCGATCGCAATCACCGCCTGGTCGGCGATGGTCTTCACGAGCGCGACCTGCCGCTCCGTGAAGGGTCGCACCTCGCGGCGCCAGGTGGTGATGACGCCGACGAGCTTTGCCTCGCGCAGCATCGGTACCGAAAGCACTGTGCGCACCCCCTCGTGCTCGTACATCTCGCGCGGCTGGAGCGTATAGCTCGGGTCCGCCAGCAGGTCGTGCACGTGCACCACCGTGCGCTCGAGCGCGGCGCGACGGGTCGTCGTGGTGCGACTGGGCGCGCTGCGCATGCGATCGAGCCAGGTCCCGAATTCCGGCGTCGTGCCGTGATGCGCAGCGTTCGTCAGCACCGTCCCGTCGTAAAGAAACAGCGCCGCGATGCTCGACTGGCAGAGCAAGGTGGTCTTCCCGAGGATTGCGGCGTACACCGGCCGCAAATCGCCCGGCGCGGCCGCAATCAGCTGCAGGATCTCGCTGATCGCGGTCTGCTGCTCGAGCGCCGCCGCCGTCTCCTCGTGCGCGCGGCGCACCTCTTCCTCGGCCCGCTTGAGCGCGGTGATGTCGCCGGTCGAGCCGATCAGCCGGATGACGCGACCCTTGTCGTCGCGCACGGCGACGCCGTGCTGGCGCGCCCAGCGCCACGAGCCGTCCGCCGCCCGGTAGCGGAAGTCGCACTCGAAGCGATCGGTCCGGCCCTTGAAGTGCGCGACCAGCGCCGCGTCGTAGCGCGGCCGGTCCTCGGGGTGGATGCGCTTGTGCCAGTCGGCCGCGTTTCTCAGCGAGAGCCCCACCGCGGCCTTGACCCGCTCCGAGTAGTAAGTCGACCCGTCGGCGATGTTCCACTCGTAGACGCCTTCATTGATCGCCCGCATCGCGGCGTCGTAGCGCTCGTCGCTCTGCCGCCGCGCCTCCTCGGCCTGCTTCAGCTCCGAGATGTCGGCGATCGAGCCGATCATCCGGATCGCACGGCCGCGCTTGTCGCGCACGGCTACCCCGCGCTGGCGCGCCCAGCGCCACGTTCCGTCGCGGGCGCGGAAGCGGTAGTCGCATTCCAAGCGCCTGGTCTTCTTCCTGAAGTGGGCGACGATCGCCGCGTCGTAGGCGGCCAGATCGTCGGGATGGATCCGCGCGCGCCAGCCGGCCGGCGTTTTCATGCTCCGCGGCATCTTCAGCACCGTGTAGACGCCCTCGGAGTAGTGGATCCTGTTCGCCGCGACGTCCCAGTCGTAGACGCCTTCGTTGATGGCGCGCATGGCGAGCTCGAGCCGCCCGGGGTCTCCCTGCCTCCCGGCCGCAGCCTTGCGCCCGCGCTGTTTCTTCATCGCCATCGCCCGCCCCCCGGGCGCAGATTACGTCCGCCCGGCGCGCGGCACCAGCCAGCCCCAGGGCAGCGCGTAGATGCCCTCGCCGAGCGGGCGCGCGCGCCCGCCGTGCAGCACGACCCCGCGGTGAAGCCGGGCGTTCCTGCCCAGACTCCGACGGAACGCATCGATCCCGGCGGCGTCGGCGGGCCCCACCCGCGGCGACGCCTTGACTTCCAGCGCCACCAGGACGCCTTTCTGCTCCAGCACGAAGTCGACTTCGCGGCCGGCGCGGTCGCGCCAGTACCAGATCCGCCGGCTCGCACTGTCGAGCGCCCGCCACGACTGCAGCGACTGGTACAGCGTCTGCTCGAGCCAGAACCCCTGGTCGAGGCGGTTGCGCAGGTCCTCGGTGCTCCGCACGCCCGCGAGCCAAGCCGCGAGCCCGCAGTCGCTCCAGTAGATGCGCCGCGCCTTCACCAGTCCCGTCGCCGGGCTGCTGGCGTAGGGCGCGATGCGCGCGATCAGGCAGCCGGTCTCGAGCAGGTTCGTGTGCCGGTGCACCGTCGGCTGCGGCAGGCCCGCGTCGCGCGCGAGTTCCGACTGGTTGAGCAAACGGCCGGAGCGGTTCGCGGCGAGCGCCATCAGGCGCTGAAAGTCAGGCAGGCTCGCGACCGCGCTGAGCTGCCGCAGGTCGCGCTCGAGGTAAGTCTGGACGTAGCCCGCGAACCAAAGGTTGCGCGCTTGCTCGTGCGCGTGGAGCGCCGGCGCAAACCCCCCGCGCAGCAGCCAGGACTGCCAGTCGCCGGCCTGGTCGGGCCACCCGTGCGGGTCGAAGTCGCGCTCGAACAGGGCATCGAGAGGGGCGAGGCCGCCAGCGCGCCCGAGCCACTCGGTCGGGCAAAAGGGCGGCAACTCCAGGTACACCGCGCGACCGGCAAGCGAGTCGGCAATCTTGCCCATCAACAGCAGGTTCGCCGAACCGGTCAGCAGGAAGTCTCCCGGCCGACGGCTGCGGTCCACTTGGCGCTTCACCGGCAGCAGCAGCTCCGGCGCGCGCTGCACTTCGTCGAGCGTGACCGGGCGCGCGGCGAGGAGCGATTCGGGGTCGCTGCGTGCTTGGCCGAGCACCCCCAGGTCGTCGAGGCTGAAGTAGGCGCGCCGCCCGGGGAGTGATCGGGCGAGCGTCGTCTTGCCCGTCTGGCGCGCGCCCGTGAGCGCCACCACGGGCAGTGCGGCGAGCGCCGCCCGTAGCGGTGCTTGCAGCCAGCGTTCGCGAAGATTATCCACGACGTGATTAAACTTTATTCACGGCGTGAAATCAACCCCTCAGGTCGGCGGCCTTCTCGGCGATGGCGTAGTCGAAGTCCGTCAAACCGTCGCCACGGGCGTGGCGGGCGAGCCGACCGCGCCGGGGAGCCTGAGCGGCGGCGCGGTGAGGAGGAAGCGGTTGCGGCCGTGCGCGCGCAGCCAGCGCGCGAGCTCGGTGAGGTACCAGATCTCGCCCAGGTGGATGCCGTTCTTGAACAGGCAATGCTCGTGCAGCGGCAGCGCCGCGTGCGGCATCGGCTTGAAGGGGCTCGCCGGGATCAGCTCGACGGCGAAATTGTCGGCGATGAGCGCTGCGCAGCCGCAGCCGGTGACCCACTGCAGGAGCTTCTCGTCCCTGCCGTCCAGTCCCGAGCAGGTGCTGTGCAGGAGCTTCGCGTCCGGGTTCTTGCGCAGCTCGAGGATCAGGTCCGCGAACCCGGTGTAGAAGCAGACGAAATCGCCCTTCTCGACCGCCACCCGGTCCGCCTCCAGCACGCGCATCAGCTCGTCGTAGCCGACTGCGCGCCGCTCGCGCCCGAAATGCGCGTGCAGGTCGACGAGCACGCCGCGCCCCTGCGCGCCGTGCTCGGCGAGGTGTTCGATGCCGAGGGCTGCCGCACGCGGCCCTTCGTATTGCAACGCTGCCTGGGTTCCCGCCTCCGCGGGAACGACAGGGGCGGGGGCCGGCTTGACGTGCTCGCCTCCGCGAAAGCCGTTGTAGAACACGATCTCCGGCTTGCCGTCGCCGTCGGCGTCGAAGCGGCTGCCCATGTGGGCGAAGCTGTCCCATTGCGTCGAGTACTGCAGCGTAAGCAGCACCGCGTCGTCGCACACGACGTCGGTGTGGATCGGGTTCTCGTCCGCGAGCGGATAGCAGAAGTTCTGCCTGCCGCCGCGCAGCGTGGCGAAATGCCGCGGCGGGTTGCGGCGCGGGTTGAGCGCGGTGCCGCCCGGGTAGTCGAGCGGCAGCGAAAGGACGAACGTCAGGCCCTCCTTCACCTCCGCGATGCCCTGCAGGACCTTCTCGCGCGTGACCAAGTTCATGCGCCCGCGCTGGTCGTCGGGGCCGAACTCGCCCCAGTTCGAGCCGGGCGGGCGTTGCTTCCAGCGCTGCGCCACGTCGCTCCGGCTCAGAAGTAGTGCCGGCTGATGGTCTCGGCGACCATCACGGGCCGCTCGCCGCCTTCGCGCTCGACGGTGACGCTCCAGGTGGTCTGCACGCCGCCGTCATCGAGCCTCTGGTACTTCGCCAGCGCGAAACGCCCGCGGATCCGGCAGCCCGACGGCACGGGAGCGGTGAAGCGCACCTTGTTCAGGCCGTAGTTGACGCCCATCTTGCGGTCGGAGAACTCGAACGTGGATTCGACGAGCTTCGGGATCATGGAAAGGGTGAGGAAGCCGTGCGCGATGGTGCCGCCGAAGGGCGAGGACTTCGCGCGCGCCGGGTCGACGTGGATCCACTGGAAGTCCTCGGTCGCTTTGGCGAAGAGGTCGATCCGCTCCTGCGCGATCTCGAGCCAGGGCGAGACGCCCACTTCCCTGCCCACGCTCGACTCCAACTCTCGAATCCTTACCGCAGTTTTTCCCATTCGATCTCCTTGGCGCGAATTCTAAGCGCGCGCCGGCCCGACAAAAGCCTCGATTTCACTGCAGACGAGCGCAGGCTTCTCGTGCACGATCCAGTGCGAGCACTCGGGCTCGCGTGCTGCTCCGGCTTTGCGGCCGCCTCGGGCACGGGACGCGCTCAGGAAGGCAGCCGGTAGTCCTTGAACTGCTGGCGCAGCGTGATCTTGGAGAGCTTGCCGGTCGCCGTGTGCGGGAGCTCGGCGACGAACACCACGTCTTCCGGCATCCACCACTTCGCGATCTTGCCCTCGTAGAACCTGAGCAGCTCCGCCTTCGACACGTCCTGGCCGGCCTTTTTCACCGCCACCACGATGGGGCGCTCGTCCCACTTCGGATGCGCGACGCCGATCACGGCGGCCTCCGCGATCGCCGGGTGCGCGACCGCGATGTTCTCAAGGTCGATCGAGCTGATCCATTCGCCGCCCGACTTGATCACGTCCTTCGAGCGGTCGGTGATCTGGATGTAGCCGTCGGGGTCGATCGTGACGACGTCGCCGGTCGGGAACCAGCCGTCGCCGTGCGCGTCCTTCTTGAGGGGGTCGCCGCCCTCGCCCTTGTAGTAGCCGTTGATGATCCAGGGGCCGCGCACGTGCAGGTCGCCGAATGCCTTGCCGTCGTGCGGCAGCTCCTTGCCGTCGCTGTCCACGATTCTCATGTCCACGCCGTAGGGCGGCCTGCCTTGCTTCATGAGCACCGTGAACTGCGCCTCGCGGTCCATCTTCGCGTGCTTCTCCTTCAGCGTGCACACGCTGCCCAGCGGGCTCATTTCCGTCATGCCCCAGGCGTGCATGACCTGCACGCCGTACTCGTCCAGGAAGGCGTGCATCATCGCCGGCGGGCAGGCCGAGCCGCCGATGACGACGCGCTTGAGCGTCGAGAACTTGAGCTTGTGCTCCTTCATGTAGGTGAGCAGCCCGAGCCACACCGTGGGCACGCCGGCGGACATGTTCACGCGCTCGGCCTCGAACAGCTCGTGCAGGCTCTTGCCGTCGAGGTGCTGCCCGGGGAAGACGAGCTTGGTCCCGGTCGCGGCGCACGAGTACGGCAGCCCCCAGGCGTTGACGTGGAACATCGGCACCACGGGGAGCACCACGTCGCGTGCCGACAGGCTGATCACGTCGGGCAGCGCCGCGCCGTAGGCGTGCAGGATCGTCGAGCGGTGCGCGTAGAGCGACCCCTTTGGGTTGCCGGTCGTGCCCGAGGTGTAGCAAAGGCACGCGGCGGCGCGCTCGTCGAACGTCGGCCACTCGAAGCGGTCGTCCTCGGCGGCGAGCAGCTCCTCGTAGCAGAGCAGGTTCGCAATCGCGCTCTTTGCCGGCAGGTGCGCGCGGTCGGTCATCAGCACGTAGTGCTGCACCGTCTTCAATTGCGGCGCGAGCTTCTCGAGGAGCGGCACGAACGTGAGGTCGAAGCAGAGGATCTTGTCCTCGGCATGGTTCGCGATATAGGCGATCTGCTCCGGAAAAAGCCTCGGGTTGATGGTGTGGATGATCGCGCCCGAGCCCGCCACCGCGTAGTAGATCTCGAAATGCCGGTAGCCGTTCCAGGCGAGCGTGCCGACGCGGTCGTGCATCTTCATGCCGAGCCTGGCGAGCGCCTTGGCGAGCTGGCGCGCCCGAGCGTGCGCCGCGCGGTAGGTGTAGCGGTGCATGTCGCCCTCGACGCGTTTGGAGACGATCTCGGTCTCGCCGTGGAAGCGGTCGGCGTGCTTGATCAGGCTGCTGATGAGCAGCGGCATGTCCATCATCAGGCCGTGCATGGGAATCCTCCTCGGGTATAGTCTAATTGCAATGCAGCAGGGGAAGGAAGCGCAATGCCTGAGCTGACGCGCGCCGCGGCGCGCCGCGTGGTCGAGCAGGTGCGCAGCTCGCCGGGCGCGCGCGTCAAAGTCGCGGTGTCGGACATCGACGGTGTGCTGCGCGGCAAGTACATCCACAAGGAGAAGTTTCTCGCCGCGGTCGAGTCCGGCTTCGGCTTCTGCAACGTCGTCTTCGGCTGGGACGCGAACGACGCCTGCTACGACAACACGATCTGGACAGGATGGCACACGGGTTTCCCGGATTCGCTCGCGCGCCTCGACCTCTCGACTTTCCGCCGCGTGCCCTGGGACGACGAGGTGCCCTTTTTCCTCGGCGACTTCGTCGAAGCGGGCGGCGCGCCGCTCCCGGTCTGCCCGCGGCAGCTATACAAGCGGATCCTGGCGCGCGCCGACAAGATGGGCTTCCAGGTGCTCGCCGGGCTCGAGTACGAGTGGTTCAACTTCCGCGAGACGCCGCAGAGCTTCGCGGCCAAGGGCTACGTGCGGCCCGAGCCGATCACGCCCGGGATGTTCGGCTATTCGCTCATCCGCGCGAGCCAGAACCAGCCGTTCTTTCGCGCGCTGATGGAGGAACTGCCGCGCTTCGGCGTGCCGCTCGAAGGGCTGCACACCGAGACCGGGCCGGGCGTATACGAGGCCGCGGTGCTCTACGCGCCGGGAATCGAGGCGGGCGACCGCGGCATCCTCTTCAAGCAAGCCGCGAAGGAGATCGGCCAGCGCTTCGGCATCATGCCGAGCTTCATGGCGAAGTGGAACACCCAGTACCCGGGCTGCAGCGGGCATATCCACCAGAGCCTCTCGGACGGCAAGCGCAATCTCTTTCACGACGCGCGCCATCCGTACCGCATGTCGAAGCTGTTCGAGAGCTATCTCGCCGGGCAGCTCGCGCTGCTCGAAGACCTGCAGGCGATGTATGCGCCGACGGTAAACAGCTACAAGCGGCTCGTCGACGGGATGTGGGCGCCGGTGAAGAAAAGCTGGGGCGTGGACAACCGCACCGCCACGCTGCGCGTCATTCCGGCCACGCCCAAGTCTACCCGCCTCGAGACGCGCTGCCCGGGAGCAGACGTCAACCCCTATATCGCGCTCGCGGCCTGCGTCGGCGCGGGCCTGTGGGGCGTCGAGAGAAAGCTGAAACTGAAGGACGCGCCGCTCGCGGGCGACGCGGCCGTTGCGGCGAAGATCCCGCGCCTGCCGCGCAATCTCATGCACGCGACCGAGAACCTGAAGCGGTCCAAGGTCGCGCGCGAGCTCTTCGGCGAAACATTCGTGGACCACTTCGTGCGCACGCGCGAGTGGGAATGGCGCCAGTACCAGGACGCGGTGACCGACTGGGAGCTCAGGCGTTACTTCGAGATCATCTGAAGTCGTGACGATTCACCGGTTCTCGTTTCCCACCGCGATCCAGTTCGGCCCCGGCTCCCGGCGGCTGATCGGCGAGTACCTCAGAGGGGCAAACTGCCGCCGGCCGCTGGTGGTCACGGATCGCGGCATCGCGGCGCTGCCCCTGCTCGGCGAATTCACCGGGCTGCTCGCCGGGCTGCAGGTCGCGGTGTATTCGGGCGCCTCGGGCAACCCGGTGCCGAGCCAGGTCGAGGCGGGCGTGACGGTCTTTCGCGAGCATCACGCGAACGCCGTGATCGGCTTTGGCGGCGGCGCGGCGATCGACGTCGCCAAGGCGATCGCGCTCATGGCCTACCACCCGGGCGAGGTGCTCGAGTACGCGTCCGATCACCCCGAGCCGCGCCCGATCGGGCGCGAGATCCCGCATTTCGTCGCTGTCCCGACCACGGCGGGCACGGGCAGCGAGGTCGGCCGCTCCAGCGTCATCTCCGACGAAAGAACGCATGTGAAGCGCATCATTTTCTCGCCGTACCTGCTGGCGAAAGCGGTATTCGCGGATCCCGAGCTGACGCTCGAGCTGCCCGCGAACATCACGGCCGCGACCGGGATGGACGCGCTCACCCACAACGTCGAGTCCTACCTCTCGACCGTGCTCCACCCGATCTGCGACGGGGTCGCGCTCGAGGGGGTGCGGCTCACCGCGCGCGCGCTGCCGGTGGCGGTGCGCCAGCCGCGCAACCTCGGCGCGCGCAGCGAGATGCTCATGGCTTCGATGATGGGCGCGATCGCATTCCAGAAGGAGCTGGGCGCCGTGCACTCCTGCGCGCACGCGCTTTCGACCGTCGCCGGTCTGCACCACGGGCTCGCCAACGGCGTCATGATCGATCACGTCATGCGCTTCAACCAGCCCGACGCGAAGGCGAAGCTCGCCGAGCTCGCGCGCGTCGCCGGCGCGGCCGACTTCGTCGAGTGGCTGGTGCGGCTCAAGAAGGAGATCGGGATCCCGTCAAAGCTCGCGCCGCTCGGCGTGAAGCGGGAGCACCTGCCGCGCCTGGTCGAGGTGGCGGCGGCCGACATCTGCCACCGCACCAATCCCCGGCCCTGCACCGCGCAGGACTTCGAGCGGCTGTTCAGCGAGGCGCTTTGAGGATCGTCAACCCTGCGGACGGCTCGCTCGTCGCCGCGCTGGACGAGGATTCGCCGCAGGAGATCGCCGGGAAGTACGCGCGCGCGCGCGCCGCGCAGCCGGCCTGGGCGGCGCGCCCGATCGAGCACCGGCTCGCCGCGATCCGGCGCTTCAAGGCGCTCGTGAAGGAGCGCGCCGCGGAGCTCGCGGGCACGCTGACGCGCGAGATGGGCAAGCCGATCGCGCAGTCGAGAGCGGAGCTCTCCGCCCTAGATGAGCGGCTCGAATTCTTCCTCGAGCACACGGGGCGCGCGCTCGCGCCCGAGGACGTGCTCGATCGCAAGGGGATGCTCGAGCGCATCACGCACGAGCCGCTCGGCGTCATCGCCAACGTCTCGGCCTGGAACTATCCCTATTTCGTGGGCGCCAACGTGTTCGTGCCCGCGCTGCTCGCCGGCAACGCGGTGCTCTACAAGCCTTCCGAGCTCGCCAGCCAGACCGGGCTCGCGATCGGCGAGATGATGCGCGACGCGGGCGTGCCGGAGGACGTGTTCTCCGTGGTGACGGGCGCCGGAGCAGCGGGCGCCGCGCTCGTCGCGCAGCCGGTGGACGGCGTCTTCTTCACCGGCTCCTACGCCACCGGCGTGAGGATCGCCGCGGCGTGCGCGGCGCGCATGGTGAAGCTGCAGCTCGAGCTCGGCGGCAAGGACCCGGTCTACGTCTGCGAGGACGCGAACCCGAAGACCGCCGCCGGGTCGCTCGCCGACGGCGCCATGTACAACGCCGGCCAGAGCTGCTGCGCGGTCGAGCGCATCTACGTGCACGCCTCGCTCCACGACCGCTTCGTCGAGGAGTTCGCGCGCACGGTGCGCGGCTACCGCATCGGCGACCCGATGGACGAGGCGACCTATCTCGGGCCGCTCGCGCGTGCGGCGCAGCTCGAGGTGCTCGAGCGCCAGGTGGCGGATGCGCTCGCCAAAGGCGGGAGGGTGCTCACGGGCGGCAAGCGCATTGCACGCCCCGGCAACTGGTTTGAGCCGACGGTGCTCGCGAACGCCGACCACTTGATGGCGCTCATGCGCGAGGAGAGCTTCGGCCCGGTGATCGGGATCCAGAAGGTCGCGGGTGACGACGAGGCGATCGCGCTCATGAACGACACCGAGTACGGTCTCACCGCGGGCGTCTACACCCCCGACGAGCGCCGCGCGCGCGCGATCCTCGCGCGCGTGCGCTCAGGCTCGGCTTATTGGAACTGCTGTGACCGCGTCAGCCCGCGGCTGCCGTGGTCGGGCATCGGCCACTCCGGCGTCGGGCTCACCCTCTCGACCTACGGCATCCAGGCGTTCGCTCGGCCGCGCGGCTGGCACCTCAAGAGTCAGTCCCGGTAGCCAGCTTCGCGCTGATGACGGAGCCGCAGGATCCGCACAACATTCGGCCTCGGATCGTGGCGGTAGAGCGCGAGGTAGCCTGACGCGCCGTGAGTGATCACGAGCTCGCGCCGCAGGTCGTCGACGCGGCGTCCGATGCCCGGGTGCCGCGCGAGGATTGAAACGGCGTCGCGCATCTGCGCGACCGCGGCTGCTGCCGTGGCCGGCGACGCTTTCAGCAAGAACTCGATGATGCGCTCGAAGTCAGCGAGCGCTTCCGCCGAATAGACTACTTGCGCCAACGGACGGGCCTAGGCCGGCGCGCCGTCCGGCCCTCGGCTCGCGCCGCAACGTAGGCGTGCACGTCATCCGCGGCATAGCCGAGCCCGCTGCGCTGCATTGCCACGTCGGCTCGAACGCCGTCCGCGAGAAACGCGCGGTAGCGCTCCTCCGCTTCCACGTGCCCCTCGAGCGCTCGCAGCATGTAGGCATGCGCGGACTCGCCCGAGCGCCTCGAGAGGCGCTCGATGCGCGCCTTGAGGCGCTGCGGGAGCTTGAGGCTGGTTGCAGTGATGGGCATGGGTAGTCAAATCTTACTACCCGGTGCCCGGGGGGTCAAGGCGGCCGGACCTCCTTCGCATCATATTGCGATGCTTCATTCGATCACGCGGTCGGCCTGCAGCAGAAGCGACTGCGGAATGTGATCCGAAGCGCCTTGGCGGTCTTCAGGTTGAGCACGAGTTCGAACTTGGTCGGCCGCAGGACCGGAAGATCCCCGCGATCGCGAAATCCGGGAACGAATAGCTTGCCGGAATCGCATGCCTCGCAGCCAGGGCGACCAGTTGCGCGCGACGCCCCATGAAGGAAGGGTCGGCGCAACGAGGCCGAGCTTGACCGGGTCGCCGCCGCTAGCAGAAACAGCCTGCGCCGCACCCGGCCCGCACTCCCCCTTTCCGGATCGTCGCCCGGCGTTGTGGTCCCCGCCTGAAGCCCGCGGGGACGACGGCCCATGCCTACGGCAGCTGGATCTTGCCGCCGCCGGGCATGCCTCCAGGGCCCATCGGCGGGATGCCGCCCTGGGGAATGACGATCGAGGAAGCGGCCTGGCGGCGCAGCTCCTGCAGCTCCTTCACCGCGCGCTCGATCGCGAGCTTGGCGGCCGGGCCGAACTTCTTCGCCGCCTCTTCGAGCGTCTTCGCCTCGAGGGGGAAGGTGATCGGCAGCGTGCCGATCGCGCTCATCACCTGTGTCTCGCCGATCCACTGCGTCTCGCGCGCGGGGTCCGGCTCGCCGTCGCCCTTCACCGGCGTGAGCTTGCGCAGCGTCCCGATCCTGCGGTCGGTGTAGATCTCCTCGAGCCAGAGGTCGCCCGCGTTCATCTCGGGCTCGGTCATGCGTTCTTCCGGTCGCGTTGCCATGGATTCTCCGATCCGAACAGGGGACATTATCTCGTAGGAGCGTATCGGGCGCCTGCCTGACCCTGCAGGCGCGGATCAAGCGATTTCACCAGCACCGGCCGTCCCTCGAGGATCTCGAAGCAGCGCTCGAGGGTTTCCTCCTCCAGCCGCCGCATCGCCTCCGCCGTGTAGAACGCGAGATGCGGGAAGAGCACCACGTTGTCCATGGCGTGGAGCGCGCTCAAGGGGTGCCCCGTCTTCGCCAGCGGCTCGCGCGCGTAGACGTCGAGCGCTGCGCCCGCGATCCGCCCTTCCCCGAGCGCGCGCAGCAATGCCGCCTCGTCCACGATTGCGCCGCGCGAGACGTTGACGAGGAACGCGGTCGGCTTCATCGCCGCCAGCTCCGGGGCGCCGATCAGGCCGCGCGTCTCGTCGTCCAGCACGCAGTGCACCGAGACGAAGTCGCTCTCGGCGAGCAGCGCGCCCAGCTCGGCGCGCCGCTCCGCGCCGGTCTCGGCGAACTGCGCCGAGTCGGCGTACGGGTCGAAGCCGAGCACGCGCATGCGGAACCCGAGTCCCGCCATGCGCGCGACCCTGGCGCCGATCCGGCCGACACCGACGAGGCCGAGCGTCTTGCCGGCGAGGTCGAGCCCCATCCAGCGCGCCTCCGGCCAGGCCCAGCCATTCTCGTCCATCGCACGCTGGATCGGCTTCAGCTTTCTCACGAGCGCGAGGATCAGCGCCATCGCGCCTTCGGCCACCGTCTCCTCGGCGTACTCGGGAACGTTGACCACGACGACGCCGCGCGCCTTCGCCGCCTCGATGTCGATCGCGTCGATGCCGACGCCGTACTTGACGATGCCCTTCAGGCGCGGCGCCGACTCGATGACGCGCGCCGTCACCGGCGTGTAGCACATGAGCAGGAGCTCGGCGTCGCGCAGCGCGCGCGCCAGCTCCTCCTCGGCGACGCCTTCGGGCAGCAGCGCGAGCTCGTGCCCCGCCGCGCGCAGCGCCGCGTCCACGCGCGCTACCTCCAGCTCGCGGTCCGTGCGAACTATCCGGGCCATGGCGCCTTCAGCATCGCGCGCGCGGGCAGGCGCTCGCCCGAGACCTCGATCTCGTAGCGCCCGCGCAGGACCTCGTCGCGCGTCTCGGGCCGCGCGCTGTGCACGTTGCCCATCCCGACCATCGCGCCGAGCGAGGCGCTGTAACCCACCGAGTAGATCTCGCCAGCCGGCGCGCCATCCCTGAGGATGGGCTCGCCGCCCCAGGCGAAGAGCTCGGTCTCGGGGAACACGAACAGCACCAGGCGCTTCGCGAGCGGCTCGCGCGGCGCCGCGGCGAGCGCCTCGCGCCCGAGAAAATCGCCCTTGTCGAGCCTGACCGCGAAGCCGAGGCCCGCCTCCCAAGGCGTGCAGTCGGGCGAGAGCTCGGCGGGAAATGCCCGGCGGCCTGCTTCGATGCGCAGCGCGTCGAGTGCGTAGTAGCCGCAGTCGCGCAGGCCGAGATCCCCGCCCGCGGCGAAGAGCGCGTCGTAGAGCGCCGCCGCCCGCGCCACCGGCACGTAGAGCTCGGCGCCGGACCCCCCGACATACGACACCGCGGCCGCGCGGGCGCCGAAAGCGCCGAGGTCGATCCCGGAGAGGATCGCCGCGGCGCGCGGCCCCATCAGCGAGAGCACCGACCAGTCGTCCGTCACATCTTCCACCGTCACATTCCCTCCGTCGCGCAGGTGGCGCCGTATCCATGCCGCGTCGCGCACCGGCTGCGCCGAGCCCGTGACGATGAAGAACTCCTCCGGCCCGAGCCGGTGCACCGTGAAATCGGACTCGAAGCCGCCTCTCGCGTTGAGCATGGCGGTATAGACGACCCGGCCGACGGGCGCGTCGATCCGGTTCGCGCACAGGCGCTCGAGCGTGCCGAGCGCGTCGCGCCCGCGCACCAGCAGCTTGCCGAACGACGTCTGGTCGAAGACGCCGACCGCGCTGCGCACCGCGCGCTGCTCCTCGATCACGGCGCCGAGCCAGTCGGGCCTGCCGAGCGTGTATCTCATTTCCGGCTTCTCGCCCGGCGGCGCGAACCAGTTGGCGCGCTCCCAGCCCATTTTCGAGCCGAAGCAGGCGCCTTTCGCCTTGAGCCGCCCGTAGAGCGGCGACGTGCGTTGCGGGCGGCCCGATTGCAGCTCGTGGCGCGGCCAGCGCATGGCGTAGTGGAGCCCCAGCGTCTCGACGGTTCGCTCCCGCAGCCAGCCCGGGTCGGCGGCGTGGCTGCCGAAGCGGCGGATGTCCACCTCGGCGAGGTCCATCGGCGCCTCGCCCGCCGCGATCCACTCGGCGAGGAGCTTCCCGGCGCCGCCCGCGTTCGCGATGCCGGCCGAGTTGAAGCCGGCGGCGACAAAATAGTTCCTCACCTCGGGCGCCTCGCCGAGGATGAAGTTGCCGTCGGGCGTGAAGCTCTCAGGACCGTTCAGCAGCGTCTTCACCCCCGCCTTCTCGAGCGCGGGAACGCGGTGGATTGCGCTCGTCATCAACGGCTCGAACTGCTCCCAGTCCTCGGCGAGGAGCTGGAACTCGAACTTCTCCGGGATGCCGCCCATGCCCCAGGGCTTCGCCTGCGGCTCGAAGCCGCCCATGACGAGGCCGCCCACCTCCTCCTTGAAATAGATGAAGCCGTCCGGATCGCGCATCACGGGCAGTTCCGGGTGTACGCCCGCGATGCGCTCGGTGACGATATAGAAGTGCTCGGCGGAATGCAGCGGCACGTTCACGCCCGCGAGCGCGCCGAACGCGCGCGCCCACTGCCCGGCGCAGTTCGCCAGCGCTTCGCAGCGAACGTCTCCCGCCGTGGTCGTCACGGCGGCCACTGCCCCGTTGCGCAGCCGCACACCGGTCACCTTCACGCCCTGGTGGATTTTGACCCCCATCGAGCGCGCCCCCCGCGCCAGCGACTGCGTGAGGTCGGCCGGGTTTGCCCTGCCGTCGTGCGGAAACCAGAGCGCGCCCTGCAGGTCGTGGGCGCGCAGCAGCGGCCACTTCTCGACCGCCTCGCGCGGCGTGATGAGATGGACCTCGATGCCGAAGCTGCGCGCCATCGCCGCCTGGCGCTTGAACACGACCCAGCGCTCGGCGCTCTGCGCCACATTGACGCTGCCGCACTGCTTCCAGCCGGTGGCAAGCCCGGTCTCCGCCTCGAGCGTCGCGTACAGGCCGATGCCGTACTGGCTCATGCGCGTCATCGAGCGATTGGGCCGCATCTGGCCGACCAGGCCCGCAGCGTGCCAGGTGGTGCCGCAGGTGAGGCTGCCCTGCTCGAGGAGCAGCACGTCCTTCACGCCGAGCTTCGCCAGGTGGTAAGCGACGCTCGCGCCGATGATCCCGCCGCCGACGATGACGACCTGCGCTTGCGCCGGGAGCACGCGTCAGATCTTGAGCGCGATCACGCCCGCGACCACCGCCGCCGCGCCCGCGAGCCTGCGCTTCGGGTGCCCTTCCTTGAGGATGTAGGCGCCGATCAGGGCGGCGAAGATCACGGAGGTCTCGCGCAGCGCCGCGATCGCGGCCACCGGCGCGCGCGTCATCGCCCAGAGCGCGACGCCGTAGGCGGCAGCGGAAAGCACGCCGCCGGTCAGGCCGCGAAGCCAGTAGCGCCGGCCGTATTCTATGAACTGCCTGCCGCGAAGCGCGAGCACGATCAGCGGAAACGGCAGCCCGTCGAGCACGAACATCCACAGCACATAGCCCTCGGGACTGCCCGAGATCCGCACTCCCGCCGCATCCACTAGGGTATAGGCGGCAATGATCACGGCGTTGAGCAGCGCCCAGCCGGTCGAGACGCGCGATTCGCGCCAATGGAATCCCGCCAGCCCCACGGAAAGCACCCCGCCGCAGATGAGGAGCACCCCCGTCCAGATCGCGGGTTTCGTCGCTTCGCCGAGCCACGCCAGCGCGCACAGCGCGACGATGAGCGGTGCGACCCCGCGCATGATCGGGTAGCCGTGCGAGAGGTCGCCGGCGCGGTAGGCGCCCACCAGCGCGACGTAGTAGCCGACATGGATCGCGACTGTCGCGGCGAGATACGGCCACGAGGCGGGAGCGGGCGGCTCGACGAGGAACAGCCACGGCGCCGCGGCCGCGCCCGCGCCGAGGATCACGATCGTCATGTCGAGCAGCACGTCGCGGCTCGATTTGACCATCGCGTTCCACGCCGCGTGCGCGAGCGCCGCGCCGAGCACGGCCAGCGTGACGCCGAAGGTCAGCTCCAAATCAGCCGCCTTTGGTCCGCGTGCTCCCGGCGATCGCCCGCTCGATCGTGCCGAGCGCGCGGTCGAGGTCGCGCTCCTCGATGACGAGCGGCGGCGCGAGGACGATCACCTTGCCCTGCCCGACCTTGAACGACAGGCCCTCGGAGAGGCATCGGTACATCACCTCCTCGGCCATCGCCGCCTTGCCGAGTTCGATGCCGAGAAGCAGGCCGACGCCGCGCACCTCCACGATCGCGGGCAGGCGCGACTGCATCGCGCGCAGCCGCGCCAGCGCTCTTGCGCCGAGGCGGCGCGCGCGCTCGAGCAGGCGCTCGTCCCTGATGACGTCGAGCGTCGCCAGGGCGGCGGCGCAGCCGACCGGGCTCTTCTCGTGCGTGTAGTGGCCGAGCGCGCGGTCCGCCGCCACGTCGAGCGCCTCGCGCGCCAGCAGCGCGGCCATCGGGAACACGCCGCCGCCCAGGCCCTTGCCGAGCACCAGCATGTCCGGAACGATGCCGTAGCGCTCGAAAGCGAACATCCGCCCGGTGCGGCCGAGGCAGACCGGGATTTCGTCGAGGACGAGCAGCGCGCCGTGCCGGTCGCAGGCCCGGCGCAGCTTCTGGTAGTAGGTGCGCGGCGGCACCTGCACGTCGGTCGAGCGGATGGTCTCGACCACGACCGCCGCGACGTCCTCCTCCTTCGCCAGCACGTACTCGACGTAGTCGGCGCAGCGCGCATCGCAGGCCCCGCCGCAGCCGAAATGGCAGGCGCGCGGATCGCTGGGCTGCACGTGCTCGGTGCCCGGCAGGAGCGGCCCCATGTCGCGGCGGAACACCGCCTCGCCGCCGACCGAGATCGCATCCAGCGACGCGCCGTGGAACGAGTCCCACATCGAGACCGTCTTGTGCCGCCCGGTGGCAACGCGCGCGAGCTTGAGCGCCATGCCGATCGCTTCGGCGCCGCCCGGCGCGAACAGCACCTTCGACAGGCCGCGCGGCGCGAGCGACGCGAGGCGACGCGCCAGCGCGACCGCCGGCGCGTTGGTGAAGCGCCGCGGCGAGAAGGGCAGCGTGTCGAGCGCGCGCTTGACGGCCGCGATGACTCGCGGATGGCCGTGGCCGACCTGGTGCACGCTGTTGCCGTGGAAGTCCATGAAGCGCCTTCCACCGACATCCTCGAGCCAGATCCCCGAGGCGCTCCTCAGGGCGTCGAGGCAGGGGGTCGAGAGCGACTGGTGCAGGAACCGCTGCGCGTCCTCGTCGAGCAGTTTGCGCGCCGCGCGGCCGATGTTGGCCGATTGCCACGCCCTGCGGCGCGGCGACAGGTTGACGTCGCCCTCCGCGGTCCGGTCGCGCAGTGCCGGCCGTCTAGGCGTTGCGCGGCTGCGTGCCACTGGCGCGCTCCGAGCCGTTGATCGCCTCGTCGCGCAGCCGCGTGCGCGCGAGCACCCCGGCCTCCTCGAGGATCGGGTAGGCGATGGCGCAGAAATGCGAGTTGATGCGCTTGAAGTCGTTGATGATGTCCAGGTGCAGCGAGCTCGTCTCGATCGACTCCGGCGTCTGCCAGGCCAGGCGGTCGAGGTGCGTCCCGGCGTAGGCGCGCTCGAGGTCGCGGAACTCGGCCTTCTGCGCGATCAGCATCTGCGCGCTCTTCAGGTCGCCGTGCATGAACACGTTGAGCGCGAGGCGCAGCGTCGCCATGAGGCGCGCATGCAGCTCCTCGATCTCCTTCATGCCCGCCGCCGAGAAAGCGCGGCCCTGCGAGATCTTCTTCTCCTCGAGGTCGTCGACGATGTGCTCGACGATGTCGCCGACGTGCTCGAGGTTGATGGTGAAGGACATGATCTCGGCCCAGCGCCGGCTCTCGCGCTCGTCCAGCGCCTCGCGGCTGATCTGCGTGAGGTAGAGCTTGATCGAGGTGTAGAGGCCGTCCACCATGTCGTCCATGCGCTTCACCTCGCGCGCCAGGCGCCCGTCGTTGGCGCGGATCGCCTCCAGCACCCCGGCGAGCATCTTCTCGACGATGTCGCCGACGCGCAGCGCTTCGCGCGCGGCGTTGGCCAGCGCGAGCGGCGGGGTCTCCAGCGCCGCGGCATCGAGATTGCGCGGGCGCGCCGCGCCGTGCCTTTCCGGGTCGTCGGGCATGAGGCGCGTCACCAGCCGCGCCACCGACTCGGTGAAGAAGATCAGCGCGGCGGCGAGCAACACGTTGAACGCGGTGTGGAAGTTCACCACCAGGCGCTGCGGATCCGGGTCGAGCCAGGCGAGCCCGCTCTCGATCTGCCCGAGCAGCGGCACGGTGAGCGCGCAGCCGATGATCCTGAAGAAAAGGTTGCCGAGCGCCACGCGCCGGCCCGCGGGGCTCGAGCCCGAAGTGGCGAGCAGGGCGAGCACGCCGCTGCCGAGGTTCGCGCCCAGCACCAGAAACAGTGCCACCTTGAGCCCGATCAGGCCGCTCGCGACGAAGGCCGCGGTGAGCAGCACCACCGCGAGGCTCGACCAGGCGAGCATGGTGAACAGCGCGCCGATCAGGAGGTCGAGCAGCGGGTCCCCGGAGAGCGTGCCGAAGATCACCTTGACGCCCGCGGCCTGCGTGAACGGGCGCGCCGCCTGCAGGATCATCTGCAGCGCGAGAATGATCAGGCCCACGCCGATGGCGATGCGGCCGATCTGGCCCGCGCGGGTCGCCTTGCGCGAAAGGTGCAGCAGCACGCCGCCCCCGATCGCGAGCGGCGCGAGCCACGACAGGTCGAACGAGAACACCTGCACCACGAGGCTCGTGCCGACGTCGGCCCCGAGCATGATCGCGAGCGCCGGGGCGAGCGCCATCAGATTCTGGCTTGCGAACGAGCTGACGATGAGCGCGGTGGCGCTCGAGGACTGCACCAGGGCCGTCACGCCCAGGCCCGCGAGGAAGGCGTGGAAGCGGTTCGACACGCTGTCGGCGAGCACCTTGCGCAGGTTGCCGCCGAACACCCGCAGCACGCCCGAGCGCACGATGTGCGTGCCCCAGACGAGCAGCGCGATGCCGGCGAGGATGTGGACGAGCGTGTTCACCAGGGCAGCGAGTAGGTCTTGACGTTGGTGAAGCTCTTGATCGTCTCCTGCACGCCTTCCTTGTAGCCCAGGCCCGAGTCCTTGATGCCGCCGAAGGGGGTGAGCTCGAGCCGGTAGCCCGGCACCTCCCAGACGTTGACGCTGCCCACGTGCAGCTCCTTCACGAAGCGCATGATCACGTCGAGGCGGTTGCTGCACACGCCCGAGGAAAGCCCGAAGTCGGTCGAATTCACCATGCGGATCGCCTCGTCCACGTCCTTGAACGTCATCACCGGCGACACCGGACCGAAGGTCTCGTGCTTCACCAGCGGCATCTCCGGATGCACCCGGTCGAGCACGGTGGGCGAGTAGAGCGCGCCCTTGCGCAGGTTGCCGCAGAGGAGCCGCGCGCCCTTGGCGCAGGCGTCGTTCACCAGGCCCTCGAACCTCGTCGCCGCCTCCTCGCTGATCACGGTGCCCATGTCCACGCCCGGATCGAGCGGGTCGCCATAGGACCAGGCCCTGGTGCGCGCGACCAGCGCTTCGGTGAAGGCGGCGGCGATTGTCTGGTGCACGAAGATGCGCTTCACCGCGGTGCAGCGCTGGCCCGAGTTCTTGTACGAGCCGTTGGCGGCGAGGTCGGCGGCCTTCGCCGGGTCGGCGTCATCCATGACGACCAGGGGATCGTTGCCGCCGAGCTCCAGCACCTGGCGCTTGTAGACCGCCTTGGCGGCGATGTACTTGCCGATCGGCACGCCGCCCGTGAAGGTGACGAGGTCCACGTCCGGGTTGGTGAGCATCTCGTCGGCGATCTCCCTGGGATCGCCGGTGATCACCGAGAGCATCTCCGGCGGCAGCCCCGCCTCGTAGAGCACGTCGGCGAGCACGAGCGCGGCGAGCGGCGTCTTGTTGGTGGGCCGCAGCACCATGCGGTTGTTGCTCGCCACCGAGGGCGCGACCTTGTGGATCACCTGGTTGAGCGGGTGGTTGAACGGCGTGATCGCCGAGATCGCGCCGAGCAGCGGCTCGCGCATGGTGTAGACGCGCCGCGACTTGCCGTGGTGCGTGAGGTCGCAGGAGAACGTCTGCCCGTCGTCCACCAGCGCCTGGTTGGCGGCAAAGAGCAGCACGTCGGAGGCGCGCCCCACTTCGTAGGTCGAGTCCTTGAGGCAGAACCCCGCCTCGAGCGTGATGCCGCGCGCGATCTCGTCCTTGCGCGAAGCGATGATCTCGCCCGCGCGCATCAGGATGCGGTAGCGCTCGTAGCGGGTCAGCTTCGGCTTGAACTCGCGCGCGACGCGCAAGGCGCGCTTCACGTCCTCCACAGTCGCCTTCGGCACCGTGGCGACGACTTCGCCCGTATAGGGATAGCGCACCTCGATCGCGCGCTCGCGCTGCACCCTCTCGCCTGCGATGCGCAGCGCTTCGCGGCGCGGGGCGTCTACAGTCTTGGTTCGCGCATGCATGAGAGTACCTTCGCCACAGGATCGAAATATACGCCTTGAATCAAAGGCCTGTCCGCTATCAAGGCACGATCGCGGCCCGCAGGACGCGCCGTTCGCCGGCGTCGCGCATCGCCAGGCCGACGTCCTCGAGCCGGTACTTCGCGTCGACGAGCTCGTGGAACGGAAAGCGCCCTCGGTTCGCGACCACAAAGTCGAGCGCCTCGACCAGGTTCCTCGGGTGATAGTTGTGCACGCCGCGCAGCGTGATCAGCCGGCGCAGCAGCAGGTTTGCGTCGATGCGCACGAATGATTCCGGGTTGACGACCCCGGCAAGCACGTAGCAGCCCCCCGCGCGCAGGAACGCGATGCCCGCGGGAATCGCCTCCGGCGAGCCGCAGACCTCGATGGCCGCGTCGGCACCGTCCGGGCGGCAGAACACCCTCACCTGGCGGACCAGGTCGGACTCGCTCATCGCCGCGGGGTCGAGGGCATGGTCCACGCCGAAGCGCAGCGACATCCGGCGGCGCGCCGCCACGCCGTCCAGGCCGATGACCAAGCGCGCCCCGCGCGCCTTGCAGATCGCCGCGGCGTAGAGGCCGAGCAGGCCCAGGCCCTGCACGACCACGGCGTCCCCAATGGACACTTGCGCCTTCTCGGCGACGCACACCACGGTCGCCACGCCGCAGTTGATCGGCGTCGCCTCCTCGTCGGTGAGATCCGTGGGGAGCTTGAGAACCCAGGATTGCGGCAGGACGTAGCAGTATTCGCCGAACCCGCCGTGGTGAAAGGGGTCAGTTGTCACCGCCATGTGGCCGTACTTCTCGACCCCGGCAGACTTCTGCGGCAGGTCCAGCACTTCGCTGTAGTAGTTCGGCCCGGGGATGAAATACTCGCTCCAGGTGATGCGATCGCCCGCGGCGAGCCGCTCGCCGCGCATGTCGTGCGTCATGCCCTCGCCGAGCGCGACGATGCTGCCGATGATCTCGTGCCCGAGCACGCCCGGGCAGGGGTTGGGCCGGTGGCCGAGATACGAATGGATGTCCGAGCGGCAGATCGTGGACATGCGGTTGCGGACCAGCGCCTCTCCTGCGCGCGGCTCGCGCAGGGGAAGCGTGCGGATCTCGAACGGCCGGTTCGGCGCCTCGTAGACCGCGAGCCTGCCGCTCGACGGCGTCATTGCGCCGTCCCGTTGATGGCGAAATCGAAGATCTGGTAGCTCTTCAGGGTCGCCGCCCCCGCCTTGAGGCGGTACTCATCGCTCAGCGGCGCGCTCAGGATGAACGGCACCTTCGCCTCGGCGACTCCGCCGTGGGTGCGCAGCCGATGGCCCTTCAATCCCGTGAGGTCGTGCTCCTTCGCTGCGCCGCCGACGCAGACGTTTGCCGCCGAGATCACCGCAACGTCGCCTTCGCGATCCGGCGGCAGGTCGTACACCCTGCAGGCGGTTTCGCGGTCGAGCGCCTGCTCGATGCCGTCCAGTCCGTGCACGACGTCGATGATTTGTCTTGCGCTCGCCTTGCCCTGGCGCCAGACCCGCACGAACCCGCCGAGCGCACCGTGATGGGCGACGAAGGCATCCGTGATCGGACAGATCACCCGGGTGTCGCCTCTGCCGAACTCGGCGTCGAGGATGTCCTGCAGCCAGATTACGTTCGGCTCGCCGTTCTCGTTCGACTTGTCGTTCATGCCGTGGTCCGCGGTGAGCGCGACGACCGCCCCAAGCGACTCCAGCCGGCCGAAGCAGCCGTCGATCTTCTCGTAAAAGCGCCTCGCTTCGGCCTCTTCCGGCGCGTACTTGTGCTGCACCCAGTCCGTGAGCGAGAGGTACATCAGGTGCGGGCGGCGCGCCTGGAGCAGCCGGATGCCCGCCTCGAGCACGAAAAGCGACAGCTCCATCGAATAGATGTCCGGCTGCGGCATGCCGACGAAGTCGAGCACCCTTTCGATGCCGTTCTCCTTCATCAAGCACTTGGCTGCAAATTCGGACGAGAAGTTGACGTTGCCCTTCGCGACGTCGAGGTTCTTGCCGAGCTGCCTGCGCAGCTTGTCCTTGGCGGTGATCGACACCACCCGTGCGCCCGCCTCGGCAAACTTGGCGAGGATGGTGTCGCCGCGCAGCAGCTCCGGCCCGGTCATCACCACCGGCTGCCCGGTCGCCGTGTCGAGATAGAAGTTGCCGGAGATCCCGTGCCTCGAGGCCGGCGTGCCGGTGATGATCGACATGTTGTTCGGGCAGGTGAAGCTGGGCATCGTGCCGTCCGCCACCACGCTGAATCCGCGCTTCATGAAGCGCGCGATGTTCGGGATCGCGCCCTCGGCGAGGTACTGGCGAAGATAGGCCGGGTCGCCGCCGTCGATGCACACCACGACCACGGGCCGCTCGGGCCAGAGGTAGCGCACGCCATTGACAGCGACCGGCTGCCCCTTCGGTGCATTGCTCATGGCATTGCCTGCTCTCCAAGGTGCGGAAGCGGCGCGGCCGCGCCGGTCCGCGCAACCGATCCTCAAGGCGACTCGGCAGCGCCCGCGATCAGCTGCGTCAGCTTGTTGGTCTCCCTGGTGTAGGGGACCACGACCGCCGCGAACTTGCGCTGCGAATCGAGCACCCGCTTGAAGAAGGCATCCTGCTGTTCGTACTTCGCAAGCACCTTTTTCGCGGATGCGATGAACGCCGCCGAGTAGCCGGTCGGCGCATCGAACAGTTTCACCCCCTTCTCCCTCGTCAGCACCTGCAGTGCCTTCGCGTTCTCGTCCACGAAGTACAGGATCGCCTCGAAGATCGAGGTCGTCATCGCCACCTCGACGATCGCCTGCAGGTCGGGCGGCAGCTCGCGCCACTTCTTGCCGTTGATGACGACGTCGGCGATGTCGATCGCCTGGTGCAGGCCCTGCAGCGAATAGTTCTTGAACACGTCCGAGAGCCCGAGCTTGAGGTCGTTCGCGGGGTTGATCCACTCCACGCCGTCGATCAGGCCGCGCTCGGCGGCGGGGATGACTTCCGCGCCGGCGAGGTTCATCGGCACCCCGCCCATGTCCTTCAGCACGTCGGAGGGCAGGCCCGAGGACATGCGAAACCGCATCTTGGTGTACTCGCTGACGGTTTTCGGCACGCGCTTGACCCAGCCGAACGCTTCCGGCCCGTCCGGCGCGTAGAGGAACGCCATCACGTCGGCCTTGAGAACCTTCTGGTAGTACTCGAGGTAGAGATCGCGCCCGCCGCCGCGCAGGTACCACGACAGGTGGTTCATCTGGTCAAGGCCGCTGCCCGCGCCTCCGATCGGCGCGCTGAAGAGCCCGCCGGCAGGGTGTTTGCCGGTCGCGTAATGCGTCCACCACTGCCCGGCATCGATCACCCCCTTGTTGACCCCGTCCAAGATCTCGAACGGCTGCACGATCGCGCCGCTCGGCAGCACCTCGATCTTCAGCCGCCCACCCGACATCCGATCGATGTTGCTGGTCATCCTGGTCAGCAACTCGATGTGCGGCGTGCCCGCAGGGTTGGCGCTCTGCAGCTTCCAGCGGAACTGCTGCGCCGATGCGTCCGCGGCGGCGAGCGACCCCGCCAGCAGCGCCGTCAAGATGAAACCAGCTTGCTTTTTCATGATTTCTCCTCCTTTGGTGATGAAACGATTGCTACCCGAAAACGGCCTTCGGCAGCCATAGCGTAATCTGCGGAAAGAAATAGATCAGCGCCACCGCGAGCGCCTGCAGGAACATGAAGGGCATCATCCCCTTGTAGATCTCCAGCAGGCTCCACTCCGGCATGATCGCCTTGAGGTAGTACGCGGAAAGCGCGACCGGCGGCGACAGCCAGCAGCTTTGCAACGTGACTGCGAGCAGGATCGAGAACCAGATCATGTCGACCTTGAGGCCCATGAGGATCGGCAGAAAGATCGGCACGATCACGACCACGATCGGCACCCATTCCAGCGGCCAGCCGAGTATGAAGCACACCACCAGCAAGCCGAGAAGGAAAAAGCCGGGCGGCAAGTTCCATTGCAGCAGGGTCTCGGCGATGAACTTGGGCGTGCCCAGCGCGGAGAACACCACCCCCATGAACGTCGAGGCGGCGAGCAGCACCATGACCATGCTGGTCGTCTCTGCGGTCCGGTAAACCGAATCCGTGAGGATCTTGCGGCTGAGCCGACCGTGGGCCGCGGTCACCGCGAGCGCGCCGACGCAGCCCAGGGCCGCGCCCTCCGTCGGCGTCGCGTACCCGGCGATGATGGTTCCGAGCGTCATCACGATCAGGGTGACCGGCGGGACCAGCCCGAAGAAGAATTCGCGCACCAGCGTGGAACGGGGAACATTGCGCTCCTCCTCCGAGAGCGCCGGACCGAGTGCCGGCTCGAGCATCACGCGCGTCATGGTGTAGCTCAAGTAGATGAAGGCGAGCAGCAGACCGGGGATGATCGCGGCTGCATAGAGGCGTGCAACGGACACCGAGAACACCGGCCCCATCACCACCAGCATGACGCTGGGAGGGATCAGGATGCCGAGCGTGCCGCCGGCGCAGATGGTCCCGGCCGAGAGCCCGGTGTCGTATTTCGCCTTCCGCATGACGGGCCCGGCCATCAGGCCGATGATCGTCACCGCCGCGCCCACGATCCCGGTCGCCGCGGCAAAGATCGTCGCGGTAAAGATGGTCGCCATGTAGAGCGAGCCCTTGATGCGGCCGGAGATGAGCTGCACTGCCTTGAACAGCCGCTCCATCAATCCGGCGCTCTCCAGCACGTAGCCCATGAAGGTGAACAGCGCCACCGCGGCGAGCACCGTGTCGGTCATCGTGTTGAAGAACGAGAGGGTCATGAGATGGAAAACCCGCTCGCCGAGCGCGATATAGCCGAACCCCACGCCCAAGGTGATCAGGGTGAAGGAGATCGGAAAACCGATGAAGATGACGACGAACAGCAGCGCGAGCAGCACCAGTCCGTAGATTTCTAGACTCACGAGCCGGCCCTGTCGGGGACGCGATCACGTGACTTCACCGGGGGCCTCTCGGCGGCGGGCGTCGACGCCCGTCACGATCGTTTTCACGGATTTGAGAAGCTCCGAGAGCCCTTGCAGCAGCAGCAGCGCCCCGGCGAGCGGGATGACCGACTTGTACCAGTAGGCCGGTGGTCGCCACGTGGTCATCAGCCTTTCCCTCAGCTCCCAGGATTCGGCCGCGAAATCCCAGCTCAGCCAGACGAACATCACCATCCCGGGGAGGAACAGGAACAGATAGCAGACCATGTCCACCCAGGCTTGCGTGCGCACGGACCACCTGGCGTAGAAGAAGTCCGTCCGGATGTGCTTGCCCATGTACAGCGCCAGCGCGCCCGCGACGAAGAAGTGCGTGCCGTAGAACATGGTCGCTAGGTCGAGGGCCCACACCGTGGGGGCGTGGACGTGGCGCACGATCACTTCGCCCGCAAGCAGGACGATCATCGGAAGGATGAGCCACGCGATCGCCCTGCCCGACCAGATGCTGATCCGGTCGATGACCCCGGTGATGCGGTCGACTGCCTTCACCGCGACCCTCGGTCTGCTATGCCGCCTCCCGCGCGCCTTTGCCGGCCCTAGCCGGTGGACTCGCGAGTGCTCGGTGCAGGCGTTCCCGGCTGTTGATGACGTGCTCGAATAGCAGCCGCTCGGCGAGCTTCTCGTCGCCCTTTGCCACCGCGTTCACGATCGCTTCGTGATCGCGCGTCGAGATAGGGATGTTGTCGGCGCTGCGCGCGAGGGTTTCGCGGCGGTACAGGTCCAGCTCGTTCACGACGCGGCGGTAGGTCGCAGCGAGCGCCCGGTTGTCGGCCGCTTCGAGCAACAGCTCGTGGAACTCCACGTTCAGCGGATAGTAGGCCTCGGGGTCACGCGCTCGCCCCACCGCGTGCATCTTCTTCACCACCTCGCGGATGCGTTCCACCTGTTCCGGCCGAATGCGCTTCGCCGCGAGGCGCCCCACCGTCGCTTCCAGGGCCGCGCGCACCTCGTAGATTTCGTTGGCCTCCTCGAGCGAGACCTGGCGAACGTATACGCCCCGGTTCTTTTCCGTGCGCACCAGCCCGGACTGCTCCAGCGCGCGAAACGCTTCCCGCACCGGACCGCGCGAGACCCCGAGCTCGCCGGCGATGTCGGCCTCGTTCAGCTTCGCCCCCGGCACCAGCTCGCCGGCGAGGATGCGCCGCTCGAGCTCACGCTGCACCAGCGTCGTCAGCGAGTTCTGGCGCAGGAGTTCGATCGCGGCGGCGGGCCGGCTCTCGGCGGTGCGTGCCATGGGACGACGGGAAAGATTGACATTAGACGCGCAGCTTTGTAAATTGTCAACAATCTTTCGTCGGCAACCGGGGCGTACCGCCAACCCTTTGTCGAGATCCGCTGGGTGCGCGACTCGACCGGCGTCATCACCGCGAAGCTGCTCGCCGAGAAGGCAAACCCGCAGGCCGACGTCGTGATGGGGGTCGCGGCCTCCAGCCTCGCGCTGCTCGACAGGAACGGCATGCTCGAGCCCTACGCGCCGATCAACCTCGACTCGATCATGGCGAAGTACCGCGACCCGAAGAACCCGCCGGCCTGGTTCGGGATGGACGTCTGGGGCGCGACCGTGTGCTTCAACACCGTCGAGGCAAAGAAGCGCAACATTCCGAAGCCCGAGACTTGGAAGGACCTCACCAAGCCCGCGTACAAGGGCCAGGTGGTGATGCCGAACCCGGCCTCCTCGGGCACCGGGTTCTTCGACGTGGTCGCCTGGCTCACGCTCTGGGGAGAGAAAGGCGGCTGGGAGTACATGGACAAGCTGCACGAGAACATCGCCATGTACACGCACTCGGGCTCCAAGCCCTGCAACCAGGCCGCGGCGGGCGAGTTCGTGATCGGCATCTCGTTCGAATACCGCGCCAACAGCAACAAGGCGAAGGGCGCGCCGATCGATCTCGTGTTCCCGAAAGAAGGCCTGGGCTGGGACCTCGAGGCGTTCGCGATCCACAAGGGCACGAAGAAGCTCGCCGCGGCGAAGAAGCTCGCCGACTGGGCCTCGAGCAAGAACGCCATGATCCTGTACGGCAAGAACTTCGCCATCACCGCGCAGCCGGGCGTCGCTGAGCCGCTGCCCAACATCCCGAAGGACTACGAGGAGCGGCTGGTCAAGATGGACTTCCGCAAGTCCGCCGAGAGCCGCGAGCGCGTGCTGGCGGAGTGGACCAAGCGCTACAACGCCAAGTCCGAGCCGAGGAAATAGCGGTGTGATGCAGGCGGCCGAACCCTTCCTGCGGCTGGAGGGCATCCGCAAGGACTTCGGCGCCTTTACCGCCCTGCGCGACATTCGCCTCGAGGTTGCGCAGGGCGAGTTCGTCTGCTTTCTCGGGCCCTCGGGCTGCGGCAAGACGACGCTGCTGCGCATCGTCGCGGGCCTGGAGGCGCAGACCGCGGGGACCATCCGCCAGGGCGGCCGCGACATCTCCGCCCTGCCGCCGGCGGAGCGCGACTACGGCATCGTGTTCCAGTCCTACGCCCTGTTCCCGAACCTCACGGTCTTCGACAACGTCGCCTACGGGCTGGTCAACCGGCGCACGGATCGCGCCGCGATCCGGTCGCGCGTCGCGGAGCTGCTGCAGCTGGTCGGCTTGCCCGAGAGCGCCGCCAAGTACCCGGCGCAGCTCTCCGGCGGGCAGCAGCAGCGCATCGCGCTCGCCCGGGCGCTCGCCACCTCGCCGGGGTTGCTGCTGCTCGACGAGCCGCTCTCGGCGCTCGATGCGATCGTGCGCGTGCACCTGCGCCAGGAGATCCGCTCGCTGCAGCAGCGCCTCGGCGTCACCACCGTCATGGTGACGCACGACCAGGAGGAGGCGCTTTCCATGGCCGATCGCATCGTCGTCATGAACCATGGCGTCATCGACCAGGTCGGCACGCCGATCGAGGTCTACCGGGAGCCGGCCACGCCGTTCGTCGCCGACTTCGTCGGCAAAGTCAACATGCTCGCCGGCACGGTCGAGGCGCCGGGGCGGGTGAAAGTCGGCGCGCGCAGCTTCTCCGGCGCGTCCTGCAACGGCTCACCCGGCCGCGCGGTGCGCGCCTACCTGCGCCCGGAGGACATCGTCGCGCGCCCGATCGCCGAAGGCGACCCGAACGTGCTCGAGGCGCGCATCGACAAGATCGAGTTCCTCGGCTCGTATTGCCTGGTGCGGGTCGTCGCCGAGGGGCTCGGCGAGCAGCCGCTCACCGTGTATCTGTCGCTCAACTACCTGTCCGAGCAGGGCCTCAGGGCGGGCAGCGCGCTGAAGCTGCGCGTGCTCGCCGAGCGCATGCGCGTGTTCGATTCCTGATGTCCGCGGTTCTCGCCGCCGGGGGCGCGCGCGTGCGCCAGCGCGTTCACTGGACCGACCGCACCGCGCATCTGCTGCTTGCGGCGATCGCGCTCGCCCTGGTGGCGTTTCTCGCCGGGCCGCTCGCCGCGATCCTCGCCCAGAGCGTCGAAGACGCGCGCGGCCGCTTCGTCGGGCTGGAGAACTTCTTCGCCTATTTCGCGACGCCCGCGCTCGCCGAGTCTCTCTGGAACAGCGTCTGGGTCTCGCTGCTCGCCACCGCGGTCGTGGTTCCGGCGGCGTTCGTGTACGCCTACGCGATCGCGCGCAGCTGCATGCCGCTGAAAGGGGCGTTCCGCATCATCGCCCTGGTGCCGCTGCTCGCGCCTTCGCTGCTGGCGGCGATCTCGCTCATCTACTGGTTCGGCAACCAGGGCGTGCTGAAGGACTGGATGCAGGCGCTCGGCATCGAGTCGATCTACGGCGCGCCGGGGATCGTGCTCGCCGAGATCTTCAGCGTCTTCCCGCACGCCCTGATCATCCTGGTGACCGCGCTCTCGCTCGCCGATGCGCGCCTGTACGAGGCCGCGGAGGCCCTTGGCACGAGCCGCGCGCGCAAGTTCTTCACCGTCACCCTCCCCGGCGCCAAGTACGGCATTGCCAGCGCCGCGATGGTGAGCTTCACGCTGGTGATCACCGACTTCGGCATTCCCAAGGTGATCGGCGGCAACTTCAACGTGCTCGCCACCGACGTGTTCAAGCTGGTGATCGGCCAGCACGACTTCCAGAAGGGCGCGGTGGTGGCGATCTTCCTGCTCGCGCCCGCGCTGCTCACTTTCGTCGTCGACCGGTTCGTGCAGCGCAAGCAGACCTCGATGCTCACGGCGCGCGCCGTGCCCTACGCCCCCCGGCCGCAGAAAGGGTTCGACCTGGCGATGACCGCCTACTGCGTGCTCGTCACCGCGCTGATGCTCGCGGTCCTCGGCATGGCGATGTTCGCCTCGTTCGTGAAGTTCTGGCCCTACGACCTTTCGTTCAGCCTGCGGCACTACGTTCTCGGGCTGGTGGACATGGAGGTCGGCGCCGCGTTCGTGAACAGCCTGACGCTCGCGTTCTTCACGGCGACCGCGGGCACGGCGATCGTGTTCGCGGGGGCCTACCTGGTCGAGAAGACGCGCGGCGCGGGATGGCTGCGCTCCGGGGTGCAGTTCCTTGCGCTCATTCCGATGGCCGTGCCCGGTCTCGTTCTCGGTCTCGGCTACATCTTCTTCTTCAACGCGCCGCAGAACCCGCTCAACTTTCTCTACCAGACGATGACCCTGCTGGTGCTGTGCACGGTGGTGCACTTCTACACCACAGGGCACCTGACCGCGGTCACCGCGCTCAAAGCGCTCGACGCCGAGTTCGAGTCGGTCTCGGCCTCGCTCAAGGTGCCGTTCTGGAGGACCTTCTGGCGCGTGACGCTGCCGATCTGCACGCCGGCGCTGGTGGACATCAGCCGCTACTTCTTCATCAACGCCATGACCACGATCTCGGCGGTCGTGTTCCTCTACTCGCCCGACACCAAGGTCGCGTCGATCGCGATCCTCAACCTCGACGAGGCCGGCGAGCCCGGCGCGGCCGCGGCGATGGCGGTGCTGATCGCCGCGGCCTCGCTCGCGGCATGCATCGCCTACCTCTGCATCGGCTGGCTGGTCGAGCGCCGCACCCAGGCATGGAGAGCCTCGAAATGACCGCGCCCCAAGACCCGATCCTGCTCACCCCCGGGCCGCTCACCACGTCGCGCCGCACCAAGGAGGCGATGCTCAGCGACTACGGCTCGCGCGACATGCGCTTCATCGAGATGAACCGGCGCGTGCGCGCGATGCTGCTCGACGTCGCCCATGCGCGCGATACGCACGTCGCGGTGCCGCTGCAGGGAAGCGGCACCTTCGCCGTCGAAGCGATGCTCGGCACGCTCGTGCCGCGGGACGGCCATGTGCTGGTGCCGGCGAACGGGGCCTACTGCCAGCGCATCGCCCGCATCCTCGGCGTGCTCGGTCGACGCGCGACGCGGATCGACTACCCGGAGGAGCAGCCGGTGCGGGCCGAGGACGTGGCGCGCGCGCTCGAGCGCGAGCCCTCGATCAGCCACGTCGCGCTGGTGCACTGCGAGACGAGCACCGGGATGCTCAACCCGCTCGCCGAGGTGGCCGGGGCGGTCGCCGCGCGCGGGCGCGGGCTGCTCGTGGACGCGATGAGCTCCTTCGGCGCGCTCGAGATCGACGCGCCGCGCGTGCCGTTCGACGCGCTCGTCGCGGCTTCTGGCAAGTGCCTCGAGGGCCCGCCGGGAATGGGCTTTGCGCTGGTGCGCCGCGGCGTGCTCGAGCGATGCGCCGGCAACGCGCATTCGCTGGTGCTCGACCTGCACGACCAGTGGACCTCGATGGAGAAGAACGCGCAGTGGCGCTTCACGCCGCCGACGCACGTGCTGGCGGCCCTGCACGCGGCGCTCGAGCAGTTCGCGGCCGAGGGCGGGCAGCCGGCGCGCGGCGCGCGCTACCGTCGCAACTGCGAGGCGCTCGTTGCCGGCATGACGCGGCTCGGCTTCCGCCTGTTCCTCGAGCCGCGCCACCAGGCGCCGATCATCGTCACCTTCCACGCCCCCGGCGACCCCGGCTACCGGTTCCAGGAGTTCTACGACCGCGTGCGCGAGCGGGGCTACGTGCTCTACCCGGGCAAGCTCACGCAGGTGGACACGCTGCGCGTGGGCTGCATCGGGCACGTCGACGAGCGCACGATGCAGGCGGCGGTCCAGGCGATCGGCGAGACGGTGCGGGAGATGGGCATCACGCGGCTCGCGCCGGAGAAGGCCGCCGCATAGCAAATCTCGCCTTCCCGGGCGGGGGGCGGGTTGCTAGAATCCTCCGGCCCCCTGGAGGAGATCCCCGGTAATGAGCGAAGCGGCCTCGTATTCCGTTCGCGACGGCGTCGCCGTCATCGCCCTCAACAACCCGCCGGTCAACGGCCTGGGAAGCGTGCTCAGGCCCGGCATCCTGGACGGAATCAAGAAGGCCGGCGCCGACCCGGCCGTCAAGGCGGTGGTCATCATCGGCTCGGCGAAGGCGTTCTCGGGCGGCGCCGACATCCGCGAGTTCAACACGCCGAAGATGAACGTGCCGCCCTCGCTGCCCGAGATCAACGACGCGCAGGATGCGTGCCCGAAGCCGATGGTCGCCGCGATCGGCGGCTTCGCGCTCGGCGGCGGGCTCGAGCTGGCGCTCGGCTGCCACTACCGCGTCGCAGCTCCGAAGAGCCAGCTCGGGCTGCCGGAAGTGAAGCTGGGGCTGCTGCCCGGCTCCGGCGGCACGCAGCGCCTGCCGCGCGTGGTGGGCGCCGCACAGGCGGTGCAGATGATGACCACCGGCAACTCGGTCCCCGCCGAGAAGGCGCTCGGTCTCGGGCTGGTCGACGAGATCGTCTCGGGCGACCTGCTCGACGGCGCGATCGGCTTCGCGAAGGAGCTCGTCGCCGCGGGCAAGGGCCCGCGCCGCATCCGCGACATGAGCGTGAAGCTGGAGGGCGACCCGAAATCGTTCTTCGAGAGGGCGCGCGTCGAGGTCGGGAAGCGCGCGCGCGGCTTCCCGGCGCCCCTGGAGATCGTCGCCTGCGTCGAGGCCGCGGTGACGAAACCCTTTGACGACGGGCGCAGGTTCGAGCGCGAGCGCTTCCAGTTCCTGGTCGAGGGCGGCGAATCGAAGGCGCTGCGCCACATGTTCTTCTCGGAGCGGCAGACCTCCAAGATCCCGGACGTGCCCGAGGACACCGCCACGCGCGAGATCCGCACGGCGGCGGTGATCGGCGCGGGCACCATGGGCGGCGGCATCGCCATGAGCATCGCCAATGCCGGCATCCCGGTCACCGTCATCGAGATGAAGCAGGAGGCGCTCGACCGGGGGCTCGCCACCATCAGGAAGAACTACGCCGCCACGGTTTCCAAGGGACGGCTCAAGCAGGAGGAGATGGACCGGCGCGTCGCGCTGATCCGGCCGGCGCTCGATTTCGCCGCGGTCAAGGACGCCGACATCGTGATCGAGGCCGTGTTCGAGCGCATGGACGTGAAGCAGGACCTGTTCCGCAAGCTCGACCAGGTCGCGAAGCCGGGCGCCATCCTCGCCACCAACACCTCGACGCTCGACGTGGACGCGATCGCTGCGGTCACCAAGCGGCCGCAGGACGTGATCGGCACGCACTTCTTCTCGCCCGCCAACGTGATGCGGCTGCTCGAGGTGGTGCGCGGCGCGAAGACCGGCAAGGATGTGCTCGCTACCACGATGAAGTTCGGCAAGACGATCAAGAAGCTCCCGGTGGTCTCGGGCGTGTGCGACGGCTTCATCGGCAACCGCATGCTGGAGAAGTACGGCCAGCAGAGCCTGTTCCTGATCGACGCAGGGTGCTCGCCGGAGCAGGTGGACGCCGCGGCGAAGAGCTGGGGGCTCGCCATGGGGCCGTTCACCATGGGCGACATGGCGGGGCTCGATATCGGCTGGGAGATCCGCAAGCGCCGCTATCGGGAAAGGCCCAATTTCATCTACTCGAAGGTGAACGATCGCATCTGCGAGGCGGGGCGCTTCGGGCAGAAGACCGGCAAGGGCTGGTACCGCTACGAGCCCGGCAACCGCACGCCGATCCCGGACCCGGAGTCGGACGCGATCATCGCCGCCTACCGCAAGGAGGTCGGCGTGCCGCAGCGCAAGATCTCCGACGAGGAGATCGTCGAGCGGCTCATCTACGCGCTCGTCAACGAGGGAGCGTACATCCTCGAGGAAGGCATCGCGCTGCGCGCCTCGGACATCGACATGGTGTATCTCACGGGCTACGGCTTTCCCGCGTTCCGCGGCGGACCGATGTTCTACGCCGACACCGTGGGTCTGCCCAAGGTGCTGGCGGCGATCGAGCGGTTCCAGGAGGGCTACATGGGCGAGGTGTGGAAGCCGGCGCCGCTGCTCGCGAAGCTCGCCAAGGAAGGCAGGCGCTTCAACGGATAGAGGAGGCCATCATGGCTGACGCAGTGATCGTTGCCACCGCGCGCACGCCGCTCTGCAAGAGCTGGCGCGGCGCGCTCAACATGACGCACGGCGCGAAGATGGGCGGCCACGTGGTGCACGCGGCGCTCGAGCGCGCCCGGGTCGAGCCGCAGGAGGTCGAGGACGTCGTCATGGGCTGCGCGCTGCCCGAGGGCGCGACCGGCGGCAACATCGCGCGCCAGATCGCGATCCGCGCCGGCTGCCCGGTGACGGTCGCCGGCACCACCGTGAATCGCTTCTGCTCCTCGGGCCTGCAATCGATCGCGCTCGCGGCGCAGCGCATCATGGCCGGGGAGAACGGCATCTACGTCGCGGGCGGCGTCGAGTCGATCTCGCTGGTGCAGAACGAATCGAACAAGCACCATTCGCAGGACGAGTGGCTGCACCGTCACAAGCCCGAGATCTACTGGCCGATGCTGCAGACCGCGGAGTACGTGGCGAAGAAGTACAGCATCCCGCGCGAGCGTCAGGACGAGTACGGCGTGCAGAGCCAGCAGCGTGCGGGGAAGTCGCGCGCCGCGGGAAAGTTCAAGGACGAGATCGTCCCGATCACCACCAAGATGAAGGTCGTGGACAAGAACACCAACGTCGAGACCATGAAGGAGGTGACGGTCGAGCACGACGAGGGCATCCGCGCGGACACCACTTACGAGGGCGTGTCGCAGATCAAGCCGGCGATCGAGGGCGGCGTCATCGCCGCCGGCAACGCGAGCCAGTTCTCCGACGGCGCCTCGGCCGCGGTCCTGATGAGCGACAAGGAGGCGGCCAAGCGCGGCCTGAAGCCGCTCGGCGTCTTCCGCGGCTTCGCCGTCGCCGGCTGCGAACCGAACGAGATGGGCATCGGCCCGGTGTTCGCGGTGCCGAAGCTGCTGGAGCGCGCCGGCAAGAAGGTCGCCGACATCGACCTGTGGGAGCTGAACGAGGCGTTCGCCGTGCAGGTGCTCTACTGCCGCGACCGGCTCGGCCTCCCGAACGACAAGCTGAACGTGGACGGCGGCGCGATCGCCGTCGGCCACCCCTACGGCACGAGCGGCGCGCGGCTCACGGGCCATGCCTTGATCGAAGGCAAGCGCCGCGGCGCGAAGCTCGTCGTCGTCACCATGTGCATCGGCGGCGGCATGGGGGCGGCGGGGCTGTTCGAGATCGCGTGAAGATCGCCGTCGTCGGCACCGGCGCGATGGGCTCGGTGTACGCCGCGCTCTTCGCCTCGGCCGGTCACGAAGTGTGGGCGATCGACCGCTGGCGCGAGCACATCGACGCGATCCGGGCCAGGGGCCTGCGCGTCGAGGGGGCGTCCGGTGATCGCACCGTTCAGCTTCGTTCTACCACGATCGCCGCCGAGGCGGGACTCTGCGATGTCGTCATCATCGCGACCAAAGCGATGCACGTGACTGCCGCCGCCTCGGCCGCGAAACCCCTGCTCAAGCCCGAGACGCCGGTCCTTTCGATCCAGAACGGCTTGGGAGGCCCCGATGCCGCGGCCTCGGTGCTCGGCCGCGAGCGCGTCATGGTCGGAGTGGTGGGCGGCTTCGGCGCATCGATCAAGGGGCCGGGGCACGCGCATCACAACGGCATGGAGCTCGTGCGCCTGGGCGAATTCGGCGGGCCGATCACGCCGCGCCTCGAGAAGGTGGCGTCGCTCTGGCAGGGCGCGGGCTTTCGCGTCAAGGTATTCGACGACATCGACCAGCTGGTGTGGGAGAAGCTCATCTGCAACTGCGCCTACTCGGGCCCTTGCGGGATCTCCGAGCGCACTACGGGCGAAGTCATGGACGACCCCGACCTTTCGAGCGTCTCCGCGGCCTGCGCGAGCGAGGCCTATGCCGTGGCGCGCGCCAAGGGCGTCAAGCTCGGATTCGACGACCCGGTCGCCTACGCACGCGACTTCGGCTCGAAGATCCCGAAGGCGCGGCCCTCGGTGCTGCTCGACCTCCTTGCGGGGCGGAAGTCCGAGATCGACGTCATCAACGGCGCGATCCCGCGCGTGGCGCAGGAAGTGAAGCTCGCCGCGCCCGTCAACGAGGCGGTCACCGCGCTGGTGCGCGCGAAGGAACGGCGGCTCGGCTGCGCTTGAGGCTCGCTCTCAGCGAGCCTGCACCACGCCGCTCGCGACGAGCGTTTTGATCTCCGCGTCGCCGAAACCGTAGCGCCCGAGCACGGCGCGGCTGTTTGCGCCGAGCCGGGGCGCAGCGCTGCGCACCTCGCCCGGCGCCGCTTGGACGTGCAACGGTGGCATTACGACGGGCATCGGCGGCAGGCCGGCCGCCTCGATCCACTTGAACCAGCCCTCCGAGGCGGCGAGCGGATGCTCGAGGATCTGGCGCGGCGTGAGGACCGGCGCCGCCGGAAGCTCGGCGGCGTCAAAGGCAGCGAGGCACTCCGCGGCGGTGCGCTGCGCACCAGGCTTGCACGCCGGCTGAGATCTCGGCGCCGTGCCGCCCGCGCGCGGTGTCGCTCGCGAAGCGCGGATCGGTCGTCCACTCGGGCTTGCCGACGATGCCGGCAATGCGCGCGAACATCTCCTCGCCGATGGTTTGCACTAGAACCCATCCGTCGCGCGTGCGGAACAGGTCCGCGGGCGCGCCGAGCTGGGAGCGGTTGCCGGTCCCCACGCGCCCCGGGCGCAGCACGTGCTCCTCGATGAGCGTGGTCGCCGTCATCGCGACTGCGGTGTGCAGAAGAGAGGCTTCGACGTGCGTGCCCTCGCCCGTGGTCTCGCGCTGGCGCAGCGCGAGCAGCACGCCGAAGGCCGAGAGCGCGGCGGTCGAGAAATCCACGTAGTTGGCGAACGCCTTGCGCGGCTCGCCGTCCACGCCCGTCATGTGCATCGCACCCGACATCGCCTGCCCCACGCCGTCGAAGCCGACCACGTCGCGGCGCTCGCCCTTCGTGCCATAAGCGGTGCAAGTGACGAGGATCGCCTTCGGATTGAGCGCGTGCAGGCGCTCCCAGTCGAGACCGAGCGCCTTCAAGCCGCGCGGCGGCACGTTGGCGACCACCACGTCCGCACGCGCGAGCAGCCGATCGAGCACCGGGCGCGCCTCGCGGCGCTTCAAGTCGAGCGCGAGGCTCGACTTGTTGCGGTTGAGCGCATGGTAGAGCGCGCCCTCGCCCGTCTCCTGCGCGGTCAGAGGCACCACGGTGCGGTCCACATTGCCCTCGGGACGCTCGATGCGGACGACGTCGGCGCCGAAGTCCGCCAGAAGTGCGGCGCAGTACGGCCCGGCGATGTACTGGCCGAAATCGAGGACGCGGACGCCGGAGAGGATGCCGCCTGCCATGCCGAGCGCGCGCCGGCCGGCCGCGGCTAGAACACGATCACGCCACGCGCGTTCTTGCCCGACTCGAGGTCGGCGAACGCCTGCGGCGCCTCGTCGATCGAGTAGCGCTGGGTGATCAGTTCGTCGAGCTTGAGCTTACCCGCCAGGTACAGCTGCAGCATGCGCGGGAAGTCGAGCTGCGGCACGCAGGAGCCGAAGTAGCTCCCCTGGAGGCTCTTCTCTTCGAACACCAGCGTCATCGACCGGAGCGTGGTCGAATCGGTCGGCTTCGCCACCCCGACCACGATCGCCTTGCCGCCGCGCCGGATCGCCTTGTAGGCGGTCGCCGCGAGCTCGCCGCTGCCGACGCACTCGAAAGCGTAGTCCGGCCCGCCCGCCGTGAGCTTCTTGATCTGTTTCGTGGGGTCCTGGCCCGCCTTGACGGCGAGCGCGTCGGTGGCGCCGAACTTCCTCGCCGTTTCGAGCTTCGATTCCATGGTGTCGATGGCGAGGATGCGCTCCGCGCCCGCGATCGCCGCGCCCTGGATGACGTTCAGGCCGACGCCGCCGCAGCCGAACACGGCGACCGTCGAGCCGGGCTCGACCTTCGCCGTGTTGAATACAGCGCCCACGCCGGTGGTCACGGCGCAGCCGACGAGCGCCGCACGGTCAAGCGGCACCTTCGGATCGATCCGGACGAGGTTCTCGACGGAAACGGTGGCGTACTCGGCCATTACGCCGCATCCCGCGAACACGTTCAGGGGGTTGCCGGCCAGGTCGCGCACTCGCGGCGTTCCCTCCGGCGGGGTGGTGAACGCCTTGGCCTGCTCGAGGCACAACACCGGCCGCCCCCTGAGGCAGAAGCGGCACTTGCCGCACATGTAGATCCAGTTCGAGACGACCTTGTCGCCGAGGGCAAGGGCGGAAACCCCCTCGCCCAGTTCGATCACCTCCCCTGCCCCCTCGTGTCCGAGCACCGACGGCGGCGGCAACGCGATCGTGCCGTTGGTCGCGGAGAGATCGGAGTGGCACACGCCGCAGGCGGCGATCTTCACCGTGACCTCGCCGCGCTTGGGCCCGTCGACGCTGATCGTCTCGACCACCACGGGCTTGTTGAGTTCGCGGCAGATCGCCGCCTTGCCCTTGCGCGCCATGCGCTCACCCGGTCCGAAAGCGGCAGAGTATAGCGGCTCAGCGCGGCTCGGGACCGAGCCGCGCCAGGTTCTCTGCGCGCAGGTGCGTGAGGAGCAGATCGCCCGCGGGCGCGACGCGGAACTCGCCGTAGCGCGCGGCGGCGTAGATCTTTCCGTGTCCTTCCTGGAAGAAGAACGCGTTGGTCGCGAACTTCAGCTGGCCGTCGCGCACCCGGTAGCGCAGCGGGATCTGGCCGGCGGCGAGCGGCTCGCCGCCGTCGCGGCGAACGAACCTGCCGATCCCGCGCTCATCGAGCCTGACCACGATGCGCCCGTCCGCCGCGCCTTTCGCGCGCGCGCCGCCGAAGGCATCGTCCGCCACCCTGAAGCGCAGCGCCATGTAGTCTCCCTGCATGAGCGAGCGCGGATCGACCCACGCAGAAGAACGGCCCGAAGCGGCGCTCGCCCAGCAGGCGAAACTGGTTCGTCTCCTTCACTTCGGCCCTCGTGCCTCGAATATACTTGAGCGTTCCCTCACCGAGGCAAGCACATGCTGAACCGCGACAAGCTCTTCATCGACGGCCGCTGGGTCGCGCCGTCCTCCAGGGAAACGATCGACGTGCACAACGCCGGGACCGGCGAGGTCATGGGCAAGGTGCCCGCGGGCACCGCGCAGGACATCGAGGCGGCGGTGGCCGCGGCGCGCGCGGCGTTCGAGGGCTGGAGCGCGCTGCCGGTGGAGCAGCGTGCCGCGTACCTGCAGAAGATTTGCGAGAGGCTCAAGGCGCGAGCCGACGAGCTGGCGAAGACGATCGCGCAGGAAGTCGGCATGCCGGTGAAGCTCTCCGGCCGCATCCAGGCGGGGCTGCCGATCGCCAACTTCGCGAATTACGCCAGGCTCGCCCCGTGCTTCAAGTTCGAGGACCGCGTCGGGAACTCGCTGGTGGTGCGCGAGCCGGTCGGCGTGGTCGGCGCGATCACGCCCTGGAACTACCCGCTGCACCAGATCACGCTCAAGGTCGCGCCGGCGCTCGCCGCGGGCTGCACGGTGGTGCTCAAGCCCTCGGAGATCGCGCCCTTCAACGCTTTCGTCCTCGCAGAGGCGGTCGAGCAGGCGGGGCTGCCGAAGGGCGTGTTCAACCTTGTAACCGGTCTCGGTCCCGTCGTGGGCGAGGCGCTGGTGAAGCATCCCCAGGTGGACATGATCTCGTTCACCGGCTCGACGCGCGCCGGCAAGCGCATCTCCGAGGTCGCGGCGCAGACGGTGAAGCGCGTCGCGCTCGAGCTCGGCGGCAAGAGCGCCTCCGTGATCCTCGAGGACGCCGACCTCGCCGCCGCCGTGAAGGGCACCGTGAACGGCTGTTACCTCAACTCGGGCCAGACTTGCACCGCGCTCACGCGCATGCTCGTGCCGGTCTCGAAGTACGAAGAGGCGGCGAGGATCGCGGTCGAGGTCGCAAAGGGCTTCACGCTCGGCGATCCGCTCTCGGAGACGACCAGGCTCGGCCCGCTCTCCTCGCAGATGCAGCTCGAGCGCGTGCGCGGCTACATCAAGAAAGGCGTCGAGGAAGGCGCCGAGCTCCTCGCCGGCGGACCCGAGACGCCCGAGGGCGTGCCGGGCGGCTATTTCGTCAAGCCGACCGTGTTCGGCAAGGTGAAGAACTCGATGACCATCGCGCAGGAGGAGATCTTCGGCCCGGTGCTCTCGATCATCCCCTACAAGGACGAAGAGGATGCAATCCGCATCGCCAACGACACGCCCTATGGCCTGGCGGGCGCGGTCTGGGGCAAGGACGAGGCACGCGCGCAGCAGGTCGCGCGGCGCATCCGCGCCGGGCAGGTGGACGTGAACGGCGGCGCCTTCAACATGAACGCCCCTTTCGGAGGCTTCAAGCAGTCGGGCCACGGCCGCGAGGCCGGCGTCTACGGACTGGAGGAGTTCCTCGAGTACAAGAGCCTGCAGCTGAAAGGGTGAGCCGCGCCAGGCTCAGGCGCCCTGGCGCTTCCTGGTGATCAGCGCGTCCACTGCAACGATGCGCTCCGGCGTGCAGCGCAACGGGTTCACCTCCAGCTCCTCGATCTCGCCGGCGAAGTCGGCGGCGAGCTCCGAGATGCGCGCCACCGCGTCGGCAAGTGCCTCCAGGTCGACGCCGGCGCTGCCGCGAAAGCCGGTGAGCAGCTTCGCGCCGCGCAGCCGCGCGATCATGGCGCGCGCCTCCGCCGGCGCCACCGGGGCGAGCGCCGCGGCGCTGTCGTGGAGCAGCTCGACCAGGACGCCGCCCGAGCCCACCACCACCAGCGGGCCGACCGCCGGGTCGACCCGCGCGCCGACGATGACCTCGGCGCCTTCGGCCATCGGCTGCACCAGCACGCCGCGGATGTCCTCCGGCGGCGCGGCCTTTCGGCCCGCCGCCATCACCTCGCCGTAGGCGGCGCGCAGCGCGGTTTCGTCCGGGATCGCGAGGCGCACGACGCCCGCCTCGGTCTTGTGCAGGATCGCGGGCGACTCGGCTTTGAGCGCCACCGGGTAGCCGACCAGGCGGGCTGCGGCGACGGCCTCCTCGGCGCTCTTCGCCAGCCGCTCCTCCACCACCGGAACGCCGTAGGCGGCGAGCAGGTGCTTTGCTTCGCGCTCAGTGACGACCTCGCCGGCCGCGGCGAGGATCGCCCGCGCGGCCTGCTTCGCCCCGGGCGGGGAGATCCTCCGCCGCGCGACGTCGGTCACGCGCTCGCCCCTATCCAGCCACGCGGCAATGGCGGCGAAGCAGCGGTCCATCGAGCGGAACAGCGGAATGCGCTCGTCGCTCTCGTAGCCCTGCGCACCGGGCCCCTGCAGCCATTCCGAGAGCCACACCACCACCACCGGCTTGGGCTGCGCGCGCGCGAGCGCGGCGATCTCGGGCACGCGCAGGTTCGCGGTCTCGGTCACGGCGACCGTCCCCGGGATCACCAGCGCGCCGTACTGCGGATCGGCGAGCAGCGCGCGGCAGCACTGGCCGAACGAGTCCGGGTTGCTGAGCACCTGCCCGGTCGGATCGCACGGGTTGCGTGCGGCGCCGAACTCCGGAACGATGCCGCGCAGCACCGCCGCCGTTCCCGGCAGCGGTTGCGGCATCGCCACGCCGTGCCGCGCTGCCTTGTCTGCGGCAAGCACGCCTGCGCCGCCCGACCCCGAGATGACCGCGACGCCGCGCGCGAGCGGCCGCCCCGCGGCGGCGAGGAAGCGCGCGTGCTCCAGAAGCGACTCGTAGTCCTCGACCGCGACGAATCCGGCGCGCTCGAACAGCGCCCGCCAGGCGATCGCCGATCCGGCGAGCGAGCCGGTGTGCGAGCGCGCCGCCGCGGCGCCGTCCTCGCTGGTGCCGAGCTTCAGCACCGCCACCGGCGTGCCGCCGCGCCGCGTACGCTCGCCGGCTTCGAGCATGCGCGCGGCGCTCGTCGCGCCCTCGAACAGGCAGGCGATGGCGCGGATCTCGGGGTCCTCGGCGGCCGCCGCAACGAGGTCGGCGACGTCGATGTCGGCCGAGTTCCCGGCGGAGACGAAGTAGCGGATGCCGAGGCCGCGGTCCCAGGCTTGCGCCAGCGTGTAGCCGAGCGCGCCGGACTGGCTGACGACCGCGATCGAGCCGGGATTGCGCGGCGCGCGGGCATACTCGGGAATGAAAGTCATGCCGGCGGCGAGCGCGTGGTTCACCAGCCCCATGCAGTTGGGGCCGAGCAGCGGCATGCCCGCGGCGCGCGCGATCTCGGCCAGGCGCCGTTGCGCGCGCGCGCTCTCCGCGTACGCCATCTCGCCGTAGCCCGATGCGTAGACGATGGCGGAGCCGGCGCCCGCCGTAGCGGCCTCCTCGACCGCCTGCTCGACGCCGTCGCGCGGCACCACCAGCACCGCGCAATCGGGCGCGTGCGGCAGCGCGGCAAGCGAAGGGTGGCAGGCGCGCTCGCCGATGCGCTCGTACCTGGGATTGACGAGGAAGACTTCGCCGCGGTAGTGGGCGAGGTTCGCGAGCGTGCGCTGGCCGAAGGAGCCGGTGCGCGGCGACGCGCCGACGATCGCGACCGATGCGGGCTCGATGAGCCGCGCGAGCTGCGCGCGAGTGTAGGCGCCGCGCTCGCTCATCGGTCGGTCACGCCTCCCCGCATGCCGCGGCTATACTAGCACCCGACCCGCGGAGGAAATCTATGTCGGTGAAGCAGCTGTTCGATCTCTCCGGCCGTACTGCGATCGTCACCGGCGGCTCGCGCGGCCTCGGGCTGCAGATCGCGGAGGCGCTCGGCGAGATGGGCGCGAAGCTCGCGCTCACCGCGCGCAAGAAGGACGAGCTCGACGAAGCGGTGGCGCACCTCGCGAAGATGAAGATCGAGGCGCACGCCTGGGTCTGCGACATGGGCAAGCGCGAGACGATCCCGGGGGTCTTCGATCAGATCTTCGCCAAGCTCGGGCGCGTTGACATTCTCGTCAACAATGCCGGCGCCGTCTGGGGCGCGCCCGCCGAGGATCACCCGGTCGAGGCCTGGGACAAGCTCGTCAGCCTCAACCTCGTCGGCACGTTCGTCATGTCGCAGCAGGCGGCGAAGAAGGCGATGATCCCGGCGAAATGGGGCCGCATCGTCAACGTCGCCTCGGTCGCGGGGCTCTATGCGAGCGACCCGGCGACGGTGCGCACGGTGTCCTATAACGCCACCAAGCACGGCGTGGTCGGTATGACCAAGCAGCTCGCGGCGGAATGGGGCGAGCACGGCATCACCGTGAACGCGATCTGCCCGGGATTCTTTCCCTCGAAGATGACGCAAGCCACGCTCGACACCGTGGGCGAGATGGTGCGCAAGGTGACGCCGACCCGGCGGCTGGGCGGGCCGGAGGATCTGAAGGGGCTCGCGGTGCTGCTCGCGTCGGAAGCCGGCCGGCAGATCAACGGCCAGGCCATCGCGGTGGACGGCGGCGCGATGCTCATCTGATGGCGAGCGCGCTCACCGCCGAGGTCGCCGAGTTCCTCAAGCGCATTCGCTTCGCCGAGCACCTCGGTGTGCGCGTGGACTCGCTGGAGAAGGGCGTCGCGCGCCTGTCGCTCGAGATCCGGCCCGAGTTCACCACCAGCTGGGGCACCGCGCACGGCGGCTCGATCCTGTCGCTGCTCGACATCACGCTGTCGATGGCGGCGCGCACCTTGTACGACCCGCCGCGCTCGATCATGACGATCGACCTCTCCGCTTCCTTCATCGGCACCGCCACCGGCACGCTGTGCGCCGAGGGCCGCGTGCTGCGCGCCGGCCAGACCACGATCTTCTGCGAGGGCGAGGCGAGAAGCGACGCGGGGGAGCTCGTCGCCAAGGCGATCGGCACCTTCCGCGCGCGCAACCCGAAGTAGCGCTAGGGAACGTCTGAAGTAACGGTGACGCGAGCGCTCGATGACGCGAATTTCAACTCACAGACACCCACGGATCGGGGATCGAGTGATTTTGGGTCCCGATTTCGCTCGATTTCTAGCCTGT
>Ga0187892_10001916_pt1 | contig 44814 bp, 35 predicted proteins | sample MA1701073metaG_FD_139345 | JGI IMG/M metagenome (GOLD analysis project Ga0187892, IMG submission 139345) | Bio-ooze microbial communities from a basaltic lava cave in the Kipuka Kanohina Cave System on the Island of Hawaii, USA - MA170107-3 metaG ... | reverse complement strand
TAAGCTTGTGTTGGGAAGGGGGCAAGCGAAGTGTCGCGCAGCGACGCGGAGCGCGCCCCCGCTCAAGTCTCATTTCAATTCAACTAGATTCAACCGGGCTGCCTTATCCACTCAACCAGTTTAATGCGGATCTTGAGCGGGGGCGCGCTCCGCGTCGCTGCGCGACACTTCGCTTGCCCCCTTCCCAACACAAGCTTATTAGACGTGAATTGCTCCCTGAAAGGACAATGACAAATGAGAAATGGAAAATGGAATTTTTTTGCAGACTCTAAAGGCGAGGTTCTATCATCCTGACGCCGCCTTCGATTGTTTTGACGCCACAATCCGCTCAAAGTCCGGATGCAGGTAAACCACACGACCGGCAACTATCGTGGCCACTGCGGCACCCTTAAAACTGCGACCATCAAACGGTGTGTTGCGACTCTTTGACTTTGATCGAGATACATCAAATGTCCACTCAAACTCAGGGTCGAGAATGGTGATGTCGGCCCACGCGTCCTTGCGCAAAGTGCCGCGATTCTCCAGGCTAAAAACGCGGGCCGGATTGGTTGAGCAAAGCTCAACGAGTCGTTCGAGACTAATCACTCCCTGGTGAACGAGATCAAACGCAAGACCTACCGCGGTTTCCAATCCAGTGATACCAAAAGGCGCTTGATCAAACTCCAACGCCTTCTCGTCCGCATGATGGGGAGCATGATCGGTGGCAATCGCATCGATTGTTCCGTCTTCCAATCCGTCCAACATGGCGTCCAAATGATCGCGGCTGCGCAACGGAGGATTCATTTTAGTGTTCGTATCGTACTGTTCAACCGCTTCGTCGGTGAGTGTCCAGTGATGTGGTGCAACTTCACACGTGACTCGCAAACCAGCTTCTTTGGCGCGGCGCACGGCTTCGATGGCGCCACGGGTGGAAACGTGAGCAAGGTGCACCCTGCCGCCGGTTTGTTTAGCCAGGACGCAATCACGAATCGCATCAACTTCCTCCGCCGAAGCGGGAATCCCGCGCAAGCCCAATATCAGCGACCAACGTCCTTCATGCATCACTCCGCCGGCGCTCAACGAGGAATCCTGGCAGTGATCGACGACCGTTAGATCGAATCCCCGCGCGTATTCCATCGCGCGTCGCATCATGCCGGCGCTGGGAACAGATTTGCCGTCATCTGAAACAGCGACAATACCTGCTTGCTTCATTTCGCCCATCTCGGCCAGTTCTTTGCCGGCGCTTCCCTTTGTGAGCGCGCCCACCGGAAACACATTCGCCAATTGGGCCCGCTCACCTTCTTCTACTATGAACCTGGTGACTGCCGGACTGTCGTTTACGGGATCGGTATTGGGCATCGCGCAGACACTGGCCCAACCGCCAGCAACTGCGGCAGCACTTCCTGTTGCGATCGTCTCTTTGTACTCCTGGCCTGGTTCGCGCAAGTGCACATGGAGATCGATGAGACCAGGGGCCACCATCAGCCCCGTAGCATCGAAGAACTCCGCGTCTTTGGGTGGCGGTTCGCCGCGATCCAGCACACCTGCAATCCGGCCATCCTCAATCAGAAGATCCTTGCCGGAATTCAAGCCCTGCGATGGGTCGATCAGGTAGCCATTTGCAACTAGAACTTTCATCCTTCGTTACCCTGTAACCTCTTTGTCGTGGTCTGCCCTAAACACTCGCTTCATCCTGTACCGGGTTCCCTCCTGCCAGCAGGTAAAGCACTGCCATTCTCACAGCGACGCCATTGGTAACCTGATCCAGAATCAGTGAACGGCTACCGTCGGCGATTTCCGAGGAGATCTCAATTCCCCGATTGATTGGACCCGGATGCATCACGATCGCCTCGGGAGCGGCGCGCTCAAGATGCGCCGCGCGCAAGCCATAATGAACAGCATATTCACGCATCGAGGGGAAGAATGCTGCGTCCTGCCGCTCGCGCTGAATCCGCAAAATCATCACCACGTCTGCCGCCTCGATTGCATCTTCAATACTCGGTTCGACCCGCAAGCCCTGTTCGACCAGCTCGACAAAGTCGTCAGGCACGAGTGTGCCTGGACCAGCAACGCTTACCCTGGCTCCCAGCTTCGTCAACAGATGAATGTTTGAGCGGGCCACACGCGAATGAAGAATGTCGCCAATGATCGCGACCTTCAGACCTTCGATGCGTCCTTTATGCTCGCGTATCGTCAAAGCATCCAGCAGAGCCTGAGTTGGGTGTTCATGCGATCCGTCGCCGGCGTTTACGATAGGCGCATTGCACATCCTCGCGAGATGAGCCGGAGCGCCAGCCATTGAATGACGCACGACAATACAATCGGGCGCCATCGCCTCGAGATTGCGCGCGGTATCCAACAACGTTTCCCCCTTCGAGATGCTTGAGGTCGAGACGCTGATGTTCACGGCATCTGCGGAAAGTCGCTTGGCGGCGATTTCAAAAGACGTGCGCGTGCGCGTGGAGGATTCAAAGAAGAGGTTGATAACCGTGCGGCCGCGCAGCGCCGGCACTTTCTTGATCTCACGGCGCGAGACATCGCGGAAAGTCTCAGCCGTGTCGAGCAAGTGGGTAATTTCGCCAGCCGAGAGCTCACGAATCCCAAGAAGGTGTTTGCGTTGAAAGGCAGTTTGCATAACGGCTTTTGGTCTTTGGTCTTCGGTGGTCTTGGCTTGGTCTTGGCGGCCCTTAGAAGCTGAAGGAAAGACCTAAGACCCAAGACCTCGCTTATTAAAAAAGCGGCCACTGGCCGCTTCTGTCAACCCGTTTCGGCTGAAGGTCGTTCGACGATGACCACAGCCTCCTCCTCGTCAAAGTCCTGCAACATCACTTTGATAATTTCACTTTTCTTCGTGGGCACAAGCTTACCGATGTAATCCGCCTGAATCGGAAGTTCCCGATGCTCCTTTCCGCGATCAATCAACACGGCCAGTTGCACTCGACGCGGCCGGCCAAAATCTATCAGCTGATCCAACGCCGCTCGGATCGTGCGACCAGTGTAAAGCACATCATCAATCAGCACGATATTACGGCTTTCGATGTCTCCCGGAAGTTCCGTGCGATTAACGATCGGTTTGGCGCCTACCGTCGAAAGGTCGTCACGGTAAAGAGTGATGTCGAGCACTCCTACGGGCGGACGCGCGCCCTCCAGATCGGCGATCTTATCAGCCATCCGCTCTGCCAGAGGAACGCCGCGGCGGCGTATGCCAACCAGGTAAAGGTCGCCGGCGCCGTGGTTCTCCTCGACAATCTCCGACGCCAGACGCGCCAACGCGCGATTGATCCGCGGCCCATCCATGATCCGCGCTTTCTCAATGAAATCCATTTCTCGGATACTAACAAGAAGCTCGACGGAAAAACAAGAGAGCTGGATGTCCGACATGCTTTAGCTTGTCGTGAGTCAGTTCATAATTCAAGTTGCCATGTTGTAATTCAAGTTGGGCTTGCCGCCATCCGCGACAAACTAAAAGTGCGTCGGACATTTGTTGTATCCGATCTGCTCAGCTTGTCCTTCAGTTACGAGAAATTGAATTCCAGCTGACACAATTCACCATCAAATGGTCCGATCGTCTACTTGTCAGCACTGAAGTGCTCTGTTAGTCTCGCGAACGTAAAGGAACTGCGATAATCGCTTTCGATGCTCTATCGCTCACTGTTGCGTCCCATACTCTTTCGCCTGCCTCCGGAAACAGCCCACGAACTGGCGTTGCATTCGCTTTCTCTGGTCCCGGTTTTAGCCCGAGGCCTCGTAACTCCTCGAGTAAGTCCTTTCGGTGAATTGCAACGGTTTGGTCTGAACTTCCCCAACCCGGTCGGTCTCGCCGCAGGATTCGACAAGAACGGGGTCGCACTGCAGCCACTGGCCTCATTGGGATTTGGCTTCATCGAGGCCGGCACAGTCACATATCACCCCCAGCCTGGCAACGAGCGGCCACGCCTTTTCCGGCTTCCTGAGGATCGAGCGCTTATCAATCGCGCCGGTTTTAACAACGAAGGGGCGGCCAAATTCGCCAGCAGAGTTTTGCAAAACAGACCCAATTGCGTGCTGGGAGTCAGCATTGGAAAGAGCAAGGCTGTGCCAAACGAGGAAGCGATAGACGACTACCTCCGAAGCTTTGAGCAAGTTTACCCAGTAGCCGACTACATTGCAGTAAACGTTAGTTCGCCCAATACTCCCGGGTTGAGAGATCTTCAGGAACCAGATCAACTCGAAGCGCTTTTGCGAGCCCTGCAGAATCGCAATCGCGAGCTAACCGAAAAGACTTCGCGGATTCGCAGCATGCCGTTGCTCGTCAAACTCGCGCCCGAACTCAATCACAGCGAATTGGAAGCGATTGTAGATGTAGCTTTCCGGACGGAAATCGCCGGGCTGATTGCAACCAACACAACCACCAGCCGTGAAGGCCTGCGATCGTCTGCAAAGGAGATCGCGGCTTGTGGAGGTGGAGGTCTGAGTGGCGTTCCGCTTCAGCAACCTTCCACCAAAATGATTTCGACGCTCTACCAACTAACATGCGGAAAGATGCCACTCGTCGGCGTCGGAGGTATTTTTACGGCGCAGGATGCCTGGGAGAAGATTTGTGCCGGAGCGAGTTTGATTCAACTCTACACTGGGTTCATCTACCAGGGGCCCAACATCGCGAACGATATCAACGAAGGACTAAGTCAAATTCTGACTCGGGAAGGATTTCGTTCATTTGACGAGGCCGTTGGTTCACGAGCAAAGGAGTTCAATGGAAGGTAGTCAATTAGCTTCGTCTCGCATGACAACTTCAGCAAAAGATAAATTGATTGTCGCCTTGGACGTCCACACGACCCAGCGCGCGATCCAATTGGTAAACCTGCTGCGCGACTACGTTGGTATGTTCAAGGTCGGGTCACAACTCTTCACTTCCTCTGGTCCTGATGTTGTGCGGCAGGTAGTAAGTTCAGGCTGCAAGGTATTCCTCGATCTCAAGTTTCACGACATTCCGAACACCGTCGCCCTGGCAGCAGTGGAATCAGTCCGCCTGAGAGTTTCGATCCTTAACGTTCACGCGCTGGGTGGTCGGGAGATGATGCAACGCACCGCTGATGCTGTTTCTGAAGTTTCGGCGCGAGAGGGGCTGCAACGTCCGTCCGTGATTGCGGTAACGGTTCTGACGAGTTCCGACTCAAAGACACTGAGCGAGGTTGGAATTGACTCGACCCCAGACTTGCAAGTTCAACGACTTTCCCTTTTGGCGGAAGAGAGTGGGATGGACGGTGTCGTAACCTCGCCGAGAGAAATCACACTTGTTCGTCGTGTCGTCACAAGGCAAAACTTTCTCGTGGTCACTCCGGGTGTGCGGCCCACCGGCACGGCACTCGACGACCAAAAACGGGTCATGACTCCTGCCGAGGCTGTTGCCGCTGGTGCTGACTACCTGGTGGTGGGCCGCCCAGTAACCGGGGCCAAAGATCCAGTAATTGCGGCCAGTGGAGTAGTAAAAGAGATTGAGTCGGCACTGAGGTAACCCTGAAATGAGGAAGAAGGAACTGCACGGGCCGGAATGCGTGTACAATCAGTATGACTGGCCGGTCAGCACGACGTTGACGCCGGCTTTTTTGAAACCGATTTGAAGGTGAACCAAAGTTTGAAGCTGGCTGTTGTTCGCAGTTCTTTACTACTAGTCCTCGCGCTGCTGGGTCCAGCATTCCCACAGAGCAAAGGTTACGTCCTTTCCCAACCGCTTTCGGCGGCATCTTACCGCGTCGGTGAGCGTCTCACGTACAACGTATCGTTCTCGAATTTTATTAGCGCAGCGCACGTCGAGCTTTACGTGGCGGCCCGCGGCTCTTTTCTAGGACGTGACGGAATTCAACTTCGGGCCCACGTGGAAACGAAGGGAGTTGTGAACGCGGCGTTGCTGTCGATCAACAACGATTACGTAACCTACGTCGATCCTGAAACCGGGCTGCCCTTTCACGCGCAACAAGTGGTTCGCGATGCCACTCGAACGTCGGATTCAGCGAGGGACTTTAATCAGCCCGTTGGTTCGTCGGCCGCGACAACCCGAAGCGGCCCCTCGGGCACCTACGATTTCCTGTCAGCGATCTACCGTCTCCGGACGTTGCCACTGAGTGACGGGGCAACTTATTACCTGACCGTGAAAGGTGAAAACGAGGACTATCAGGTAGAAGTGAAAGTAACCGGACGGCAAACAGTCAAAACCAACGTCGGGTCGTTCAATGCGATTGCGTCGCAGGTTCATATCAGTAACAACTCCTGGGCCAACGACCGACGTATCAGGATTTTCTTTAGCGACGACGAACGACATGTGCCGGTGCTGTTTACCGCGCGGGTCTCCGCAGGTGAAGTGCGAGCTGAGCTGGCGGGCCTCGAACTGGTAAAGCCTGCTGGGCCGCCCCCTCCCATAGCGTCAAACTCGCCAGGACCGTCGGTTCCTCTGGTAGTTCCACCCGGGCAGCCTGAGGGAGGCGATGGCGCTCTCGAGAATCTGCCGTTTAAAGTCGGGGAACAACTGAACTATCAAGTGTTCCTCGGGAGTATGCCACAGCCCGCTGGTACGGCGACATTTCACGTACGCTCCCGGTCACGCTTCTTCGAGCGAGACGGGTTGCTGTTTTCAGTCGTTGCCCAAACGACGAACGCGGCGCAAAAGCTCTTTCCTGCCAGCGATCAGATCAACTCTTATGTCGATCCGAAGACGCTTTTGCCTTTCCGAGTTGAAATGAACTTGACTGAGGGCAAACGACGACTCAATCAGATTCTCACCATTAACCAGGACTATGGGAACGCCACCAGTGACAAAGGCGTTCGAATTGAGATTCCCGTCGGAACACACGACTACATCTCGTTCTTTTACCTGGGAAGAACATTCAACCTATCACCGCCGAAACGCAACGCCGTCTCAATCCTGGTGAATAACAAGCCCAAGACTCTCGTCATTACCTCTCTCAAGCGAGAAACGATTCAAATTGGTTCTCAGAGTATTCCGGCAATTCTGGTATCACTCACGACGGACGATCCGCAGCCCGATAAGTTCCAATTGCGGGCCTGGGTCAGTGATGATAGACGTCACCTACCTCTGCGTCTGACCGCCATGACTGAACTAGGTCAAGTCAGGGCTGACCTGGCGATTATCCCTCTAACCGCCCAGTGATTTGCTGAATCAGATTCAGTTCGGGCCGTTTCAAACCCCACCCTGCTCTGGCCAAACAAACCAAAGGTTTAGTCCTTCCCTCGTGTTTTCACGGATCGTCTGCATTTGTCTTTTGCGACCGGGGGAGTTGAAATTGAAATCTATTTTCAATTAGCATATACTCCCTTGGCCGATAGAAGCCGGACTCCATCTCCCGCACCTTCGAGTCGGGAAAGACCACAAGCATGTTTAATTCTTTCATCATAGTTCTTCGCGAGGGATTTGAGTCGTTTCTGCTGGTCGCCGTGATCCTCTCGTATCTCCGCAAAGCCGGCCAGCGTTGGCTCACTTCCTCGGTCTATGTCGCCATATTTCTGGGCCTATCGTTGAGTGCTGGCCTGGGGTGGATTCTAAAAAACGGCGTCGAAGACGCCACCCTGGTCAGTCTGTTTGGTATCACCGTCGGCGGCTGCGTCAGTAAGTTTCTCGGCAACGAGGCCTTGCGCGAAGGCGTCCTCGGAGTGGTAGCAATCATCATGGTGGCAACATTGGTCATTCACATGTGGCGTACCGGACCTAAACTGCAACAGAAAATTCACGAGCGGCTGGGAACTCTCCAGAGTCGGTCGTCTCGTGTGGCTGCGCTGGCCGGAGTTTTCCTTTTTACATTTTTGATGATTACTCGCGAAGGCATGGAGACAGCCCTGTTGCTGATGCAAGTGCGCGATCCACAAATGATCTACGGAGCTTTGCTCGGACTGGCAGCGGCGTTGGCATTCGCCTGGGCTTGGGCGCGCTTCGGTCACTTAATTAACGTCAAGAAGTTTTTCCGCGTGACCGGAATTTTTCTGCTGCTGTTCATGTTGCAAGTGGCGATTTACTCGTTTCACGAGTTCACTGAAGCAGGGCTTTTGCCAAACAGTGAGGTGCTTCACGCAGCCACCGAAAAGTTTTCACCTGATGGTTTGTACGGGAAGTGGTTTTCACCTTTGATGATTCTTATCTGCGCGCTCTGGCTTCTCGGCGGGTGGTTAGTCGAGAGGTCGAAACCAGTTTCACCAGGCAGCATCAAACTGGAACAGGCGTAGGTCGAACGTAACTAGAACCAAAACGGGCGGGCCTGAATGGCTCGCCCTTTTTGCGTTTACTCGAACTTTGCCGGGGGTGGGCTCAGTGGTGATTAACGTAACTCACGTAGTCGCCCTGATTCCTGAATGTCGTATTGTTGAAAGTTGCCCAGCCATCATCAAGCCTATTTGACGGGCTGTTGCGCCAGATTTGCCAATTCACGTTTCAGGAGTTTACCAGTCGGCCCCTTCGGAATGTCTTTCACAAATCTGACTGTCTTGGGACACTTGTAGTCTGCCAACCTCTCACGACAGAAAGTTACAATTTCATCTTGAGTGGCACTAAATCCATCCTTGAGCACAATGAAGGCCGCGACTTCTTCACCATACAACTGATCGGGAACACCGATAGCAGCCGCTGCGGCGACGGCTTGGTGTTGGTAGAGCACCTCGTCGATTTCCCGTGGATAAATATTTTCCCCGCCGCGGATGATCATGTCGGTTTTGCGATCGACGATGTAGAAGAAGCCGTCTCGGTCGCGGTAACCAACATCGCCGGTATGAAACCAGCCGTTCCGAAATGCCGTGGCAGTCGCTTCGGGATTCTTGAAATATCCCTTCAGAATGTTTTCGCCGCGCATGACGATTTCCCCCAGCTCTCCAGGCGCAACCTCCCGATCGTTGTCATCAACCACCTTCATTTCGTTGCCAATAGGTAACCCGCAGGAACCCGGCCGACGGCGCTCGTCTGGCGGATTAAAAGTAGACCGGCAAGTCGATTCGGAAAGGCCGTAGCCTTCAACAACGGGGCATTTAAAGGTCTCTTCAAACTTCTTCATCACTTCCGCAGGCACGGGAGCCGAGCCACACATCGCAAATCGAAGCTGATCAGTTTTCAACCCTTCCGGAACGCCGGTTGGATAAGTGGTCAACAGCATAGACAGCATCGTAGCTACTGAACCAAAGGACGCTATCTGATAGTCGGAGACAATTTGCCAAAAGCGTGAGGCGGAGAACTTTGGGCTCACGACCGTTGAGCCGCCGCTGTAGAGCGCCGACATCGTCGTGACTGAAACTGCATTCATGTGAAAGAGCGGCATGATCGTCAGCAGGCGGTCACGCTCAGTGAAGTCTAGCCACTCGCTAATCTGTCTCGCGTTGGCAATCACGTTGCCGTGAGTAAGCAGGCATCCTTTGGGTTTTCCCGTCGTACCGGAGGTGTAAATGATGATGGCTTCGTCCTCGGTTCCTAAGGCTGAATCACCCGGTGATGCAGCATTCTCGAAATTCCGCGTCGCCTGCGCTTCGTCGTCAAACTCGATGACCGCCTTGAGCGTCGGCACTTCACTCCGAAGACTGTTCACGGTCGACTGGAAGTCGGAATGAACCATCAAGGCTTTCGCTTCGGAATTTGAGATCACGTAGGCAATCTCTTTTGCCTTCAAAAGAGAATTGACCGGGCCGGCCAACGCCCCAAGTTTCCAACAGGCAAAATAGGCGATGATGTACTCCGCGCTGTTCGGCATCAACAGGCTTACTACCTCACCCTTTCCAACTCCGTGTGACTGCAGCAACGCAGAGGTCCGATCCACAGTTGCGTCAAACTCACTGTAGGTGAAACGTCGCCCATCTGTTTCTGAGAAAAGAAAGGGCTTGTCCGGGACCTCGCTGACGCGATGCTCTATTAGTTCTCTTAGATTGTTCGGTGTTTGATCAGGTGATTTTGCAGTCATCTGGCATGGAATCATCAGGTCGAAGCGCCGACCAGGCTACCTCAATCAGTGGTCTTCGAGGTCGGACTTCGTGATATATTTAGACTGCACAGGATACCAGCAGACGTCTATCGAAGCGACCTTACCTTGCCTGAGGTTTCTTCGGTGCAAGGCTACTTTTAACGACCATGCAAAGTAAGAGTCAGATCAAAGAGGGTACAGCGAACTATCGGAACTTCATCAACGGCAGCTGGGTTGAATCATCTTCATCTCGCACCGCGGAGAACGTCAATCCTGCCAACACCGGCGATATTTTGGGCACTTTTCGCCAGGCGACTCGCGAAGAGGCCGGACGCGCGGTGGACTCCGCCGCCGAGGCCTTTCCGGCGTGGCGTGCGACACCGTCACCGACCCGTGGAAGAATCGTGGCTCGAGCTGCTCGTCTGATGGAAGAACACAAGGAAGAGCTGGCCCAACTGCTGACTCGCGAAGAAGGAAAGACGCTCGCAGAATCGCGCGGTGAACTGCAGCGCTCAATCAACGTGGCCGACTTCTGTGCCGGCGAATCGCGACGCATGACCGGCGAGACCATCCCCTCAGAACTTCCTTTGAACTTCGCTTACACGCTTAAACAACCGCTGGGCGTGGTGGCCTGTGTCACGCCATGGAATTTTCCGGTAGCAATTCCTGTTTGGAAGATCGCTCCGGCTTTGGTGGCAGGAAACACAGTGGTTTTCAAACCCGCCTCGCTGACACCAGCCACGGCAGTTCGCATCGTGGAAATATTTGAAGAGGCAGGGATACCACCGGGTGTTCTCAACCTGATTCTTGGATCAGGCTCCGATGCGGGCGATGAAATCATCAACCACACGGCGGTGAAAGCGGTTTCATTCACCGGCTCGAATCCGGTGGGTATTCGCCTCTACGAGCAAGTCTCGCGACGCGGCGGGAAAGTTCAATGCGAGATGGGCGGCAAGAACCCGGTCGTGATTCTCGAAGATGCGGATCTGGATCTCGCCGTGGAATCCACAGCCCAGGGCGCCTTTGGGTCGTCCGGGCAACGCTGCACGGCGACGAGTCGCGCAGTAGTCGTTAATGAAATCGCAGACGAGTTTGTCCAACGGCTCGCGCGTCGTGCTGGGAGTATGCGGATCGGCGACGGCAGCGATCCGGCCACCGAAATGGGGCCCAGCGTGGACGAGAGCCAGTTTAAGACGGTTTTGAGTTACGTTGATATCGGTCGCGAAGACGGCGCTAAGCTGGTGTGCGGTGGCTCGCGCGCTACGGGTGAAGGACTCGACAAAGGGTTCTTTGTGCGTCCTGCGGTTTTTGATCACGTCACGCCGGACATGCGGATCGCGCGCGAAGAAATCTTCGGTCCGGTGTTGTCAGTGCTGCGGGTGAAGGATTTTGACGAGGCGATGCGAGTCGCAAATGACAGCGAATATGGTCTCTCTTCGTCAATATTCTCAAATGACGCCGCCCGCATCTTCCGCTTTGTCGACGAGATCGAAACCGGGATGACGCATATCAATTCGCCCACTACCGGCGGTGAAGCACATATTCCCTTCGGTGGAAGTAAGGGCACAGGGATCGGCGACCGTGAGCAGGGATCAACCGCTCTCGATTTCTATACCGAGTTGAAGGTTGTCTACGTTGACTACACGGGCCGAAAACGAGAAGGCAATCTCTACTAATCCTACGCTCCGGTTCGATTACCATTTAAGAGAACCGCTCTCAAAAAGCCGGCGCGACTTAATCTTTGATGTGAGATCGAATGCAGTCGAGTGACCTCTACAATTTCCTGCACGACACACTCACGCAGTTACCATCTCTGCTGGTGATGTTTATCTGCATTGTCGTGGCTTTCGTTCGCTGGAAGAAACATCCCAAAGCCTCGCTGCTGGTCTTACTTGCCCTGATGTTTCTTGTTTTTCAGGTCTTTGGGTTTGCGGTGATCTATACCTGGGGGCCAGGGCTGTTTACGAATCGCGGATACGATCCGAAAACTGTCTTTTCGGTGATCAACTGGGTCTACAACTTACTATTTGTTTTGGCGATGACGATTTTATTGCTGGCCATTTTCGTTCAGCGACCGTCTAAAACGACCTAGACTAAAACTGCAACAGCTCAAGAGCGAGCCCTGGGTTTTACCGAACAATCGACTGTCATGGACATCTCATACCTGCTGCTAAGACGACTTCCACTTGTCCTGTTCGCGCTTGCGGGAATTTTGATTGCACTCATCCGATGGAAACGTCATCCCAAAGTCTCAGTGCTGACAATCCTTGGAATGCTCCTGCTGTCAATTCAGTCGCTAACTTTCATGTTCGTGTATTACCTGCTGCCTAGGCTAATAAACTGGAACTGGAGCTATACCAGCATTAACTACCTCTACACGCTGGCACAGGTGTGTCAGGATGTTTTCTTCTCCGTGGTAATTATTCTTTTAGTTGTCGCCGCTTTCAGCGACCGACAATTGCACCTGACCGACGAAAATAAACGCGCTACACCTATATGATCTCACCATTCGGCGTCCAGTTTCAGCTCATATGTATGACTGGCATCGAGCCCTTTCCACGTTTCGAGAAAAATAATGAGCACCGCTGAGAGCAAAACAGGACCATCGGAGACAGTCCGCAAACACAAAGAGTTTCTCTTCCCTGCTGTCGCCACCTACTACAAGGAACCGATCGCGTTGGTAAAAGGAGAAGGCTTCCACGTTTGGGACGACCAAGGGAACAAGTACCTCGATTGCTTCGGCGGAGTCTTAACTGTCAGCGTCGGACACGCAAACCCGAAGGTCAATGAAGCGGTCATCAACCAGCTCAAATCGATTACACATACCTCAACCCTCTACTGCAACAAACCTCAATCAGATCTCGCCGAGAAACTTGCACAGATTACGCCGGGCCGTCTGAAGAAGTCCTTCTTTACCAACAGTGGCACCGAGGCAGACGACACCGCCATCCACGCCGCCAAGACCGCCACCGGTCGTCATGAAATAGTCGTGCTCCGCCATAGCTACAGCGGACGCTCAGCTACGGCGCTGTCGGCTACAGGACACGCTCCCTGGCGGCCGCTGCCCTCGCAAATCGCCGGTATCGTCCATGCGCGTGCGCCCTACTGTTATCGATGTCCATTCAAACTTACTTATCCGGAATGTGGACTCGCGTGTGCCAACGACATCGAAGAGCTGATCATGACTCAAACAACCGGCGAGATTGCTGCATTCATGGCTGAACCAATTCTCGGCGTTGGTGGCTTTATCGTTCCTCCACCGGGGTATTTCGAACGTGCTGTGGAGATTACTCGCAACCACGGCGGGTTGTTCATCGCTGACGAAGTACAGACGGCCTGGGGACGCACCGGCGATAAGTGGTTCGGCATTGAAAACTGGAACGTCGAACCCGACATCATTACTTCCGCCAAAGGCCTGGGCAATGGCATTCCGGTTGGTATTACGGTCGCGACTCCGGAAGTGGCGGACAAGTTTCCGGGCCTTACTTTTTCGACGTTCGGCGGAAATCCGGTGTCGATGACCGCCGCGCTGGCTGTCATCCGGGTTATTGAAGAAGAGGACTTGAAACGTAACTCGGCCGAGGTAGGAGCCTACTTCCGGCAGCGATTGGAAGAATTGAAGGATAAGTATCAGGTTATTGGCGACGTTCGAGGTATGGGCTTGATGCAAGGTCTTGAGCTGGTTAAGGACCGTCAGACCAAGGAACCCGCACCCGCTGCGGTAGTCGGGGTTTTCGAAGAAACCAAACGACAGCACGTCCTGATCGGCAAAGGTGGCCTGTACGGAAATGTGATTCGCACAGGCCTAATGCTTAATTCGACAAAGGAACATGTTGATGAGCTCATCGGAGCCCTGGATGCCGGTTTTGCCGCCGCCTGAGAATTGAATTACGAAACTCGTCTCCCCTGCCCTGCGTAACAGCTCGTTGTATTCACACATCTGCATTCCACCCAACTCTGAGAGGTTTCCCATGATATTTCCAGCAGTTTCGCAAGTTCATCGCCGATTTCTCCGAATCTTTGCGGCCGCGCTTTTCCTGGCGACCGCAGTTGCAATGCCTGGAGCGGTCTCAGCCCAGCAAAAGGCTCAACCCCCGCTAATCGATCGAGAATTGTTCTTTGGCGATCCGGAAATCGCCGCCGCCCAGATATCTCCGGACGGAAAGTTCATCGCCTTTATCAAGCCGTTCAAAGGCACCCGTAACGTGTGGGTCAAAACAACGGAGGCACCCTTCGAGTCAGCGAAGCCCGTGACCGCCGACACCAAGCGTCCAATTCCCACTTACTTCTGGAGTCGGGATAGCAAGTACATCCTATTTGTTCAGGACAAGGCAGGTGATGAAAACTACCTGGTATACGCGGTAAATCCCGGCGAGGCTCCCGCGGCCGGTCAGGACGTTCCGGCAGCGCGCAACCTCACAGATCTGAAAGGCGTTCGCGCTCAGATAGCCCTGGTTCCACGCTCGGAACCGGATGCGATTTATGTTGGGGTTAATGATCGCGACAAGGCCTGGCACGACCTTTACAAGGTGAAGATTTCAACCGGCGAACGCGCACTGGTGCGACAGAATACCGAGCGAATCGTTGGGTGGACTTTTGATCTTAAAGATCAATTGAAACTCGCAACTCGCGTCGCTGATAACGGCGACACCGAAGTGTTGCGAGTCGACGATAAGGGCTTTACCAAGGTGTATTCCTGCACCGTTTTTGAAAGCTGCGGCCCGGTGCGGTATCACAAAGACGGCCAACGCGTTTACTTCATTACGAACAAAGGCGCCGGCGTCGATCTGACCCAGCTCGTCTTGTTTAATCCAGTCACCGCAAAAGAGGACAAGGTCGAATCCGATCCGCTCAATCGCGTTGACCTTACCGACATGGCGTTTTCGGAATTACAGGATGAGTTGATAGCCACAACCTACGAAGACGATCGCAACCGCATCTATTGGAAAGACAAAGTGTTTGAAGCTGACTTCAAGCTGATACAGAAACAGGTGCCAGGCAAAGATGTTGCTTTTGGTTCCTCGACTACGGACGAGCGTTTATGGCTGCTTACGGCCTTCAGCGACACTGAACCGGGCGAACGCTACCTGTTCGACCGTCAGTCGAAAAAATTGACGCTCCAATACCGGGTTCGCGAAAAACTCAACCGCGACTATCTGGCGCCAATGAAAGCCGTTCGTTACAAATCATCCGACGGACTTGAGATTCCCGCGTATCTCACATTGCCGAAAGGCGCGGTGCCGAAAAATCTCCCGGTCGTGATTCACCCACATGGCGGGCCCTGGGCGCGCGATTCCTGGGGCTATGACACGTTTGCACAGTTCTTCGCCAACCGCGGCTACGCGGTCCTGCAGCCGAACTTCCGCGGTTCTACTGGCTTTGGCAAGAAGTTCCTCGATGCCGGGAACAAGCAGTGGGGCGACAAGATGCAGGACGACATCACCTGGGGCGTCAAATATCTCGTCGCAGAAGGCATCGTAGATCCCAAACGCGTCGGTATTATGGGTGGCTCTTACGGAGGCTACGCAACTCTCGCCGGTGTTACTTTCACGCCCGATCTGTATGCTGCAGCCGTCGACTTTGTTGGGCCCTCAAGCTTGATCACCCTACTCGAGAATATTCCGCCTTACTGGGAAGCTGCTCGGCAGCTCTTTTATCAGCGGATGGGCGACCCCACGAACCCGGAGGGTAAAGCCCAACTAGAACGACAATCGCCAATAAACTCCGCGACTAAAATCAAAACTCCACTCCTCGTAGTACAAGGCGCCAACGATCCTCGCGTGACTAAGCGTGAAGCCGATCAGATCGTGATAGCGCTTCGTGACCGCGGCTACCCTGTCGAATACATCAATGCTCCGGATGAAGGTCACGGATTTGCTCGACCAATTAACAACCTCGCAATGGTAACCACGACGGAAAAATTCCTTGCGAAGTACCTCGGCGGCCGATATCAGGAAGACGCAAAGCCGGAAATCGTTGCGCGGCTCAAAGAGATTACGGTGGACGTGAAGACCGTGACGCTGCCAAAGAAGGTCGAAATGACAGCCGGCGGCCCGCCGAAACCGACGAAGGAGTTGGACGCCGGAACCTTGAACTACAAAGCATCAATTGCCCTGGGTGGACAGTCAATTCCGCTCACGATGAAGACTGAAGTCAAGGAAGTGAATGGCGCCTGGGTCGTAAATGAAACTGCCGTGACCCCACAAGGAGATATCATCGACATCTCCACCATTGAGAAGGGCACCCTATTGCTCAAGCATCGCTCGATCAAACAGGGACCGGTTACCGTCGAACTGGATCTCAATGGGACCAAAGCGACCGGTACGATGACCGTCAATGGTCAAGCCAAACCAATCGATGTTGACATGGGCGGTATCGTCTTCGCAGACGGCGCGGGCTCGTTCAACGTTATCGCGTCGCTGCCTTTAGCTGACGGCTATAGTTTGACTTTTCGCAACTTCGATGTGCAAAAGCAAAAACCACAGCTCAAGCAATTGAAGGTTGTGGGCGCCGAAAGCGTCACGGTTCCGGCCGGAACGTTCGAAGCCTACAAGGTTGAAATCGTCAACACGGAAAATGAAGCCGACAAACAAACCCTCTGGATTGCTAAGGACACACGCAGGGTACTCAAAGTCAGCGCCTTACTGCCGAGTTTGGGCGGGGCGTTGCTGGTTTCGGAATTGACACCCGAATAGAGGGCGAGCGACAAATCGGTGAATTCAAGGGAGATGTAGAGTAGTTGTTCGCTGGCGTGATCCAAGCGGCTCAAGAGGAGTTTGAAGGGAGAACAATTGTTTTTAGCCCCGTTGGGGCGAAATGTTTATAGAAAACCGAACACCTCGAAAACCTGGCCAGCTCCGTTAGGAGCGAAATGTGTCTGTTCGGGCCGCCCCTTTCCCATTCCGCTCCTACGGAGCTATGTTCTTTCTGGCGGCCTCAATGCTATAAACATCTCGCTCCTAACGGAGCGAAAACCGGGCTGGACCTCTTGCCCTGATTCGTCGCTACCCCTGAATCTATGAAAACCCTAATCCGAAGCGGCCACGTCGTAACCGCCACTGACAATTACCAAGCCGACATCCTGATTGAAGATGAAAAGGTCTCCGTTATCGGCGCCAAGCTCGCGATGGAGGCCGACAAGGTAATTGATGCCGCCGGCAGGTTGGTGATTCCCGGCGGCATTGATCCGCATACCCACATGGAACTGCCCTTTGGTGGGACCCAAGCCTCCGACGACTTTCGCACTGGAACAATCGCGGCCGCCCACGGTGGCACCACCAGCATTATCGATTTCGCGGTGCAGTACAAAGGCGAGTCACTTATTCAGGGCATCGACAACTGGCACAAAAAAGCGGAAGGCAAGACCGCGATTGACTACGGCTTTCATCTTATCACCACCGAACTTGAAGACAGCCAGATCGAAGAACTGCACACAGCGATGGACGAGGGCGTTACCAGTTTCAAAATGTTCATGGCCTACCCCGGCGTGTTTCTGGTCGACGACGCCACCATCTTCCGCGCCATGTCGGCGACGGGAGAGCGCGGTGGCTTAATTTGCATGCACGCCGAAAATGGCATTGTCATCAACGAAATCATCAAACGCGCACTGGAAAAGGGTCGCACGGCACCGAAATATCACGCCCTTACGCGTCCCACCATAGCTGAAGCCGAAGGCGTTCACCGCGCGATCGCAATCGCCGAGATGGCTGAGTCGCCTGTCTATATCGTCCATCTTTCGTGCGCTGACGCTCTCAATCAAGTACGGCAAGCACGCGACCGCGGCATACCCGCCTTTGCCGAAACCTGTCCCCAGTATCTATTTCTTTCGATCGACAACTACGATCAACCTGGATTCGACGGCGCGAAGTATGTGATGACACCGCCACTGCGGGAGAAATCGAATCAGGAGGAGCTTTGGAAGGGCTTGAAGATGGACGACCTGCAAGTTATCTCCACAGATCACTGTCCGTTCTGCATGAAAGAACAGAAGGAACTGGGGCTAAATGATTTTACGAAGATCCCGAATGGCGCGCCAGGTGTCGAAAACCGAGTTCCTTTGATTTACAACGGAGGTGTTATCGAGAACCGCATCAGTCTGAATCGTTTCGTCGAACTAACCTCGACGGCCGCCGCCAAAATGTTTGGGCTTTTTCCGAAGAAAGGAACGATTGCCGTCGGGTCAGACGCTGACATCGTTATCTTCGACGGCGAGAAAGAACAAACGTTGAGCCTGAAAACCAATCACATGAACGTGGACTACTGCGCTTACGAAGGAAAGAAGATCACAGGCGTCGTGGAAACGGTCCTCTCGCGCGGCAAAGTTGTCATCAACGGCGGAGAGTACAAGGGCAATCCGGGCGATGGTCAGTTTCTGAAGCGCGGAACATGCGTCGCCATTTAAGAATCTGAGATTAAGGAGTAGTCAATCCTGGATTGACTTGAGGACCCGACGGTCGCAAGACAGGTCTGGGATTCAACCCACCGCAAAACAGGATGAAGAGAAATGAGATACTGACGTATAGGAATCAGGTCACGGTTCTGGCCACAATCACGGCGCTGATCGTGGTATCCATCGCGGCACTTTCTGCCGCATCCGCTCGCATACAAAGCGGTTCGGTCCCACCGGCCGCGCGCACGGTTGCTCAGGTTCCGTTTGAATTAAACGGCAACATGACGTTCCTGGAAGTGCGTGTTAATGGGTCAAGACCACTCTGGTTCGGTCTAGACACGGGCGCGTACCTGTCAGTTATCAATACCGATGTTGCTCAGCAGCTTGGACTTAGGACTGCCGGTCAATCAGTCGGCTTGGGTGCGGGAGGTCGGGTAGCGAGCATTAACTTGCCAGACGTTGACCTGGACATCAACGGAGCGATCTTAAACGACCTTAATCTCTCGGCGATGACCCTCACGTCGTTGGAAAACAGTCTTGGTCGCCCAATGGACGGAATTCTGGGTGCGGAGTTCTTCAAACGTTATGTGGTTGAGATTGATTACGAAAAGAAAGAGATCAGCATTTACGAGCCGAAGGGATTCGTCTACAGCGGAAAGGGCGAGATCTTGCCGTTGACCTTTTCGCATAACCACCCCTATGTGCACGCCAAAATTTCGCTTCCTGGAGTCGCGTCTATTGACGGTGAATTCGTTATCGATTCGGGATCCAATTATCCGCTAATCCTCTTGCCGTCGTTCATCGAGCAGAATAAGTTAAGGGAATCTCTTCCGACAACCCTTACGACCGTCGGGCGTGGCGTTGGCGGCGAAGTGCCAATGCCTCTTGGACGCGTTACAACGCTCGAGATTGGTGGCCTGAAACTCGAGCGACCGGTTACGGCCTTACCCACGCGCGGATGGTTTGGACAAGAGGGAAAGGCAGGCAACATCGGTAGCCCGGTGCTGCGTCGTTTCAAAGTCATCTTCGATTATTCGCGTTCCCGCGTCATCCTCGAGCCCAACAAGTTCTTCTCAGAACCATTTGAGCACGACATGAGCGGGCTTTCGCTCGTCTCAGACAGCCCGACGTTCACGACAGTTCGCGTCGATCGCGTTCTCGCGCAGTCTCCCGCGGAAGAAGCGGGAATCAAGCAGAATGACGAGATTGTGACGGTAGATGGCCGGCCGGCCGCAGGATACAAGCTCCTCGCGTTGCGCGAGATGTGCCGGCAACCCGGTAGGAAAATTTCGCTGCAGATAAAACGCGGTGATCAGATGATTCCAATAGAACTCAAGACCCGGCGATTGATCTAGAACAACGCAGACGGTCGGTTTTTTACCTCGCATGAACAAAAACAAGTGCCCGCGGTGCGGGATTGTCAATCTCCGGAGCGACAGTAGCTGTCGTAAATGCGGTGCGGCGCTCGATGGCGTTGACGCAGTAGCCGACAATTCAAGAAGTGAGTCAGAAATCCCGGAGCAAGGTAAGCGAAGGGGTGTCTTCCGGCGGCTCGCGTGGATAGCGGGAGTAACTGTTGCTATTCTCCTTATCTGGTACGGCTCACTAATATTCACTTCCGAGCCGCTCACCGCGCCGCAACGTGAGATGGTGACCAGGGCAATCGAGGTCCTGGATCGAACTGGTTTTAACAACGAAGCATTCGTTCTACGCAATCTGGTCACCTATCGGGGCACAGATAACTGGTGGAATGCGTCTGTGGGACATCACGAAGCATATGCAGCGACAAACTTCCCTTTCGAAGTTATGACCCTTTATCCGCAGTTCTTTGAGGGATCGACGGACGACAACGAAAGGGCAGCCATGCTGCTTCATGAGTCGTACCACTTGTTCGGTTCAGGTGAAGAAACAGCACTGGAAGGCGTCTGGAGGGCGAAACAACGTTTGGGTTGGACTTTCGACAAATATGCTCAGTCGCAGGCTTGGCATGGCACCCGAGAACTCACGATGAAACTGGTCCCCAGTCTTTTCCAATGTGGACCGGACGGACGTTCTGACTGCACAAACTGATTGATGGACGCGAACAACTCCGCAACGATCAAACATCCCGACGGTCGTGTCGAACTGCGCGATGACGTCGCTGAACAAATCAGGCGAAGTCCGCTTTACAACGACGACCTCGCACCCGTGCCGGTCAACAAGCGCAACTGGACTACCTACAACTACGCGGCGCTTTGGATCAGCATGGCCCACTGCATCCCGACCTACATGCTGTCGTCAGGATTAATCAGCGCCGGCATGAATTGGTGGCAGGCGCTCTTCACGATCCTGCTCGGGAACATCATCGTTCTGATTCCCATCCTGCTCAACTCGCATCCAGGGACCAAGTATGGCATTCCCTTCCCCGTGTTCGCGCGAGCGAGCTATGGCACTTACGGTTCAAATCTCCCCGCGCTCATGCGAGCGATTGTGGCGTGCGGCTGGTTTGGTATTCAGGCCTGGATTGGCGGAGAAGCGCTCAACGTATTCTTTCGCGCGATTATTCCCGGCTGGCAGGGATTGTTGGGCGGGCCCATCGGTGGCCACATGACCACGGAATGGCTGTCGTTTCTGATCTTCTGGGCCCTGAATATCTACATCATTTATCGGGGTATGGATCTCCTGCGCAAAGTTGAAAACTGGGCTGCGCCCTTTGTGTTGGTGATGACGGCGCTGCTCCTCGCCTGGGCGATCTGGAAAGCTCGGGGATTAGGCTATCTGCTGAATCAGCAAAGTAAGTTTCAAAGTCTGGGCGAGTTCTGGCCCGTCTTCATTCCTTCACTGACGGGGATGATCGGATTCTGGGCAACGCTCTCGCTTAACATGCCCGACTTCACCCGCTTTGGTAAAAGTCAGCGCGACCAGGCGATTGGACAGGTCGTCGCACTCCCAACCACGATGACAGTCTTCGCTGCCATGGGCGTCATGATTACGTCGGCAGCGGTAGTCATATACCCACACATGAAGGTGGAAGAGCTTTGGGATCCGATGAAGCTGGTAGGCCAGTTTGGAAATATCTGGGTAGTAGCGGTGTCGATGTTTACGGTGGTCGTCGCGACTCTGGCCGTTAACATCGCGGCTAACGTGGTTTCTCCGGCAAATGATTTTGCGAATGCCTTTCCACGGTTGATTTCATTTCGTACCGGCGGACTGGTTACGGGAATTATCGGAATCCTGATGCAGCCATGGCGCTTGCTCGCCGATCCCTCAGGATACATTTTTGCCTGGCTGGTTGGTTATTCCGGCGGTCTGGGTTCGATCGCAGGCGTATTGATTGTCGATTACTGGTTGCTCAGGGGCAATAAACTTGCGCTCGCGGACCTCTACCGAACTTTCGGAGTTTACACTTACAATGGCGGCTGGAACTGGCGAGCTGTCGTTGCGACGCTGGTCGGCTGCTTCCTGGCGTGGGGAGGTAAGATTCTCTCCTGGTTTGGAATATCGGTGCCGTGGCTGACGGCGCTTTATGATTATGCCTGGTTTGTGGGTTTTGGCGCGGCAGGGCTAACTCACCTTGTGCTTACTAAGATCTTCCCGCCGAAACCGATTCCAGCAGAATTAGTGAGACGTGGAGATCAGATCCAAAGTTGAAAACTGAGTTCTAAAATCTGAACGACTCTGGAGTTCATATGTCACGCACAGTCAAATGCGGTTTAATTCAGTGCTCCAATGCGGCGCCCACGGATTTGCCGATCGAGGATATCAAGCGACTGAATCTCGAAAAGCATTTGGGTTTTATCGAACAGGCAGGTAAGCAGGGTGTTCAGATCCTTTGCATGCAGGAGGTTTTCACCACCCCTTACTTTTGCGCCGAACAGAAAACACGCTGGTATGAAGCAGTGGAGAAGATTCCGGATGGTCCAACTGTGCGGCTGATGCAGGAGGTGGCCCGAACTCACGGGATGGTAATCGTTGTGCCCATTTATGAGGAGGAGATTACCGGAATCTACTACAACACCGCGGCGGTGATCGATGCCGATGGGAAGTATTTGGGCAAGTACCGAAAGAATCACATCCCACACGTTAATCCGGGCTTCTGGGAGAAGTTTTACTTCCGACCGGGCAATCTTGGCTACCCCACATTTGAAACCGCTTTCTGCCGCGTGGGCGTCTACATTTGTTACGACCGTCACTTCCCGGAAGGTGCCCGGGCGCTCGGGTTGAACGGCGCCGAAATTGTTTTCAATCCTTCGGCGACGGTTGCTGGCCTCTCGGAGTATCTATGGAAGCTTGAACAACCCGCTCACGCAGTTGCAAATGGGTACTTTATTGGAGCAATTAACCGTGTCGGTCATGAGCAGCCCTGGGACATTGGTGAATTCTATGGCCAGAGCTACTTTTGTGATCCGCGTGGTCAGGTCGTGGCTCAGGCGCCGCGCGATGAAGATGCTCTGGTGGTCGCGGATTTGAATCTGGACTTGATTCGGGAAGTTCGCAACACCTGGCAGTTTTTTCGCGATCGCCGGCCGGATTCGTATGCCGCTCTCGTTGCCGACTGAGGGCATTGACGATTGCCAATTGCCGATTGCCGATTGGCGTTTTTCAATGACAGCTCCAAGAATTTGCCGACAGTTGCTCGCAAATTGGCAATTGGCATTCGGCAATTGGAAATGAGGAGACTATGGATCTTTCGATTACCGTCAATGGAATGAAATTTCCCAATCCGTTTCTGCTTGGCTCGGGCCCGCCGGGAACTAACGCGCGCGTCATAGCCAAATCGTACGATGCCGGTTGGGGTGGCGCTGTAGCCAAGACCGTCAGCCTGGAATCCGCCAAAGTCGTCAATGTGGTTCCGCGCTACGGAAAGCTGCGCTCAAAAGTCTCGGGCGAAGTTATTGGCTTCGAAAATATTGAATTGATCTCTGATCGACCAATCGACGTTTGGCTCGACGAATTTCGTCAGCTCAAGAAGGAATATCCGAATCACATCCTCATCGCCTCAATCATGGAAGAGTACGAAAAGAGCCGGTGGCAGGAATTGACGCGCGTTGTTCAAGACACCGGCGTGGATGCGTTTGAACTCAATTTCTCGTGTCCTCACGGCATGACCGAGCGCAAGATGGGTTCGGAGATGGGTGAACATCCGGATCTGACGGAAGAGGTCACCGCGTGGGTTTCAGAGGTGGCAAAGATTCCGGTCTGGGCCAAGATGACTCCAAACATCACCAATATCAAAGAGCCGTCTCATGCGGCGGTGCGCGGCGGGGCCCAGGGGATTTCTGCCATCAACACTATTCTTTCCGTGATTGGTGTGGATCTCAATACTTTAAGACCGATGCCTACCGTTGAAGGCCACACAGTCCCAGGTGGCTATTCTTCGCAGGCCGTTCGACCGATTGCGCTGCGGATGGTTAGCCAGCTCGCCCTGAGCCTGCCAAAGGAAGTCTCGATTAGCGGCATCGGCGGCATCGAATCATCTCACGACGCGCTTGAGTTCTTCCTTCTGGGATCGTCAACGGTCCAGATTTGCACGGGGGTAATGCTTCACGGCGTAAAGATGATCGACGAGCTGAAAGATGGCCTCGAGAAGTTTATGGTCGACAAAGGCTTTGCCACGGTCGAGGATGTGGTGGGAAAAAGTCTATCGTACTTTTCAACTCATATGGATCTGGTGCAAAAGATGAAAGCGGCCAAGCGAACTAAAGCCGGCGAAGCTAGTCGCGACAACGAATGGGCCCAGAAAGACATTACCGAGAAAACTGCTGAATTGACGTCAAACTAACCTAAACCTAGACATCTCCCACATGAATGCTACTTCACCTTACGGCACCTACATCTCAGCTCGTTCGCGAGCGCGTATCACTAAAGCGCTCCTGATCGCGGGAGCGATAGTTGGCCTACTGTCGATGTTTGCCACGGGACTTGAGTTGATGTTTCCTGAGCTTTCAGAGGAAGGCGATTTAACGGATAACATCGGCGGGCTCGTGGCTGCGTTGCTGCTCATGGGACTCGGATTGCTCCAGATCCTGATACTCATCACAACGATAGTATTCTTCCTGATGTGGCTTTATCGCTCATACGAGAATCTACGTGCCTTTGGCAACCCGCCCAACACCATCGATTATTCGTCCGGCTGGGCAGTTGGAAGCTTTTTCGTTCCATTCGTAAACCTGGTCGTTCCCTATCGGGCAATTAAAGAACTCTGGCGAAAGAGTGAACCGTATAACCTCCAGTCTTTTGGTGCGGTCAGTCCCCCGGCCTGGTTTCCTCTCTGGTGGGCCTTTTGGTTGATATCAAACATCGCCGATAACGCCTATTTCCGGCTCACCTGGCGAGGGAATGCTTCGCGAGAAACCTTAGGCATAGTTGGTATTGCTGCTGATGGGCTGGGCATCATCGCGGCCATTTTGGCCGTTGTAGTTATTGGTGAGATCGACCAGCGGCAGCAAGCGGCAAGCAAGTCCATGGCTTTAGGCCAACCGTCCGAACCGCCTCTCCCACCTTATTTCGACCCGCCCCTTGAAACGGCTGCGTTCAACTCGAACTAGCAACTACATTGGGCCACTCCAACGCAATGTCAAGAAAACATGCTGCGGAAACAGACGGTAAACAGTTGTTGACAGTTCTTACAAACCTAACTATTGTGCCTTCGAAAAAAAGCCTTTAACTTCATCGCGGGAGATCGCGGAGTGCTTGGACGAAGAACGAGCGTGGCTTAGCCGTCGGTCGCCTGGAGTCTTGATTTCACTAATTTGCAACCAACTGAAACGGAGGAACCATGCAGATCATCGGAATCTTGCTATCGTTGGGGTATTTAATCTGCCTGATCATGGTGCTAATCAAGCAGTTTCAAAATGGCGGTCCGGTCCACGGAATAATCGGGATTATTACCTGCGGCCTTTGGACCTTCATTTGGGGCTGGATGAACGCGGGTAAACTGGGCATCAAGAATCTCATGATGATATGGACACTCTTGTTCATCGTGTGCATTATTTTCAACTTCGTGTTTGGCACCTATGCCGCTATGTCGGGCTTCTCGGGCTTGCCTACAAATTCAGCACCGTAGTTGCTGAAGTCTCCAGCGCGCTGGTCGGCTTAATAGCCGGCCGGCGCCAAATTCAAACGAAGCGCCTCCTACAGCTCAAATTCGGCAACCATGGGCGCGTGGTCTGAAGGTCTCTCCCAGGTTCTCGGTTCAAAATCGATCGAGGCACTGGTGCTGTACTTCACCAACGGCGCCGTCGCCCAGATGTGATCGATTCTGAGGCCGTTGTTCCGCCGGAAGGCACCGGCACGGTAGTCCCACCAGGAAAATTTTCCGCCCTCCTCGTGATGCTTTCGGAAGCAATCGGTAAATCCCAACTCCTTTATTTCAGCGAGCGCTGAGCGTTCCGCTTCGCTGCACATGATTCTTTCCTGCCAGAGCTGAGGGTTATGAACGTCGCGGTTTTCGGGCGCCACATTGAAGTCGCCGCACAGCAATACGCGAGCGGTGTTTGTGTAGTGCGTTTCGATGAATGTTCGGAGACGTTTCATCCAATTCAGTTTGAAGTGGAATTTCTCTGACCCAACTGACTGGCCGTTGGGAATGTAGACGTTAACGATCTGTACGCCGGAGAACTGCGTGGCTAGCAAACGCGCGTGGTCAGCTTCATCGTTACCCGGATAGCCACGCTGAACAGTTCCGCATTCGCCGCGAGCGAGAATGGCTACGCCGTTATACGACTGTTGGCCAAAGGTCACGCACCCGTATCCGTGCTCTTTCAGGACATCGATCGGAAACTTGTCGTCAGTACACTTGGTTTCCTGCAAGCAAGCGATGTCGGGCTCAGCGGTGTCGAGCCACCTCGTTAGATGGGGTAAGCGCGCGAGCACGGAATTAACGTTCCAGGTGGCGATTTTCATATTTGTAGGGGCGCTGCGCGAAACTGTAGGGCGTCCCTCTGTGGGCGCGCCAACCACCGCGACAAGGGGCGCCCACGGAGTGGCGCCCCTACAGTATTACAGCGAGGCAATCAGACCGGTCAGCAAAGCGCAACGACGCGAAATGTCATCGACGATAATGTGCTCATGCGCTGCATGAGCCCCATCGCCGTCAATGCCCAACCCGTCAAGAACAGGAATTCCCATCGCCGCGATGAAGTTTCCGTCAGAGGCTCCTCCAACTTGCGCCTCGAACAACTCAAACCCGATCGAGCTCGAAATATTGCGAGCCAGTTGGTAAAGCTCAACGACTTTCGACGTTCTCTCCATTGGCGGCCGGTTTATGCCGCCGTCGACTGTTACGCGGACGCGTTCGTCGAATGCCCTGGTGGTCAATAAAGCCTGCTCGATTTCTTTCGATTCATCGGCTGTCGAAAAGCGCACATCGATCTCCGCGCATGCTTCGGCAGGCACTACATTCGATCGGGTTCCGCCGTGGACGACGCCGACATTTACACTTATGCCACGGCCCGCGACGTTCATTGCTTGCAGCCGCTCGATTTGTCTAGCCAATTCCAGCACCGCGCTGGCGCCCTTCTCCGGATCCAGACCAGCATGGGCCGCGCGACCTTCAACTCGCATCGTGAAGATTCCAGTTCCCTTCCGTCCGGTTTTTACGCCCCCTCCGGAGACTGGAGGCTCGAGCACCAGTCCGTAGTTTACGTTCGTGTTTTGGCAAAGGCTTTGGAGTAATGGCCAGCCGGAGTAGCTACCGACCTCCTCATCGCAAGTCAATACGAGGGTCACACCGAGTTTGGGGAGAATCTGGAAGTCGTCGCAGACGTGTAGAACCGAAACTGCCAGAGCGCAACTCGCCTTCATGTCGAAGATTCCCGGTCCGTAAATGCGATTGCCTTCCTGCATCCAGGGACGTTCCTGGATTGAATTGCGAGGATGCACTGTGTCGGTGTGGCCAACTACCAGGATATTTCCCGCGTTGGACTGACGCTTGAACGCCCGAATCACGAGATGCTGACCAAAGCCAGGAACATCAATACGCTCAACTGCATCTACGCAGCGTGCCTCGGCGGCGGCATCGGCCAGGATAGCAACCACTTCTCTACTGCCGGCTTCGTCACCTGATGGCGACTCGGTTTCAACCAGCTTCCTAATCAGCGACAGCAGCTCCGCTTCACGCTGCTGAAAGCGAGTGCGAATCTGGCGCGCGAGCGAGGTTGAGAGTGTGGTTGACATTGTGTTTGCTGCAGGTCTAAGCGCGAGATAACGATGAGGCTTTGGCGCGTATCACTTCCTGGCGGACCGTGAGCGATTCAATTCGCGCCACGTTTATTTCAAAGCCCAGCCCTGGGCGTTCTGGCGGGATGATAGTCCCGTGAGGCGTGACGGTGACTGATGGCTCGATTATGTCCTCCTTCCAATATCGACCGCTCGCGGAAACGTCCCCGGGCAGAGTGAATCCGGCCAAAGTAGACATCGCGATGTTATGGGCGCGACCAATTCCAGATTCAAGCATGCCCCCGCACCAAATCGGGATTGAGCGCTCACGACAAACTTGCTCAACTCGTTTCGCTTCCGCGTGCCCACCAACCCGACCGAGTTTCACATTTATGATTCGACACGAGCCGAGATCAACTGCATGTCGTGCGTCTTCACTCGAGTGGATCGACTCGTCCAAACAAATTGGAGTACTGATCTGCCGTTGCAGCTCGGCGTGATCAAAAATGTCTTCGTGTGAAAGTGGTTGCTCAAGCATCATTAGATTGAACTGATCCAACTCCTGAAACAGCGGTACATCAGCAAGCGTGTAGGCGGAATTGGCGTCTCCCGTGAGAAGAACGTCCGGGAAATGTTCCCTTACTTGTTTGACAATGTTTCGGTCCCAACCAGGCTTGATCTTGATTTTGATCCGCTGGTAGCCGGATGAAAGTTCCTTTTCGATTTTCTCCAGGAGAATCTCGGGAGTGTTCTGGATACCGATTGAGACTCCGCAGGAAATTTCCCCGTTGACGCCTCCCAGATACTTCCAGAGCGGAACTCCAGCCCTACCTGATTCAAGATCCCAGCAGGCGGTCTCAATTGCCGCTTTGGCCATTCGATGCCCACGCACGGGTTTCATAAGACCAAAAACATCTTTGGCGGCGACATCCCGGCCGACAACCATGGGAGCGAGAAACTCCTCCAGCGTGCTCCAGGCGCTCTCAACCCACTCATCGCTATAAAACGGACCTTCGCCGGCCGTGCATTCTCCCCAACCCTCGACGCCGTCCTGGTCGGTGACTCGTACAAGCACAATGCGCCGCTCAGTTGTGCGGCCAAAACTGGTTTCGAAAAAGTGGATTAACGGAAGGCGAATTTCACGTAGTTCAATTGAAAATATTGGCAAGGTAAGAGTCGGGCCTCCGTGTTTGGCATTATGCCTTGCCCAATAGTTAGTTGTCAGCCCGCTGAATTAAGTGTTAAAAGCAGATGAGAGTTTTGTTTGACAACAAAAGGCGTCCTTGACCTCGCCGTTACAGAACTGATACAAAGCTCCAAACATATCCTACCGGCCTGTCTCACCTCCGGTATTCCTCAAGACAACACGCTTTTTCGACTATGCAGTTGAGAGGAATTCTCCATGCGACCGAATAACACCTACCGTCCTCAAATACGCACTAATCTGTCCGCGATTTTGATTGCGGGAACAACTCTCGCGCTCATCCGAAGACATCTTTTGGTATCAGCTGTGGTTGCATTGCTGCTGGGTGCGCCGTTTATCTTTCTGATTATTCCTAGAGCGTTTGCAGACACTTCCACCCCGGTGAGCATTGCCGCCTTTGGCGTCCCTGCCAGTGAAAACTTTAACACTCTGGCATCGACCGGGGCGTCCAGCACCACACCGACGGGGTTTGGCTTCGTCGAAGCCCTCGCCAACGCTAACGCGACTTACACCGCCGGAACCGGCAGCGGCACCGCCGGTGACACTTACAGTTTCGGCGCTGCTTCCAACTCGGAACGCGCTCTGGGCGGTCTGCAAAGCGGCACCTTGAATCCGACGATCGGCGCTGCCTTCACCAACAACACCGGTGGCACCATTACGTCACTCGACATCTCTTACACGGGCGAACAATGGCGGCTGGGAGCCACGGCCCGCATGGATCGTTTGGACTTCCAGATCAGCACTGATGCCACGTCGTTAACCAGTGGCACATACACAGATGTTAATGCGCTCGATTTCACGGCCCCAGTCACCGGTCCCGCAGTAGGCGCCCTTGATGGGAATGCCGCTGCCAACCGCACGGCGATCAGCAGCACCATAACCGGACTCAGTATCTCCAATGGGGCCACCTTCTTCATACGCTGGACCGACCTTAACGCTGCGGGATCCGATGACGGCCTCGCGGTTGATGATTTCTCACTTACAGCGAACGGTAACCCAGGAGATTCGCCTCCGTCTGTTGCGAATACAACTCCTGTAAACGGAGCGATCGATGTAGCCACTAGTTCCAACATAAGCGTCACGTTTAGCGAGAGTGTAAATGCGACGGTCAGCTCGTTTACCGTTGAATGCCCGACAGGTACGTCCCAGGCATTCACCTTGAGCTCATCGCCGGCCACTACCTTCACGCTCGATCCCACGACGGATCTTCCAGTCAGCACAATCTGCACCGTCACCGTCCTTGCCAGTCAGATTACAGATGCCGACCTAAACGACCCGCCTGATGAGATGGACTTAGACGTTAGTTTCTCCTTTACGACCGCGAGTCCACCGCCTCCGGTTGCGGAAAACATCATTATCAACGAAATCGACGCAGACACTCCGGGCACTGATACCGCGGAGTTTATCGAGCTATACGACGGTGGCGTCGGCAACACATCTCTGAACGGCCTGGTGGTGGTCCTCTTCAATGGCAGCAACGACCTTTCGTACAACGCCTTCGACCTGGACGGACACTCCACCGACGCCAATGGTTACTTTGTGTTGGGTGACACTCTGGTGCCTGGCGTTGATCTCGTCTTACCGAATGGCTTCATACAGAACGGGCAGGACGCTGTCGCGCTTTATGCGGCGAACGCAGCTGATTTTCCGAACAACACCGCTATTTCACTCACGAACCTTCGGGACGCGATAGTCTATGACAACGGCCAGGCTGACGATGCCGGGTTGCTGGTTCTGCTTAATGCCGGAGAGCCCCAGGTTAACGAGGGAGGCGACACGAACTCCATTGGACGCTGTCCTAACGGTTCCGGCGGCGCCCGCAACACGAACACTTACACGCAGGGCGCACCAAGTCCCGACGGCATAAACAACTGCCCGATTCCTCCCCAGCCAAGCAACAGCGTGATCGTGGTCAGCCAGCTTTATGGCGGCGGCGGCAACACTGGAGCAACTTATCAAAACGACTACGTAGAGTTGTACAACCGAGGCACTACCACGGTTGATATTGGTGGTTGGTCGCTCCAGTACGCGTCAGCCGAAGGAAGCGGCTGGGACAGCAACAAACAACCGCTCGGCGGAACGATCGCCCCCGGTGAGTATTATCTGATTGCCCTGGCATCCAGCGGAGCTACCGGCTCCCCGCTGCCGCCCGCAAATATCAATGGCCAAATAAACATGAGCGGTGCCAACGGGAAGGTGGCCCTGGTGAATAGCTTCGATGGGCTCGTTGGCAACTGCCCGACCAGCGATCCACACGTCATGGACTTCGTGGGCTACGGAAATGCTGACTGCAAGGAAGGGGCCGCGACGGCACCCTCGCCGAGCAACACAACCGCCATACTCCGAAAGGCTGATGGCGCCACGGACACCGACAACAATGGAGGTGACTTTGTGATCGGTGCACCCAACCCGCGCCGGACTGCGCCAATCGTTGAACTGGGACCGTTAGTCCTGAGCACCGACCCACGTACGAATGGCTTTAATGCTCCTCGGGATGCGAGTATCACAGTCACTTTTACCGAGCCGGTCGACGTGGTCGGCTCCTGGTTCGACATCACTTGCACCAGCGGGCAGCACAACAGCGCGACCTTCGCGGGTGGTGGCCAGGATCATGTCATCACACCGAACATAAACTTCGTGGCCGGCGAGCAGTGCACCGTGACGATCTTCAAAGATCAGATCCACGATCAGGATACTGATGACAGTGGGCCAAACACCGACACCCTGCCATCAAACTACAGTTGGTCGTTTACGGTTTCGACCGGCACGGCACCGCCGTATCCCTCAAGTGTTCACCTGGCATTCGGTAATCCCAACGGCGCCACAGCTGATACCGGTCAGCCCAACAACTACCTCATGGAAAAACCCGAATACGCCTTGTCATATAACCGAGATCGGGGTGCTCCGAATTGGGTGAGTTGGCACCTGTCTGACGAGTGGGTCGGTACGCTAACTCGTTTCGACACCTTCCGGCCCGACCCCGCCGTGCCCCCCGACTGGTATCGAGTGCAGTCATTCGATTTCGCCGGCACCGGTTTTGACCGCGGCCACATGGTTCCGAACGCGGATCGCGATAAAGAGACCTCGGTTCCAATCAATCAGGCAACATTCCTGATGACGAATATGCTCGCTCAGGCACCTGACAACAATCAGGGACCGTGGGCAGCGTTTGAAGGCTACCTCCGAACTCTCTTGCCGGCTGAGGAAGTTTATATTGTCGCCGGAGGCGCGGGCATCGGTGGTTCGGGTAGCAATGGTGGCACGACCACGACCATTGCCAATGGCAACGTGACGGTTCCGGCCCAAACCTGGAAGGTCGCCGTGGTAATTCCTAAAGACAGCGGCGACGACGTCTCGCGAGTAAGCTGTAGCTCCAGAACGATCGCCATTCTGATGCCCAACACCCAGGGCATCAGAAACGATCCCTGGGAAAACTACTTGACGACGGTCGACGCGATCGAAGCCTTGACCGGCTACGACTTCTTCTCGAACCTGCCCGAAGCCATCGAGAACTGCGTCGAAGCAGGCAACAACGGAACTAATCCTCCCGGCACTGCGAATCAATCCGCGAGCACAGCGGAAGATATGTCCGTGGAGATCACTCTGGATGCGGTGCGGTCGAACAGCAACACGCTTACTTACTCCATCGTGAGCGGCCCGATGCTCGGCTCACTTGGCAGTATTAGTGCTACTTCTTGCACGGGTGGCGCTTGCACAGCCACTGTCACCTATACCCCTGGTCTGGATTACAACGGATCGGACAGTTTTACCTTTAGGGCCAGCGACGGAGCTATTGACTCCAACGTATCGGCAGTCAATATCACCATAACCGCGGTGAATGATCAGCCAGTCGCGAGTAATGAGAGCTACAGCACCAACTGGAACACTCAGCTGAACGTGCCCGCGCCCGGTGTGCTGGGCAATGACACGGACATCGACGGCGGCGCGCTTTCCGCGCAGTTAGTCTCGAATGTCTCACAGGGCTTGCTGGTCTTTAACGGCGACGGCTCGTTCACTTACACGCCGGCACTCAACTTTGCCGGCACAGACAGCTTCACCTATCGAGCTTTCGATGGAAACGACTACTCAAATGTGGCGACCGTGACCATAACGGTTAATTGTCCGCAGTTGACGTCGCTGGGTTCAGCACAGGTCTGGATTGGGTTAAAGAACAGCGATGACATCGGAACTAAGTTCGATCTTTTGGCGGAAGCCCTAAGGAACGGAACGGTGATTGGATCTGGTCAGCTCAACGATGTACCAGGAGGCAGCAGCGGTTTTAACAACGCAGTACTGCGGACTATCAACCTGAGCCTGGCGGGATCCACAACGTTCTGTCCAGGCGACACGTTGAGTATCAGGCTTTCTGTGAGGGTAGCGGCCAGCAGCGGCCACAGCAGCGGCACAGCCAGATTGTGGTTCAACGACGCCGCCGCCAACAGTCGCTTCTCACCAACAATCAATGGGGTGCCAACAACCTACTACCTGAGAAACGACTTCACGCTGGCAGCGACGCCAGGACCGGGGCCGAAGAGCACGATTGATGTCTTGGTCAAGAAGGCAGGCGGCAATCCGTTCAAGCCATTTGGGACCTGGACTATCGCATTCTGAAGATGGGTATTATTAACAAAAGCGGCGACAAGAGAGTTTTGTCGCCGCTTATTCAGTCGAGACGCGCTTTTCTTTCTTGAGGGCCGCTTGCAGGGTGTGCCAGGAAAGCGTGGCGCATTTCACGCGCACCGGAAATTCGCGCACACCGGCGAAGATCTTGAGGTTGCCCAAATGGTTTGGCGTGTTCTCGTCTAAACCCCCAGTCACCATTTCGTGAAACTCCTCGAAAAGCTCGGTCACCTCGGGCCTGGTCTTGCCCTTGACGGCCTGAGTCATCATGCTGGCCGCCGCCTTGGAGATCGCGCACCCCGAGCCTTCAAAACTGACGTCCTTGACCGCACCATTCTCGAGATCGAGATAGACCGTCAACTGGTCACCGCAAAGAGGGTTATACCCTTCAGCCCGATGATTGGCAGTCTCGAGTTTGCGAAAGTTCCGCGGCTTCTTGTTGTGATCGAGGATGACTTGTTGATAAAGCTCACTTAATTCTGACATATCTCTAGATGCATTCATCGCCTTGTCATGAGTATTTCAACAGTAGGCCCCACAACATCTGAACCAGGAGCGTTAGCGACCGGGCCGTGGCCGCGGCATCAACGTTATAACGGATCTTTAAGGCGCCTCGGAATTCGCAAGCAAGTGGTAACGCGTCGACCCGGTCGCTATCGCTCGCGGTTCTGAGTCGCTCGCTTCGAAAACGACGCTCGCCGACTCGCTGACGTCAATCAACTAAAAATGTCGATGACCTTCTCCACCGTGTTCGCGAGCACATCCACTTCTTCCCTGGTGTTGTAAAACGCAAACGAAGCGCGCGCCGTGGCGGGCAGATTGAAACGCTGCATTACAGGTTGAGCGCAGTGGTGCCCGGCCCGGACCGCGATGCCTTCCTGATCCAGAATCGTGCCGATGTCGTGGGGATGTATTTCGTCAATAACAAACGAGATTACACTGGCCTTTTCTCGGGCCGTGCCGATGATGCGAACTCCTTCAATCCCTGATAACCGTTCAGTCGCATACAGCAATAGCTCACGCTCGTGCGCCTCAGCCTGCTCTCGACCGATCGAATTCAGGTAGTCGATCGCCGCACCGAGACCGATTTGGGAAGCGATTGCCGGGGTTCCCGCCTCAAACTTGTTTGGTAACTCAGCGAAGGTCGTTTTCTCGAAAGTGACGGTCTTGATCATGTCACCGCCGCCCTGAAACGGATTCATTTGTTCCAGCAAAGCGGCTTTTCCATAGATCACTCCGCTGCCGGTCGGCGCAAACATCTTGTGGCCTGAAAAGGCGTAGAAGTCGCAGTCAAGATCCTGCACGTCGACCAACATATGTGGAGCACTCTGCGCGCCATCTATCAGCACCGGCACACCATACTTATGTGCGCTCTCAATCATCCCTTTGATCGGATTAATAGTGCCCAAAGCATTGGAGACATGCGTAACTGCTACCAGCTTCGTTCTCTCATTTAGTAACGCTTCATACTCGTCAAGCAGCAACTCGCCGGCGTCATTCATCGGAATCACACGTAAACGAGCGCCCTTCTCTTCACAGAGCATCTGCCAGGGAACGATGTTCGCGTGGTGCTCGAGAGCTGAAATGATGATTTCATCTCCAGCTTTTATAAACTTGCGGCCGTAACCATGCATCACGAGGTTGATACCCTCAGTGGCTCCACGAACAAAGATGCACTCCTTCGATTCTCGAGCGTTTATGAACCGCTTCACTTTCTCACGTGCGCCCTCGTAAGCAGTGGTGGCTTTCTGGCTGAGATAGTGCACACCGCGATGAATGTTGGAATGTTCCTGCTCCAGATACATGCTGCCGCGTTCTATCACGACCTGCGGAACCTGGGATGATGCGGCATTATCAAGGTAGATCAGAGGCTTGCCATTCACAGTTTGATGCAGCACGGGAAAGTCCTGGCGAATCTGCGCGACATCCCAGGCCTGATCTTGAGTGCTTTTTACTTCAGCTACCATGCTCTTAAGCTCTATGGAACCTCCAACCGCGCCTGGATACGATTCAGCACCGCCTCATCAAGCTGCGCCCTGATAGATTCAACCTTAATCTTGCCAATCACTTCTTCGGCAAAACCATATGTCAGCAGATTCTTTGCGAGATCGTGGTGAATGCCTCGAGTTTCCAGATAGAACAGCTCATCAGCATCGATCTGTCCCACCGCTGCGCCATGAGCGCATTTGACGTCGTCCGCCAAAATCTCAAGCTGGGGTTTTGTGTCTACTCGCGCTTCGTTGGAAAGCAAAAGGTTCTTGTTCGTTTGCATCGCGTCAGTTTTTTGAGCGTCGTGACGCACAAAGACCTTCCCATTGAAGACTGCCCGCGACTTGCCGTCCAGGATCCCCTTGTAGAGCTGGTGACTCGTGCAATGCGGCTTCTGATGGTCAATCACTGAGTGAGTGTCGGTATGCTGACCGTCGCCCGTGACGTACAACCCATCAACCCAGCATTCCGCACCCTCGTGAGCCATTACCACTTTTACATCGTGACGACAAAGTTGCGCGCCGAAATTGATGGTGGTTGTGTCGTAGCTGCTATTGGAACCCAGCTCAGCGGAGGTGGTGGCAATGTGGAATGCCTCAACACTTTCACGCTGGACTTTGTAGTGCTCCAGTCGGGCTCCATCCTCTAGAACGACCTCCACTACAGCGGTCGTTAGATATTCGCTCTCTTTGAGACCCACATAAGTCTCAATGATCGTAGCCTGGCTGTTTTCCTCGGCGAGAATTAGCACCCGTGGAAAAGTAGCTACTGGCGATTGGGCCGGATTTGCAATGAACAACAGATGCAAAGGCGACTCAATCACGGCGCCTTTCGGGATCAGAACGAAGGCTCCGGATGGGAACATGGCAGTGTTCATGGCCGTGAACCCGTTGACGTTATGATCCGCCCCGCGGGCCAGGTGCTTACGAATAAGTTCACCGTGCTGCTCATCGTCGATGGCCTGGGCAAGATCAATTGCGATCACCCCCGCAAGTCCGGATAACGAGCTCAATTCTTTTCGCAACACACCGTTTTCAAACACCAGTTGGCTCGTCCCGGCTTCAACGTAGCCAAACAATGACACTTCGTTGGCCGTCAGGGAGCCCGTGGGCTCAGGTAGTGAACTGGTGATTGGATCAAAACGAATTCGGCTTATGGGGGCGACGTTCGTGTATTTCCAGTCTTCTTCTTTTACAGAGGGAAAGCCCAGTTGATCGAAACGATCCATAGCGCTCTCGCGCAGACGTTGAATCCAGCCAGGACTGATACTCGCAGTCCGCTCCTGAAGCGACTGGAACGCGGCCTGGTAAGTTTCCTCTTCCTTTTTGATTACCTGGGATTCCATCTTCATTTGACCACCGACGTTGCGCTGGCTCCATTTCCGGAGGCCGAGGTAATCCAGTCATAACCCTTTTCTTCCAACTCGCGCGCCAGCTCCTTGCCGCCTTCACGCGCAATCCGTCCATGCGCAAGCACGTGTACATAATCCGGAACGATGTAATTAAGCAGCCGCTGATAGTGAGTAACCAGCACGATCGCATTTTCGGAGTTGTGCAACTGGTTAACTCCGCCGGCCACAATCCTCAAAGCGTCGATGTCGAGGCCCGAGTCCGTCTCATCGAGAACCGCGAGCTTCGGTTCGAGCACCGCCATCTGGAGGATTTCGTTGCGCTTTTTCTCGCCGCCTGAGAATCCTTCGTTGACCGACCGGGTCATAAAGCTCGCGTCCATCTCAACAACCTTGGCGCGTTCTTTCAGCAAGTCTTTGAATTCCAGCGGATCAAGTTCTTCTTCACTCAGATGCTTTCTCTTTTCGTTGTACGCCAGACGAAGAAACTGGGCATTCGAAACACCAGGCACTTCAATCGGATATTGAAAGGCCATGAAGATGCCTGCGCGGGCTCGCTCGTCAGGCTCCATCTCCAGCAGGTTCTTTCCTTCGTAAAGCACTTCGCCCTGAGTCACTTCGTAGGATGGATGTCCCGCGAGAACCTTGGCGAGAGTTGATTTGCCCGAGCCATTGGGTCCCATGATGGCGTGAATCTCGCCCTTTTTGATCGTGAGGTCGATGCCCTTGAGGATCTCGTTGCCATCAACGCTCGCATGTAGGTTACGTATCTCTAACACTGTATGAATGCTCCTTAAATAATTGGACGCGGCGACGCGGTGAACTGGAGACACGGTGAACTTCGCCGGGTCTCCGCGTCGCCCCGTCTCCTTAAACCAATGACGCGGTGACTCGGAGACACGGTGAGAAATCGCCGCGTCGCCGCGTCACCCCATCTCCGCGTCTGGTTTATCCGACGCTACCTTCCAGTTTCAATCCCAGCAAACGCTGTGCTTCCACCGCAAATTCCATAGGCAACTGAAGAAAGACATCCTTGCAGAAGCCATTAATAATCAACGAAACCGCATCTTCCTGAGAGATGCCGCGCTGCCGCAAATAGAACAACTGTTCCTCGCTGATTTTCGAAGTCGAGGCTTCATGCTCAACAGCTGAAGAGTTATTCATGACCTCGATGTACGGGAAAGTGTTCGCGCCGCAGTTTGAACCGATTAACATCGAGTCACACTGCGTGTAGTTCCGAGAGTTCTCGGCTTTCGGCATTACCTTCACCAATCCACGATAACTATTATTAGATCTGCCGGCGGCAATACCCTTGGAGATAATTGTCGAGCGGGTATTCTTGCCCAGGTGAATCATCTTCGTACCGGTATCGGCTTGTTGGGCGTGATTGGTTAACGCCACCGAATAGAATTCACCAATCGAGTTGTCACCCTGGAGTATGCACGAGGGATATTTCCAGGTGATCGCCGAGCCGGTTTCGACCTGAGTCCAGGAAATCTTGGAGTTGCGGCCCGCACACTTCCCACGCTTGGTGACAAAATTGTAGATTCCGCCGCGCCCTTCTTCATCACCCGCGTACCAGTTCTGCACCGTGGAGTACTTGATTTGGGCGTCGTCCAAAGCCACCAACTCTACTACCGCTGCATGAAGTTGGTTCTTATCAAACTTCGGGGCTGTGCAACCTTCAAGGTAAGAGACGTATGCGCCTTCCTCGGCCACAATCAAAGTTCTCTCAAACTGTCCTGACTCGGAATTATTAATGCGGAAATAAGTTGAGAGCTCCATCGGACAGCGCACGCCCTTTGGGATAAAACAGAACGATCCGTCGGAGAAGACAGCGCTGTTAAGCGCGGCAAAGAAGTTGTCGTTGGTCGGAACCACGGAACCCAGATACTTGCGGACCAATTCCGGATATTCACGAATCGCTTCCTGGAAGGAGCAGAAGATGACACCGTGCTTCTTGAGTTTTTCCTTGTAGGTGGTGGCCACTGAAACTGAGTCAAAAACCGCATCGACGGCAACTCCGGCCAGCTGCTTTTGCTCCTGAAGCGGTATCCCAAGTTTTTCAAATGTCCTTAAGAGCTCCGGATCTACCTCGTCAAGACTGGCCTTCACAGCCTTTCGCTTCGGCGCGCTGTAATAAATAACGTCCTGATAATCGATCGCGGGATACTTAAGGTTCGGCCAGTGCTTCGGCTCAGTCATGGTCAACCAGTGCCGATAAGCCTTGAGCCTAAATTCGAGCATCCACTCCGGTTCGTTCTTCTTCTCAACAATCAGACGGATAGTATCTTCTGACAGACCACGTGGAATGGTGTCTGACTCGATGTCGGTGACGAAACCGTATTTGTATTCCTGACTGACTAGGTTCTCAGCTGTGCTCATTTTGCTATTCGCTACCTATGCTCCCGTTCCCAATTTTGCTGATCAAGCTCGGAACTGACCGGAATCAGTCCGAGGTTTCAAAAACTGAATCTGATGCAACGCAGCATCAACATTGGCTTCCGTATCCAAAAGCTGAGACAAGGTAATCTCCGACAGGGCCTTGTCCACAATCTGGTGCAGCTCCACAATCACCGGTCGAATTCCGCAGTCGCCCGTATGCACACACGCGTCGAGTACACCTGCGTAGCTCTTGCAGTGTGACTCGGAAGGCTCTCCATCGAGGATGCGAATTACCTCGTTCAGGTGAATCTCTGAGGCCGGCCGAGCCAGGTGATAACCACCTTTTATGCCGCGCTGGGATTGAACGAATCCAGCCTTTGTCAAAATCCACATCAACTTCCCTGCATTTGCGACCGAGATGCCCTCGCGCCTGGCAATCTCCGCGAGCGTGACCGGTTCACCCTGCGCGTCGGCCCGCGCCAGCTGCAACAAACAGCGCAATCCAAACTCTTCTTGTGCGGATATCTTCATTAGCGGGGCTAGTTTAGCTAAACCTTACTTTTAAGTCAACTTTAGAAAAACAGGGAGTAGTTTGACCAAGAGGTCCTTGTTCCGATGATCAGTGAACGATCCACCAAGTCACACGAAACCACACGAACAAGACGGACTTTCGTGTTGCTTGGTGTAATTTTCGTGGATCGTACTTTCACTTTCGCGAACGAACCAGCCGGTCCGGATTGAAACTGAGCCAGCACCATCCTGGGACGACCTTCGCCGCCTATTTCGTTGGATAACTATGGTTTAGCCGGTACCGGAGGTGGGAACGTGAATTCGATGTAGCCGGTGAGTCTGGCTGATTTGCCTTCAATGAAGGTAGGTGTGAATCTCCACTGGCGCGCTGCGGCCTCGGAGGGCTTTCTGAGCAACTCGGGACCCTCAGACTTGAAAATCCCTGCGACTCTGCCGATCTCGTTGATACTGACGTAAACCTTGACCGCCCCTGCGACACCCGCAGTCTTTGCTGCCTCGGGATACGAAGGCGTCACCCTCTTGCTTGCTCGTTCATTTAGCATCCCACCGCTTAGCGTGGCAGGTGGGCCCGCATCTTCTGAAACGTTGGCTGGCTGGGCTACGCGTTCGGTTGAGACGCCGGATTCGTTGACTGACTGGGTGTTGACTGGTTGTATGACGCTGGCTTCCGGCTCCTTTGGCTTTGACAGAACGGTAGGGGATGAAACCGAAGCGTTTGATCTCGATGACTTTACGCTCGAATTTTGCGGCGGGATTCCTCCAAGCGCTGCAATCTGCCTCTGTGATGAAGCCAGCCCTTGACGAGTCAGGGCATATTCGATCTCCCACTTTTCGCGGTCATCAACGTCTCGTGCCACTGAAACCCGAATGCCCAGCACATCTTCGAGCAAAGCCAGGGATTCATAGGCTTTTGGATTCTCCCGAGTAATGTCCCTGGCCTGGGCAATCATCCGTTCGAGCAGCGATCGCAAGCGTTCGAGGTCGCTCACGGCCTCGGCCGGCAGGGAGGGATCGGAAACGTTAATTCCGAACGTCCTGTATCGCGCCAGGTGAGATCGGGCACCATTCACAGCCTGACCAGCCAGCGCAAAATAGCTACGAATCGATCCGTCCTTCTGCGACGCCCTCGATTGAAATGTCTCCTCTAACAGCGCCTCGGCCCGACTATAGTTACCCTCTTCCAGATAGATATTCATCAGCATCACTGATGTGACATTGCGCACAACATCGTCCACGGTGCTTGTCCGAACTGATTCGAGTTCCATTGCCGCAGCCGCGAGTTGGTGAGCAGCTGCCAGAGCCCGAGCACGTTCAATGCGTGATTGAACGGCTGCGGCTGCTTCGGGTTTGGCTGACTCTTCTGGGGTCTGTCCAGATGCAGGAAGGGTAGCGCCTGACATAAGCGCCATGACGAAAGCTAAAGGGAGGAATGGTTTGAATTTCGGGGATGTCGGGGCATGAACAGGGGAACTGTTATTTGCCTTCACTATTGATTACTCCGGAAAACGCGAAAGCGAGCTTAAAAAGCTCGCTTAACAGGTAGACTCAAACTGACACCTATTATGCTTTGTTAAGCCGATTCAGGCAAGGCCCGGAGCATCTGGTGGGCCTGTCGAGCTTGAAATCGGAGTCGAAACTCCACGATTCTACTCGTTGGTATAGCAATGATGACCACTCGATCATCGATAGATTACGCTATCGCACCGCAAAGCAATGCCGTGTGCAAATTCCTGCTCAACAAGGACTAGAATGAGTTGTTGAAAAAGCTCCCAGCCAGTACCGACGCTCTGCTTGAACCCCTGCTGCGGGCGGCCGGTGACGAACAAATTGACGCGTCCCTCTCGCAACTCATCACCACGCATGTCGAGCCGGTGATTAAACGTGTAATCCGCTACAAACTTCACTTCAGCTCCCATCGAGCGGTGGAACAAGCCGATGCCGAGGACATTCGTCAGGAAGTCACCGTGCAATTGCTGGGTGAATTACAGAAGCTCTGTCAGCGGCCCGACGCGCATTCGATAAGTGATGTGCGTGGATTGGCAGCGGTGATTGCACATCGTGCTTGTTCCCGTTGGATGCGACGTCAGTTTTCCGAACGGCACGCGCTTAAGAATCGTCTTCATTATCTGCTCACGCGCCAGAGTGGCTTTGCGCTCTGGCAGAATGAGAACCAAAGACTCGTGGCCGGCTTCGCGGTATGGCAGAAACAGAAGGTGACCGCAACCAGGGGGCGGCTCAAATCACTAGCAGACGATGACAGGCTGTTGGCCCAAATCAGGATGCTCCAAACCGGCAGACAGCACTCAGAGTCAGGCGACATCCTAGCGGCGATTTTCAATCATCTCGGTGGTCCGGTTGAATTCGATGAACTGATTATCGCCCTGGCTGCGTTGCTGGGGATCCGTGATCAGCCCGTTGAGTCAACCGATCAGAATGAAAACGCGCTGATGTTGACAGCTCCGAGTGGAGAAAGAGATACGGCGTGGCAGGTCGAGAAACGAATCTTTTTGCAAAGGCTGTGGGAAGAAGTACACCAACTTCCGCTGAATCAGCGCGCGGCCTTGCTGCTCAATCTGAGAGACGCTGAAGGACGCGGGTGCATTGCTCTCTTTCCGGCCGCTGGAATCGCGACGCTTCGCCAACTGGCCCAAATGGTCGGCATGAGTGCGGAAGAATTCAGTGAATTGTGGAACGAGTTGCCGCTTGAGGACGCAAGGATTGCTGAGCGCTTACAATTAACGCGGCAACAGGTCATTAACGCTCGCAAATCAGCGCGTGAACGATTGAAGCGGCGGTTAAAAGGATTTATGTGAGACGCCGGTAATAACCGGCACTTTTCAGCAACTTATGGGTCTGAGGACAGCCAGGGCCCAAGCTGTGTGATGGGGGACAGGAACTTGCTCGGGCATCTTACCGAAAATCAAATTGAAGACTACGGCAGACAGGGGCTGTCAGCCGCAGAGTTGCTATCAGTGTCTGATCACCTGGGAGTGTGCGAATCGTGCCGCGGGCAGGTCGAAAGGACACTGGAAGGCGATGCGGCATTCTTCGCACTGCGCTCCGAAGTGTTTGGTCCACCGGCAGGGACCCCTTCCTCGCAAGGGGTAATGCATCCGACCGCTGACCGGATCGCTGAATATGTTGATGGAATGCAAACCGGCGAGGAACGGCAAATAATTGAGGACCATTTAAGCTGTTGCGAGCAGTGTGCCCTGGCGGTAAATGACTTGCGCGCCTTCAAGAATCAGATCGCTCCGACACTCAACCGCGAATACCAGCCGGCGTCCGTTCGGGCAACATCCGAAAGTTGGAAGCATCGTTTGCTTGCGCTCCTGCCGGGTCCCTTCGCGAGATCTCCCTTGGCTTTCAGCTCGGCCCTGGCGGTGCTTTTGCTCATGGTGATTGGCTGGGTGGTTTGGCAAGCTCAAAAGGGAAAAGACATGAAGCCGGAGGTTGTGACCGTCACTCCCTCACCAAGCCTCTCTCCTCCTTTAGTTGCCACGCCTTCACCCGTTCCTGCGCCAGACGAAGCTGCGGCACCAGTCGTTGCTGAGCTCAATGACGGAGGAGGTCGCGTAATGCTCGATCGGGACGGCAAGCTTTCAGGTGCTGAGAACTTGCCGCCTGCATATCAAAGGATAGTCAGGGACACGCTTACCAATCAGCGGCTCGCCAGATCGTCACTACTGGCCGGACTGAACCGGCCAGGGAGTTCGCTGATGGGTAGCGACGAGCAAGGTAATAAGTTTTCTGTGATTGAACCGATCGGGAAAGTGATTGTTTCTGATCGTCCGACTTTCCGCTGGTCGAAGTTAGAAGGCGCGACAGCCTACGTGATTGAGGTTTATGACGAAAAGTTCAACCTCGTGGCCGCCAGCCCACAAGTTAGCGAAAATTCTTGGACGGTGCCGCAACCGCTCAAGCGCGGCGAAGTTAAATCTTGGCAGGTGAAAGCAATCAAAGACGGGCAGGAAATCAAATCTCCTCGTCCGCCGGCACCGCAGGCAAAATTCCGCATACTTGATCAGCGGAGAGCGAATGAACTTGCGCATGCACAAAGAGGTTACGCCTCGTCGCATCTGACGTTGGGACTGCTATATGCGGAAGCAGGACTGTTGGATCAAGCCGAAAAGGAATTTCGCGCGCTGCAAAAAGCCAACCCGGATTCTGCCCTTGCGGGACGGCTACTGAGTCAGGTTAAGAACCTACGACGCTGATGTCTGACGAACTCTAGCAAGCTCTGAATAAGTCTGGAAGGCATCCGCTCGCGGCTTCACGGAGAACAAAAGCATGCAGGTGCTCTTCGCCGCAACTTTGTTCAATGACGCGGTAATAAAGCTCACTCTGAGTTAGTCACGATTCAATCCGCATGATTGGAATATCAGTGAGCACCGCCTCATCGCCCACCAAAACAATTTCACGCCGGCAGTAATATCGCGGGACCTTCGACAACTTCCTTTCTTGAGATTCCAGAATTGAATGGCAACTGGTGAAGTGAATTCCTGACTCTGGCTGCGTACCCGAGCCGGACCTACGCCGTTCCACTGCCAATAAAAGAAGGAGGAAATTTACGATGAAGAACCACGAGCATTTTGCTCCTGTCACGATCAAGGCGTCGAAGACTCAAAAAACTACAATACGTTTGATCCGGGGGCTGCTATTGGCGGTGGCGATTCTAAGTTTTTCAGCTCTGCCCACAGACGTTGCCGCCCAGATCAGACCGCCCACTCCGCCGCCTCCAGCGGAGGCGGATCCTGGGAGGCCCCGCCCGGATCTTGTTCCCGTTCCCCTCCTACCTTGCTCTCCGCCTATCACAGGAGGCGGAACAATGTATCTGGGATTCCGGGTGAGAAACTCAGGAAATGCCGACGCCCCCGGGACGAGGGTAACCGTGGTCTTCCAATTAGCCGGCTTAGCTGGCAATCAAACCTCTACCTCGCATAAGCAAATGACTAGCATCCCCGCGGGTGTGAACAAGCTACACCCGGTTCCCTTTGCCGTGCACCCTAGCTGTTTTGACTCTGCTACTAACACTTGCCAATTCAGCCTTACTGCGGACTCTGCAGGTGAGGTGCGGGAGTCAAACGAGAACAACAATGCGGTGAGTGGGAGTTGCCAACGTGCGGCGCCTTAAGGGTGAGACGCCATTGGCTTAAGCGGGTGTAAATCAAAAAGTCGGTTCAGCCTTCAACTGAAAAGGAGAAAGACAAATGAAACGCATCAGCATAATTGTTATTGCGACCCTGAGTTTGGCCCTGCTGGTCTACGCCCACAGCCGAACCCATCATGCTAAGAGCGAGACGCCCGC
>Ga0187892_10001915_pt1 | contig 44828 bp, 49 predicted proteins | sample MA1701073metaG_FD_139345 | JGI IMG/M metagenome (GOLD analysis project Ga0187892, IMG submission 139345) | Bio-ooze microbial communities from a basaltic lava cave in the Kipuka Kanohina Cave System on the Island of Hawaii, USA - MA170107-3 metaG ... | reverse complement strand
GCCCCCGCGCAGGCGGGGGCCCACTCGATCGGGAAACTCGGGGTCATCGAGTGAACCGTTGTGCCCCCGCGCAGGCGGGGGCCCACTCGATCGGGAAACTCGGGGTCATCGAGTGAACCGTTGTGCCCCCGCGCAGGCGGGGGAGTATGATTTCCGCAGCGCGTCCTTGAGGGGGGTGGGGTTGCGCGTGCGCGGCTGGCTCGCCGTTCTGCTCGCAGCGCTGCTGCTTGCGGCGCCGGGGCTGCGCGCCCAGCAGCAGGAGCCGCCTCCCGAGCCGTCGCTGCCCGAGCGCATCATCAAGGGCATCGGCGATACCGTGCGGGATCTTTTGCGCGCCATCTTCGGCGAGCGCGAAGGCGCGCTGCCCGCGCCGGAAGAAACGCGACAGAAGGAGCTGACACCGCCGGCGCCGTCCCCGGCCGAGCAGGCGAAGCCCGAAGCGGCCCCGCAGACCCTGCACGCCGCGATTGCCAAGGGCGAGTACGCAGTCGCGCTCAGCATGATCGAGCAGGGCGCGGACATCGAGGCCAAGGACTCCGGTGCGGGCGCCTCGCCCCTGCACTATGCGGTGATGAAAGGCTCGCTGACCCTCGTCGGCGTGCTGCTGGCAAAGGGCGCCGACGTGAACAGCCGCACCAAGAGCGGCACCACGCCGCTGCACACCGCGGTGCTCTACGCGCGCTACGAGGCAGCCGAAAGGCTCTTGACGAAAGGCGCCGACGTCAACGCGAAGAGCGCGAGCGGCACGACGCCGCTCGCGCTCGCCGAGGCCGCGCGCAACAGCTCGATGCAGCGGCTGCTGCGCGAGCGCGGCGCGCAGTAGCTAGTTGCCGTCCCTCTCCTCGATCACGTGCCCCCCGCCGGGCTCGACCAGGAACCTCTTCCAGAGCTTGCCGTCGGCGCGCACCTCGACCGGCCAGTAGCAGCGGCCCCCGATCCTGCGGGGCGAATCGAGCAGCAGCACGTACTGCGCGCTCGAGCCCTCGCGCAGCGCTTTCTGCCATGCCTCGGTCTGCGGCAGGTACTTCACCTGTGCGATGGCGCGGCGCAGCGGCGCGCTGCCCTGGTCCGGGACTTCGCAGCCCGCGGCGAGCGCCGCCGGCCCGGCGAGGAGCGTCGCCGCAGCAACGAGCCTGGTCAGCCGCGAGGCGTCAGGGTCGGATCACGTCGGGGCCGCCGTCATAGAGCTGCTCGACGAGCGCGGCGCGCCGCTCGAGCACCGCGCGCTGGTTGATGTAGCCCTTGTCGGTGATCTCATTGGCGTCGATCGAGGCTGGCTCGCTCAGGATCAGGACGCGCGCGGGGTGCATCGAGCTGCCGGTGCTCTCGGCCGCGAGCGCTTTGAGCGCCTCGGCGAGCTTCGCGCGCACCGCTTCGGGGGCCAGGTCTTTCGCGACGCCGGGGTTGAGGAAGACGAGCGCGCCGACCTCGTCGCGGTCGTGCCCGGTGATCACCGCGTCCTGGAGCAGGGGATTGGCGGCGGCGATCAGCTTCACGCGCACGGCGCCGGCGTGCACCCAGGTCCCGGTCGTAAGCTTGAAATCCTCCGCGACGCGGCCGTCGAACACCAGGCCCAGCGACGGGTCGCGCGGGTCGGCGAGCTTCAGCGCGTCGCCCATCCGGTAGTAGCCTTCCTCGTCGAACGCGGCGCGCGTCAGGTCCTCGCGGCGGAAGTAGCCCGGCGTGACGTTCGGGCCGCGCACGCGTGCCTCGAGCTTGCCGCCGGCGGGCAGCAGCTTGACCTCGCAACCCGGCCCCGGCACGCCCACCACGCCGGCACGCTCGATGTGGAAATGCACGCACGTGGCCATCGGCGCGGTCTCCGTCGCGCCCCACGCCGAGACCATCGCGAGCTTGCCGCCTTTCTCCGCCACCACCAGCTGCTCGATGCGCTGCCACAGGTTCTGGGGCAGCGCTGCGCCGGCGTAGAAGATCAGGTCGAGGTCGCGGAAGAAGGTCCGCCGCAGCTCTGCGTCGGACTCGAGGAAGGGCAGCAGCAGGTCGAAGCCCCGCGGCACGCTCAGGTACATCGTCGGAGACACCTCCTTGAGGTTGCGCACCGTGGTCTCGATCAGGCCGGGCGCCGGCTTGCCGCCGTCCACGTACATGGTGCCGCCGTTGCGCAGCACCATGTTGAAGGTGCCGTTGCCGCCGAAGGTGTGGTTCCACGGCAGCCACTCGCAGAGCACCGGCGGCCGCTCCTCGAGGAACGGCCAGATCTGCGCCCAGCTCTGCTGGTTGGAGCACATCATGCGGTGGGTGTTGATCACGCCCTTCGGCACCCCGGTCGAGCCGGAGGTGAACAGGATCTTGGCAATGGTGTCGGGCCTGACCGCCGCGTGCTCGCGCTCCAGCGTCGAGCCCGGATTGGTCTCGAGCAGCTCCGCGACCGAGGTCGAGGTCGCGCCCACCGCGGCGAGGGCCGGCGCGAACTTCTGCGGGTCGGCGGTCCAGACCAGTCCCGGCCGGATCAGCTCGAAGATGTACTTGAGCTTGCCGAAGTCCTTCGACATCAGCGAGTAGGCGGGCGAGATCGGCGCTACCGGCACGCCGACATGCATCGCGCCGAGAGCGAGCAGGGCGTGGTCCACGGAGTTGTCCGAGAGGATCGCGACCGAGCGCTCCTGCCCGAGGCCCCGGTCGAGCAGCGCCTGGCCGACGCGGCGCGCAGCGCCATAGGCCTCGCGGTAGGTCACCTTGCGCCAGCGCTCCCCGGCGCGCTCGGCGAGGAAAACCCGGTCGGGCGCCGCGTCCGACCAGCGTGCGAGCCACTCGGTCAGCGCGCGCGGGTATGAGCCTAGTGCGTGCCGCGAGCGCAGCAGCATGGCGCCGTCCGGGCGCCGCTCGACTGCCACCTGCACCTGCGCGAAGCGAAGATCGGAGTGCAGCTTCTGGCTCATGGATTCCCTCCGCCTGGCTGATTTTCCCCGATCGCGGCGCTGCGCGCCTTTTGCAGCGCCGCGAAACAGCGCCGCGAAACCCTCAGTCCGCGATCGAGCGCGCTGCAGCGCTGCAAGCCTCGATGCTGCGGCGGTGCGAGTCGCGCATGCGCTCGATCACGCCGCGCGCATTGGCGTCCGCGATGCGCGGCAGCGCCTGCTCGAACTCGCGCACCGCCCAGCCCAGGCCGCGCACCAGGAACTCGATGCGCGCCCGCTTGCCTTTGACCGCAACCGCCTTGTCGAAGAATTCACCGGTCGCATGGCTGTAGTCCGTGCCCGAGCGCTTGAGCAGCTCGCCGAGCAGCACGCAGTTGTGCGCCTCGTCGGCCTGCACGCGGCGCAGGAGGTTCCAGGTGTCGCCGCGCCGCGGGTGCTCGCCGAGGAACACGGTGAGCGCCTTGGCGCCCGCGCGCTCGGACTCCAGCATCCGGTTGAGAAATGCGTCCAGCTCCTCGCGCGTGAACGCGGTCGCGGTTCCGAGCATGGCATCAGTCGAGCTTCACGTACTCGTACTCGACCGGCAGGTTGTTGATGCCGCGCTCGGGCGGCGCGATCCAGCCGGCGATCCTGCCCGGCTCGACCACGCGCTGCATGAGCGACTTCACGAACTGCTTGTCGTCGTGCGACGGGATCCAGCCGGGCAGCTGCTGCGCGTACTCGGCCTGGGCGATCCGCCCGCCCTGCGGGTCGACCGGCTGCCCGGCCCAGGCGCCGATCGAGCGCCGGAAGCGCGTCGAGGGCAGGGTAAGCCGGAGCTCGGCGTGGCCGGCGCGCTCGATGGCGCGGTTCCAGCGCTTCAGGCCGATCTCGCAGTCCTTGAGGTAGGACTCGCGCATGACTTCGTTGAGCGCATTGCGCAGCGGCACGTCCTCGGCCTTGACGGCGCCGTCGCCGTCCGGGGACTCCACGCGCATGGTCTGGTCGCGCAGCACGTGATCCTCGTACTGCGGTTCGTCCGGCCGGCCCTTCAGGCCGCTGGCGAAGTTCGCCGCCGAGTTGGAGGAGATCTCCGAGCCGAACAGGTCGAGCGAGGAAGAGCACCAGAAGTTGAGGTACTTCTGCAGCAGCGGCAGGTCCACCGCGCCGTGCTCGCGGACGCGCGCCGGGTCGTCGCTGCCGAGCTGCTTCATCACCTCGAGCGTGCGCTTGACCACGCGCCCGATCCCGGTCTCGCCGACGAACATGTGGTGCGCCTCCTCGGTCAGCATGAAGCGGCAGGTGCGCGACAGCGGGTCGAAGGCGGATTCGGCCAGGCTCTTCAGCTGGTACTTGCCGTCGCGGTCGGTGAAGTAGGTGAAGCAGTACAGCGACAGCCAGTCCTCGATCGGCTCGTTGAACGTCGTCAGGATGCGCGGCTTGTCGGGGTCGCCCGAGTGGCGCTGGAGCAGCTCCTCGGCCTCCTCGCGGCCGTCGCGCCCGAAATGGGCGTGCAGCAGGTACACCATCGCCCAGAGATGCCGGCCTTCCTCGACGTTCACCTGGAACAGGTTGCGGAGGTCGTAAAGGGAGGGGCAGGTGTGGCCGAGCATGCGCTGCTGCTCGACCGAGGCGGGCTCGGTGTCGCCCTGCGTGACGATGAGGCGCCGCAGCGTGGAGCGATGCTCGCCTGGCACCTGCTGCCAGGCGGGCTCGCCCATCCGGTCGCCGAAGCCGATCTTGCGGTCCGCGACCGCGTCGGCGAGGAAGATGCCCCAGCGGTAATCCGGCATCTTCACCGGCCCGTACTGCGCCCAGCCGCCGGCGTCCACCGAGACCGCGGTGCGCAGGTAGACGTCCGCGCCCTGGAAGTCGCTCGGCCCGAGCTTCTGCCACCAGCCGAGGAAATGCGGCTGCCAGTGCTCGAGCGCGCGCTGCAGCACGCGGTCGCTCGCCAGCTCGACGTTGTTGGGGATCTTCTCCGTGTAGTTGATCGCGGTCATACTCTTTCCCAGTTGAATTTGGCCTTCGACCCGGTGCCGTAGACCTTGAGGGCGCCCTGCTCACCGACCGCATTCGGCCGGTTGAAGATCCAGTTCTGCCACGCCGAGAGCCGGCCGAAGACGCGCGTCAGCATGCTCTCGCGGCCGCTGAAGCGCAGCGACGCCTCCATGCCGGTGAGCGCGTCGGGCGAGAGGCTGGCGCGCTCCTCGAGCGCGATGCGCACCTCGTCCTCCCAGTCCAGCTCGTCGGGCGTCGCGGTGACCAGGCCCAGCTCGCGCGCGGCTCGCGCGTCGAGCTGCTCGCCGACCCTGCCGCGGGTCGACTCGACCGTCGCCGCGTCCTCGCAGAAGCGCGCCTGGAGGCGCGTCGCTCCGCTCACCGCGGGGTAGGCCTCGAAGTTGAGCGGCGAGAGCGCGATCACGGGCCCGCCCTGCTTCTCGAGCATGTAGCTGCGGTCGGCGGCGAGCAGCAGCTCGGCGAGCGTGCCGGCGAAGCACGAGCCCGGGTCCGCGATCGCGAACATCGAGCGTGACGACACATCGAGCCGCGCCAAGGTGCGGCGGAGCATGCCGAGCGTCTCGCGCACGAACCAGTGCGCCCTGTGCTTCTCGAGCAGCCGGTCCGCGGCGAGCACTGCTTCGGGGTCGCCGCGCGTCTTCAGGATCCACAAGCCGATGTCGAGATGGTTGTGCCGCAGCATGAGGATGGCATCGTCCAGCTCGCGCGCCAAGCGCAGCGGCCACCAGCTCGCGCCCGCCGCCAGCGCCGCCTCCGCCGAGTCGGGCTGCGCGCCCTGCGGCGCCTTGACGGTGATCTCGGCAGTCCGCGCTTGCGCGTCGAGCGCCACCTCGACGGTCGAGTAGCGGTAGCCCTTGTCGTCGGCCTTGCGCTCGAGGGCGGTGAGCGCAACGCCCCTGCCGCCCGGGCGGTCCGAGCCCGCGGCGAGCTCGAGCGCCCGCTGCTTGACGAAATCCGCGAACTGCTGCGGCTTGGCCGCATGGTCGACGAGCCGCCATTCCCTGGCGCGGTCGGCGCGCACGCCCTCGGCGGTGGTGCAGAACACGTCGGCGAGGTCGCGCCGCACCTTGCGCTTGTCCACCAGGCGCGTGAGGCCGCCGGTGCCCGGCAGCACGCCGAGCAGCGGCACCTCGGGCAGGCTCACGGTGCTCGAGCGGTCGTCCAGCATCGCGATCTCGTCGCAGGCGAGCGCAAGCTCGTAGCCGCCGCCCGCCGTGGTGCCGTTGAGCGCGGCGAGGAATTTCAGCCCCGAGTGCCGGCTCGAATCCTCGAGGCCGTTGCGCGTCTCGTTGGTGAACTTGCAGAAGTTGACCTTCCAGGCGTGCGTCGAGAGGCCCAGCATGTAGATGTTGGCGCCCGAGCAGAACATGCGGCTCTTGCCGCTGGTGATCACCACCGCCCTCACCTCGGGGTGCTCGAAGCGGATGCGGTTGAGCGCGTCGTGCAGCTCGATGTCCACGCCCAGGTCGTAGGAGTTGAGCTTCAGCTTGTAGCCCGGCGCGATGCCCCTGTCCTCGGCGATATCGAGCGTGAGCGTGGCCACCGCGCCCTCGCAGGCGAGCTTCCAGTGGTGGTACCGGTCCGGGTGCGTGTCGAAGGACACACGCACGGCCGGGGCGGGAATCGGTGCGTTCATGGATCTCCTCCTACGCCCCGGCGAGCGCTTTCAGCTCGGCGAGGCTCTGTCGCAGCGACCGGCCGGACGTGTCCATTGCCGCGTCGGCGCGTGCATAGAGGCGGTCGCGGTCGGCGAGCAGCCTGCGGATCTCGTCGAGCGCCGCCGCGCGGCCATGGAACGGCCGCATGTCGCCCTGTGCGATGACGCGCGCCATGTGCTCCTCGGGCGCCGCCTTGAGCCACACGCAGTAGCAGTGGTCGAGCAGCATGCGGTAGGTCTCCGGGTCGTGCACCAGGCTGCCGCCGGCGGCGATCACCGCGCGGGCGTGCTCCTGCAGCACGCGGGCGAGCGCCCGGCGCTCGAAGCGGCGGAAGGCGTCCTGGCCGTACATCGAGAACACCTCGGCGAGGCTCGCGCCGGCCTCGCGCTCGACCTCGCGGTCGAGCTCGACGAAGTGCACGCCGAGCGCCTGCGCCAGCCGCCCGCCGAGCGTGGACTTGCCGGCGCCGCGCAGGCCGAGGAGCGCGATTCGCCCGCGGCGCGGCTCGCCGCCGTGCTCGCGCACCAGCTCCTCGGCCGGCAGTTGCATGGCGTGCGCGATCCGGCGCAGCAGCAGGATCGAGACGTTGCCCTGTCCGGACTCGAGCTGCGCGAGGTAGCGCTCCGAGACCCCGGAGTTGGCGGCGAGCGTGCGCCGCGTGATGGCGTGCTGCGTGCGCCAGGCGCGCACCCGCTCGCCGAGGCGCGCGAGGTAGGCGCTCTCGGCCGGGTCTTCGCGGGGCTTGAGGACTGCGCTCATGGTCTGGGCCGCCGGTGATGAAGTATATTGCTTGACCTGAATTCTAAAGTGCATTATAGTGTGTGTCAACCGCCGGCCCCCGCATGGCGCTCAAGATCACCATCCTCGTCGGCACGATGACCGGAACCGCGCAGCTCGTAGCGCAGGAGCTCGAGCTAACCTGGGACGACGCCGACACCAAGGTCGAGACGCTGATGATGGACAGGCTCGATGCCGGTGTGTTTCAGCGCGAAGGGGTGATCCTGATCTGCACTTCGACCTACGGGCAGGGCGACGTGCCCGACAACGCCAAGGCGCTCTACGAGGATCTCAAGGCAAAGCGCCCCGACCTCTCCCGGGTGCGCTACGGCGTCTTCGGTCTCGGCGACCGCACCTACGCCGAGACCTTCAATTTCGGCGGCAAGCGCTTCGACGACGTGCTCACGGAGCTTGGCGCCAAGCGCATCGGCGAGCGCGTCAAGCACGATGCGTCCTCCGGCGTGCTGCCCGAGGAGATGGCGGCCGAATGGGGCGCGGGCTGGCTCGCCCTTGCCCGGGAGAAAATGGAGCAGGCGGCATGATCCCGCGCGACTATAACGCTGCCGCAGACCTCGTCGAGCGCAACCTCGCGGCGGGCCGCGGCGGCAAGACCGCCTACATCGACGACGCCGGCCACTACAGCTTCGCGCAGCTCGCCGAACGCGTGAACCGGTTCGGCAGCGGCCTCAAGGCGCTCGGCCTGCAGATGGAGGACCGGGTGCTGCTGGCGATGTCCGACACCATCGACTGGCCGAGCGCGTTCCTCGGCGCGATCAAGGCGGGGATCGTGCCCATCGCGGTGAACACGCTGCTCACCACCAAGGACTACGAGTACATGCTCTCCGACAGCCGCGCCAAGGCGCTGCTCGTGTCGGAGGCGCTGCTGCCCCAGTTCGCGCCGCTGCTCGAGAAGCTCCCGTTCCTGCGCCACGTCATCGTCTCGGGAGCGGACGCCAAGGGGCACACGGCTTTCATGGAAGTCCTCGCGCGCGGCTCAGACCGGCTCGAGGCCGCGCCGACGACGCGCGACGATCCCTGCTTCTGGCTCTACTCCTCGGGCTCGACCGGAATGCCCAAGGGCACGGTGCACGTGCAATCGAGCATGCTGCTCACCGCGAAGCTGTATGCGAAGGGCGTGCTCGGCATCCGCGAGAGCGACACCAGCTTCTCGGCGGCGAAGCTGTTCTTCGCCTACGGGCTGGGCAACTCGCTTTCCTTTCCGCTCGCTGTCGGCGCGACCACCGTTCTGATGGCCGAGCGCCCGACGCCGGCGGCGGTCTTCAAGCGGCTCACCGACAGAAAGCCGACGCTGTTCTACGGCGTGCCGACGCTCTACGCGGCGATGCTCGCGGACGCCGCTTTCCCGAACAAGGACGAGCTCGCGCTGCGCATCTGCGTCTCGGCGGGCGAGGCGCTGCCGCCCCCGATCGCGCAGACCTTCAAGGACAAGACGGGGCTCGACATCCTCGACGGCATCGGCTCGACCGAGATGCTGCACATCTTCCTCTCCAACCGCCCGGGCGACTTTCGCCACGGCACCACCGGCAGGGCCGTGCCCGGTTACGAGCTGCGCCTGGTGGACGAGCAGGGCAACAACGTGCCGCAGGGCGAGCTCGGGGAGCTGCAGATCAAGGGGCCGACGGCGGCGAACGGCTACTGGAACAACCGCGCCAAGTCCCGCACCACGTTCGTAGGCGAATGGACGCGCAGCGGCGACAAGTACACGCAGGACAAGGATGGTTACTACGTCTACGGCGGCCGCACCGACGACATGCTCAAGGTCTCCGGGATCTGGGTCTCGCCTGCGGAGGTCGAGGCGGCGCTCGTCTCGCACCCGGCGGTGCTGGAAGCCGCGGTGGTGGGGCAGGAGGACGAGCAGCAGCTCGTCAAGCCCAAGGCGTTCGTGGTGCTCAAGCCCGGCGCGAAGGCGGGCGACGACGAGCTCAAGAGCTACGTCAAGGAGAAGCTCGCGCCCTACAAGTACCCGCGCTGGATCGAGTTCCGCGCCGAGCTGCCCAAGACCGCGACCGGCAAGATCCAGCGCTTCAAGCTGCGTGCTTGATGCAGATCTTGCCGAAGTGCGCGCCCGTCTTCAGGTAGGCGAGCGCCTCCTTCAGCTCCTCGAAGGCGAAGACGCGGTCGATCACGGGCCGCAGGCGGTGCTGCGCGACCGCGCGCATCATCGCCTCGAAGCCGTCGCGGTTGCCGACCGTGATGCCCTGCAGCCGCACCTGGCGCGTCACCACCAGGCCGAGCGGCGCCGAGAGCCTGCCGCCCGAGAGCACGCCGATCATGGAGAGCGTGCCCCCGGGGCGGACCGAGCGCAGCGACTGCTCGAGCGTCTTCTCGCCGCCGAGCTCGAGGATGTGGTCGTAGCCCGCGCCGCCGGTGATCTCGCGCGTCGCCTTGTACCACTCCGGGACCTTGACGTAGTTGACCGCGGCATCGGCGCCGAGCTGCCTCGCGCGCGCGATCTTCTCGTCGCTCGAGGAGATCACGGTCACATGAGCGCCGCGCAGCTTCGCGAACTGCAGCGCGAACAGCGCGACACCGCCCGTGCCCTGCACCAGCACCTTCGAGCCCGGGCCGAGGTTGTCGTGCGTGACGACCGCGCTCCATGCAGTGAGCGCCGCGCAGGGGAGCGTCGCCGCCTCCTCGTCGCCCAGGTGCGCGGGCGCCTTGACCACGCCCTGCTCGGAAAGAACCATGTACTCCGCCATCGTGCCGTCGAGCGGGCCGCCGAGCGACTGCGTCATGCGCTCGGGCGTGGGCTCGCCGCTCAGCCAGCCCTGGCTGAAGTGCGGGCAGACGCGGTCGCCGGGCTTGACGCGCGTCACGCCCGCGCCGGTCTCGATCACTTCGCCCGCGCCGTCGGAGAGCGGGATCAGCGGCAGCTCGCCCGTGAACCTGCCGTAGCCGCGCTCCGGCACCACCAGGTCGCGGTAGTTGATCGAGGCGGCTTTCATGCGTAGCAGCACCTGGCCGGGCCCCGGGCGCGGGTCGGGGCGGGCGGCGAGCCTGAGATGCTGCATGCCCCAGTCGTCCTGGATCTGGAAGACTTTCATGGCGCGATTGTAGTAGAGTGCCGATTGTTTGGACCCCAAACAAATGACCGCCCGGCCGCAGAAGCTCGCCGTGCCGCGCCGCAACGCGCAGCGCACGCTGCGCGTCAACGGCGAGGAGCACGAAACCTCTTTCGCGCCTTACAAGACCCTGCTCGAGGTGCTGCGCGAGGACCTCGGCCTCACCGGCACCAAGCACGGCTGCGAGCTGGGCGAGTGCGGCGCCTGCGCCGTGCTCATCGACGGCGCGCCACAGCTCTCCTGCCTGGTGCTGGCGCTGGAATGCGCCGGGCGATCGATCGAGACCGTCGAGGGTTTGGCCAGCGGCTCCGAGCTTCACCCACTGCAGGCCGCGTTCGCCGACTTGGGTGCCGCGCAGTGCGGCTACTGCACGCCGGGAATCCTGCTGACGGCGAAGGCGCTGCTCGAGAAGGAGCCGAGCCCCTCGCGCGAGCGCATCGCGGAGGCGATCTCCGGGAACCTCTGCCGCTGCACCGGCTACCAGCAGATCTTCGAGGCGATCGAGGAGGCGGCGCGGGTGATGCGGCAAGGCGCGAAGTGAACAAGGCGCGCTTCGAGGTGCTCGGCAAGCCGCGGCGGCGCGTCGACGGCCGCGCCAAGGTCACCGGCCAGACGCGCTTCGCCGACGACGTGTTCCTCCCGCGCATGCTGCACGCGAGGCTCCTGCGCTCGCCGCTGCCGCACGCCGTGATCGAGTCGATCGACACGGCGCGCGCCGAGAAGCACCCGGGCGTGCATCTCGTGCTCACCGGCAAGGACTTCCCGGTCACGTTCGGCATCCTGCCGGTGTCGCAGGACGAGTATCCGCTCGCGCCGGAACGCGTGCGCTACGTCGGCGATCCGGTCGCTGCGGTCATCGCCCGGGACGAGCAGACGGCGTTCGAGGCGCTTGACCTGATCGAGGTGAAATACCGGCCGCTCGAAACAATCGCGACGCCCGAGGAGGCGCTCGCCAGCCCCGAGCCGCGCATTCACGACTACGGCGAGCAGGGCAACATCCACCGGCTGCAGGCGTTCGAGTTCGGCGACGTCAGCGAAGCGCTGGCGCGCTCGGAGCACGTCTTCGAGGACCTGTTCTTCTACGAGGGCAATACGCACCTGCCGATCGAGCAGCACGCCTCGGTCGCCGCCGTGGACGGCGAAGGCAAGCTCACGCTCTGGTCCTCGACCCAGGTGCCGCACTACATCCACCGGGCGCTGGCGAAAGCGCTGCAGATCCCTGCATCGCACGTGCGCGTCATCGCCTGCCCCAACGGCGGCGGCTTCGGCGGCAAGTGCGACCTGCACAACCACGAGATCGTGGTCTCGCGCGCGGCGCTCAGGCTCGGGCGCCCGGTGAAGATCTGCCTCAACCGCGAGGAAGTGTTCTACATGCACCGCGGCCGGCACCCGGTGCTGATGAAGATGCGCACGGGGGTGACGCAAGACGGCAGGCTCACCGGGATGCACGTGCAGACCCTGCTCGACGGCGGCGGCTACGGCGGCTACGGCGCCGCGAGCACCCTCTACACCGGCGCGCTGCAGACCGTGACCTACGAGCTGCCGCGCTACAAGTTCGACGCCTGTCGCGTCTTCACCAACAAGCCGCCGTGCGGCCCCAAGCGCGGGCACGGCACGCCGCAGCCCCGCTTTGGCCAGGAAGTGCAGCTCGACAAGATCGCCGAGCGCCTCGGCATGGACCCGGCCGAATTCAGGCTCAGGAATGTCGTCAAGCCCGATTCGCTCACCGCCAACTGGCTGAAGGTCGGCTCGATCGGGCTCGCCGAATGCATCCGGCGCGTGGTCGAAGGCTCCGGATGGAAGCGGAAGTTCCGCAAGCTGCCCGAAGGGCGCGGCGTCGGCATCGCCTGCAGCTCGTACCTGTGCGGCGCGGGGCTGCCGATCTACTTCAACAAGCTGCCCCAGTCCGGGGTGCAGCTGCTGCTCGACCGCAGCGGCCAGGTCACGGTGTTCTGCGGCGCGACCGAGATCGGGCAGGGCTCGGACGACGTGCTCGCCGCCATCGTCGCCGAGGTGCTGGGGATCGACGCCTACGAGGTGCGCTGCGTCACCGGGGACACCGCCCTCACGCCCGTAGACCTCGGTTCCTACTCCAGCCGCGTCACGGTGATGATGGGGCACGCCGCGATCCAGGCCGCCGAGCGTGTCCGGGTCCAGCTCGCAGAAGCCGCTGCCGAGCAGCTCGGCGTCGTGCCCGACCGGCTCGTCTTCTCGCAAGGGCGCGTCTTCCTCGCGGAGGACCCCGGCAAGGGCATGACGTTCCGCGAGGCGGTGAACTTCGCCGAGGAGAAGTTCGGCACGATCGGCGCGGTGGGGTCCTACAAGCCGCCGCGCTCGCCCGGGCGCTACAAGGGCGCGGGCGTCGGGCCTTCCCCCGCCTATTCGTACACGGCGTGCGTCGCAGAGGTCGAGGTGGATCCGGCGACGGGCTGGATCGCGGTGCCCGAGATCTGGGTGGCGCACGACATCGGCCGGACCATCAACCCGGTGCTGGCGCGCGGGCAGGTCGAGGGCAGCGTCTACATGGGCCTCGGCGAGGCGCTGATGGAGGAGCAGGTGTTCCGGCGCCTGCCGCCGAAGCTCTCCGGCGCGCTGGTGCACAAGATCCCGTCGCTGCTCGAATACAAGAGCCCGACCTCGCTCGACATGCCGGTGGTGCACACCGAGCTCGTCGAGGACCCCGACCCGAACTGCCCGTTCGGCGCGAAGGAAGTGGGGCAGGGGCCGCTGCTGCCGGTGATGCCCGCGCTGGCGAACGCGATCTACGACGCGGTGGGCGTGCGGATCGATGAGCTGCCGATCACGCCGGACAAGGTGTTGCGGGCGCTCGAGAAGAAAGCGAAAGGCAAAGCGGCGCGCGTGGGGCCCGAGAGCTTTCCCGCCGTGCCCTATCCCGAGCCGGTGGTCGTGCCGCCGCCCTCGGAAGGCGGCGACGGCAACGCGGTGAAGGGCGAGCGGCCGCGGCCGAAGCGCCTGGAGGGAATGGCGGCGTCATGATGCGGCTGCCCTGGTTCGAGCACCGCGCGCCGCGCACGGTGGCGGAGGCCGCGCGCATCCTCGCCGCGGAGGGCGGCGACGCGATGCCGATTGCGGGCGGCACGGACCTCCTGCCCAACATGAAGCGGCGCCAGCAGGTGCCGCGGATCCTGGTTTCGCTGCGCGGCATTGCGGACCTGAGGAAAGCGTCGAACGGGAACGGGATCGCGCTCGGCTCCGGCCTGACGCTGTCCGAGATCATCAGGCGGGGAGAGATTCCGGCAGGCCTGCGGCAGGCCGCGCATCAGGTCGCGACCGTGCACCTGCGCAACATGGGCACGCTCGGCGGCAACCTGTGCCTCGACACGCGCTGCAACTACTACAACCAGAACTACGAGTGGCGCAAGGCAATCGACTTCTGCCTGAAGAAGGACGGCGGCATCTGCTGGGTCGCCACCGCGAGCAAGCGCTGCGTCGCGGTGTCCTCGACCGACTGCGCGCCGGCGCTGCTTGCGCTCGGTGCCAGGATCAAGCTGGTCTGTGCCAAGGGCGAACGTGAGGTCGCGCTGGCCGACTTCTACCGCAACGACGGCATCGACTACCTGACGCGCGGAGCCGGCGAGATCCTGACCGAGATCCGGCTGCCGGCCGCGCAAGGCTGGCGCAGCACCTACTGGAAGCTGCGGCGGCGCGGCGCGTTCGACTTCCCGGTGCTCGGTGTCGCTGCCGCGGCACAGATCGCGCGCGACGGCACGGTGGCGGAGGCGCGCATCGCCCTGGGCGCGGCCGCGTCGCGGCCTTTGCTCGTGCCGCAGGCAGGCGAGTACCTCGCGGGGAAAAGGCTGACCGACGAGGTGATCGCGGAAACCGGCGCCATCGTCGCCTCGCGCGCCAAGCCGCTCGATAACACCGACCTCGACCTTTACTGGAGAAAGGGCGTCAGCGGCGACTTCGTCGGATATGCGCTGCGCGAGCTGCGCGGCGACGACATGCGCGCGGTTCGCCTGCGCACGGCGCGCTATCTCCCCTGAACCTGTCGTCCCCGCGGCTTCAGGCGGGGACCAAGCTTTTCCGCGCTAGTCCACCTTGCTCTGGTCGCGGTACATGACCTTGTGCCGCGTCTCCTGCACCCAGGCGTCGATCTGCTCCAGGGTCATGTACTGCTTCGCATCGAACCGCTCCCAGCTCATGATCTCGCCGAGCGTCTTCTTCCAGCGCTTGTAGGGGGGCTTCGCGGGCGGGCCGAAGCAGAAGATGTCGATCAGCGCGATCTCCTCCGGCACGCCGAGCAGCGGCTTCAGGGCCTTCTGCGCGTTCTCCTGGCCGATCGCGGTCACCCACCAGACGCCGTAGCCGAGCGCGGCCGCCGCGAGGTGCGCCGACATGGTCGAGGCGGCGACGCTCTGCAGCAGGATGCGCTCGGCGTTGGCATGATATAGGCGGTCGAGCTCGGAGCCGTCCATCAGCACCGGGAAGGCGCGCGTCCAGCGGAAATCGGCGGCGATCGCGATCACGCCGGGCGCGGTCTCCAGGCCCCGGTAGTTGGGCGTCGGGAACTTCATCTTCAGCTTGGCGCGGCGGCGGCTCTCCTCGACGAAATAGTCGGCGATCGCCTTCTTCAGCTCGGGTCTGGTCACGATGATGTAGTGCCAGGGCTGGGCGTTGGCGCCCGAAGGCGCGTGGCGCGCCGCCTCGAGGATCAGCTCGTAGTGCTCGCGCGGCACGACGTACGAGGGGTCGAACGCCCGCGAGGTCATGCGGCCGCGCATCACGTCCATGAGCGCCTGGTAGCGGGCGCGCTGGTCGTAGCCGGACTGAGGCGCCGCGGTCTGTGCGCTGGTCATGCGATTCTCCTTCCGTTCATTCGAGCGCCGCGAGGTCCGCGGCGGAGAGCTTCAACGCCGCCGCGGCGACGTTCTGCTCCAGGTGCGCGATCGAGGCGGTGCCCGGGATCGGCAGCACCACGGGCGATCTTGCGAGCAGCCAGGCGAGCAGCACCTGCGCGGGCGTCGCCCGTGCACGTGCCGCAACCTTCTTTGCTTTCGCGGACTTGAGCGCCGCGCCCGCGCCAAGCGGGTACCAGGGAAGAAAGGCGATGCCGAGCCGCTCGCAAGCCCGCAGCACGTCCTCGGACGCGCGGTCCTCGAGGTTGTACTCGTTCTGCACCGAGACGATCGGCGCGATGCGGCGTGCCTCGGCGAGCTGCGCGACGCTCACGTTCGAGACCCCGATATGCCGGATCTTCCCCGCGCGCCGCGCATCCGCGAGCGCGCCTACCGAATCGGCGAAAGGCACCTTGGAATCGGGCGCGTGCAGCTGGTAGAGGTCGATGCGCTCGAGCTTCAGGCGCTTGAGGCTGCCGTCGAGCGCGCTCTTCAGGTGCTCGGGCCGCCCGTCCGGGTCCCAGGCCGACGGCCGCGGACGCAAGAGCCCGCCCTTGGTGCCGATGACGAGTCCCTCGGGATACGGATGCAGCGCCTCGGCGATCAACTCCTCGTCGACGTGCGGGCCGTAGCTGTCGGCGGTGTCGAAGAAGTTGACCCCGAGGTCGATCGCGCGCCGGAACACGCGGTGCGCCGCGGCGCGGTCCTTGGGCGCTCCCCAGACCTGCGGCCCGCAGACGCGCATCGCGCCGAATCCCATGCGATGGACCGCCAGGTCGTCAAGCCTGACCGTTCCGGCGGAGGCAGCCCAATCAGTACTCATGGGCCGAAGTGTAGAGCATCGACACTTCTGCCGCGGCCTTTCGCCGCGGAGAACGGCGTCGCCGACCAGGTAGTAGTACGCCATCGCGTTCCTTCAATGAGGCCGCGGCCTTTCGCCGCGGAGAACGTCGTAACCCTGCTGCATCAGAAACCGGTTAGCGGCGTTCCAGTTCACGCGCACGGCCTTCGGGTCGCCGGGATGCCCTGGCGCGGATTCTCCGTGGCGCCTCTATCAATCCGCGATACCGGCGAGCGCGCGAGTTTATAACGTAAGTTAGAATGCGCCCGAGAGGTGCGCGATGAAGATCAAGATCACCACCGTGGGGAATTCCGCCGGCATTGTCCTGCCGAAGGAGCTGCTCGCCCGGCTGCGGCTCGGGAAGGGCGACACGCTGTACGCCACCGAGCTTCCGGACGGGGTCAAGCTCTCGCCTTACGACGCGAGGCTCGAGCGGCAGATGGAGGCCGCCGAGCGCGTCATGCGCAAGCGGCGCACGCTGCTGCGCAAGCTCGCCGAGAGTTGAGGCCGCGCGATGATCGTCTGGCTCGAGAAAGCGGTCGTCCTCGCCATCCATGACCGCCAGCTCGCCGAACACGGCGGCAGCGCCGGGGTCAGGGACGAAGCGCTGCTCGAGTCCGCGCTCGCACGGCCGCAGCAGCTTCACGCCTACGGGGACCCTGCGCCGGACCTTGCCGATCTCGCCGCGGCGCTCGCCTTCGGGCTGGCGCGCAATCACCCGTTCCTGGACGGCAACAAGCGCACGGCGGCGGCTTGCGGCGAGACTTTCATCGAGCTGAACGGCGCGACGATCGAAGCGGACGATCTCGAGCTGTATCCGCGCTACGTCGCCCTCGCCGAAGGCAGGCTCGCGGAGCGCGACTTCGCCGCGTGGCTGCGGGAGCGCCTGAGGTTCACATCGCGCGGCGAGGCGCACGAGCCGCGGAGGCCCTACCGCGCGAAGCCGCGCGCCGCGCGTCAGGCATAGCGCGCGAGCGCGGCGGCGAGGCGCTGCTTGACGGCGCTCCGCAGCGCCTCGGGGGAGACGACCTCGACCTCGGGGCCGTGGCGCAGGATGTCCATGACGAGCTCGCGCTCGTCGCGGTAGGGCAGGCGCAGCTCGTAGGAGCCGTCGGTCAGGTATTGCCCGACCTGCTGCGGATGCCAGCGCTCGTCCGCAACCCAGCGCGCGCGTTCGCGGCTGAACCGCAGGACGGCGGTCTTGTTGGCCCTGCCGGCGAAGATGCCGTAGCTGCTCGCGAAATGCTCGTCCAGCTCGGCATCGGGGATGCCCCTGACCGGTGTCCGCAACTCAAGAGCGGAGTGCACCCGGTCGACGGCGAAGCTGCGCAGGCCGTGCCGCAGATGGCACCAGGCGTCGAGATACCAGTTGTCGCGGTAGTGGACGAGCCGTTGCGGCGAAACCTCGCGCTCGGTGCTCTCGTCGCGGCTGCGCGAGCGGTAGCCGATCCGCACGCGCCGCCGCTGCAGGGTGGCGCTCGCGAGCGTGTGGAAGTGCTCGCCCGCCTTTCGCGCGGTCATGGGCAGAACGCGAATCCGCTGCGCCGCCTCGGAGAGCCCCAGCCGACGGTGACTCATCAACTGCGCGACGCGCTGCGCCAGCGGTTCCAGGTGCTCGGCGAGCAACCCCGGCTCGAGCGATTCGAGCAGGCGCTCGAAGACGACGAGCGCCTGAAGCTCCTTGGCGTTGAACCAGAGGCCGGGCAGCTCGTACGGACCCTCCCCGGGAGACTGCGCGTAGAGGTAACCGCCGCGCTCGGCGTCGAGCCTGACCGGCGCGCCGAGGTAGTCGCGCAGCACGCGCAGCAGCCGGTACGCGCTCGGCTTCGAGCACTCGAGCCGCTCCATCAGCGCGTCGATGGCGACCGGCGTCCTGCGGCCCGCGAGAACATGGTGAAGCTGGTAGATCCGGTCGAACTTGTCCACGGGGGGAGTGCTCCAGCGTTTAGACTGCGGGGATGATAGGCGACGCCGACAGGGTGCGGCGCTGGGTGGACGAGGCAGAGCACATCGTGGCGCTCACCGGCGCCGGCATCTCGACCGACTCCGGCATCCCGGACTTCCGCGGGCCGCAGGGGGTCTGGACGAAGAACCCGATGGCCGAGAAGCTCTCCGACATCCGCTACTACATGTCCGACCCTGAAGTGCGCAAGGTCTCGTGGAAGGCGCGCATGGAGCACAGCGCTTGGCAGGCCAGGCCCAACGCGGGCCACCGCGCGCTCGCGGCGCTCGAGCGGCGCGGGAAGCTCCATGCGCTCATCACGCAGAACATCGACGAGCTGCACCAGCTGGCGGGCAACTCGCCCGAGCGCGTGATCGAAGTGCACGGCACCATGCGCAAGGTCGTCTGCATGGCCTGCGGCCGGCTCGGGCCGATGCTGGAGACGCTCGAGCGCGTGCGCGCGGGCGAGGCCGACCCGCCCTGCCGCGGCTGCGGCGGGATCCTGAAGAGCGCCACGATCTCGTTCGGCCAGCAGCTGGTACCCGAGGTGATCGACCGCGCGATGCACGCGGCGGAAGAGGCCGACCTGTTCCTCGCCGTCGGTACCAGCCTGCAGGTCTTCCCCATCGCCGGCGCCTTGCCCGCGGCGCGCGCCGCGGGGGCGAAGATCGTGATCCTGAACGCCGAGCCGACGCCGATGGACGACCTGGCGCACGCCCGGCTCTCTGGTTCGATCAGCGAAGTGCTGCCGAAGATCTGCGGTGCCGCCTAGGCCCGGCGGCAGGGCCGGGGGACTACTTCTCGACGCTGGCCAGGCGCTCGCCCGGGATCTTCACCTTCGCCCAGACCGTCTTCGCCCGGCCGACCGAAGGGCATTCGAGCGGTGCAGCGACAATGTGCAGCGCGGAGCGATCCGCCTTGACCACGAGCCTGGCGCGCGCCGAGTCCTCGACCTTGAACTCGGCGGCGTCGATCACCTTGCAGTCCACCGACCCGTAGACGAGGGCGTCCTGCTTGACGACAAGCCGCTGTCCCGGCTTCACGGGATAGCGCGGGCTGGACAGCGAGGCCGAGGCGGGTCGCCAGCCGTCGCCGCTGCGCCGCCCGAGAAAGAGCCAGCCGTCGCTCGTCTCGCCGGCCTTGGCCGCCGCTTCCTTGTCCGCGGCCTGGAGAGGTGCAGAGCCAAGGGCGAGCAACGCCCCGAGGATCCGGGCAGCCAGAGACGCGGCGCGCATACGCCCGGGATTATCGCCCTAGCCGGGATCGGCGGGGAGGAGGCCAAGCGACACGGTCGGCATCGAGCGCGGCCTATACTGGTTGCGCCGATCGCAGGAGTCGCGAGGTGAGAATCTATCTTGTGCAGCACGGCGACGCCCAGCCCGAAGCCGTCAGCGCCGAGCGCGAGCTGACGCCGCAGGGACGGGTGGATGTCGGGCGGCTCGCCGACTTCCTCGGCGCTCGCGGCGTGCGCGTGGTGCGCATCGCCCACAGCGGCAAGACTCGCGCGCAGCAGACCGCGCAGATCCTCGCCGCCCGCCTCGCGCCGCAGCTGGAACCGGAGACGCTCGCCGGCCTCAACCCGAACGACCCGGTGGCGCCGGTCGCGGCGCGGGCCCGCGGCTGGACCGAGGACACGCTGCTCGCCGGGCACCAGCCGTTCATGGGGCGCCTCGCCACGCTGCTCGTCGCCGGGCGCGAAGAGCCGCCCGTGGTGGCGTTCCAGCCGGGCAGCATCGCGTGCCTGGAGCGCGATGCCGCGGGGCAGTGGCGGCTCGCCTGGATGCTGCGGCCCGAGCTGATGGCCGAGCCGCCACCGGCGGCGGGCGACGGGGAATGGGCCTAGCGTCGGTCGGGGCGTGGACTTCCCGTTCGGTCCGACAGAAGGGCGAACATGAGGCCGTTCCCGCGCCGGTGGTTGCTGCGGGTCGCCGGCGCGCTGCTCGCCGCGCCGCTCGCCGCCGGCGCGCAGCCCCCGGCGCAGCGCGTGCACACCGTGGGCGTGCTGACGCCGCACCGCGAAGACCCAGCCTATCCGGTGCTGTTCGAGGCCTTGCGCCAGCTGGGCTACGACGAGGGCAGGAATCTGCGGCTCCCGGAGCGTTCCGCCGAGATGAAGCATGAGCGCCTGCCCGCCCTTGCGGCCGAGCTCGTGAGCGCCCGGCCGGACGTCATCGTGGCGATCAACACACCAGGCGTGCGTGCCGCGATCCAGGCGACCAAAGACGTTCCCATCATCATGTCGCTCGTCGGTGATCCGATCGGCACCGGCTTTGTCTCCAACCTGGCGCGGCCGGGGGGCAACGTCACCGGGATCTCGAACATGACCGGAGAACCGGCAGCCGGTGCCTGGCCGCGAGCTCGACCATCGGGCTGAAGAAGTAGCCGCCTACTCGAGCAGGGCGTCCGCCTCGGCACGGCGGCCCTGGCTCCGGTAGAGCGCGAACAGCGCCACGCGGCTCGCCACCGCCTCCGGATGGTCGCCGCCGAAGGCGCGCTCGCGGATGCCGAGGGCGCGCCGGTACAGCGCCTCGGCTTGCGCGAAACGCGCCTGTGCGCGGCGAATCTCGCCAAGTGCCTGCAGGGCGAGCGCGGTGTGCGTATGGCCGGCGCCGAGTCGGCTCTCATAGATTGCGAGACTGCGCTCGGCGAGCTTCGCTGCCTCCGCGACCCGCCCCTGCGCGAGGCGCAGGCGCGCAAGATACGCCAGTGCCGCGGCAGTGCCCGGGTGCGAATCGCCGAGGCTGCGCTCGGCAATGGCCAGGCCGCGCTGCGCCAGCGGCTCGGCTGCGGCGTGCCGGCCGAGGGTCGTGTAAAGCCTGGCGAGGTTGATGAGCGCGGCGGCGACGTTCGGGTGCATCTTGCCGAGCGCACGCTCGGAGATCGCGAGGCTGCGCCGGTAGAGCGGCTCGGCCTCGGCGTAACGCCCCTGGAGCTCCAGCGCGACCGCCAGATTGTTGCGGGCGGCGCCGAGCGTCGCATGCTTCGGGCCGAGCGCGCGCTCGTAGACCGCGAGGCTCTGCCGGTAGAGCGGCTCGGCTTGCGCGTAGCGGCCCTGCGCCCGGTAGACGGCGGCGAGGTTGTTGGCGGTGTCGGCAAGGCGCCGGTCGCGATCGCCGAACTCGCGAGCGTGCTCCAGCGCCGCTTCCAGGGCACGCGCCGCGGCTGCGTAGTCGCCTTCGCCATGGGCGGTGATGCCGTCCTGCATATGGCGCGACCAGGCCGCGGAGTCGGCCGTAGCGGGCAGCGGCGCGAGCGCCGCGCAGCACAGCGCGACGCGCGCCGCGTGGATGCGATGCGCGCCGCAAATCCTCACGCCCCGGCCTTCTCGCGCAGCACGCGGCGCAGCAGCTTCCCGGAGGCGTTCTTCGGCAGCTCGGCGACGAACTCGATCTCGCGCGGGTACTTGTAGGGCGCGGTGGTGCGCTTCACGTGCTCCTGCAGCTCCGCGGCGAGCTGCGCCGTCGCGGCATGGCCGGGCTTGAGCACGACGAAGGCCTTGACGATCTCGCCGCGCGCCGCGTCGGGCTTGCCGACCGCGGCGCTCTCCTGCACCGCGGCGTGCTCGAGCAGGGCGTTCTCCACCTCCATCGGCCCGATGCGGTAGCCCGCCGAGCTGATGATGTCGTCGGCGCGGCCCTCGTAGAACAGATAGCCGTCCTCGTCCTGCCGCACCACGTCGCCGGTCAGCCAGTACTGCGCGCCGCCGACGCGCGTCTTGCCCGCCGCGGTGCGCTCGGGCTCGTTCCAGTAGCCGAGCATCATCTGCGGGTTTGGCAGGCGGATCGCGAGCTGGCGGTCGAGCAGCGCGATCCCGATCCCGGGCAGCGGTCGGCCCATCGAGCCCGGCTTCACCGGCATGAACGGATAGTTGAGCACCGTCATCAGCGTTTCGGTCTGGCCGTAGCCGTCGAGGAGCGGCACGCCCGTGAGCGCCTGCCAGCGCCGCACGATTTCCGGATTCACCGTCTCGCCCGCCGACACCGCAAGGCGCAGCGCCGAGAGGTCGTGCGCCGAGAAGTCCTCGTTCACGAGGCGTCGCAGCTCTGTCGCCGCGGCGCAGAACACGGTCACGCGGTGCCGGGCGAGCAGCGCGAGGCGCTCGCGCGGGTCGAAGCGGCCGTGGTAGAAGAGCACCGCCGCGCCGCAGCTCCAGGGGCCGTAGAGGATCGCGGTGCCTGCCTTGCTCCAGCCGGTGTCCGCCGTGCACCACATGAGGTCGTCGGGCTTGAGGTCTTGCCAGAGCTGCGACGCGAGGCGCCAGGCGTACAGTGCGCGCGCCGCGTGCGTCACGCCCTTCGGGTTACCGGTGGAGCCCGAGGTGTAGTAGATCGCGACGGGGTCTTCGGCGGAAACGCGCGCCGGGGCGCACCGCGGGCCGGCCGCGGCGACGGCCGAGTCGAAATCGAGCCAGCCCGGCGCGCCGCCGACCGCGGCCTTCAGCTTCAGGCCAGCGAGCCTGGAGAACTTCTCGACGCTCGCGCCGGTCGTGATCGCGCCCGCGGCGCCGGAATGCGCGACGCGGTAGCGCACGTCCTTCGCCGTGAGCATGTCGATGCACGGGATCGGGATCACGCCCACGCGCAGGCAGCCGACCATGGCGAGCTGCCACTGCGGCTGCCGCGGCAGCATGACGATGCAGCGGTCGCCTTTCTCGAGGCCACGCGCGCGCAGCAGGCTGCCGACGCGTTTCGACCCCTCGGCGACCTGGCCGAAGGTGAAGCGCGCCTCACGGCCGGATTCGTCGCACCAGAGGAGCGCGAGCTTGCCGGGATCTTCGGCCCAGGCGTCGACGACGTCGACGGCGAAGTTGAACGTCTCGGGCAGCTCCCAACGGAAGCCCGGGTAGATCTCGTCGTATCTCACCACGCCGCCTCGAGCAGCCGCAGTACGTCCCCCGCCGAGCGGATCGGCTGCGGGTTGGTCCGCACCCACAGGTTGTTGATCGCTGCGGCGGCGATTGCGGGCAACTGCTCGCGCTCGACGCCGACGGCGCGCAGGAGTAGAGCGCTTCCATAGCGCCCGCCGAGCGCGCCCCCGATCCCTCGCACGACCGGGGTTTCGCGCGCGAGGCTCCTGGAGGCGACGATAAATACGCGCCGTGCGCCGATGCGCGCCGCTTCCTGCGCCGCGGCCTCCGCCGCGGGGCGGCCAAAGATCACCCGCTCGAGCGGCAGGTAGGTGTAGGTTCCCTCCATGATGCCAGACCGGGTCGCGCCCCGCGCGTGCGCGGTCTACTTGAGGTGCCGGCCGAAGAACTCCAGCGTCCGGCGCCAGGCGAGATCCGCCGCCGCGGGGTCGTACTTGAGCATCGGCAGGTTCTTCGAGTCCGCGGTCTCGTTGGCGAAGGCGTGCTTCGCGTTGTAGCGGTGGAACTCGAACTTGACGCCGGCGGCGCGCAGCTTCTTCTCCAGGTCGTCGACCTTCGCGATCGGGAAGGGCACGTCCTCGGTGGCCCAGTGCGCCATCAGCGGCGCCTTGATCTTCGCCGCGTCCACGTACTCGAGCGGCGGGTAGCCGTACCAGACTACTCCGGCGTCGGACTCCGGGACGTTCACCGCCGAGAGAACCGTGAGCGCGCCCCCCATGCAGAAACCGGTCACGCCGACCTTGCGGCTGCCGGAGGACTTGAGATGCCTGACCGCGCCGCGCACGTCCTGGCCGGCGGCGTCGCCGAAGTTGAGGTTGGTCATCAGGTGCTCGGCCTCGTTCGCCTCGAGCGCGACCTTGCCGCGGTACAGGTCGGGCACCAGCGCGCGGTAGCCGGCCGCGGCCAGCTTGTCGGCGACGCCCTTGATCTGGTCGTTGAGGCCCCACCACTCCTGGATCACCACGATGCCGGGCGCGGCGGCGCCGCCCTTCGGCTCGGCGAGATAGCCCTGCACGCTGCCGCCGTCCGGACGCTTGAAGCTGGTCATCTGACCCATGGTTCTCCTCCTCTCTATCGTTGAGCCGCCTTGAGGGCGGCGATCTCCTCCCCGGGCATCGCGTGCGCCGGGAAAGGACGCTTTGCCTGCCGGTACCAGTAGCGGGCGTTCGAGGCGTCGCCTTCCATCAAGTGCACGATGCCGTGTGCCCAGCAGGCGAGCGTCGAATCCTCGTCGCGCTGCACGATCTCGTGCGCGGCCCGCCAGTCGCCCTTCTCGAGCAGCGCCACCGCGCGCGCCAGCTCAGAGGAGGTCAAAGTACTCACGGTGCTCCCATTCGGTGACCTCGAGGTTGAAGCGCGCGAGCTCCGCCTCCTTGATGCGGCAGAAGTAGTCCACGAAGCCGGCGCCGAGCCCGTCCCGCAGGCAAGCATCCTCGCGGAACGCGGCAAGGGCCTCGCCGAGCGTGCGCGGCAGCAGCTCTGCCTTCGCCTCGTAGGGCGTGTCGGCCGAGGGACCCGGGTCGAGCCTGCGCGCGAGGCCGTCGAGCCCGGCGTGGATCTGTGCCGCGAAATAGAGGTAGGGGTTCGCGGCCGGCTCGCCGGCGCGGTTCTCGATGCGTGTCGCGGGGTCGCCCGCTGCCGCGATCACGCGCAGCAGCGCGCCGCGGTTGTCGCGGCCCCAGTGGATGCGGTCGGGCGCGAGCGAGTACGGGCGGTAGCGCTTGTAGCCGTTGATGGTGGGGGTCGAGAGCGCGACGGCGCCGCGCGCATGGGCAAGGAGGCCGCCGAGCCAGTGCCTGCCGGCCTCGGAGAGCTCGTCCCGGTCCGAGACGAACGCGTTCCTGCCGGTCCTGCGATCGACCAGCGACTGGTGCAGGTGCCAGCCGCTCGACATGACGTTCGGGATCCGTGGCCGGCTCATGAAGGTCGCGTGGTAGCCGTGCCGGCGCGCGATCTGCTTCGCCGCGCTGCGAAACAGCACCATCGCGTCGGCTGACCCCGCGCCGGTCATCGCGCCGAGCGTGAACTCGACCTGACTCGGGCCGAATTCGACCTCATACGAGCGCAGCGGCAGGCCGAGCTTGGCGAGATCGCGGCGCAGGAGCTCGACCGCGGGGTCGATCTGGTCGTAGCGCAGCTCGGTGAGGTACTGGTAACCGGTGGTGAGCAGGCTCACCTCGGGCGGCTCGCCGGGCTGGCCCGCGTCCTGCGGCCGCAGGTGCGGGTCGGTGACGCGAAAGAGATGGAACTCGATCTCGAGCCCGGCGAGATAGTCGAACCCCGCCTCGCCGAGCCGCTCGAGCGCGCGCTTCAGCAGCCGCCGCGTGCAGAAGGGGACCGGCTTGCCGTCGGCGAAATAGGCGTCGCAGAGCACCCAGGCGGTCTGTGGCGCCCAGGGCAGCACCCGGAAGGTCGTCGGGTCGGCGACGATGAGGAAATCGGCCGCGCCTTCCATCTCCCGCATGCCGATCCCGCCGCCCGGGGTGAAGGCGGGGTAGACCGTGCGGTGCGAGGTGTCCTTGAGGAGCAGCGTCGTGGTGAGCGTGACGCCGTTTTCCAGCGCGTGCGCCGCCTCGGCAGCGGCGATCGCCTTGCCGCGCAGGACACCGTGCTGGTCGGCGAACGAGAAGCGCAGCACCTGGATGCCGCGCGACTCGATCTCGGCGAGGGCGCTGCGGGCGGCGGCGCGCTGCGGGTCGCTCCACAGCCCGTGCCGCTCTACGAACGTCACGCCGCCTGCTCCGCCGCGGCCGCCCAGGGCGCCCGCCGGCGGCGCGTCGCGTCCGATTCCCTCCAGTATTCGTCCATGCGCCCGGTGGGGCCGATGCCGTCGATCGCCGCCGGGCCGGTGAGGGCACGCGCCGCCGGCGGATCGAGCACCATCAGCGGGCGCTCGCCGGCCTCGTGCTTGCGGATCGCCTCGAGCAGCTGCCGCCGGTAAAGCACGATCCCCTTGTCGGTGCTGGCGAGGTGCTCGCGCGTGCGGTCGTGGATGACGCCCGGCGACTCGCAGGCCCACTGGTCGTGGATGTTGATGTCGAACCCCATCCCGGTGTAGGTCGAGCCGCGCTGCTCGGCGGCGTCGAAGCCCCAGCTGTTGTGGCGACCGTGGATCGGCTTGTAGTCGGGCGCGGGGTAGGTCTTCAGGCGCTGATCGCGCATCGTCTTCTTGTCCACGGGCGAGGTGAAGCTCGTGAAAATGGCGTACCAGTAGCAGCCGGTGTCGTCCACCGGCACGTGCCACTGCGAGATCGTCATCTCGGCGTTCATCGGGATCACGAACGCCTGCGGGAAGAGGATGTTGGTGACGCGGATGTGCGTGTGCGCGTCGCTCAGGCGCCGCAGCGTCTGCAGGCGCATGCCGTAGTCGGTGCGCTCGACCCTGATCTCCGGGCGGTCGTGCTCGCGCAGCAGCTGGCTGATCGGCATCTGCGCGTCCGAGGGCACGCCGCGGAACTGCCGGCCGTAGCTCGCCGCCGGATCCTCGTCCTCGAAGAAGCGGTGCAGGTAGGAGGCGTGCGCCGGGTCGATCCCGACCTCGAGCGCCTGCAGCCAGTTGCAGTCCCAGTAGCCCTTGAACGCGAACGTGTACTCGTCCGGCGCGACGAAGCAGTCGAAGTGCGGGAACGCCGGCGGCTCGCCCGCGCCGAGGTAGGCGAAGACGATGCCGCTGCGCTCCTGCACCGGGCAGGCGCGCAGCCGGATGTGCTCGCACAGGCGGCTGCCTTCCGGCTCGGCCGGCGTCTCGAGGCACCTGCCGTCAACGTCGTAGAGCCAGCCATGGAAGGAGCAGCGCAGGCCGCCGCCCTCCAGGCGCCCGTAGGCGAGGTCGGCGCGGCGGTGCGCGCAATGGCGCTCGACGAGGCCCACCCGCCCGCGCTCGTCGCGGAAGAGGACGAGGTCTTCGCCCATCAGCCGGACCGCCTTCACCGGCCGTGGCGCTTCCAGCTCGTCGGCGAGCGCGACCGGCTGCCAGTAGCTGCGCAGCAGGCCGCCCGCCGGCGTGCCTGGGCCGACGCGGACCATCCGCTCGTTCTGCTCCCGCGTCGTCATGCCGGCACCTGCTCCTCGCGCCAGAGGGCGAGCGAGCGCATCGCAGGGAAATCGTTGAACGAGAACAGCACCGCGTCCTCGGTCGCCGAGCCGTTGGCGTGCCGGTGTGCCGCCCACGAGGGCACGCAAAAGACGTCCTTCTCCTCCCAGTCGAAGCGCTTGCCGCCGATCTCGGACCAGCCGCGGCCTTCGGCGACCTGGTAGATCGCGCTGCCGGTGTGCCGGGTCCGCTTGGTCACCGCACCCTTTCGCAGCAGCTGCAATCGTGCGCCCATGGTCGGCATGACCGGTCCGCCCGTCAGGGGGTTCGTGTATTCGTAAACCGCGCCGTTCTTCTTCAGCGCCTTGTGGCTCTCGTCCCACCTGTAGAGGAACACCGGCGAGTACGGCCTTTTCCAAGCCTTGCGCGAACGCCGCTCGCGTGGTTTCTGCACGACCTCCGGGTGCACCTCGTAGAAATTCGCGTCGAGCGAGTTCATGAGCGGGATGTCGAGGCCGTCCTGCCAGACGCACTGGCCGCCGTCCGCGTCCACGCCGTGGTCGTGCCAGGTGCCGTTCGGCGTCAGCACGAAGTCGCGCGCGCCGAGCTGCATCTTCTCGCCCTCGACGACGGTGTAGGCGCCGCGGCCCTCCATGACGAAGCGCAGGGCGGAGGCCTGGTGGCGGTGCGCGGAGGTGAACTCGCCCGGGTTCATGATCTGGATGCCGCTGTAGAGCAGGCCCACCGCGGCGCTCCACTCCCTGCGCCCCGGGTTGACGAGCATGACCACGCGGCGCGCTGCCTTCTCCGCGGTGACCAGCTGCGGCGCGCGCCGCACCAGCGGCCCGATCTCGCGCCAGCGCCAGATCGTCGGCACCGACTTCGGCTGCGGGAACCAGGGCTCGATCTCGTTCGCCACGTTCCACAGCGCGCCGAGCTCGCGCGCCTCGAGCTCGCGGTAGTAGGCCTCGAGCTCGGGGGTGTCCTCGACGTTCGCCCGGCCGACGATGTTCTCGCGCTTCATGCTCAGACCCCGAGATAGCGGTGCTGCACGTCCTCGTTGGCCGCGAGCTCCGCTGAGCTCCCGCTCCAGGCGACGCGGCCTTTCTCCAGCACGTAGTGTACGTCCGCGACGCGCGTGAGGGCGCGCACGTCCTTGTCGGTCACCAGGATCGACTGGCCCTCGGCCTTGAGCTTCTGGATCGAGCGGTAGATCTCGACGCGGATGAGCGGCGCCAGCCCCTCGGTCGCCTCGTCGAGGATCAGGAGCTTGGGGTTGGTCATGAGCGCGCGCCCGATCGCCAGCATCTGCTGCTCGCCGCCCGAGAGCTGGTTGCCGAAGGCGCCGCGCCGCTCGGCAAGCCGCGGGAACAGCGCGTAGACGCGGTCCACCGTCCAGGGCTCACCGCGCCCGGCGCGGTTGGCTGCGGTCGCGACCAGGTTCTCGCGCACCGTGAGATTGGGGAACACCTGCCTGCCCTCGGGCACGAGGCCGAGGCCCGCCTGCGCGACACGGTAGGAGGGCAGGCCGTGGATGCTCCTGCCGTTCCACGAGATCGTGCCTGCCTTGGCAGGCACGATCCCCATCAGCGTATGCAGCGTCGTTGTCTTCCCCATCCCGTTGCGGCCCAGCAGGGTCGCGACCTGGCCGCTCTCGACGCGGAACGAGACGCCGAACAGCACCTGCGAAAGCCCGTAGGCGGTCTCGAGGCCCTCGACCTCGAGCATCAGGCCTCCTCGCCGAGGTACGCCGCGCGCACCTCGGGGTTGGCGCGGATCGCTTCGGGCGCGCCGCTGGCGATGATGCGGCCGTAGACCAGCACGGAGATCCGGTCGGCGAGCGTGAACACGGCATCCATGTCGTGCTCGACCAGGATGATCGTGCGCTGTCCCTTGAGAGTCGCGAGGAAATCCACCATGCGCTGCGACTCTTCCGCGCCCATCCCGGCGACCGGCTCGTCGAGGAGCAGCAGGCGCGGCCCGGTCGCCAGCACCATCGCGATCTCGAGCTGGCGCTGCTCGCCGTGCGCCAGGTTCGCGGCGAGCACCTCGGCGCGCTCGCCCAGCCCCACCTGCTCGAGGACCTTCTGCGCCGGGACGCGCAGCTCGGGATCGGCGTGCGCGGGGCGCCAGAAGCGGAAGCTGTGGCCGGCGTGCGCCTGCACCGCGAGCGCGACGTTGTCCAGGGCGCTGAACTCGCGGTAGATGCTGGTGATCTGGAAGGAGCGCGCGAGACCCTTCATCGAGCGCGCGGGGGCGGGCAGGTGCGTGATGTCCTCGCCGGCGAAGCGGATCGAGCCGGCATCGGGACGCAGCAGGCCCGAGAGCTGGCCGATCAGCGTGGTCTTGCCGGCGCCGTTCGGTCCGATGATCGCGTGCGTCTCGCCCGGCAGCACGTCGAGGTCCACGCCGTCGGTCGCGCGCAGCGCCCCGAACGCCTTGCTCAGGCCGCGCACCTCGAGGATCGGGTCGGGCATTGCGTCAGCGCTCCCGCGCGCCGCCCGGGAGCAGTCCGGCGAGCCCGCGCTTGGCGAACAGCACCACCAGCACGAGAAACGGCCCGAAGATGATCTGCCAGTGCTGGGTCCACCCCGAGAGCGCGTCCTCGAGGAGCAACATCGCGGCCGCGCCGAGCACCGGCCCGGCGGTCGTCGCCATCCCGCCGAGGATCACCATGAACATGAGCTCCCCGGACCGGGTCCAGTTCATGAACTCCGGCGAGAGAAAGGCGGTGTGATTGACGAGCAGCGCGCCAGCGAGCCCGCACATCGCGCCGGCGATGACGAAAGCGGCGAGGCGGTAGAGGTAGGGCGAGAAGCCGATCGCGCGCGTACGCGCGTCGTTCGAGCGCGCCGCCTGGATTACCATGCCGAAGCGCGAATGCACGATGCGATGCCCCAGGACCAGGAACGCGACCAGGATCGCCAGCACGAGGTAGTAGAACGAAACCGGGTCGGCGAGGTCGATGAGACCGCTGAACTGGCTGCGCTGCGCGAGGCGCAGGCCGTCGTCGCCGCCATACTCCTCGATCGAGATGCCGAGGTAGTAGAGCATCTGCGTGAAGGCGAGCGTGATCATGATGAAGTAGATGCCGCTCGTGCGGATCGAGATCGCCCCGATCGCCGCAGCGACGAGCGCCGAGGCGCCCATCGCGAGGCCCCATTGCAGCCAGCCGTTGTCGATGCCGTGGTGCGTGAGCACCCCCACGGCATAGGCGCCGATGCCCAGGTACGCCGCATGCCCGAAAGAGAACATGCCGCCGTAGCCCATGATCAGATTGAGGCTGAGCGCGGCGATGGCGAAGATCATCACGCGCCGGAAGAGATCGAGGTAGAACGGCTCCTTGAGCAGCGCCGCGAGCGGCGGCACCGCGGCGAGCAGCACGAGCGCCGCGATCAAGACCCAGCTGCGCGCCGAGAGCCTCATCGCTAGCTGCCGCGCGAGGGGAACAGTCCCTCGGGCCGGAAGGCGAGCACCGCGGCCATCAGGAGGTAGATCAGCATCGAGGCGAGCGCCGGGCCCGCGGTGTCGGCCGCCGAGGGCGAGAGCACCGTGGCGAGCATCGGCTTGAGGAACGCCCGCCCCATGGTGTCCACCATGCCGACGATGAGCGCACCGGCAAGCGCGCCGCGGATCGAGCCGATGCCGCCGATCACGATCACGACGAACACCTGGATCAGGACCAGCTCTCCCATGCCCGGCTGCACCACGTAGATCGGGCCCGAGAGCAGCCCGGCGAGCCCGGCGAGCGCCGCGCCGAAGCCGAACACGATGGTGTAGAGCAGCCGGATGTTGACCCCGAGCGCCGCGACCATGGTGCGGTTCGACGCCCCGGCGCGGATCAGCATGCCGAGGCGCGTGCGCACGACCACGTACCAGAGCGCCAGCGCCACCGCCAGCCCGATGCCGATGATCACCAGCCGGTAGAGGGGATAGCGCAGGTTGGCGAACAGCTCGACGTGCCCGGCGAGCGCCGGGGGCATGGTGGCGTAGATCGCGGCGCGGCCCCACAGGATCGCCACCAGCTCGTTGAAGAACAGGATCAGGCCGAATGTCGCGAGCACCTGGTCGAGGTGGTCGCGCTCGTAGAGCGTGCGCAGCGCCACCAGCTCGACGACGATCCCGACCACCAGGGTTCCGGCGAGGCCGAGCAGCACGCCGAGCGCGAACGAGCCCGTCTGCTGGTAGAAGAACGTGGTCAGGTAGGCGCCCACCATGTAGAACGCGCCGTGGGCGAGGTTGACGAGGTTCATGATGCCGAACACCAGCGTCAACCCGGCGGCCATCAGGAACAGCATCACGCCGAGCTGCAGCCCGTTGAGCGTCTGCTCGATGAGCAGGATCATGCGGTCGGATGATACGGCAGTAGGAAAAACGAGAAGCGCGCGGTGCTACCGCGCCCTTCTCGTTCCTGCGCGATGAACGGCGCCTTGCGTCCGTTGCAGCGCGCAGTAGTAAACCGGCGCCTACGGCGTCCGGTTCACTACCACTTCAGCTTGCACTCCCCGGCATAGGCGTCCTTGTGGCTCGTGAACACCGCCTTCTGGATCTCCATCACCGGGTCGCTGCCCGGCGTCGGGCCAGCCACCGCCTTGAGCAGGTAGAAGTTCTGGATCGGGTGGTTGTTGCTGTTGAAGGTGAACTTGCCGCGGATGGAATTGAAGTCGGCCCGGCGCATCGCCCTGATGAGGGCGTCGGTGTCCTTGAGGTTGCCCTTGACCGCGCGCACGCCCGAGTCGATCAGCAGCATGCCGTCATAGCTCTGCGCGCCGTAGAACACGGGCCACTTGTTGTACTTCTTGCGGTAGTCCGCGACGTACTTCTGGTTCGCCGGGTTCTTCAGGTCGGGGCTCCAGTAGCGCGTCTCGAACTGCCCGAGCGCGGCATGCTTCACCGCCGGGATCGTGATCTCGTCCACCGTGTACACGGAGTACAGCGGGAACTGGCCGCGCAGTCCCGCTTCCGAATACTGCCTGAGAAACGAGATGCCCATGCCGCCCGGGTAGAACACGAACACCGCCTTCGGCTTCTTGGCGCGCAGCTGCGACAGCTCCGCCTGGTAGTCGGTCTGGCCGAGCTTGGTGTAGACCTCGTCGACGATGCGGCCCTTGAAGTAGCGCTTGAAGCCGGTGAGCATGTCCTTCCCGGCCTGGTAGTTGGGCGCCATGATGTAGACGTCCTCGATGCCCGCGTCCTGCATGTACTTGCCCATCGCCTCCGGGGTCTGGTCGTTCTGCCAGGAGACGTTGATGTGCAGCTTGTTGCACTGCGCGCCGGCGAGAGGGCTGGGGCCGGCGTTGGTGCCGACCATGATCTTGCCCGCGCTGGTGACGGTCGGCGACACCGCCATCATGACGTTCGACCAGATGATCCCGGAGACAAAATCGACCTGGTGCTTGGTCAACATCTCCTGGGCGACCTGCACCCCGACGTCGGGCTTGAACTGGTCGTCGCCGTACACCACCTCGACCGGCAGCCCGCCCACCTTGCGCCCGAGGTGGTCGAGCGCAAGCTCGACGGAATTCTTCATGTGCTCGCCGATCACGCCCTGCGGGCCGGAAAGGGTGGTGATGAAGCCGATCTTGACCTTCTGCTGCGCGGCGGCCGGACCTGCGGCGAGCGCGGCGGCGAGGGCGACGGCGAGGGTCGCCGCGAGGACCGGAAATCTCTTGCGCATGGACTCCTCCTCGAATGTCCGCGGCAGTCTAGCCTACACTTGGCCGGTGCTCAAGCTCTCGGGGGTCACCAAGCGCTTCGGCGCGCGCGCCGTGCTGAACCATGTTTCGCTCGAGCTTGCGGCCGGCGAGTACGTCGCCGTCGTCGGCGAGTCGGGCATCGGCAAGTCGACGCTGCTCAACGTGGTCGCCGGCCTGGAGCCGCCGGACGAGGGCCGCGTGCTGTTCGAAGGGCGCGACGTCGCGCAGCTCGACGACGACGCGCAGACCCTGCTGCGGCGCGCGCGCTTCGGCTTCGTGTTCCAGGCGTTCCACGTCCTGCCGCACCTCGACGTGGCGCAGAACGTCGGCTTGCCGCTGCTGCTGCGCGGCGTGCCGCAGGCCGAGATCGAGGCGCGCGCCGGCGCCGCCGTGGCGTCGGTCGGCCTCGCGGGGCGCGAGCGCAGCCTGCCGCGCGAACTCTCCGGCGGCGAGCTGCAGCGCGTCGCCATCGCGCGCGCGCTGGTAGGCGGCCCGAGCCTGGTGCTCGCCGATGAGCCCACCGGCAACCTCGACCCGGAGAACGCGCGCCAGGTCCTCGAGCTGCTGCGCGCGCAGGTGAAGGAGCGCGGCGCCGCCGGGATCCTCGTCACGCACTCCGCGGCCGCGGCGGCGCGCTGCGACCGGCGCTACCGGCTTACCGCCGCGGGGCTCGCGCCGCTCGGCTAGGACCTCGATTTTCCGAAGAGCTTGCGCGCGGGGAAGGGCAGCGCCGCCCCGCCGAGCGCCTCCTCGATGCGCAATCCCTCGTTCCATTTCGCCATGCGCTCGGAGCGCGCGAAGCTGCCCGCCTTGAGCTGCGGCACGCCCCAGCCGATCGCGAGATGCACGATCGAAACATCCTCGCTCTCGCCCGAGCGCGCCGAGACGATCGCGCCGTAGCCGGCGGCGCGTGCGGCCTGCCAGCAGGCCAAGGTTTCGCTCACCGTCCCGACCTGGTTCGGCTTGAGCAGCACGGCGTTGCAGGCGCCGTCCGCGTCCCGGACCCTGGCCGCATCGGTGACGAAGTAGTCGTCGCCCACGATCTGGATGCGCTCGCCCGCGGCCCTGGTGAACGCCTTCATCGCGGCGGCGTCGTGCTCGGCGAGCGGGTCCTCGAGCGAAACGATCGGGTAGCGCTCGATCCAGCGCAGCAGCATCGCGTGCAGCTGCTCCGCGGTCAGCGAGCGGTTCTCGAGGGCGAGGTGGTAGCGCCCGCCGCGCCAGAACTGCGAGGCTGCGACGTCGAGCGCGATCGCGACATCGGCGCCGGGCTCGAAGCCGGCGTCGCTGATCGCGCCCGTCAGCTCAACCAGGCCCTCCTCGTTCGACTTGAACGCCGGCCACCAGCCGCCCTCGTCGGCCACGCCCTGCAGCGCGCCGCGCTTGGCGAGGCGGGCGCCCGCGGCGCGGTACACCTCGGCGGTCCACGCCAGGCTCTCGGCGAAGCTGCCGGCGCCGACGCAGATGACCAGGTAGTCCTGGATGTCCACCCGCCCGCGCGCATGCGCGCCGCCGCCGAAGATCTGCACCTGCGGCACGGGCAGGGCGAGCTTGCGCTCGCCCGCGAGGTGGCGCCAGAGCGGCCGGCGCGCCGCCGCGGCTGCCGCGTGGGCGCACGCGAGCGACACGGCCACGATCGCGTTGGCGCCGAGGCGCGACTTGTGCGGGGTGCCGTCGAGCGCGATCAGCCTCTCGTCGACCTCCTGCTGCGCGAGGCGGCAGCCGATCAGCCCCTTGCGGATCGCCGTGTTGACGTTGTGCACCGCCTGGCGCACCTCGACGCTCTTTGCCTCTCCAGCGCCGGTCGAGGCTCCGGCAGGGGCGATCGCGCGCCCGTGCGCGGTCTTGAGCATGACCTCCGCCTCGACGGTGGGCTGGCCGCGCGAATCCCAGACCTGGCGTGCCCGGACGTCTACGATGCGCGCCATCGGTCGCGAAGCTGCGCCAGCGTGGCGGGCGGCGAGCCCAGCATCGCCCCGGCCGCGCGCCGCACCCTTTCCCTGTCCGCGGCTGCGGTCAGGTACTCGACCGGCGACTTGCCGTCGACCCGCGCCAGCAGCAGGCCCGGCAGGAGCGCAGCGGCGCGCGCCTCGAATCGCGCGCGCGGCTCCCACGAGACGCCCTCGAGGTAGCCGCCGGCGAGCGCATCGAAGCACGCGAGGAAGCCGTCTCTCGATTCCGGCACCCAGAGGCATTTGAGCAGCAGGTGGTTGAGGCAGAAGGCGAGATCGAACGCCGGATCGCCGTACCACGCGCATTCCGCGTCGAGGAACACCGGGCCTCCCGGCCCGACGAGGATGTTCTTGGGGCTGACATCGCCGTGCACCAGCGCGAGGCGGGTCGCCGCGGTACGCGCGGCGAGCGCCTCCAGCGTCGGCGCGAGGGCGGGATGCGCGCTCGCGGCGGCGAGCAGGTAGGGCTCGAGGCGGATGGCGCGGAAAATCGCGTCGGTCGCGAAATCACGCGCCGCGTCCGCGCGGCCCGCGGTCGCGGCATGCACCGCGGCGATCCTTTCTCCCACGGCGCGCGCGAAGCGCGGGTCGGCACGCCCGGCGCGCAGCTCCGCCTTCCACAGCGGCAGCCTGCCGAGGAACTCCATCGCGAACAGGCCCGACTCATCGTGCGCCAGGACGCGGGGCGCGATTCCGGGCACCGCGGCGGCGGCGGTCTGCAGCCAGCGACGCTCGTAGCGGTTGCGCTCGACCGGCGCCTCCCACAGCTGCGCGACGCGCAACCGGGGCAGCGCGCGCTTCACGCAGACCGGGCCGATTCTCAGGTCGACGCGCCAGATGTCGGAAGACACCCCGCCCGGGAGCGCCTCGGCGGCCGGAGTCTCGTCCGCCGCGGCGAGGCCCTGCCGCCTGAGGAAGCCGAGGACCTGCTCAGGGAGCGAGGCGCTCAATCTTCCACGCGCCGGCGTGCCGGCGGTAAAGGAGCCGGTCGTGCAGCCGGTCCTCGCGTCCCTGCCAGAACTCGATGCGCTCGGGCACGAGGCGGTAGCCGCCCCAGTGCGGCGGGCGCGGCGGGCGCTCGCCGAAGCGCGCGCGCGCCGCGTCCATGGCGCGCTCGAGCTGCGCGCGGTCGGCGAGCGGCTCGCTCTGCGCCGAGGCCCAGGCCGAGAGCCGCGCGCCGAGCGGGCGCGTCTCGAAGTAGGCGTCCGAATCGGGCGCCGCGACTTTTTCGACGCGGCCCTCGATGCGCACCTGACGCTCGAGCTGCGACCAGAGGAAGACCAGGCAGCCGTCGGGCCGCGCTGCGAGCTGGCGGCCCTTGCGGCTCTCGTAGTTGGTGTAGAAGACGAAGCCGCCGTGCTCGATGCCCTTGAGCAGCACGGCGCGCGCGTCGGGCGCGCCGTCCGCGCCGATGGTGGCGAGCATCATCGCGTTTGCGAGCGGCACCTGCGCGGCGAGCGCATCGGCGAGCCAGCGCTCGAACTGCGCGAACGGATCGCGCAGCGCATCCGATTCCGAAAGCCCGGCGCGCATGTACTCCTGGCGCAGATCGGCGATGCGCATCGCAGCGGAATTCTATAATGCCCCGGTGAAGCCGCCCGCCGCATTCGACTGCGGGCACGGCATCGGCGCCGTGGACAGCGTCCACCACCGGCGCCTGCAGACCGCGATCCGCGCCATCGTCGAAGACGGCCCGTTCCTCGATTCCCCGGGCCACGCCCGCCATCACGTCGTGATGCGGGACGCGGCCAGCGGGCACGTCTTCGCCGGAGACACCTTCGGCCTCTCCTGCCGGGAGCTGGACGAGGACGGCAGGCAGTTCTCCTTCCCGACCACCAGCCCCTCGCAGTTCGACCCGACCGCGCTGCACCGCTCGATCGACCGCATGCTCGCCCTCGGGCCGGCCGCGCTCTACGTGACGCATTTCGGCCAGGTGAGGGAGCTTGCGCGCCTCGCGGCGGACCTGCACCGGCTGATCGACGCGCACGCGGAGCTCGGCGAGCGCCATCGGCGCGCGGGCGCCGCGAGGCGTCGCCTGCTCGAGGAAGGCATTACCAATCTGGTGCTTGCGGAGCGCGCGCGCCGGGGCTGGCGCCTGCCGGAAGAGAAAGTACTTGAAGTTTTCGCTCTCGACATCGAGCTCAACGCGCAGGGCCTGGAGTCCTGGCTCGACGCGACGACCTAGCACACGAGCGCGCGTTGCGCAGAGGGAAAAAACGTGCGCGGGTGATTGACATGCTCTCCTGAATTCGGCATCGTTGCGCCACCGCTGCCCGACGGCGGGAGGAATTGCGGGATCCCAACGGTCCGTTTCGTTCAGAGGAGAGAAGAGATGGCGAAGAAGAGGAAGAGCGGCAAGAAGCGCAAGCCGAATGCCGCGTTCATGAAGGCGATGTCCCCGGACGCGACTCTCGGGGCGGTGATCGGCTCGAGCGCGATGCCACGCACGGAGGTCACCAAGAAGATCTGGGGCTACATCAAGCGCAACGGGCTGCAGGACAAGAAGAACCGCCGCATGATCAACGCCGACGACAAGCTCAGGCCCGTGTTCGGCGGCAAGTCGCAGGTCTCGATGTTCGAGATGACCAAGCTGGTCAACCGGCACCTCAGGTAACCAATTCACCCGCCGGGGGCGCGGGCGCCCCCGGCGGCCCTGCCTCTGGTTTTCATTCGAAGGGAGGAACAACGTGGCGAAAAGGAAAGCGAAGAAGGGCGGAAAGAAGCGCAAACCGAGCGCGGCGTTCATGATGCCGATGATGCCGGACCAGTATCTGGCCGCGGTCATCGGCGCGAGCGCGGCGGCGCGCACCGAGATCACCCGGAAGATCTGGAACTACATCAAGCGGCACGGGCTGCAGGACAAGCGCAACCGGCGCATGATCAATGCCGATGCGCTGCTCAAGCCGCTGTTCGGCGGCAAGAACCAGGTGTCGATGTTCGAAATGACGAAATGGGTGAACCGGCACCTTAAGTAGTCGCGTCGGGGGCGCCTGCGCCCCCGGCCAAGCCGTCATGCGGTAGCAGCTAACCGTGGTACGAGGTGAGCCGCTCGACCTCGTTCTTCGAGCCCAGGATCACCGCCACGCGCTGGTGCAGCTGACGCGGCTGCAGGTCGAGGATGGGGGTGCGGCCGTCGGTGGCCGCGCCGCCCGCCTGCTCGACGACGAAGGACATGGGGTTCGCCTCGTACATCAGGCGCAGGCGTCCATCCTTGTTCTTCGAGTCGCGCGGGTACATGAAGATGCCGCCGCGCGACAGCACGCGGAACACGTCGGCCACCATCGAGGCCACCCAGCGCATGTTGAAGTCCTTGCCGCGCGGGCCGTCCTTGCCGGCGAGGCACTCGTCGATGTAGCGCTTCACCGGCGGCTCCCAGCGCCGCATGTTGGACGTGTTGATCGCGAACTCGGCCGTATCGGCCGGGATTCTCAGCTCGGGGTGGGTGAGGACGAAGGTATAGGTCTCGCGGTCGAGCGTGAAGCCGTAGCTGCCGTCGCCCACGGTGAGCACCAGCAACGTGGTCGGGCCGTACACCGCGAAGCCGGCTGCCACCTGGCGCCTGCCCGGCTGCAGGAACGCCCGCTCGTCGGGATCGCAGGGCTTGCCGTCGGCGCCGGCGGGGCAGCGCAGCACCGAGAAGATCGTGCCGACCGAGATGTTGACGTCGATGTTGGACGAGCCGTCGAGCGGGTCGATCAGCAGCAGGTACTCGCCGCGCGGGTAGTGGGTCGGGATCGGCGCCGGGTTCTCCATTTCCTCGGAGACGAGCGCGGCGAGGTTGCCGCCCCACTCGTTGGCCTCGAGCAGGATCTCGTTCGAGAGCACGTCGAGCGTCTTCTGCATCTCGCCCTGGACGTTCTCGCTGCCGGCCGAGCCGTAGCCGCCGCCGAGCGGTCCCTTGTTGACGCGCGTGCTGATCGCCTTGCACGCGCGCGCGATCGTCTCGATGAGCAGGCGCAGGTCGGCGTTGATGCGGCCGGCGCGCTGGCGCTCGATGAGGAACTGCGTGAGCGCGGGTCTGCGCATGGGCGCGATTCTAGCCCGCGGCGCGGTGGCGGCGGTGCGCGAACCAGCCGCCGCAGGCGAGCAGCGCGGCCATCGTCCAGAACACCGGCCCCATCCCGCCGGCCGCCGTGCCGAGCGCGCCGAAGGCGAGCGGCAGGAACGTGTGGCTCGCGTTCAGCGTCGTCGAGCGCACGCCCACCACCTCGCCCTGCCGCCCCGGCGGCGACGCCGCGTAGAGCAGCGACATGATCATCGGCTGCCCGCTGCCGAGCCCGATCCCGAGCAGGAACGAGAGCGCCATCAGCAGCGGCACCTGGGCCACGAAGGGAAACAGCGAGTACGCCGCGCCCGAGATGGCGAGCGCGGCGGCGAGCACGGTCCATTCGCGCAGGCGCGCCGCGATCGCCGGCATGCCCAGGCGCACCGAGAAGGTGGCGAGCGCGAACGACCCCATGACGATGCCGATGGTCGAGGCCGAAAGGCCGATCCGCGACCCGTAGATGGGGATGACGAAGGTGTACAGGTCCCAGCCCATCGCGAGCAGGCCGCTGAAGACGAAGGCCGCGCGCAGGCGCGGCTCGCGCAGCAGGTCCAGGACGCTGCGCTCGCCCGGCTCGCTGCGAGCAGCCTCGCCCCGCGGGAAAGCGCCGCGCCGCCAGAGCAGCAGCGCGAGCCCGGCGGCCGGCAGCGCGGCGAGCAGGAGGAAAGCCGCGCGGTGGCCGAGGCCGTCGATGGCGAAGCCGGCGAGCAGCGGCCCGAGGAAGCCGCCGATGGAGAACCCGAGGGCGAACCAGCTGAAATTGACCGCGCGCTCGGCCGGCGTGCCGAGCGCGCCCACGACGTGGTTGAGCGCGACATGCTGCACCATGAAGGCAGTGCCGATCACGACCGCGGCGAGATAGAGCGCGGGCAGCTCGGGCCAGGCGAAGGGCAGCAGGATTGCGGCGGCGAGGGCCGCGCTGGCGAACGCGACCGGGCGCAAGGCGCCGACGCGGTCGATGAGGCGCCCGGCTGCGACCGCGAGCAGCATCGGCACCACCGCGTAGAGCGACATCAGCACGCCGACGGTCAGCGGCGACGCCTGCTGGTGAAGCGCGTACAGCGAGACGGTGACCCTGCTGCCGACGAAGCCGACGTGCCCGAGCACCGTCAGCAGGATCACGAAGGCGAGCCTCATCTTCTCCAGGCGACCAGGGCGACGCCGGCGCAGGTCAGCGCGATGCCGGCGAACGCGAGCCCGCTCGGCGCAAGGCCGTACATGAAGTACTCGAGCACCACGGCGACGATCGGCGTCAGGTAGATCATGCTGGTCACGCGCGCGGCCTGGCCGTGCCGCAGCAGCACGTAAAGCGCGTTCACGGCGAGGATCGAGGCGAGGATGACGAGGAACGCGATCGAGCCGAGGAGCTGCCAGCTCCAGGTGACGCGCGCACCCTCGAAGGCCCACGCGAGCGGCGCCAGCACCGCGAGCGAGACCGCGAACTGCAGGAACGCGCCGCTCCAGAGGTTGACGCGCGGGCAGAACGCGCGCTGGTAGAGCGCGCCCACGGTGATCCCGGCAAGGCCGATGGTGACCGCGGCCAGCCCGCCCGCGGACAGCTCGCGCACGTCGAGCTTGTGCCAGACGACGAGCGCGACGCCGGCCAGGCCCGCGAATACCCCGGTCCACTGCGCGGGGCTTAGGCGCTCGCCGAGCCAGCGCGAGGCGAACAGCGCCGTGATCAGCGGCTGCACCGCCATGACGAGCGCCGTGATTCCGGCCGAGAGCCCGAGGTACTGCGTGTAGTGGCTGCCACCGAGCTGCACCGCGTGCATCAGCACCCCGGCCACCAGCACGTGGCCGAGCTCCACGCGCGAGGCGGGCCAGGCCGGGCGCGCGAGGAGCAGCAGCGGCGCGAGGCAGGCGAGCCCGAAGACGTAGCGCAACGAGAGGAAGGTGAACGGCGCCGCGTACTCAAGCCCCACCTTGGTGGCGAGGAACCCCGAGCCCCAGACGAGCACGAAGTACCACGCCAGCAGGCGGTCCGCCCACCGGCCGCCGGGCGTGCCGGCGGTCAACCGGGGAGCCTCAGGCCTGGCCCGGGGCCCTGGCCTGCAGCGCGGCGATGCGCTGCTCGATCGGCGGGTGCGAGGAGAGCAGCGCCATCCAGCCCGGGGTGTTGTTGATTCCCGAGGCCTGGAACGACTGCGGCAGCGCGCCCGGCTGCAGCGATCCCAGCCGGGCGAGGGCCGCGATCATGGGCCGCGGCGAGCCGAGCAGGTCGGCCGAGGCCGCGTCGGCGCGGAACTCGCGCTGGCGCGAGAACCAGGCGACGACGATCGAGGCGAGCACGCCGAGCACGATCTGGCTGACGAACACGGTGACGTAGAAGCCGATGCCCACGCCGCGCTCGTTCTTGAGGATCAGACGGTCCACCACGTAGCCGATGATGCGCGACAGGAAGATGACGAAGGTATTGACCACGCCCTGGATCAGGGTGAGCGTCACCATGTCGCCGTTGGCGACGTGGCCGATCTCGTGGCCGAGCACCGCCTCGACTTCCTCGCGGCTCATCGCTTGCAGCAGCCCGGTGGACACGGCGACCAGCGCCGAGTCGCGCAACGCGCCGGTGGCGAAGGCGTTCGGCTCGCCCTCGTAGACCGCGACCTCGGGCATGCCGATGCCGGCGCGCTCGGCGAGGCGCTTGACGGTGTCCACGAGCCAGTACTCGGTGGTGCCTTCGGTGCCGTCGATGAGGTGCGCGCCCGTGGACCATTTGGCGATCGGCTTGGAGATGAGCAGCGAGATGAAAGCGCCGCCGAAGCCGAAGATCGCCGCCATGACGAGCAGCGCCGTGACGTTGAGCCCCTCCTGCGCCAGGGCCTGGTCCAGGCCGAGCACGCTGATGATCACGGAGAGCAGCAGCACCACCGCGAAGTTGGTGGCGACGAGCAGCACGATGCGTTTCATTGCCTTGGGCTCCTGGATTCCTGGGCGGCGGATTCTACCGCGCAGTCTCTACGACTGCGAAACGTGGCTAGAATTCCGCGCGGGGTTGCGCGCCATGCCGGTCCTAAATGAGGTCGAAGCGCCTGAATTTCAAGGCCCGGCCGACCCCTACGCCGCGCTCAAGCAGGCCCTCGCCGACGCGCGCGCGGCCTGGTACGACGCGCAACAGAACACCTTCGACTACCGCGGCTTCGGCGCCTCGGCGGAATACCGCGGGCTGGCGGCGGCTGCGGCAGCCCTCGGCGCCTTCGCCTGCGAGACCCTCGGCGTCGGCAAGCGGCTGCCGTTCTGGCTCAATGTCTACAACGCGCTCGTGCTGCAGGCGGTGGTCGCGGGCGCGCTCTGGGCCGCGGCGCGCCTCTCCAAGGACTTCTTCACCGGCGCGAAGTTCATCGTCGGCGGGCACGAGTTCTCGCTCGACGACATCGAGCACGGGCTGATCCGCGCCAACGCGCCGCGCTTCCGCGCCATGCGCCGGCAGATGGCCGCGGGCGACCCGCGCCTCAAGTTCGCGCCCTACCTGTTCGACGAGCGCGCGCACTTCGCCATGCACTCGGCCTGCCGCTCGGCGCCGCGCCTGCGGGTCTTCGGCGAGGACTCGCTGCCGGGACTGCTGGAGGAGGCCGCCTGCGACTACGTGCGCGACCACGTGCGCGTGGAGGAGGGCGGCGCGGTGCTGCGCGCGCCGAAACTGTTCCATTGGTACGAGCGCGACTTCGGCGGCGAGAGCGGGGTACGCAATTTCATCCTCAACCGGCTCGAGCGCGAGGAGGACCTCGAGGCCATCGAGCGGCGGCGCGGCGGCTGCGCGCTGCGCTACTCCGACTTCGACTGGACGCTCAACTCGACGGCGTAGCCGTCGTCCCCGCGGGGGTAGGCGGGGACCCGGATCGTCATCGCGCGCCAGAGCGGATGAGCCCCGCGCCCTTCTCGGCGATGAGGTAGGTCGGCGAGTTGGTGTTGCCCGAGGTGATGCGCGGCATGATCGAGGCGTCGATCACGCGCAGGCGCGCGATGCCGCGCACGCGCAGCCGGTCGTCCACCACGGCCAGCGGGTCGTTTCCCATCTTGCAGGTCCCGACCGGGTGGAAGATGGTCGTGCCGAGCTCGCCCGCGGCGCGCGCCAGCGCGGCATCGTCCTGCACCGCCGGCCCCGGTCGGAATTCCTCCGGGGCGTAGCGCGCGAGCGCCTGCGCCGCCATGATGCGGCGCGTGAAGCGCATGCCGTCCACCGCCACCCTGCGATCCTCGTCGCTGGCGAGGTAGTTCAGCTTGATCTCCGGGTGCGCCGCGGGATCGGCGGAGCGGATGCGCACCCAGCCGCGCGAGCTCGGCCGCAGGTTGCACACGCTCGGCGTGATCGCGGGGAAGGGGTGCAGCGGATCGCCGAACCTGTCGAGCGACAGCGGCTGCACGTGCCACTCGATATTGGGGGTCGGCTGCGACGGATCGCTCTTCGCGAACGCGCCGAGCTGCGAGGGCGGCATGGTGAGCGGCCCGGTACGGAAAAAGAGGTACTCCAGGCCCATCGCCAGCCGGCCGAAGGGGCTGTTCGCCAGGCCGTTCAGCGTGCGCACGCCGCGCACCTTGAACTGCATGCGGATCTGCAGGTGGTCGTGCAGGTTCTCGCCGACGCCGGGCAGGTCGTGCAGCACGGGAATGCCGTGACGCTGGAGCAACGACCCCGGACCGATACCCGACAGCTGAAGAATTTGGGGTGACCCGATCGCGCCGGCGGCGAGGATCGTTTCCCTCCGCGCCTCCGCAAACCTTGGCTCGCCGCCGGCGCGACCGTATTCAACCCCCAAAACCGCGCGATGCTTGACTCTGAGACGAGTGACGAGCGCCCCGGTCACGACCTCCAAGTTCGGCCGCTGCCGCACCGGCCGCAGGAACGCGTCCACCGCGCTCCAGCGCCGGCCGCGCCGCTGCGTCATCTGGAAGTAGGCGCAGCCGAAGTTGTCGCCGCGGTTGAAAGTGCTCACCGCCGGGATGCCGCATTCGGCGGCAGCCGCGCGCCAGGCGTCGATGATCTGCCAGCGCACGCGCGGGTTCTCGACGCGCACCTCGCCGCCCGCGCCGTAGCCTTCGGCCGCGCCGCCCTCGTAGTCCTCGAGCTTGCGAAAGTCCGGCAGCACCTCGTCCCACGACCAGCCGCGGTTGCCGAGAGAGGCCCAGTGATCCCAGTCCTCCTTCTGCCCGCGCATGTGGATCATGGCGTTGATCGAGGAGCAGCCGCCCAGCACGCGCCCGCGCGCGTAGTGGATCGAGCGCCCGGCGAGGTGCGCGTCGGGCTCGGTCTGGTAGCACCAGTCGGTGCGCGGGTTGGCGATGGTGTAGAGGTAGCCGACGGGGATCCGGATCCAGAACCAGTCGTCCCCGCCGCCCGCCTCGAGCAGCAGCACGCTCGCCTCGGGATCGGCCGAGAGGCGGTTGGCGAGCAGGCACCCGGCGCTGCCCGCGCCGACGATGACGTAGTCGAACGCCGCTGGCATGGGTACGTAGAATAGCCCGGCGCACCGCCATGACCGAAACCTCCAGCCGCACCCTGGTGTGCAGCGTCCTGTTCGTCGACCTCGTCGAGTATTCGCGCAAGGCGACCGCCGAGCAGCAGGAGCTGAAGCAGTCGCTCAACTCGGTCATCGAGCGCGCGCTGGCGAAGATCCCGGCGCGCGACCGGATCCTGCTCGACACCGGCGACGGCGCCGCGATCACCTTCTTCTCCGGGCCGGAGGATGCGCTCTACGTCGCGCTCGTGGTGCGCGACCGGCTGGGGACGCCGCGCGCGCGCGCGGGGATCAACCTCGGGCCGGTGCGGCTGGTGAAGGACCTGAACGGCCAGATGAACGTGATCGGCGACGGCACGCAGATGGGGAACAAGTGGGTCGCGACCTGCGAGCACCCGGACATCCGCAAGAGCGCCTGCAGGGTGGAGGAGCTGGGCTTGCGGCGCATCGTCACCGGGCCGACGCGCGAGGCGGTCGCGGCGAAGGTCGAGGAGCTCGCCGAGACCGGCGCCGTGCTGGTGAGCGCGATCGAGCAAGCCGACGGCGTGTGGAGCGCGATCTGCGACACCGGCGGCTCGCGGCGCTGAGCGGCACGATGCGCATCGGGGTCGATCTCGGCGGCACCAAGATCGAGCTCGCGGCGCTCGACGAGTCCGGCGCCGAGCGCGTGCGCAGCCGCGTGCCGACGCCGCGCTCGAACTACGCCGAAACCGTGGCCGCGATCGTCTCGCTGGTGGAG
>Ga0187892_10001914_pt1 | contig 44829 bp, 30 predicted proteins | sample MA1701073metaG_FD_139345 | JGI IMG/M metagenome (GOLD analysis project Ga0187892, IMG submission 139345) | Bio-ooze microbial communities from a basaltic lava cave in the Kipuka Kanohina Cave System on the Island of Hawaii, USA - MA170107-3 metaG ... | reverse complement strand
ATGCCGGCGAGACGCCGATCGCCGATCGCGACGATCACGTCGCCGGCGAGAAGGCCCGCCGCCTCCGCGGCGGAGCCCGGCATCGTTCCCGTGATTCTCACGCCCGGTCCCTCGAAGGCGTAGTCCGGGATCCCGCCCAGCGCGGCGCGGCGCGGCGTCGGAGCGCCTCTCGCGGCCGCCGGCTCCCCCTCGCCCGAGGAAAGGCGCGAGGTCAGCGGCCGGTCGCGGCCGGCGAGGTAGCTCGCGAATTCCCAGGCGACAGCGGCGACCCTCACGAGACCATCGGCGTCGATCTTCTCCATCGTGTCCGAAGGCGAGTGGTAGTCCTCGTGCGCGCCCGTGAAGAACTGCACCGCCGGAACGCCCGCTTCGAGAAACGAGACCTGATCCGAGCCGCCCGGATCGTTCATCACCGCTTGCACCGGCGCTCCCGTCACGTGCCCGGCCCCGTTCGCGATGTGCATCCACTCGTCGGCCGACGACGCCCCGAGGACGAGGATCTTTCCTCCTCCCCCCGCGCCGAGCCGCCCGACGGTGTCGAGGTTCAGCATGGCGAACGTCGCCGCGCCCGCGGGACGCGCCGCCACGAACCGCCGCGAGCCCAGGAGGCCGGCCTCTTCGCCGGTGAACGCCGCGAAGACGACCGTGCGCTGCGGCGTCCCCGACGCGCGCATCCGCCGCGCCAGCTCGAGGAGGACGGCAACGCCGCTCGCGTTGTCGTCGGCGCCGGGATTGACCTGGCCCTTCTGCCCCGCGCGGGCCCCGAACTCGCCCGTGCCCAGGTGGTCGTAGTGCGCGGCGACGACGACGCTCTCGCCGGCCCACTCTGGCTTCGATCCGCGGATGCGGCCGACGACGTTGCGAAGGCGCACCTCTTTTCCGAGCGGCTCGACGCGCTCGCTCCACGTCGCGAAGTAGGTCGAGGGGTCGTCGCCCGCGGGCTCGAGCCCGGCCTCCTTCATCGCGGCCGCGACGAACTCCGCCGCGTGGTCGATCTCGGGCGTCCCGATCCCGCGACCCTTCATCGCCGGATCGGAGAGCGTCCTCACGGCGCCGAGAAGTCTTTCCTTCGAGAACGCCGCGGGCAATTCCGCGAGCGGAGCCCTCTTCCGGAGCGACGCGATCGGCGCGTCGGTCTCGCGCCCCGCCTCGTCCGGAATGATCACGCTCAGGGGCGAGGAGACCGCCGGCCAGCGTCCCTTCAACATGTTATTGGGGGCCTCCCCCTCGAATCCCAGGTACGAGTACTTGTGATAGTGCGGGAGCTTCGACGTGAGCCCCGGGACCTGCGACGCGCGGTCGGCCGCGATGAACGCGACCGCCCGATCGCGATCGCGGACGACCGACACCGCCGCGTGGTCGGCGCGCGGGAGCTGGCCGTCCTTCAGCTTCATGCCGCGTGCGTCGAGCGCGGCTCCGTACTGCGCGAGCGCGGTCGCGACCGCCGGCAGATGGCGGTTCTCCCATCCGAGGAGGAAGATCGCGCCCTGCGCGGGAAGCGCCGCGGCCTCGCGATCCGTCGTCGTCGTGATCGCTCGGGATCGCCCTCGACTCCACTCGGCGATCATCGTCCGGTACGCCGCCTGGAGATCCGCGGGGGCGTCGGAGGGAACGATCGCTATCGCCTCGTTGGCGCCGTACGCGGAGGAGAGCGCGGGCGGCGACTCCTCGGGCGCGAGACCGCGGAAGACGTCGTACTCCGGATCGAGATCGAGGCGGAGCGGCCGCGCCGGAACGTCGAACGTGAAGCGCACGTCGCGAGCGTCGGACAGGACGGCCGTCGTCCACGCCTCCGCCCGCCCCTCGAGCGTCACCGCGACGGGAATCCGCGCGCGGAAAGGCGGCGCGTCCTGCGTCTGGCGAAGGACTCCCGAAAGCCGATAGCCCGAGCCCGAGGCAGCGCGCTCGACGGAGAGAGCGCTCGCGGAAAAGCGCGGCGCGCCGGCACGATCGATCCAAGGCCGGTAACACTCGCTGAGATCGCTCCGCCCCGACGCGCTCGCGAACGCGCCGAGGAGATCGTCCCAGCTCGCCCAGTCGAACCGGCGGCCGGAGTAGATTGCCTGCAACGCCTTCACGAACGCCTCGTCGCCGATCTCGCCGCGAATCATGTGAAAGACCATCAGCGCCTTCCCGTAGCCAATGGCCTCGGTCGCGGGCGAGTGCCGGGAGGTGAACTCAGCGAGCGCGATGTCCTTCGAGCGCGCGGCGTAGTCGCCGTACTTCTGCAGCGCCTCCTGGCGATAGCTCGCCCCCGTGCCCCGCTGGTCCTGGAAGAGATGATCGGCGAGATAAGCGGTCAAGCCCTCGCACCAGTTACCTGAGTCGCGTGCGACGTAGACGCCGTTCCCCCACCAATTGTGCAGGATCTCGTGCGGATAAGACGTCGCGACGATGAACGGCAGCCGGATGACCTTGGGCCCCAGGACCGTGAATCCCGGCATTCCGTACCCCGTCTCCCAGAAGTTCTCGACGAGCGAGAAGGCGTCGTAGGGATACGGGCCGAGGAGCTTCTCGTACATCTCGACGTACGGTCCCGTCGCGTCGAGATACGCCGACGCGAGCGCTTCGTCGGGCTCGCGCAGGAAGACGCGGGCCTCGACCCGGCCCGCGGCGCGCGCCGTCTCGTGCCAGCGCCCGGCGACGAGCCAGATCGACTCCTGCGGCGACTCGGCGACGAAGACGACGCGCGTCCCGCTCTCGGATCGATCGTGGACCGTGCGGCGCCCCTGCGTCACGGCGTCCCATCCCGCCGGAAGCCTGAGATCCAGCTCGAACGTGATCAGCCGGTCGCCGGGAGGCGCCGCGTACCAGCGGGCCGTGCCGCCGAGGAAAACGCCTTCGGACCCTATGGTGCCCTCGGTCTCGGCGAAGCCGCGCGCGTAGTCCTCCCCCTCCCGCGAGATCTCGTGATCGATTACGCCCGAGTAGCGCAAGACGACCTCGCCGGGCAATGCGCCGTCCTCGAACCGCGCGCCCGGAAACGCGAGCGAGGCGGCGAGCGCCGCACGGTCGAGGGAGCCGAGAGGGTCGCGTATCGTGTCCGAGACCGCAATGCGGCGCGCCGCGGGATCGATCTCGACGCGCATCGAGTGGTGGACCGGGGGCTCCGCTCTCCTCGGGACCGCGACAGCGGCGAGCAAGGCGATGGTCCATCGTGCAGGGGGTCGCATGGGGCTCTCCGTTTCGCGATCCTATCAGCGCGCGGGCCCGTGTGAACGTGTCCCGTCGATCCTGTATGGCGTCCAGGGGGCGTCGCGATCGCGCTATCCTGTGGGCGCCGAACGCCCGCTCGAGAACCAAATGGCCCTCGACTCCGGAACAATCCTCGGTTCATACCGCATCCTCGGCCCGATCGGGGCCGGCGCGATGGGAGAGGTGTACCGCGCCCGCGACACGCGGCTCGGCCGGGACGTCGCCATCAAGGTCCTGCCGGAGCACTTCGCCGGCGACGACGAGCGCCTGAAGCGCTTCGAGCGGGAGGCACGGTCGCTCGCGAGCCTCAATCATCCGAACATCGCGCAGATCCACGGCGTCGACCAGGTCGGCGACACGCGCTTCCTCGTGCTCGAGCTGGTCGAAGGAGAGTCGATCGAGGACCGATTGACGCGCGGTCCGCTGCCGATGGACGAGGCTCTCGATGTCGCGCGGCAAATCGCACTCGGCCTTGAAGCGGCGCACGAGGCGGGCGTCATTCACCGCGACTCGAAGCCCGCGAATGTCCGCCTCACGCCGGACGGCCGAGTCAAGGTGCTCGACTTCGGCCTCGCCAAGCCCGCGCGCGGAGGCAGCGGCGAGCCCGGTTCGTCGTCGACGAACGACAGCGTCTTCTCGACCGAGGCTGGCCGGCTCCTCGGCACGCCCACCTACATGGCCCCCGAGCAGGCGCGCGACCGCCCCATCGACCGACGCGTCGACATCTGGGCACTGGGCTGCGTCCTCTACGAGTGCCTGTCGGGAAGGAGGGCGTTCGACGGCGAGACGCTCTCGGACGTCCTCGCCGCGGTGCTCGAGAAAGAGCCCGACTGGTCACGGCTGCCGGCCTCGACGCCGCCGCGAGTCCGCGAGTTGATCGAGCGCTGTCTCACGAAGGACCCGCGCGAGCGCCTGCGCGACGCGGGCGACGCGCGGCTCGAGATCTCGCGGGCGGCGCGCGGCGACGACGCGCCTCCAGGCGTCGTCGCGGCGCAGCCGCGCTCGCTTCACGCGGCGGCATGCTTCGCGGCGGGAGCGATCCTCGCCGGCGCGGCGGTGTGGCTCGCCTCGATGCCCGCGCCCGCCCGCCCGGCGCCCGTGACGCGGTTCGCGCTGACCGGCATCGGCCTGCCGATCGACGCCTTCCAGGGGCTCGCGCTCTCGCCGGACGGCCGCCGGCTCGTGTACCGGGCGAGGGGGGAGGACGGGCGCGAGAGGCTGCATCTGCGCTCATTCGGCTCGTCCGCGGTGCGCGTACTGCCGGACACCGAGGGGGGATTCCTCCCGTTTTTCTCGCCGGACGGCGAGCGCGTCGGTTTCTTCGCGTTGGGAGTGCTCAAGATCGTCGCCGTCTCAAGCGGCATCTCCAGCACGATCGCCGATCTCCCGCAGGGCTTCTCCGGAGCGGCCTGGCTCCCCGACGACACGATCGTATTCGCGGGCGCGTCGAGCCGCCGCCTCGGCCGCGTCGCCGCGTCGGGCGGCGAGACGGTCTACATCGACATCCACGGCACGAACGAAGGGGACATCGTGACATCGCCCTCCGCGCTGCCCGGAGGCTCCGCGATCCTGTGCGCCTCGAGCAACGGCGCGACGTTCGATGTCGCGGTGATCGATCTCGCCTCCCGAACGTCGACCGTGATCGCGGAAAACGGCTTTACGCCGACCTTCTCCGTGAGCGGTCACGTCGTCTACCAGCAGGGCTCGAGCGGCCCCCTGATGGCCCTGCCCTTCGATCCGGATCAGCGGGAGTCCGCCGGTCCCGCGTTCCCGGTCGTCACGGACGTCGGATCGCGCGTCAGCTACCAGGTGCGCATGTTCGCGCTGGCGTCGGACGGCACGCTCGCCTACGTTCCGAGGAGTGCGCTCCTCGACAGCGGCGCCCTCGTCTGGATGGACCGGCACGGCCAATCGACCCCGATCGCCGAGATCGGAAGGATCATCGACATGCCGCGGGTCTCCGGCGATGGCAAGCGCATCGCGTTCCGGACGCCGGCGCCGAGCTGCGACATCTGGGTGCACGACCTCGATCGCGGCGTGACGGCGCGCGTCACGCACGAGGGCGACAGCCACGGCATCTGTTGGTCCCCCGACGACACGCGCCTCGCCTTCGCTCGCCTCGAGAAGCCTCCCGGATGGACGGTGTTCGAGGCCGCGGCCGACGGCTCCGGAAGGCTCGAGCCGCTCTCGCCGCCGACACTCCAGCACGCGTTCGTGTCCTCGTACTCCACCGACGGAAAGTACATCCTCGTCGGGACGAGCCCCGAATCGGGCTCCGACGTCGCTCTCGTCGAGACAATGGACCGGAGCACGCGGCCGCTTCTCCACTCCCGCTTCGAGGAGCGCGCCGCGGTCTTCTCGCCGGACGGCCGGAGGATCGCCTACGTATCGGACGAGTCGGGGCGCGAGGAGGTCTACGTCCAGCCGTTCCCCGCGCTCGACGCGCGCGTGAAGATCTCGACGGACGGCGGCGCGGATCCCGTTTGGTCGCGCGACGGGAAGGAGCTCTTCTTCCGGTGGGACCGGAAGATGATGGCCGTCGACGTCGACGCCGAGCCTGTGTTCTCGGCGAGACGGCCCCGAGTCCTTTTCGACTGCGAGTTCTCGTCGAAAGGCAGCTCCGGCCTCGCGAGCTACGACGTGAGCGCCGACGGAGAGCGGTTCGTGATGGTGCGCGAGCGCTCGGGAAGTTCGGGCGCGGAGGTGAACATCGTGCTCAACTGGCACGAAGAAGTCCGGGAGCTCGCGCCGAAGAGCGGGCGCGAGTAGAGCGCGCCGGGCTCCGCCGTTTCGACGGTCGCACTGAGACGCGCCGTCGCCGCTCGCGCCGCCCCGTCCGCGAGGCCCGGCCGACGGCGTCCGACGCCGGCCCGAGGCTGTCCTCAGTGGAACGCGATTGCGACGGAGGTCACGCGCGCGGGATCGCCCGCGGCGTTGACCTTGAGGCGCAAGCGGAAACGGACGAGGCGCGAACCGTCGATCTCGTCCGGGTCTGAGCGAAAACCGGTCAGGGATCCCGGATCGGGCACGCCGTCGTGATTCGCGTCCTCGGCTCCTTCGACCTCGATCACGGCCTCGCTCCCGGGCGGGAGGGACGCCGTGCGGACCGCGACGCTCGAGTAGTCCGGATCGTCGATGCCCGTGTCGTAGAAGAGCGACTGTGCGATGGAGTGGACGCGCGTCAGACGGAAGCGCGTGTGGTAGACGGTGCGCTCGCCGGAGCTGGCCACGGCCGCGCCCGATGCCCCGATGACGCGGCGGCGCGGGTCGGCCGCGACCGAGTTCGCGCGAAAGAGCTGGAACGTCGACGCGCCGGGCGGGACGTCCACTTCGAACACGAGGTTCCGGGAGCCGTCGAACGCGAAATCGGTCTCGAACTGCGGCCACGGGAACCACAGGGCGTTGAGCTCGTTCGGCAACGCGTAGTCGCCCGCGAAGACGCGGGTCGGCGCATCGCCGAAGTTGGCGTCGAAGGCGAGACCGAGGCTGATACCGGGCGCCCGAGCGTGCCCGAGCGAGGCTTTCATCGAAGCGTATGTCGTCGCGAAGACGAAGTTCGATCGCGGGCCCCACGCCATTCCGACGATCGATTCGCCCGGCTGCGCGCCGATCTCGCCCGCGGCGTAGAGCATCTGGAACCGGCTGCCGGTCCTGACGAGCGGGTCGTCCAGCAAGAATCCCGTGTCCGCCGGAGCCACGTCCACGTTGCGCGACGCCCCGGCGACAGCCGACGCGAGACCGTCGCCCGGCCACGACGCCGTCGTCGCCGCGGCGTCTCGGAAAGCGATCGTCCCGAAATCCTCGATGACGGCGCGCTCGAGCGCGAGATCGAGCCGCGGCGAGACAGCGAACCCGTTCGGGGCGGACGGATCCCTCACGATCCCCTGGAGGAAGATCGTCCGGCCGTCGAGCGCCGGCCGGGCCGGGAGAAAGAGGTCGAGCGAAAAGAGCCCGTTCGCGTCGAGAACGGGGGAGCCGGTCGGGAACCCGTTGGCGAGGACGTGGAGCTGCGGGCCGAGGTCGAGGCAGATCGTGCCGACCCGCGGGCGGAAGACCGGTCCCGGACCGATGTCGGCGGCGATGACGAACGGCCGAGACGGCGCCCCCTGGAGCCGCAGCGTGATCCGGCCGCCCGGCGCCGGCGGCGCGGCCGAAACGACGACGAGCGAGGCGCTCCCCTGTCCGGGACAGGGCTGCGCGGACCCGGTGACGGGAAAACAAAGCAGGACGGCGGCGACCGTGAGGAGTGGCTTGCGCGTGGACATGATTCTCCCTTTCGACGAATTGCGCCGGTCGCGGTGCTTCCCTTCAATGCCAATCTAGCGCGCCTGCCTCCCGGCTGTCTACGGCACGCCGTTCGGCGCGGCGCCGCCAAGACCATAGAGTCGTGAACGGCGTGCCTCTTTCGGGGGACGCCGCGGTCAGAACCAGACTGGGATTCCTTCCTGTTTGGACCAGTCGGGCGAGCCTCCGGCCGCTCTCGCGGGCGATGAGGGCCTCGAAACCAAGGCGAATGAGCTCCGGTTCTGCCGTGATGCCCGTCGGTCGCACCGCACGCGCAAGCAGGTCGTCGTCGACGTCGAGTGTCGTTCCCATGAAGGAGTACGAGCATCCCTCCTGGAGACGAAGCCGGGAGCGGCTGGCGTCTCCGGAAAGCGCCCTCGCCCGGCGATTCACTCGCGTTCGAGGAATCACGTCTTGTTCTTCCTTCCCGAGCGGAACGGAGACGGGTCGTTCCGACGCGCACGATGCCGGGCGACTGGCCGTGCCTCCATCCGGCGGACGATTCCGACCCCCGGAGAGAGACGTAGCGCCGCCCGACGTCCTCGAGCGAACCCTCGCCGGAGCGACTTCTCGCACCGCGCCCGGACTCCCGCTCTCACTCGGGCGAGGGTTTCGCGGCGCCGTGCGAATCCGCGCGACAAGGCGATGGGATGAGGCGAGACCCGGGCAGGCGACTGGCTGGCGAATCGCGGATCAGTGCTCGTGCCAGAGTTCGGCGCTGCTCTTCTCGTCGGCCATCATTCGCAATCCTCACGCGGCCATGACGTCGCCGCGGACTCTTCTCCACTCTTCACGTGTCGACGAGTCCCGGACCAACGGGTCGCGGCATTTCGGGTTGGGAGAATGCGTCTCCCCAAGTAGAGGACCCTGAGGGTGATCCGAGTCGCGGAACGTCACCGTCGCAGTCCCGTCAGCGGCGGCGTGACGGGCTGGGACGACTCGTCCCAGAGAGGTCGGACGTAACCGGAGAGACCGGTCGTCTTGGGGGAAGTGTCCGGTCTCTCCGACCTTTTCCCGCGCGGCGAGCCGCGACTTGGCTCGGTCGTCCAAGTTCGACCCCTCGACCCGCGCGATATCCCCGCCGTCACCGCCTCGATCGCCGGGGCCGCAATTCCATCCAGGCAACGTTGGAGCCTCTTCCCCGATTCGGAGGCTCGCGGATCGGAGCGTGGGGGAGGATCGCCCGGTCGGCCGGCTCGCTCCGGCGCTGCGAGCGCCATGTGATCTCGCGGCTGATTCGACGCGACGCGGAAGGCTCCGTTCGACAAGACGACCATTCGATCGATCGGACGTCACACAGCGGGCGCAAGAGACGCTCAGCTCAGAAAGACGTTTTCCGCGTGCCACGCAAGAGCGCGCGCGTCCGGGAGATGGGCTTGGACCCTCGGCAGGGAGAGCCTTTGTCCCCGGAAAGGCTCGTACGAGCGGCCGTTGGCGTAATCGTCCACAAGCCGCCGGCTGAGAAGGAACTCGCCGCGCGGCGATACGGCCACGTAGCCGCGGTCGAAGAGCCGGTGAATGTCCGCTCGAAGGAGAAGGCCGTTCGTAACCGCGTGCTGTCCCCCGCGGCCGAACGGGCGGATGTGCGCGGCGTCGAGCGCGGGGAGCGAGTGCTCGCCGGTCACGGCGCACGCGCGGCCGTACGCATCGGTCACCGCGAGCCGGAACGTCCCCTGGCCGAGCCGTGGAAGGACCAGGCGCCCCTCGCCGTAGCGAGCGAGGACGTCTCGGGCCGCCTCGCGGAGATGCGACTCCGGGATGGCGGCGAGCTGCGCCTCCGCGCGCTGGCGGCACTCCTCGAAGACGCGGCGGCCCTCGCCCGCGGAGAGGTCGTACGTCTTCCCTTGCTGGGTGTGAAGGCCCCAATCGCTCGGCTGTCGGACCCAATCCGGCTCCCGGAAAAAGAGGGGCTGGCCGATGACGAGACAGCCGACGTGCGGGATCGGCTGCGCTGCGATCTTGTTTCGGCGCCGGTAGTGCTCGATGCGGGCGCGCATGTCCTCGAAGCTCTCGGCTCCGTTCTGCTCGCCGAAGCACTCCCACGCGAGCCAGTCGGGAAGGACGTCGGCGCGGGTGAAGACGCCGAAACCGCCGATCGCGTTGTGAGGTGTCTTCAGCTTGAAGAATATCGGCGCGCCGGGCTCGACGGTCTCGAAGCGCCGGGATCCCGACGGCGTCCAGAAGTTGACCTCGTCGAGCGGGCCGCGGTCCCGGAGGAACTCGTACCAGTCGGAGTCGGTGATCGCGATGTAGCCGCGCATGACGACGGCGCTACTTCCGCCGACGACGACGCCGCCGCGGCCGCTGCTGCGTCGCGCGGCCGCCCCGGCCCCGCGCGGCCGCCTCGCCGCCCTCGGCGCGGCACAGCGGCGGCCCCTTTCCCCCATGGGCGACGGCGTCGAGCGAGAGATCCTCGAGGCTCTCGAGCAGCGAGACGATGAGCTCGTCGAGGCGGCTGTGGAGCGGGCAGAGGCGGCCGCGGTGCTCGCGGCGGCCGAGCGGACACGTCCGGATCCGCTCGACGGGTTCGATCGCGTTCACCACGTCGAGGAGCGTCGTCTCCTCCGGATCGCAAACGATCCGGACGCCGCCTTTCCGGCCGCGCTGCGACGCGACGAGTTTTTTCTCCCGGAGCCACTGGAGGACTTTCAGCGCGTAGCCTGCCGGGACTCTCGTCCGCCGCGAGATCTCGTCGCACGTGAGAGGCTCGCTCGCCGCCTCGGTGAGTGCGACCATGATGCGGAGGGCGTACTCGGCCGTTGTGGATAGCAAGGGACACGCCTCTTGTCCGGTGCGGAAAGGACCGAATTCCGCGCGGATCCTCACACGCCCGCCGCGCCGATTCAACCCGACGCTGTCCTCACGGCAAGAGATCGATCGATTTCGACTTCAACTTGATCGGCTTCGCCTTGTTGCGCGCGATCCAGAGGTCGTACAGAAGCCGGCCCCAGCCGTTCGTGACGTTGCCGTCGCGGAGCCCCTCGATGTAATGGCGCGTGACGACCTGGTAGAAGACGCTCGCTTCGGCGCGGGCAGCGCCCGCGGGGATGGGGAAGAGCAGGTCGTCCCAGTGCTGACCGTCCGCGTAGGCCGCTCCGACGACGGGAGCGCCCGCGGCCTCGAAGGCGGAATTCACGAAGCCGCGCGGCGGGATGCGATTGTCCTTAACGATCGTGTCGGCGAGCGCCATGCGCATCGTCTCGCCCGCGGGAAGGCCGGTCGCAGCGGCCGCCTCGGCGCTGAGGCCGATCTTCATCTCGTAAACGGTCGTTGACGCCTCGTCCAGCTCGGCTTCCGCGCGATCGTAGCGGCCGTGCTCGGCGAGGAGCGCACCGGCGGCATCGAAGAACTTCACGTTGACCCAGACGCGCCGGCCCTCGATGTGGCCGGTCGGTAGCTTGTGCCCCGTCTGGTTGATGACGCGGACTCCCAACTGGCCTCCCGCCTGGCGAAGCCCGAGATTGACCGCGCGCCGGAGCATGGTCGTCGCATTGAGGCGGCCAGTCCGAAGCGCGCGGCGGCTCACGTTGGGATCGCCCTCGTAGAGGACCGCGATGATCTCGAAGATGAACGCCGCCGCGCCGGCGAACTCGTGGCGGGCGAGGTCGTCCCGCTCCGGCCCGAAGACGCAGCCCTTGTCCCGCACGCGCGGCATGTGGCAGTCCTGGCACGTGCTCACGACGGTCGATCCGTGGGTTCCGTAGAGGCCGCCCATGTCGACGCCGCCGTTCGCGAAGCTCGAGAGCTTCCATTCGGTGTAGGTGCGCTCGAGCGGGAACTGCGTGTGGAGGTCGCTGTCCGGCACCTCGGTGTCGAGCGCGTTGTAGCGGTAAGTCCCCTCCGGAGACCGCGTCACCTGCACGTTTCCAACGTCGTGGCAGGTGCCGCAGAACTCGCCCGTCCGGTGAAAGGGCGACGGGACGCTCTCGTGCGGCGACGCGGCATCGGAGTAAGGTCCTCGCCGCGAGCCAGAGGGGTCTACTACGAACATCGCGTTGCCGTAATGAGAGGGGACTTCCGGCATCGCGGCGAGGATCGATTCGTCCCGGGGCGGGCTCGCTCCGGGCTTGTACACGGGGTCCACCAGAGAGTGGCAGAAATGACAGCTCACGCCGTCCTTGTCGAGCGCGTCGAGCGTCGAGCCGTCGACGTCGTATGCGTGGCCGGTGACGAACGACATGGGCACGTGGCAGCGCATGCAGAAGTAGCCCACGTTCGCCACGTCCTGATTGGCGTTCGTCATCTGCGCGAAGAAGAGCGGATCGCGGCCCGCGTGCGCCATGAGGCTCGTCTGCCACGTCGTCACCGGGTCGTTCACGCTGAAGCCGCCGTGGCACGCCGTGCAGTTGTCGGACGGACGGATCGCGCTTAAGGGCACGTCTCCGATCTGCGTTCCCGGGAGATGGAAATCCGTGAGCGTCGTCGGGACGAGCGCGCCGCCGGCGAGGACGATCGTGGCGATCGACGATGCGGCCAGAAGCCCGACGATTCGCGCCAAGCGCGACGCGCGCCGGAGTCCGAGCGGGTCGTTCGTCGGTCGCAAGTTTCCTCGTGCTTCAGCGGCAGCCGCGTCCCGGGCCTCTCGCATCGACCCCATCAGGCGTGCGCAACCCGGTGACTAAAACAGGATATGCAGATCCTTTTATTGGATTATACGGTAGGCGCCGCGCCCATGCGGCGTCAAAGGAAAAACGGAAGTAGCGGCGCGGCTCATCGAAAGGGCCGGGATTCCGCCGTCGCGGGATGCTTCCGCTGCGCGCGCCGGACGAGCGCCGGAATCGCGGGATTGGCCCGGCGCTTGAAAGACAAACCGCCTGAGCGGTAGACTCTGGACATGCCGGTCGTGCGCGCGTAATAGTCCCTGTCGCCGCGGAGGAATTCCCACCGCTTCCGTGTCCGACCGAGCTGAGGCCATCCCGTGGAGCGAGCTTTCCGGATCTTCCTGGTGCTGGCGCTGTCCTGGCAGGCGCTCCATCTCCACGTCTGCCCGTGCGGCGGCGAATCGCGGCCGGGGGAAGCCAGAACCGCGACGCTCGCGGGAGAAGGGCCCTCTGCGTGCGAGCACTGCGCTCCGCCGAGCGGCGACGACGAGGCGAGCCTGCGCGGAACGTGCTGCTGCTCCGCGCGACGAACCGCCGACGATCCGGCCGTCCTCCCGAAGCGCGCCCCGACGAGCAAGGACGCATCCGCGGACGAGTCGTTCGCTCACGGAACTGTCGCCGGCGCCGCCGCGCTGGCGCGCTCCGCGCTGTACCGCGCGTCGATCATCACCGCGACTCCGCTCCCGCCGCTCGACATTCAATCCCACCTCCGCGTCTACCGCATCTGATCTCGGCGGCATGCCCCGAAGGACTGCTCTCCACGCCCGCGGTCCTTTCGCAACGGGCCCCATCGCGCCGAGACCTCGTCCGCCCGCGGCCGTCCGCCCCCGCGTGAGACGGTCGAGCTGGATTGCCGAGTCCCGGCGCCACGCAAGGAGGACACATGACCGCCCGCTCGAAGTTCATCGCTTTCGCCGCCCTTTTCCTGGGCGGAGCCGCGCTCCTCGTCGCTCTCGACGACCGCGTCCGCGAGACTCTCCGCGCGCTCGTGGCGGCGGCGCCGGTCCAGGCGGAGCCGTACGCCTGTCCCATGGAGGAAGACGCCGAGATCCGCTCGGACGCGCCCGGCCGCTGCCCGAAGTGCGGCATGAACCTCGTCCCGCTCTCCGAGACCGAGCACGGCGCCCACCGGGAAGCGGCGGCCTCGGGCGACGGCGCGACCCGCTACCACTGCCCGATGCACCCCTCCTACGTCTCGGACCGGCCGGGCGACTGCCCGATCTGCAACATGTCGCTCGTGCCGATCGACGAGGGGCACGACGCGGAGCTCTCCTCGGTCGAGGGGCGCGCGTCGGTGACGATCCGGCCCGACCGCCGCCAGTTGATCGGCGTCACGACGGCGAAGGCCGAGCGTCGCTCGATCGCGAAGACGATCCGCGCGGTCGGACGCGTCGACTACGACGAGACGCGCCTCGCCGCCGTGAGTCTCAAGTTCGGCGGCTGGATCGAGGATCTCTTCGTCTCGGCGACCGGCCAGCCGGTCCGCCGCGGCGACCCGCTCTTCACCGTCTACAGCCCGGAAGTGCTCGAGGCCCAGCAGAGCTACCTCGTCGCCCGCGCGGCCGCCGGCACCGGCTCGTTCGGCGAGGAGAGCCTCCGCAGCGCGCGCGAGCGGCTTCTCCTCTTCGACCTCGACCCGGGGGAGGTCCGCGCGCTCGAGGAGCGGGGAACGGTGGAGCGCGTCGTCCCCATCCGCTCGAAGACGAGCGGCGTCGTCACGCGGCGCGGAATCGTGCGCGGCGCGTACGTCGCGCCCGGCGCCGACCTCTACGAGATCGCGGACCTCTCGACCGTCTGGATCCTCGCGGACGTCTACGAGCACGAGATCGCCGACGCGGCCGAGGCCCGCGAGGCGCGGATCGGCTTCTCGAACCTCCCGGGCGAGGCGTTCCCGGGACGGGTGGCCTACGTCTACCCGTACCTCAACGAGCCGACGCGCACCGTCCGAGTGCGCATCGAGGTCGAGAACCCGGACGGCCGCTTGAAGCCGGGAATGTGGGCGACCGTCGCGATCGAGCGCGAGCTGGGCCAGAAGCTCGTCGTCGACGAGGCCGCGATCCTCGACACGGGCGAGCGGCGAATCGTGTTCGTCGACCTCGGCGAGGGGCGATTCGAGCCTCGCGAGGTCGCCGTCGGCGCGCGCGCCGAGGGCTTCGCGGTCGTCGAGAGCGGGCTCGAAGAGGGGGAGACGGTCGTCACGAGCGGCAACTTCCTCATCGACTCCGAGAGCCGCCTCAAGGCGGCGCTGCTCGAGGGCGTGAAGGGGGGAGGGCATCGGCATTGATGAGACCGTTCATCGCGACGCCCGGGAAGAGGACACGGTTATGATCGAGCGCATCATCGAGTACTGCGCGAGGAACAAGTTCATCGTCCTCGTGTTCACGGCCGCCGCGCTCGCGATGGCGGTGACGTGCATCCGGAGGATCTCGCTCGACGCCCTGCCGGACCTCTCCGACACGCAGGTCATCGTCTTCTCGCGGTGGGACCGGAGCCCCGACGTCATCGAGGACCAGGTGACGTACCCCATCGTCACCGCGATGCTCGGCGCGCCGAAGGTGAAGGCGATCCGCGGCTATTCCGACTTCGGATTCTCCTACGTCTACATCATCTTCCAGGACGGCACGGACCTCTACTGGGCGCGAAGCCGCACGCTCGAGTACCTGAGCAAGATCATTCCGAGCCTGCCGGCCGGCGTGAAGACCGAGCTCGGGCCCGACGCGACGGGCGTCGGCTGGGTGTTCCAGTACGCCCTCGTGGACCGCTCTGGGCAGAACAGCCTCGCGGACCTCCGGAGCTTCCAGGATTGGTACCTCCGCTACTGGCTTCAGAGCGTGCCGGGAGTCGCCGAGGTCGCCTCGATCGGAGGGTTCCAGAAGCAGTACCAGGTGAACATCGAGCCGAACGCGCTCCTCGCCTACGGCGTGCCGCTCATGGAGGTCGTGAGCGCGATCCGGCGCGGCAACGACGAGGTCGGCGGCCGCGTCGTCGAGTACTCCGGCGCCGAGTACATGGTGCGCGGCCGCGGGTACGCGAAGTCCGTCGGCGACATCGCCGACATCGTCGTCGGAACGGACGGCCGCGGCGCGCCGATCCTCGTCCGCCAGCTCGGAAACGTCGCGCTCGGCCCGGAGATGCGGCGAGGCGTGGCGGACCTCGACGGCACGGGCGACACGGTCGGGGGCATCGTCGTCATGCGCCACGGCGAGAACGCGCTCAACGTCATCGACCGGGTCCGCGCGAAGCTCGAGGACGTGAAGCCGTCGCTCCCTCCGGGCGTCGAGATCGTGACGACCTACGACCGCTCGGAGCTGATCCACGAGTCGATCGCGACGCTCACTCACGAGCTCCTCGCGGCGCTCGTCGTCGTGAGCCTCATGATCCTCCTCTTCCTGTGGCACATCCCGTCGGCGATCGTGCCCATCATCACGATCCCGATCTCGGTCGTGCTCTCGTTCATCCCGATGTACTTCATGCAGGTCACCTCGAACATCATGTCGCTCTCGGGGATCGCGATCTCGATCGGGGTCCTGGTCGACGGCGCCATCGTCGAGGTGGAGAACGCCTACAAGAAGCTCCAGCTCTGGGAAGCGGGAGGCCGCGTCGGGGATTACCACGAGGTCCGGCTCCAAGCTCTGAAGGAGGTCGGGCCGTCGGTCTTCTTCTCCCTCCTCGTCATCGCGGTCGCGTTCATGCCGATCTTCGCGCTCGAGGAGCAGGAAGGGCGCCTCTTCAAGCCGCTCGCCTACGCGAAGAACCTCACGATGGCGCTCGCGGCCGTCCTCGCGGTCACGCTCGACCCGGCGGTCCGGATGCTCTTCTCGCGGATGGAGTGGAAGCGCTTCCGGCCGCGCTGGCTTTCGTGGACCGTAAACCAGGTGACGGTCGGCCGCTACTACCCGGAGGAGAAGCACCCGGTCAGCCGCGTCCTCTTCCGGCTCTACGAGGGGCCTTGCCGGTTCGTCGTCCGCCACCGCGTGCTCACGGTCGTCATCGCGCTCGTCCTCGTCTTGACGACGATCCCCGCGTATTTCTCTCTCGGATCCGAGTTCATGCCGCCGCTCTGGGAGGGAGACCTCCTCTACATGCCGACGACCCTCCCCGGAATCTCCGTGACGGAGGCGCAGCGCGTCATGCAGCGCATGGACGAGGTCCTGATGACGGTGCCCGAGGTCGAGCGCGTCTTCGGCAAGGCCGGCCGCGCGGAGACGTCCACTGATCCCGCGCCGTTCTCGATGCTCGAGACGACGATCCTCCTCAAGAGCCCGTCCGAGTGGCGGCGCAAGGAGCGCTTCTTCTCGGACTGGCCCGAGTGGCTGCAGTGGCCGCTCCGGCGGGTGTGGCCCGACCGGATCGGGAAGGACGAACTGATCGCAGAGATTGACGCGAAGATGCAGTTTCCCGGATTCACCAACGCCTGGACCATGCCGATCAAGGCGCGGATCGACATGCTCACGACCGGGGTCCGGACTCCGATCGGCATCAAGGTCTTCGGGCCCGATCTCGGGACGATCGAGGAGATCGGCGCCGCGATCGAGAGCGCTCTCGAGGGCGTCCCAGGCACGCGCAGCATCTACGCCGAGCGCACGGCCGGCGGCTACTTCCTCGACTTCGACCTGAGGCGCGACCGGCTCGCCCGCCACGGGCTCACCATCGAAGAGGCGCAGATGGTGATCATGAGCGCCATCGGGGGCGAGGTCGTCACGACGACGATCGAGGGCCGCGAGCGTTACACGGTCAACGTGCGTTACGCGCGGGAACTGCGCGACGACCTCCCGGAGCTCCGGCGCGTCCTCGTGCCGACGACTTCCGGCGCCCAGGTCCCGCTCGAGGACATCGCCGACATCCGCATCGTCGCCGGGCCGTCCATGATCCGGAACGAGAACGGCCAGCTCGCGGGATACGTCTACGTCGACACGGGCGAGAGCGACATCGGGGGCTATGTCGAGCAGGCGAAGGAGGCCGTGCGCGAGAAGGTACACCTTCCGCCGGGGTACGGGATCCAGTGGAGCGGCCAGTTCGAGAACATGCTCCGCGTCCGCGAGCGGCTGAAGGTCGTCGTGCCGATCACGTTCTTCCTCATCTTCACCATCCTCTTCATGAACACGAAGTCGGTCGTCAAGGCGATGATCGTGCTCCTCGCGGTCCCCTTCTCGGCGATCGGCGCCGTCTGGCTCCTCTACATCCTCGACTACAACGTGTCGATCGCGGTCTGGGTCGGGCTCATCGCGCTCCTCGGCCTCGACGCCGAGACCGGAGTGTTCATGCTGCTCTTCCTCGACCTCGCGTACGCCGACGCGGCGCGCCGGGGGAAGATGCGGACGTTCGGTGACCTGACCGAGGCCATCGTCCACGGCGCGGTCAAGCGGATCCGGCCGAAGCTCATGACGGTCGCGACGTCGTTCATCGGCCTCTTCCCCATCCTGTGGATGCAAGGCACCGGGGCCGACATGATGAAGCGCGTCGCGGCGCCTCTCATCGGCGGGCTCTTCACGAGCTTCCTCCTCGAGCTCCTCGTCTATCCGGCTATCTACGCGATCTGGAAGTGGCGGTTCGAGATGAAGCGGGGCACGGTCGACGTCTCGAAGCTCGCGATCCCCGCCGTCCGCGGGCACGGAGGGTCGTGACATGTGCACCCGCTGGAGAACGGCCGTCGCGATCGCGATCCTCGCGATCGTCGCCCTCGCGCTCTGGGTCCGCGAGGGCGAGCGCCGCGCCCGTTGGTGCGAGATCTGCGCGCGCCCGATCCCGGCTGCGACCGCCTTCTCGCTCGAGAGCGGCGCGCGATCCCTCTCCGCGTGCTGCCCGCGCTGCGGGCTCTCGCTCCTCTCGCGATCCGCCCCGCGCCGCGCGGAGACGGCGGTCGCGACCGACTTCTCGACGGGCCTCCGCGGCCCCGCGGCCGCGGCGCTCTACGTGGACGGCAGCGACACGACACCTTGTTGCCCGCCCGGGACGATCCTCGTCGGCCCCGATCGGGCTCCGTGCGACCGCTGCTTCGACCGCTGCTCGCCGAGCCTTGTCGCGTTCTTCCGGCCGGAGGACGCGGCCGCGTTCGCCGAGCGCCACGGCGGCCGCATCGTCACCCTCGAGACTCTCCTCGCGGAAGGAAGGCGGAAGCCATGACGACCGCATCGAGACGCATCGCCGTTTTCGCGCCGCTCGCGCTCGCCGCGCTCGCCGGCTGCGCCGTGAGGCCCGCGGGCGAGAAGAAGGAGCGCGAGCGCGCGGAGGCCATGGGCCGGCACTACGAAGAAAGCGCGAAGCCAGAGCCTCTTCCCGACGACCCCGGGCCCGACGACTACCTGCGGCACGCCTTCCTTGCGAACGCCGATCTCGAGTCTCGGTACTGGGACTGGCGCTCGGCCATCGAGCGGATCCCTCAGGACGCGAGCCCGCCGAACGCCGCTCTCCCCTTCAGCGTGATGTTCAACTCGGGGAACATGCGCCTCTGGGATCGAACGACGCTTGGTGTCATGAACGATCCGATGACGAACATCCCCTTCCCGTCGAAGCTCGCGGCCGCCGGGCGCCGCGCGCTCGAGGACGCGCGGGCGGCGGGGCTTAGATTCGAGGCCGCGAAGTTCCGGCTGCAGGCGAATGTGCTTTCCGCCTACTACGACCTCGCGCTCATCGCCGAGTCGATCCGCATTCGCGAGGAGACCGTTTCGCTCACGCGGCAGATGGCGGCCCAGGCCGAGGTCATGGTGGGCGCGGGGCTCGCGCCGCAGAACGAACTGCTCCGCGCCCAGACCGAGGTCGAACTCGTCGATAACGATCTCGCCAATCTCCGCTCGCGAGTGCCGCCCGCCGCGGCGCGCTTGAACGCGCTCGTCGGCCGCCCCGCGGACGCCGTCGTCCTGCTCCCGGCGGCGCTCCCGGAGCGGCGCGAGCTTGACGTCCCCGATGCGGAGCTGATCCGACTCGGTTCCGAACGGAGCTCGGAGCTCGAGGCGCTCGCGCGCGACGTCGCAGGTCGCGAGGAGGCGCTCTCCCTCGCGCGCCAGGCGTACATCCCTGACTTCGGCCTCCAGGCCAGCATCACCGGGGGCATCGCTCAGACCCTGGGCGGGATGATCGTCCTGCCGACCCGTCTCGAGGCCATCCGGGCCGGCATCGAGCAGGCCCGCGCGCAGCTCCGCGCCGCGGAGGCGGCTCGCACGCAATACGCCCGCGATCTCGCCGCGAGCTTCGTTCTCAACCTCGCGGTGCTCCGCGACGACGAGCGCCAGATCGCCCTCTTCGACGAATCGATCATCCCGCGCGCCCGGCAGACGGTGGACATCGCTCGGACCGCGTACAGCGCGAGCCGGGCGAGCTTCGCCGACCTTCTCGACGCCGAGCGCGTGCTCCTCGACGCGCGCCTCGCGCTCGCACAATTCCGGATCGAGCGCGAGAAGTCTCTCGCGGCGATCGAGACCTGGGCCGCCATCGACGCGGGCGCGATGCTGTCCGGGCGGCGCGGTGGACGGGCTATTGGGGGCCTGACGGAACCGATGATGCGCTGACGGCCGCGCCGCTGGGTCACCCTCCTTCGCGTGGCGGCCGGCGCCGGCGAGGACGGCCTGGAGACTGGACGACGGCTCGGCATCGCCCTGAGAGACTCTGAGAATCGGTGCCGGGCGCCTCTCTTACTTTCTCTGCCGCGGGGCGCGGGCGAGGAGGGCGCCGCCGGAGTACCGCTCGACAAGGAGCGAGCCCATCACGGCGACGCGCCGGCGGCGCTCGACGAGGCGACCGAGCCCCGGATAGCGGTCGCGGAAACGGTCAAGAATCTCGAGCAGGAGATCGTCGCTCCGCTCCCGCTCTGCCGTGATCTCGACGCTCGCGGAGGGCGGCGCGAGCCGCACGGCTCCGACGTACTCCGGGAGCGGCGCCCCGTCCATGTCCACGACGTCGAGGACGAGCGCGTGGCACGGGCAGAGAGCGATCGGACAGTGCGACTCGCCAACGCGATACGTCCTTCCGCCGAACCGGAACGCCTCGCGCCTCGAGTCCGGGTAGACCGCCGAGTATCGGAGAAGGTGGCCGGGGCTCCATCCCCGAAGCGATTCGACGCTCGCGCGCCGGTCGGGGTCGAGGCCCCGCGGGGCGACGACCGTGCGGTGGACGTGGTCGAGGAGCTCGCCATCCAGCTCCCGTGCGAGCCAGGCCGCGCCGTCCGGGTCGGGCTCGCGCGAGGGATCGCGCTCGATTTCGCCCGTCTCGAGGTCGACGAGAACGGTGAACGCCGAGCGAACGGGTCGGGCCATTCCTTGCCACGGCCGCATCGTGAACGCGTCGAGGCCGCCGGGGCCGTCGCAGAGGGCGACGCTCCGGTCGTCGATCCTGAGGACGTCGAGGATCGCCCGTTCGCCGCAGCCATCGTCCTCGGCGGGCGCGGGCGCTGGACGGACGCCGATCGCGAGGCACTCGCGCCGGCTCTCCGGCCCCCGCCAGAGCGCGACCACGTGCGCGAGCTGGCGCGGCCGCAGCGGATCGAGCGGCAGCCAGATCTCGTCTTGGACCGACCTCGGACGGGCCGCGTCGCGCGGCGGGGGAAGCGACGCGCGCGGCTCCGCCCCAGGGACCGCGCTCCCCTCCGTCTCGAACGGCCGCTCGAGCACGACACGGCGAGTGCGGCCGCTCATGCGATGGTTCTCCGCGGAGCACGGACGCTCCAACGCTAGGTCGGGCGCCGGCGGGATTCCGGCGCACGAAATCGTCTTGCCCTCCGTATGATCGGCGCCCGCGCCGCCGGAAGAAGGAGGTGGGGTGGCACGTGCGCGACGACTCGGCCGGGAAGCGCGTGGCGTCCCACTCGGGCGGGGTTCTCGGCGTCGTGACCTACGTCGAGCGCGGCCTCGACGAGGACTACTGCGTCGCGCTCGCGTGCTCGTGCCAGCCGAAGGAGCACCCCTCGGCGATCGCCGCTCGCCTTTTCCGCCTGGCCCGCCCGAAGCGGGGGTAGAGAACGGCGCCAGGCGCCGATTCCCGCGGTGTCGCGCGGCGGCGCGGCGAGAGGACGCGGTTCGGGCAACCGCTGCCGGCTGCGGTAACATGGGCCGCCCGGGAGGCACTCGAGCACCATGAACGACAAGAAGAACGACCACCAGACGATCTCCGGCCGGACTCCGCGGCTCGCCAACGAGGCATCCGGGATCTGGGACATCGAGCCCGAGAAGAAGAGGGAGCGCGATTCGGAGTCCACGGATCACGGCTCGTCGTCCTCTCGCGGCAAGACGCACGCCGACCCGTCGGATCCCGAATGACCCGTTCGGCCCGCGATCGCGCGCGGCGCGTCGCCGCGTGATCGAGGGGCGGGAGCGACGCCGCCGCCTCCGGGCGGGAATCGCGCGCCTCGCCGACCCGAAGATCACGCTCGCGTCGGTCGCGTCGATGCTCGTCGGAGCCTGCGCTGCGGCGGCCGGCGGTCCGCTGTCGTGGGGCTGGCTCGCCGTGACCGTGCTCGGCATCTTCTGCGTCGAGGCGGCGAAGAACGCCTCCGGCGAGATCTTCGACTTCGACTCGGGCACCGATCAGGCGGTCGCCGACGAGGACCGGAGCCCCTTTTCCGGCGGAAAGCGCGTCCTCGTCGAGCGGATCCTCACGAAGACGGAGACCGCGGCGATCGCGGGCGTCTTCTACGCGCTCGGGATCGCGGCCGGGCTCGTCGTCGCGTTCGGCCGGGAGCGCGCAGTGCTCTGGTTCGGCGCCGCGGGCGTTGCGCTCGCGTACGGCTACCACGCGCCGCCGGCGAAGCTCTCGTATCGCGGGCTCGGGGAGGCGGCGGTCGCCCTCACCTACGGGCCGCTCATCGCGTGCGGGACATTCCTCGTGCAGCGGCACGCCGTGTCGAGCGGCGTCGTGCTCGCGTCGCTCCCGATCGGACTCCTGATCGGAGCGTTCCTCCTCGCGAACGAGTTCCCCGACCGGAAGGCCGACGCCGTGGCCGGGAAGCGGACGCTCGTCGTCCGTCTCGGGCCCCGCGCAGCGAGCCGGCTCTTCGCGGGCGTCGTCGCCGCGGCGTTCGCGACACTGGCGGCGCTGCCGGCCGCGGGCCTCCCGGCCGGCGTCTGGCTCGGCGCGATCGGGCTTCCGACCGGCGTCGCGGCCGCGCGCCAGGTCGTCCGATCGCCGGAGATCACTTCCGGCATCGTTCCCGCGCAAGCGAGTATGCTCGTGACGTTCCTCCTCGCCGCCGCGGGCATCGGCGCGGGGCTGCTTCTGTAAGGGCGTGCAATGAAACGGCGGCTTCTTCGCCCCAGTGCGACGGCCGCCATTCTCCTCGCCGCCGCCATCGGTTGCTCGTCGCCCGAAGCGCGGCAGGGGAAGGCGGCCGGGCGGATGGCGGCTGAAGAAAAGATCGCCGCGAGGCATCCGAGCCTTCTCTTCATCGGCCTCCCCTTCCCCGATCACAGCCCGCTCGATCCCGAGACCGGCCTTCCTGCGTACTCTTCCGGGTGCTGCTTCAACGACTTTTCCGCCGCGTTCATGGAGGCGCACAACGACGCGATCCTCGCCGCACTGCGAGAGGGGCGGCTCGCCGGCATGACGTTCGAAGACCGGGTGATGACCGCCGAGGAAGCGATGGCGCCGTTCGCGAACGGAGGCGGGACTCCGATCACCTTCGACTCCCCGATCGGCGATCCGAGTGGCGCGTATCGCGTCGAGATCGCACCCCGCTTCGGAAAGCCCGCGGACACGCCCTACGTCTTCTGCGTGGAGGTCGTTACCGGCAGACGCGCGGAGGCCCACTTTCTCGGCGAATCGAAGGCCCGCGTCGCCTTCGCCCACGGCGGCCGGACGCTCCTGGTCCGCGACGACCGCTTCCGGATCGTCCGCACCTTCGATCTCGCCCGCGCGCTCGCGCTACAGAGCTTTCCGGACGCCGAGCGGGGCTGGTAGCGGTCGGGCGCCTAGCGCCGCCGGCCGCCCCCGCCGCCCGGCGTCGCGACGCGGACGAGGATCGCGCGGATCACGCGGCCCGCGTCGGTCGATTCGAGGAGCCCGCGCACCAGCGCGCGGTCGCCCACGGCCAGAGCGGCGAAGTCGGCCTCGGCGCCGTCCTTCCAGATCCGCGTTCGCTCTCCGACGGCAACGGTGACGTCGGTTCCTCGCCGCCCGTTGTGGAGGACGAACGTCATCGCCGCGGCGTCGAGCGACGCGATCGCGCCCTCGGCGTGCGCGCGCCGGCCCGGAATCGTGGTGCCGTCGAACGCGCCGAGCGCGCGCGCCTCGAAGACGAAGGGGTCGCGCGCGATCGGCCGCCCCAGGGCGCGGAAGTGGTCGCCCACCGCGAGGTCTTCGAACGTCGCCGGCGATCCGTTCCGGAAGATCATCGCGTCCTCGGTCACGATCACCCTTGCCTCGCGGCCGCGGACCGACGCCGTGAACTCCCGGGTTCCCGCGTCTCCGATGGCGGCGATCAGACCGCGGAGTCCGAACCGATCGCGACCGTCGCCCCGTCCGTCGCCACGCCGGTGAGCGGAAACGTCGCTCGCGACGCCCGCGAAAGCGGCGACAGCCGCGAGGCCGAGCGCGGCGAGATGGATTGTCGTGCGTGTCATGCGGATCCTTTCGCTTCGAAGGGACGGAGGACCGACTCGTCCCCTTTCAACACGGCCCGACGCGATCGGTTTCGGGTGTAGACATCGGTGCCTGGCACCGATTTACACACCCTTGAGCAGGGTGAGCCAGCGCTTCCAGCCGTCCTCGCGCGCTTTCTTGTTCGAAGCGGTGCCGGCGGGGTCCTCGCCAGCGCGCATGAAACCGTGGCTGGCGCCGTCGTAGATCACGGGATCGTAAGTCTTTCCGGCCGCCTTCATGAGATCCTTCGACTGCGCGATCGTCGCGTTGACGCGCGCGTCGCTTTCGCCGTAGAAGCCGTAGACGGGGCAGGCGATCCGCCCGAGGTCCGGCGCTTCGGTCGGGCCCGACCCGTAGAAGACGAACGCGGCCTTCACGTCCTTGTTGTTGGTGGCGAAGCGAAACGTCTGCGATCCGCCCCAGCAGAATCCGCCCACGGCGACCTTGCCGTTGCACGCGGGGAGCTTCGCGACGTGCGCCGCGACCGCGTTCAGGTCCGCCGTGATCTGGTCCGGCGGCAGCCGGGAGATGACGCGCCGCACCTCGTCGCCGCCGCCCAGCTCCGCCGAGCCGCCGCCCCCGGGCGCCATCCCCGAAAGGAGATCGGGCGCGATCGCGATGAACCCCGCCTCGGCGAGCTGATCGGCGACGCCGCGCACCCAGTCGGTAAGCCCGAAGATCTCGTGGATGACGATGACCGCGGTCGCCTTTTCCTTCACCTCGGGAAACGCGAGGAAACAGTTCACTTCGCGCTCCCCGTGCTTCACCTTCACCCACTCGAGATGGCGCGAAGAGGCCTCGAGGCGGGCCTTGGCCCAGTCCTGTGCCGCCGCGGGCGCGGCGAAAAGGGAAGTCACGGCGAGGATCGTGAGTGTCGTCGTCTTCATGATGGCGCGTTCCGTCCTTTCTCTCTCACAAGCGCATGAGTAGGCGCGCCGGAGCGCCGGGAGTCAAGCCCTCGGACCGACCTCTTGCTTCCGCGGTCGAGAGGACGACAATTAATACGTCACCCCCAACTCACGAACCGGGAGATGCTCCATGCGCCGACTTGCTCTGGCAACGATCGTCGTCCTCACGATAATCCCCGCGGCCCTCGCGCAGGACCCGTGGCCAGCAGAGCCCGAGGCGAGCGCGGACAACCTCACCTCGATCGAGGGTCCGGGCGTAAACGACTTCCACCTGGATCTGAGCGGGGCGTGCTGGAACCCCGTCACGCGGACGCTCTGGGTCTGCCGGAACGGGCCGACCGACGCCACGTCGAAGCTCTGGGCCGTGGTCGAGGACGGCGCCGGCGGCTACGAGATCGACGAGCGCCTCGCGCAGCGCGGCGAGTGGACGGGCTTCCGGGACCTCGAGGGGGTGACGCAGGCCGACTTCGCCGAGGACGTCGTCTATCTCATCATCGAGGATCAGGAGCGCATCAAGGAGTTCGACGTCTCGACGTACGGCGTCGCCGTCCTCAACAACGATTGGGACGCGCGCCTCGACCTGCCAGGCGTCGACGGCGCCGAGGGGATCACGTTCGTCCCCGACGCTTGCCTAACGGCCGCGGGCTTCGTGGACGCGGCCGGAGTCCCCTTCGTGAGCCAGCGCGGCATGGGCGGGGTCATGATGGTCGGACACCAGAACAGCGGAGAGATCTTCGTCTTCGATCTCGACCGGACGAACTCCATGTACGACTTCGTCGGCGAGTACCGGACCGGCTACGACGAGACCGCGGGGCTCGAGTTCGACCGCTCGACGGGGCTCCTGTACGTCTGGCACGGCGACGTCCACAACGTGCTCGAGGTGCTCGATCTCACGTCGACCACGGTCATGGGCCAGCCGTACCGCCAGTTCAACGCGGTCGCTTCCTACGTCGGCCCGGACCCCTTCGACAACTACGAGGGGATCGCCGTCGTCTCCGCGGACGACTGCGTCGACGGCGAGCGGAGCTTCTTCATGGCGATCGACGGCGGAAGCGCCACGTCGCTCCTCCGCTTCCAGGAGTTCCGGCCCGGCTGCCGGTGCCTCGACGGCACCGTGAACGACGGAAGCGGCGCCGCCGAGAACGTGCTCTTCGTCAACGGGTCCGCGGGCGACGCGAACCGCGAGGTTTTCGCGGCGGTCCTGACGCCGATCACGATCGCCCTCGACCCGTCGTCGGCGGGATCCGGCGCGGGCCGGTACTTCATGTGGATCTGGAACGGTCCGTCCGTGAACACGGTCGATCTCGCGAAGGGCGCCGAAGTCCTCGGGTGCCTCGCGAACCCGTCTCCCCTCCAGCCCGCGCTCGCGCCTCAGCCGCTCCGCTGCCTGCGCGGCAACGGAATCCCGGCCGGCGTGTGCGGCGGCGTCCTCACGCTTAATCCGCCCGGCACGAACTTCGTTCCGTGGGCGGTGACCAAGGCGAGCGGGTTCGCGACGCCGCGCACGATGACGCTCCAGGCCGTGGTCGAGGACGTCGGCGCGACCAACACGGTCGGCTTCAGCGCCAGCAACGCGGTGACGCTGATCGTGCAGTAGCGACCGCCTCCGGCGCTCAGTCCTTCGCCGGGCGTGCGGGGATGACCGGAAGCTCGACGTAGGAAGGATGCCGCGCGCCGCGATGGACGGTGACGGTGGGCGGCGGGTCGATCTCGTTCGTCCGGAAGTTGTCCCGGTCCGCCCCCGTCACCGTGAGCCGGATCCGGTGACCCGCGTCGAAGACGTTCGAGAGCGGAATGAGGTCGAACCGCAGCTCGGCCGCCTCGCCCGCGGCGAGTGGCACCGCCGCCTTCTCCTCGGCGGCATGGAACGGGACGCCCGCGACGTCGAACGGCGGCGACCCGATCGCGCGGAGCGACGCGCGGAGGCAGCCTTCGGTCACGTAGTGCGAGACTCCGTCGGGCGTGATCTCCTCGAGGTAGGCGAAGAAATCGCCGTCCGGCGCGCTCGAGCGGACCCAGAGCGAGACGACCGGATGCCCGGTCACCTCGACGCCGGCCGCGAGCGGCGGCGTCGTGTACGTGAAGCCCCGCGCGTCGTTCTCCGCCATGTCCGGATAGAGCGCGCCCACGCCCCCGTCGCCGTAGGCGTTGCTCCAGCGCGACGGCTTCCCGGACGTGGCCGCGTAGTCGACGGTGCGGGAGTCGCTCCCCTCGTCCCCTCGCGGCGCCTCCGCGAGGAGGAAGCCGTCGTTCTTCGATCGCGCGCTCCCCGACGGGCCGGCGGAGAAGTAGAAGCGCGTGCGCCGCTCCTCGGGGAGGGGCCACGCGCGCGCGGTCCTCCACGCGTTGCCCTCCGGGGCTCCCGCCGTGTAGTAGCGGATCGGCGGCTCGTCCATGACCCCATTCTCGACGCCCTTCAGCCAGTGGTCGAACCACCGGAGATGCTCGGCCTCGGCGAACGGCCCGAAGCTCTCCTGGTGGTTCCACGGCCCCATGACGAGGCGCTGGGGGTTGTCGAGGTTTCGGTACCAGAGGAACGTGTCGCGCGCGAACACGTCGAGCCATCCTCCCTGGTGCGAGATCGCGACGCGCGACTTCTTCACGCCCGGCACGCGCGCCGCCGGGTTCCAGTCGAGGTACGGGCGGATGCCGGTCGCGGCGTCGCGGCTGTCGCGGAAGGAAAGCGGCGCGAGAAACCGGTCGATCACCGTGTTCTTCGCGTGCTCCCTCTCCGCCGCCGCGAGGATCGCGCCGTCCCGGTCCTCGTCCACGCGCGCGACGGGCGCGAGCGAGGGAAGGCGCTGCACGAGGCCGCTCCAGCTCTCGCAGAGGTCCGACGCGTAGATGCCGCCCGGGCGGATCGTCGAGTACTTGTCGAACATCGCCGCCACGGGGTAGATCGCCTTGAGGTGAGGGGGACATTCGCCCGCCGCCGTGTACTGCGTGATGCCGAGGTAGGAGCCGCCGAACATCCCCACGTTCTCGTCGCACCACGGCTGAGAGGCAAGCCACTCGGTGACGTCGTAGGCGTCGCGGGCCTCCTCGTCGGAAAAGAGGCCGCGCCACGTGCCGAACGATGCGCCGGTGCCGCGGACGTCCACCGCCGCGATCACGTACCCGTGCCGGAGAAGCCCCCGCAGCGGAGGGATCGTCATGTCCTTCGAGATCAAGGTCCCGCCCCGGAGGATCGCTCGGTGATAGCGGTCGTGAGTCCAGACGACCGGAAGCGGCGTCTCGACCGGTTTCCCGCCCACGGCGGGGCGGACGACGTCCGCCGCGAGCTTCGTCCCGTCGCGGACGGTGACGTACGAGGAGGTGCGAACCCATTCGTCGTAGACGGGCTCCGTGTATCCGGAGTACTCGCCGAAGCGCGAGACCCTCGTCCGCTCCTGCGCGGCCCCCGTCGCGAGGAGAAGCGCGGCGCCGGCGAGAGCCGCGAGCGCGGCGGCGACGGAGGCGCGGGGACGCCGCCGGGACTCGAGCGCGTGGATCGCCATGGCGCACGTCATACGACGCGGGGCATGCCCCGGTTCCCTCCGGCGGCCCGGAATCGACCCGGCCCGTCGAGCCGCGCGATCTCCTCGGGCGACGTCTCGACGTTCGGGGAATGCCGCGCCCCTCGATTCCGCCGCGCAGCTAGAGGCTCATCAGGAACTCGACGAGCGCGTCCTTCTCGTCGTCCGAGAGATCCGTCCCGTAGACGTGGCCCGCGTTCCGGTTGCCCGGGAGCGACGTGTCGAGCACGAACGCCTGAGCGGCGTTCCCGACCGCGAACGTCCTCGGACGCCGCTCGGGCCTCTCGAGAAGGTCGCGGAGCGCCGGCACCGAGCCGTTGTGGAGATAAGGCGCCGTCGCGGACGCCCCGCGGAGCGGCGCAACGCGGATCCAGCCGAAGCTGATCGATTGGCGGCCGGCGCTCCCGGCGGGATCGTCCGGCGTCGCGACGAGCCCGAAGGCCTCCGGGTTCGCGAACATCCCGCCCGCGAGGTCGATCTTCCTCGTCACCGTCGTGTCGGTCCTCCCGTCGCCGTCGAGATCGAGCGCCACTCCGCGGAGATCGATGTGGACGTCCCGCGTGAAGGGAACCCCGACGAGCCGCGTCCAGTGATGGGCGTTGCCGCTCCTCTCCGGCGACGCGGGATCGGTCCAGTCGATTCCGAAGCGGGGACCAAGGTCCTCGGCGAACGCTTCACGCGGGCGGATCTCGCGCCCGGAGTCGGACGCGACGAGCCTCGGAGCGGCGATCGTCGCAATGGCCGCCACCGACGCCGACGCGAGAACGAGGACGAGGCGCGGAGCGAAGGCGGATTCCGATTCCATGGAGACCTCCCCGCGACGAGCGCCGATCGGCGCCCGAAATGCGGATCTTTGCATCCGTTTTTCCCCACCTCCCGGAAAACTCCGCGGCTCGACGGCTGCTGGAGACGGGCACGTCCCGGGCCGCCGAAACTTCGCGCGTCGGCCCGCTCAGACCATGGTGGCAGAGCGGTCGAGCAGCTCGACCGACCGCGCGACCGTCCGCGCGGCCTCCCGGCTCACCTCCTCGACGTCCTGCTCGCGCATCATCGGGTAGACCTTCTGCAGGCATGCGACGAGGCAGCGCGCCTCGTGGTCGCACAGCTCGGGAAAGCGAATGACGGGGGCGCGGATCACGACCTCCTGGACGCCGAGCGGAACGGCCTGAGGCACGAGCTCGAGGACGCCCGGAAGGCAGGCGCGAACGCAGTTGCCGCAGCCCACGCATCGGAACTTGTCGATCTCACGGAGGAGGGGCAGAAGGGCGGTCGGCATGGTCGGTCCTCGCGCGGCGCCAACTCGAGCGCTCGGCGTCAGATCAAGCGACGTGCCAGGAACCCGATGCGAGCGAGCGAATCGGCCGCGGTGATCGGGCCGCCGGGAGGGATCCCCGGCGGACCCCCGGAGGGGAATCCCATATAAGAGGAAAGGACCCGCACTCCGGAGCGCGGCGAGGCCCGGCGAAAGGAGGAGCCGAGCGAGCACGCTTCGGCGCCCAGGAACGCCGGGCAGCCGGGCGTGCCGCCCCGAAGCCGGCATCCGGAAGAGTCCGAGCGACGCCGAGGACGGCCGGGCCCGCGCCGGGAATCGCGCGGAAGGGCCGCGTCACGGCGCGGCGGCCGCGGCGCGACACTCGCGGACGAGAGTCTCGAAGAGCGCGTCGATGTGCTCCGCGCGCGTCCGCACGTTGACCGGGCACACGCGGAAGTACGACTTCCCTTTGAGGACCGTGGTCGAGAACCAGAACTTCCCCTTCTCCTCGACGCGCCGGGCGACCGTCGCGTGGAGCCGGTCCCGCGCCGCGTCGTCGAGCCCCGGCTCCGAGTAGCGCACGCAGACCGCCGACATGCGGGGCCGCGTCGCCGACTCGAATCCGGGATGAGCGCTCGCGAGATCGTGCAGCCTAAGCGCTTGCTCGACGTTCTGGTCGACCCATCGCCCGATCTCCTCGGTGCCGTGGCGCTTCAGGCCCATCCAGACCTTGAGGCCGCGGAAGCGGCGTGACTGCTCGAAGCCGTGAACGAAGTAGTCGAACCTCTCCTCCTTCGCGTCGCCGGGGTTCGTGAGATAGGCGGGGCGGAGGCCGAATGACTTCGTCATGCGCGCGGCGTCCCGGACGAGGATCGCTCCCGCGTCGAGCGGGGCGTAGAACCACTTGTGCGGGTCGATCGTGATCGAATCGGCGAGCGCGAGGCCGTCGAGCGTCTTCGCGCGCGCCTCCGAGACGAGGAGCCCGCCGCCGTAGGCCGCGTCCGCGTGAAGCCACATCCCTTCGCGGTCGGCGATCTTCCGCAGCGCGCGGAGGTCGTCGACCGCGCCCGTGTTCGTGCTGCCGGCCATCGCGACGAGGATCGCCGGCTTCACCCCCTCCTTCTTGTCGCGGGCGATCGCCTCCTCGAGCGAGTCGATCCGGAGGTCGAACCGATCGTCGGTCGGGAGAACGCGGAGGTTTTCTCGGCCGAGGCCGATCGCGTCGATCGCCTTGTCCACCGACACGTGCCGCTCCTCGGACGTGTACGCCGCGAGACGCCCCTCGACGCCCCGCCGCTGAGCGCGGTCGCCGGTCGCGAAGTCGCGTCCGAGCTTCGCGCCGACGAAGTTCGCCATCATGCCGCCGCTCGTGAGCTGTCCGCCCGCGCCCGCGCCGTAGCCCGCGAGGTCGCAGAGCCACCGCACGACGCGCCGCTCCATCGCCGTCGCCGAAGGCCCGATCGACCAGGCGCCCGTGTTCTGGTTGAGCGCCGAGGCCACGAGGTCGGCGAGGATCCCCGCGGGGAGCGGAGACGGCGTGATGAGCCCGAAGTAGCCGGGATGGTTCACGTGCGTGCAGTACGGGAGGAGCTTCTCCTCGAGCTCCGCGAGGAGCGCCGGGAACGGCACCGGCTCGCGCGGCACCGGCTCGTCGAAGATCTGCTCGAGCCGGGACGGCGCCACCGCCGTGAAGAGCGGGCGCGATTCGATGCCGCCGAGGAGGTCCGCGAGACGATCAATGAGGGCGTGGCCCGCATCGCGGAATTCGGTCACGTGCTTCTCGTCGAACATGGGGAGCGTCTCCGTTGTCCGAGATCTTCAGCCGATCAGGCGCGTCAAAAAGGTCCGTCTCGAGCATTCTCGTACGCGGTGCCCCGGCCGCCGGTCGTTTTCGGACGTCACGCACGAATCGGCGCGACGCCCGCGTCGCCGGCGCTTCACGAACGAGCCGACGGACGACCCGGCTCGCGGATGATCCCCGCGCGCCCGCCGACCGGCGCGGATCCGCGGCCGCGAGTCCTCCGTCCCGTCCCCGGGGAACGGACGCGCGGGGTTCGCGCCGAGAAACGATGCTCCGCCGACGGCGCCGCGCACGGCGCGACGAGACGGCGCGGGGATCCCGCGTCGAGCACGGAGATCCTGCGCGCCGCGCTGAGACCGCCGTCCGGCCCCGCGATCTTCCGGCAGGCCGGGGGGTTCCTCTCCGAGTCGTCCGAGCCGAGCGCGGACTTCACGGTCGCGACGTCCACATATTCTCCCGGATCGACGACGCGCGCCTCCGCCGCGCGACAGCGCGCCCGGGAACCCCTCGGTCCGGGCGGGTCGATTCTCTCCTCCTTCACATGGCGCCCGAGGGGCGACACGTCGTCCTTCGCGAGACGGTGGTTCGTGTGCACGAACCGCGTCGTCCCGGGGGCCCTCGGTCCATGCGTCACACTCTCCAAGGCCCGGCCACCGCCGAGCCGCCGCTGCCGTGGATTCTACTCCCGCGGTCTCGCCGGACGGCCCTTCAGCGGCTCTCGATCCGCGCCACGTCGCGCACGATCTCCGCGAGGCGAGACGGCGCGAGGAGAGCCGGCATCGCGGACCAGTCTCCCGCGGGCTCGTTGCCGATCACGACGAGCCCGGAGTGCTGCGCGCGGTCCGCGTCGACCGCGGGATCGGGGTCGACGACGCCCAGCCGGCGGCGGACGAGCTCGATGTCGTCGAGCTTCCCGGTGAGGAAGAGCCATCCCGGCCGGACGCCCTGGCGCTCCGCGTACCCCCTGAGGACCTCGGGCGAGTCGACGTCCGGGTCGAGCGTGATCGAGAGGAAGAGGATGTCGCGACCGACTTTCTCGCCGAGCGATTCCTGAACCTTCACGAGGTTCGCGATCGCGCCCGGTCAGGTCCCCCGGCACGACGTGTACATGAAGTTGACGAGCACCACGCGGCCGCGGACGAGGTCGTCGTAGAAGCGGTGCTCGCGCCCGTCCTGGCTCACGAGCGTGACGTCGGGGAAGCGGCTCCGGAGTCGAGCCGCCCGCTCCGATTCGTGCGGGCGGACGGGCTGCGGCGCCGGGTCCGAGACGGCGGGACGCGCGTCCTCCGGCGCCGACCGGCACGACGGCGCAAGGAGGGCGAGGGCGATGGCGAGGGCGCGCGCCGCGGGCGGCGAAGGCATCGTCGGCGGCTCGATCAGGCCGGACGCACCTCGAACTGCCCCATCATGTCCATGTCCTCGTGCTCGAGGTTGTGACAGTGGTAGACGTAGACGCCGGTGAACGTGATGAACGGCATCTGCACGCGCACCCGGTCGTTCGGCCCGAGGTTCACGGTGTCCTTGAAGCCCGCGTCGTGCGCCGGCGGGCGCCTCCCGTTCCGGTCGAGGATGACGAAGTCCTCGTGGTGGATGTGGATCGGGTGCTCCCAGCCTCCGGACTTGTTCACGAGCTCCCAGACCTCGGAGGTGCAGAGGCGCGGATCGGCGTCGATGTGCGCGCCGCCGTCGAAGAAGCGGCCGTTGATGGCCCATGCGCCGTTCCGGCGCTCGAACTCGAAGCGGCGGGTCCGCGACGGCCGCGCCGGATGGATGGCGATCGGCTCGTCGAGAAGCACGTCCGGGACGACGCTGTCGTCGACCGCGTCCCGCACGATGTCGAAGCGGACGAGCGGCGTGCAGCGGCGCCGGTCGATCTTGTCCGGGCCGCGGCCTTCCTTCTGGATGAGGCAGTTCTGGAGGTAGACGCTCGAGCCGATCGGATAGCGGGAGACGTCGATCACGACCTCGACGCGCTCGGCCATCGCGAGCCGGATGCTCGAGCGGCTCACCGGCCGCTGGAGCAGCCCGCCCTCGGTCGCGATCTGCAAGAACGGCTGGCCGGAGCTGAGCGAGAACTCGTAGCAGCGCGCGTTCGAGCCGTTGAGGAAGCGGAAGCGGTACTTTCGCCGCGCGACCTCGAAGAACGGCTGGATGACGCCGTTCACGAGGAACTTGTCGCCGAGGAAGCCGTCGTGATTGAACGGGTTGTAGAAGAGCGAGCCGTCCTCGAAGAATCGGCGGTCCTGGAAGACCAAGGGAATGTCGAAGTCCTTGCCGCTCGGAAGGCCGAGGCCCTTCTCGTGAACGTCGTGGACGAGATAGAAGCCGGCGAGGCCCATGTAAACGTTCCGACCGGTGCGGCGGTCGGCGTGATCGTGATACCAGTGCGTCGCGGCGCGGTGGCAGTTCGGGTAGCAGTAGTCTCGGAACACGGCTTCGGGAATGAAGGCGAGCGGGTGCCCGTCCGAGTCGGGCGGCGTGTGCGCGCCGTGCAGGTGAACGGACGTCAATTCGGGAAGGGAGTTCCTCTGGCGCACGACGGCCCGCGTCCCTTTGTCGAGGACGAACGTGGGTCCGGGGAACTGGCCGTCGTAGGCCCACACGCGGGTCGTGAGGCCCGGGATGATCTCGACGTCGGTCGGCCGCGCCTCCACCTCGAAGTAGCGCGTGATTCCGGAGGCGCACTCGGGGTCGGGCTCCTCCACCTCCGGGCACGGATGGAGGTTGTCCGGAAAGGAGCAGGTCGGGACGAACGGGGCGACCTCGCGCGGATCCACGATCGGCGGCAGCGGCCGGACGAACGGAAGCGTGCCGGGCTCACCGGGAGATCGTCGTCACTCAGGAGGAGAGCGGCCCCCCGCAGGTCCTCGGGGAGGGCGAGCGTCGACCCCGCGGTGAAGAGACCGAGTTTGATGAGATCGCGCCGAGTCAGTCGTGCCATGTCCCCTCCACGCCAGAAACAGTCTCAACACCGTTTTGCCGGCCCGCGGAACGAGGCCCGTTCCCGGCGGCGTCCCCGACGATCGCGGCGGGAGCGACTCGGCCGCGCGATCATGAGCCGGCATTCCACGCCGCTCGAGGATCGAAATCAACTCGGAAATGTACGGAAAGTCGCAAGTCGATCGAGTCGCTCGGGACCGCCCGGCGCGCGAAGTCTCGCGAGGGAGCCGGCCGGGTCGATCCGACGCTCGGGACGGCCGGAAGAGTCCCCATGGCCGGCCGCGGGTCGCACCCCGGCCCCCCCGGACCGCCCGTCAGCGAGGCCGTTCCAATTTCAAGCGGGCCGATGTCTAATGCCGTGCGAGTTCCACTTCTTCTTGTTCACGCCCGACGAGTGACCGTTTCTGGAGATTCGGTTGCCGGGCCGCGGCCCGTCGCCCCTGTCGCACGCGCCGCTCGCCTGCGCAGTCGGCTGCATTCGCCAAGAGAAGGGACACCACCATCGATGCCGCGCTTCGGGCTCCCCGCGTCGCTCCTCGCCATTCTCGCCTTCGGGTCTTTTCCCGCAGCCGCCCCGGCGGGGCCGTGCGATCCGGCCTGGACACCGGGTCTCTTCGCCGTCCGCGGAACGGACGCGCCCGTCCACGCGCTCGTCGTGCACGACGACGGGTCGGGCCTCTCCCTCTTCGCCGGAGGCGAGTTCGCCGTCGCCGGCCGCGAGACGGTGTCGCGCATCGCGCGATGGGACGGTACGGCGTGGAGCGCCGTCGGCGGTGGGCTCGATGGCATCGTCTCCGCGCTCGCGGTGTTCGACGAGGGCTCGGGACCGCGGCTCTTCGCCGGCGGCGAATTCGTCACCGCGGGCGGCGTCCCGGCGAGCCGCGTCGCGCGATGGGACGGTTCGTCCTGGTCGGCGCTCGGCTCCGGGACGGACGCCCCCGTCCGCGCGCTCGCCGTCTTCGACGACGGCTCGGGCGCGAAGCTCTACGCGGCGGGCGAGTTCGCGACGGCCGGCGGCGGCGCGGCGAATCGCATCGCGCGGTGGGACGGAGCGTCCTGGTCCGCGGCCGCCGGAGGGCTCGACGGCACGGTCTTCGCCCTCGCGACGTTCGACGACGGCGGCGGGACCGACCTCTACGCCGGCGGCTCGTTCGCGAACGCGGGCGGATCTCCCGCGAGCCGCGTCGCGCGCTTCGACGGCGCCGCGTGGAGCGCGCTCGGGAGCGGCATGAACACGACGAGCTCCGTCCGCGCGCTTGCCGTCTTCGACGACGGCGGCGGGAGCGATCTCTACGCGGGGGGGGATTTCACGACCGCGGGCGGCGGCGCGGCGAGCCGGATCGCGCGATGGGACGGCGCCGCGTGGTCGGCGCTCTCGAGCGGGCTCAACAGCACGGTCTTCGCGCTCGCGACCTTCACCGAGGGAGCGACGACGTCGCTCTTCGCCGGAGGCGCCTTCTCCACCGCCGGTGGCTCGCCCGCGAACCGCGTCGCGCGCTTCGACGGCGCCGCGTGGTCCGCGCTCGGGAGCGGAATCGCCGGCACCGTGCAGGCCCTCGCGTCCTTCGACGACGGATCCGGCCCGGGACTCTTCGCGGGCGGCAGCGTCACGACCGCCGGAGGCGTCGCCGCGAGCCGCATCGCGCGATGGAGCGGCGCGGGCTGGACGAGCCTCGGCCGCGGGATCGACAACACGGTCCTCACGCTCGCGGTCTTCGACGACGGAGCGGGCGCGGCGCTCCACGCGGGCGGCCTCTTCACGACCGCGGGCGAGGCCGCCGCCGACCGTGTGGCGAGGTTCGACGGCGCCGACTGGGCGCCGCTCGGACTCGGCATCGGCGGACAGGTCGGCGCGCTCGCGACGTTCGACGAAGGGTCGGGTGAGCGCCTCTTCGCGACGGGGAACTTCACGACGGCCGGCGGCGCGGGCGCGAACCGCGTCGCGCGATGGAACGGCGCCGCCTGGTCCGCGCTCGGAACGGGCTTGAGCGGGCCCGGGCTCGCGCTCGTCGTCTTCGACGACGGAGGCGGACCGGACCTCTACGTGGGCGGAAACTTCTCGACCGCGGGCGGCGTCGCCGTCAACTCGGTCGCGCGCTGGAACGGCGCCTCGTGGTCCGGGCTCGGAAGCGGCATGAACGGGCAGGTCCGCGCTCTCGCCGTCTTCGACGACGGTTCGGGCCCTGCGCTCTACGCGGGCGGCGACTTCACGACCGCGGGCGGCGCCGCGGCGAACCGCGTCGCGAGGTGGAACGGTTCGTCCTGGTCGGCGCTGGGCTCGGGCGTGAACGCGTCGGTCCACGCGCTCGCGGGTTTCGACGACGGCTCGGGGCCGGCGCTCTACGCGGGGGGGAGCTTCACGACGGCGGGCGGAGCGGCGGCCTCGCGCCTTGCGCGATGGAACGGCGCGGCGTGGTCCTCCGTGGGCGGCGGCATGAGCGACATCGTGCGCACGCTCGCCGTGTTCGACGACGGCTCGGGCGCGGCGCTCCACGCGGGCGGCGATTTCGCGACCGCGGGCGGAGTGTCCGCGAGCCGCGTCGCGCGGTGGGACGGCGCGGCGTGGTCCGCGCTCGGCGGCGGGCTCGGCGGCGGCAACGTCCGGGCGCTCGTCCCGGTCGAGCAGGGCGAGGGCGGGCGCCTCGCGGCCGGCGGCGATTTCACGACGGCGGGCGGCGGCGCCTCGGGATTCGTCGGCCTCTTCACCGCGGGCGACCTGCCGCGGATCGTCGCGCAGCCCTCGAGCCTCACCGTCTGCACCGGAGGCGCCGCGACGTTCTCGGTCACGGCGACCGGCACGCCGCCGCTCTCGTACCAGTGGAGGAAAAACGGCGTACCGATCACCGGCGCGACCGGCTCGTCGATCGCGATCGATCCCGTCTCTCCCGTGGACTCCGGAACGTTCGACGTCGTCCTCACGAACGGCGCCGGCTGCACGCGCACGACCCTCGCGGCGACTCTCGAAGTGCACGAGCCCCCCGCCATCACGACTCAACCCGCGAGCCTTTCCGGCTGCGAGGGCGGCGCCGTCGAGTTCACGGTGGCGGCGGCGGGCGGCGGGCCGTTCTCGTACCGGTGGCGGAAGGACGGCGTGGACGTCCCGGGCGCGACGCTCGCGACGCTCGCGATCGACCCGATCGCGATCGCCGACGCCGGCCTCTACGACGTCGTGGTCATGAACGATTGCGGCTCGGCGACGAGCGACTCCGCCCTGCTCACGATCGACAGCGCGCCCTCGATCTCGAGGGACCCCTCGGGTGCGAGCGTGTGCGAAGGCGGGTCGGTCACGTTCTCGGTCCTGGCGGCGGGCACGCCTCCTTTCTCCTATCGATGGCGAAAAAATGGCGCCGACCTTCCCGGCGCGAACGGCGACTTCCTCGCGATCAGCCCGGTCGCGCCCGCGGATGCCGGGTCGTACGACGTCGTCGTCGAGAATCACTGCGGCCAGGCGACGAGCGTGGCGGCCGTCCTCGAGGTCGTCTTCCCGCCCGCGATCACGATGCACCCTTCGGACCAGACGGCGTGCGAGGGCGACGCCGTGACGCTCTCCGTCGCGGCGACGGGCACCGCTCCCTTCACATATCAATGGAGAAAGGGGGGAGCGGACGTCCCCGGCGCGGTCGCCGCCTCTCTCGTCTTCCCTGCCATCATGCCCGCGGACGCCGGCTCGTACGACGTCGTCGTCGCGAACATGTGCGGAGCGGCAACGAGCGATCCGGCCGCGGTCTCGGTCGTCGAGGCGGAGGCGGACGGGCTCGAGTTCGCGCCGTCGATCCTCGTGGGTGGCGGCGCGTCGACGGGACGCGTCTCGCTCGTCTGCCCGGCGCCCGCCGGGGGCGCGGTCGTGGCGCTCGAGAGCGCGGACCCCGCGCTCGCCGCGGTGCCGCCCGGCGTCATGGTGCCGGAGGGCGAGTCGGAAGCGCTCTTCCTCGCGCAGACGGCGGCGGTCGGAGCGAGGACGGTCGTCCTCGTCTCGGCGACGTACGGCGGAGCGACCGCGATGGCCTCGCTCACGCTCCTCGACCCGAGCCGCCGATGCCTCGACGGCGCCGGCGCGAGCGCGGCGTACTTCGTCGACACGGGAACGGGCGACGGCACGCTCGCCCTCGGCGACGGCCGCACGTGGACCGTCGACCTGACGGACGTCGAGGGATCGGCGCTCGATGGCGACCGGACGTTCTCGCTTCTCGTCCAGAACCACGCGGCGGGGACGAGCGGCGAGACCCTCGCGATGACCGCGACGATCGACGCGCTCGGGCCCGGCGGACACTTCCTCGAGAGCGACGATCTCGGATCGGTGCCGCGGAGCGGCCACGCGTTCGATCCGGGCGAGGTGCCGGGGACTTTCGATCTCAGGATCGAGCTGACGCGGCTCTCGGACGGGCGCTTCGAGGTCGTGCCGTCGTTCCGGCTCCCGGGAGGCGGGTTCACGCTCCTCGACGGCGGCGCCTGGGACACGGCGCTCGCCTTCGATTTCCCTGCGGCGCGCGTTGCGGTCGCGATTTCGGACACGGGCGCCGGCACGCTGTGCTTCTCGCCGCCCGCGATCGCGAGCCGGTCGTGCCGCGCCGGGAACGTGAACGCGCGCGTCGGGCCGGTCGCGAACGTCCTCTTCGCGAACGGGACGGCGGGGGACGATCCGGACCGAGTGGTCGTCGTCGACGCGTTCGAGCCGTTCGAGCTGCGCATGGAGCGGCCGACGTCGCGCACGACGGGGCAGGTGGGCTTCGCGCTCTACGCGTGGGTCGGGGTCCCCTCCTACCGCACGCAGCGGCGGCTTCCGTTCGCGCTCGGCCGATCGTGCATGCCGACGCCGCTCACGTCGGACGGTCCGCCGAACGCGAGGCAGATCTGGAACAACATCGGCCTCCGGAGCGCGCTCGGCGAGCCGACGCTGCCGTCCTCGCGCGCGCCGAGCGTCGTCTTCTCGAAGCCGAACGGCGTGAGGAAGCGCGGCTCGTTCTTCTTCCAGGGCTTCATCGCGGACGCCGCGTCGCCGAACGGCCAGGCCGCCGTGACGAACGGGATCCTCCTCGTTTCCCAATAGCGCGCCGGGCGGACGATGTAGCGTCCCACCATCGTTGTGCTTGAAGCGGTTGTCCGTCCCGAGATTGCCATCGGAGAAGGATTGAGCCCGGAGCGCTCGAAGGTAATCGACACTGAAATGGGACTCCAGCCGACTTTGCAACCCGAGCCAATCGACGAGATCGTACCGATTCCCGGCGTTCCACCGATCGTCCCCGCGCTCGCGGCGCTCGGCCGGTCGATCCGCCCGCCCTGGGACCGGGACCAGAAGGTCGCCGCGCTCGCCGGTTGGGTCGCCGCGGCGGAGGAGGCGCGGTGGGCCTTCTGAATTGCGCATTCGCGGGCATTACGCGGGACTCGTCAGCGGACGACAGTTGAGGCGCTCGTCGAAGTGCCGTCGCCGTTCATAGCGACAATGGCTCGATCCCAGTCCGTTCTCGCATCCGCCGGCACTGCATCGGCGATATCGTCGTCCCCGGAGTCTCCAATTTGGATGAATCGGCCAGTCCAGCGCCAGAGCGTCGAACGCATCGCGCTCGACACCATTCGCCAGCGAACCTTTCCCGAAGGACACGAGTCTGTTCGCCTTCCATGCGGCATGCTCACGCTCAGGCCAGATCGACGCCGAGAACTCTCATTCACGGTCGGATCGCGCGGCTCCCGCACGATCCGGGCTCTCCCGCGAAGAAAGTGACTTGACGGGAAGGCGAGTTCGGGCGTAGCGTCCACTCCGTCGCCCCTAGCGTGGATTCCACCCGGGGAAGTGGTGAATCACTCATGGTAGGAGGCTCACATGAACGAGCGTGTCCGTTTGCTCGGCGCCGTGATTCTCGGGAGCATGATGAGCTCCTCGTCCTCTCCTTCGGCCTTTGCCCAGCCCAGCTTCGTCACGCGGCGTGACTTTTTCGTGGACGGTCGCGCTCCGAGCGCGGTGGCGACGGCAGACTTCGACGCAGACGGCCGACTGGACCTCGCCGTCACGCAGAAGGGGCAATACTCTGCCGGGACCTCCGTCCACGATCAGCTCGTCATCCTCCGAGGTGACCCCGCAAGCCCCGGGCGTTTCCTTACGCCCGCCACCACCGTCGACAATCTGACGCGCTTCGACGTCGGTGCCGTGCTGGATTCGAACCCCGTGGCCGTCGCCGTTGCCGCACTCGACGCCACGTCGACTCCGGACCTGATCTGCGCCAACTCCTCCGATAGCTCGATCACCGTCATCCGGAATCCCGACCCCGTCCTGGGCGGAGCGATCCTCACCCAATACGCGACTCCCGCCACTCCCCAGGCGCTGGCCGTCGGAGATTTCAATGCGGACGGCAAGATGGATGTGGCCGTCGCCTGCGGCGGATCGCCGGGCCGAGTCGCTGTCTTCAAAGGCGACGGCCTCGGCAGCCTCGTCCAGGAGGGCTCCAGCTACAACATGACCGGCAACAACGCGACCGGCATCGCGACCGGCGATTTCGACCAGGATGGGAAGCTCGATCTCGCCGTGATCACTCGAGCGGACAGGACTCTGCGTTTCCTGCGACGCAAGGCCAACAACCAGGGATTCAACGTCATCTTCGGCCGTCAGGTGAACCCAGAGCCGGTGGCGATCGCCGCGGCGGACGTTTTCGACGGCGCCCAGTTCGTAGGACCGGAGATCTTCATTGCACGCGATCACGGGGTCGACGGCGCCCTCAGCATGGTCAGATAGACGTCCACGGGAACGCTTGCTGAGGAGACGTTCGCCGTCGACGGGAACTGCGTCGCGGTGCACCTCGGATTGTTCGACTCCGACGCGTTCGTCGATGTGGTCGTCGCCCACGCCGAAGACACGAACCCCAGCGAGAGGAGTTCGTTCATCTCAGTGCTTCGGAACAATCAAGAGGTGAGCTTTGAACCGGCCATCCACTACCACTCTGGTCTTGGGCCGGAAGGGATCGCCGTCGGCGACTTCGACAACTCCGGGCGGCCCGACATCGCCATCGCCGCGGCCTTCCTCGAAGACGTTTCGCCTCGCCCGGAGAAGGGCTTCGTCGCGATCCACCTCAACGACGGCAATGGGGCTTTCATCGGTGACAAGATCAGCGACATCGGCAATCCCAGCCTGACGAACAAGGCGGATCAAGGCCGGCGGATCGAGCTGGCCCACGCCAATCCGGGAGCCGGAGGTGATGCGAGCCTCGATGCGATCACGGCCTCCATGAGGGCGCGCGAGGTGGTCGTCAGCACCGGAAACGGCAGCGGCTCGTTCACCGTCGCCGCTCGGATCGACGTAGACCCGAACGACCTCGGCCGCGCCCCGAAGGACTTGAGCGTCGCGGACGTCGAGGGAGACAGCGATGCCGACTTCATCACGGCGAACGAGCTGTCTCCGCTCGTTCTCACGGATCCGGGAATGACCTGGATCAAAAACGAGTGGTTCCCAGTCGGAACTCTCACGTTCGACGTTCACGAGCTTCCGAGCCACCCGACGCTGCTCAACTACAAACCCCAGAGCGTCCTGCTCGTCGACTTCACCGGCGACGGCCTCGCCGACCTGGTCGAAGGCGTGCGCGTGGGGACAAACTTTTACGGCCTCCTCGTCTACAAGTTCATTCCGGCGGAGTGCGAGCCCCCGCCGGTCCCCTGCACGGTGGAACACTTCGAGCTGATCCAGGAGATCACGCTGCCCAACAGTCCTCACCAGATCGTCGCTGGCCAGATCAACCCATGGCAGGATTCCTACTTGGACCTCGCCATCGCCCTGCGTGGCCGAACGGCCTCGGGAGCGCCGGCGGACGGAACGTGCGCCCTGGGCCCGACAAACCAGGATCTCGGCGGGGCGCAGGTCGTCTACGGTGCAATCCTTCCCGGTGGGCAAGTCGGATTCGATTCCAACATTCCTGCGACCATTCAGGATCCGGCCACGACCCGAGACCCTCGCGGTCTCGTACTCGCCCACTTCGACTCCGACGGTTTCCCGGACATCGCGTTCGTCGATCACTGCAACGACGGCCTCTCGATCTTCAAGAATGCGGGCGACACGACGTTTCCCTTTGTCGGCCACTTCTTCTCGGTCGGAATCTGGCCGAACAAGGTGCGAGGCGCGGACTTCGACGGGGACGGGAATGTCGATCTGGCCGCGAGCTGCTACAACTCGAACAACGTCGCCGTGTTGAAGGGCCTCGGATCGGATCTCTTCGGTCCTCCGGCTTGGTACGGCGCTGGGACGGAGAACTATGCCATCGCCCTCGGACAGGTCGATGGCGACCCGGCCGGCAAGGTCGACATTGTGGTCGTGAACTCGGAGTCCGACGACCTCTCCGTCCTCTCCAACAACGGTCCGTGATGACGATGAAGATGACCCTGCACGAATCGACTGCGGCGCCCGAGTTCTTCGCCTGGGCTCGCTACCGTCATGGGGCAAGAGCTCAAAAGGCGGCACAGGGCGTCGGGTTCAGCCCTTCGGCTTCGGACCGCGCAAGACGATCTGCCCTGTCCGTGATCCGGTTGCAGGCCGTCGTCATCGGTCTGTATCTCGTTGTTCTCGCTCCCAGCGCGCGAGGTCAGATCGATTTCCAGGCCAGGAGGGACTTCCTGGGAACGACCAACGGTCCAGGTGATGTCTTCTCGGGCGATTTCGATGGAGATGGGCTCCGGGATCTGGCGTCTCTGGTCCAAACGGGGATCGATTTCTACCAGGGCAGAGGCGATGGGACGTTCCAAACGACAAGGAACATTCCCTCAGCTAGGGCTTTTCTTGGCGCAGCGGGGGACGTGAACGCCGACGGATGGATGGATATCGTGGCCACGCGGGACAACATCCTAGCTTACCTCGGAACAGGAGGGCCGACGATCTTCTCGATGCCGGTAGAGAGCATTAGCGACAGATGTGATGGTAGACCGGTCCTCGGTGACTTGAACGAGGACGGCTTCCTCGATGTGGTGACAGCGGACGGGTGCGCCGAACAGTTATCACTCTTCTTGGGGGATGGTTCAGGAGGCTTTTCCTTCCTCTCCGCTCTTCCCGCATTCGTGTTCGTGCTCTCTCCAGTGGTCGAGGACTTGGATCGCGACGGCCACCTGGACATCGCGATCAATCTCGGCTCGCCTCCACGGGTCGACCTGCACTTCGGGCGTGGAGATGGGAGCTTCGAAGCGCCACGGAGTGTTCCGCTCGCCCGAGAGATTTGTTGGATGATCAGTCTCGATGCGAATAACGACGGCGCTCCCGATCTCGCCGGGTATTCGGGATTCTTCGGCGCGGTCGCGCTCCTCGTGAACAACGGAGCAGGATCGTTCGGTGCGCCCGTTCTCTTCGAAGGAGGAGCGGCAACGGCCAATCGGATCGGCGCCGGGGATCTGAATTCCGATGGCCTGCCGGATGTCGTCGTGTTGGGCAATGATCCCGCGCGGACGTTCTTCACGCCCGTCGTTTCGTGGATTCTGAGCGACGGAAGCGGAGGCTACGGCGAGCCTCGTGTCGAACGCGAGGGCTACCTACCCTTTGGTCTCGCGCTGGACGATCTGAACGGAGACGGCCATCCTGATGTTGTGACGTCCGCAAGCCAAGGTTCGGATCTTGCCGTGCATCTGGGTGACGGCTTGGGAGGTCTCGGACCGTTTGCGAGATCGATCACGGTGCCTTTCAACCGAGAATTCGTGGGCTCCGTCGCCGCCGACTGGAACCGGGACGGCTTTCCTGACGTCGTTGTCGCTCAGCACGGCGGCCTCGACGACGACGCGCTTCTATTCGCTGGACAGCCGGACGGCTCCTTGGTTCAACTGTCGGTCGTCACGACGTCGCACGCGGGGCGTGACCTGGTCGACGGCGACTTCGATGGCGATGGTCTCCTCGACGTCGCATTGGTCGACAAGTCCGTGGGAATCTTCTTCGGCGACGGTGCGGGCGGCTTCTCGGCGGCGCCAGCGAGGGTATTGCCGTCCGATGCCGCGGGGATCGATCGCGGCGACTTCAACGAGGACGGTCTGCTCGACGTCGTCGTGACTCTTCCGGCTGAGGATCAGGTCTGGATCCTCGCGGGAGACGGTTTGGGGGGCTTTCTAACTCCGGCCATCCTCGGAGGGGACTTCCGATCGGTCACGGCAGCCGATGTCGACGGCGACGGGCACTTGGATTACGGGCTCACCGGCGGCTCCTCCGGCTCGCGGGTCTATTTCGGGAATGGCGCCGGCTGGATCGTCAGGTTCGAAGCGATCCCGCATCAGGCTTCCGGAGCGAAGGACATGGCGCTCGTCGACATGGACGGCGACTCGCTCGTCGATGTCGCCGTCTACGGCTCCGTGCCGAGCTTCGAGCTGGGCCGGCTCTCGATCGTCCGGAACTCGAGCGGGCGCACGTTTCAGTTCGTCGAGAACCACGTCGTTCCCGATAGTCCGAGTGTGATCGAGCCTCTGGATGCGGATGGCGATGGAATCGTCGACCTGGCTTGCGCCTCGCAGGTGTCCACGAACGTCCGAGTCTTGAGAGGTCGTGGCGACGGCACGTTCGAGACGCCGCCCTTCTCGTTCGGGTGCGGTGTCGGCGTCGTAGGCCTGCGCATGGCCGTCGCGGATTTCGACGGCGACGGGCGCTCGGACATCGTGGTTCCCACCTCGGGCTCCGGCGACCTCTCGGTCCTGTACAACCGGACGCCGCAGCACCCCGGCAAGGCCGTCCGGTGCCTCGAGGGCGGCGTCAACGCGGGTCGTGGGACGCTCGCTGACGTGCTCCTCGTGAACGGGTCGGCGGGCGATCCCACGAATCGCTCGCTCT
>Ga0187892_10001913_pt1 | contig 44833 bp, 39 predicted proteins | sample MA1701073metaG_FD_139345 | JGI IMG/M metagenome (GOLD analysis project Ga0187892, IMG submission 139345) | Bio-ooze microbial communities from a basaltic lava cave in the Kipuka Kanohina Cave System on the Island of Hawaii, USA - MA170107-3 metaG ... | reverse complement strand
TCCATGACTTGAGGCACGCGCAAGATGCCGCATTGCTCGGCCGCCTCGACGGCGTTGGCAAGCAACCGTCGAGGCTTGATCCGTTCGGCCACGGTGTGGCGCGTGATGACCGGGCGGAGCGCGCTCACGCCAAGCTCGGTTGCCTTCTGCACCATGTAGTCGAGACGGGCGCGCTTGAGCGGCGCGAAGAGGTAATGCAGGTCGGGTCCGTTCTCTTGCGGGCGGGTCTGGTGGTCGGGACGGGCTAGCGCTTCCTTCTTGCCAATGGCGCTAAGCTCGGCCCACCACTCCCCGTCCCTGCCGTTGAAGAGGAGGAGGTTGTCGCCTTGCTTGAGTCTGAGCACATTTCCGAGGTAATGCGCCTGATCCTTGCTCAGCGTGACCGCCGCCCCAGGTTCAAGCTTCGAAGTCACGAACAGGCGCTGGGGCTTGGAGGACATGGCGGTTTCTAAGTGAAGGACGATGGAACAGAAGCGTCAAGCACATGGCAATGCCGGAGCCCCAAGGTAAAGCGAGCGCGATTTCCGACGCGGGCGCGCGCAACTGGGTGGACCGCTTCGCGCCGGCGCCGCTCATTCCCTATCTCAGGCTCGCCCGCGCCGACCGCCCGATCGGCTTTTTCCTGCTCGCCTTCCCTTGCTTCTGGTCGGTGGCGCTTGCGGCCCGCAGCCTGGGCGAAGCCTATCCCGATCCCGCGCTCCTGATCCTGTTCGCGGTGGGCGCGCTCGTGATGCGCGCGGCCGGCTGCACCTACAACGACATCATCGACCGCGATATCGACGCACAAGTGACGCGTACGCAAGGGCGCCCTCTTCCGAGCGGGCAAGTGAGCGTCGGCAGCGCCATCGTCTTCATGGTCGCGCTCAGCCTGATCGGATTTTTCGTGTTGCTGAATTTCAACAGCTTCACCATCTGGCTCGGGCTCGGCGTGTTGCCGGTCGTGGCGCTCTACCCCTTCGTCAAGCGATTCAGCTATTGGCCGCAAGCGGTGCTCGGGCTCGCTTTCAATTGGGGGGCGCTGCTCGGCTGGACGTCCGTCTTGGGTCGTCTCGATTGGGCTGCCGTCCTGCTCTATGCCGGGGCCGTGGCCTGGACGATCGGCTACGACACCATCTATGCGCATCAGGACCGCGACGAGGACAGCATTCTCGGGCTGAAATCGACGGCACTCCGCTTTGGCCGATCCACCCGCACCTGGCTTGCCGTGTTCTATTCGGTCGCCTGGCTCGCAATTACCGCGGCGGGGGTCATGGCCCATGCCGGGACGGCGTTCCTCTTAGGAATGGTGGCGGCCGGGGCGCACCTGGCCTGGCAGGTCCTGACGCTCGACATCGACGATCCGGAGAATTGTCTCGAGCGCTTCCGCTCAAACCGTGACTTCGGCGCGCTGGTGTTCGGCGCCATCCTCGTCGATATGGTGCTTGCGGCAATATTGTGAGTTGCGCAAGACGGACGAAAGCGCAAAAAAGCACCGGGCCCCGGGGCTTCTCGCCCAGGGGCCCGGATGACGCCTTGCTGTTAGCTTCCCCGTTTGGCTGGCTGCCATGAGGCGGCCTTGATTGGCGCGATCCTGCCATGGAAGTTTTCCGAAGCGCTTAACGGACGTTGTTAACGCAAGGTATGCGCCGTTTAGCTGTTCACATGGTTTAGAGACGTTTGCTAAAAAGTTTCGAGAATCTTCCGCACTTCAACAATGACCGCCGTCGAGCCAACAAAAAGAGGGCACACCGCCCCGTCCCGCGAAGAAGATTACGCGCTTCTTAAGAAAGCCGTGCGTGAAGCGGGCGACCTCGCGCTCTCCTATTTCCGCAAAGCGATCACCGTGAGAAGGAAGGTCGACGGCAGCGAGGTGAGCGAGGCCGACCTCGCGGTCGATGTCGCACTCAAGATTGCGCTTCACCTGCCACGTCCGGACTATGGCTGGCTCTCGGAGGAAACCGAGGACGACCCGCGACGGCTCAAGAGCGATAGGGTGTGGATGGTCGATCCGATCGACGGCACCAACGCCTTCCTGCGTCACGTACCTGAGTGGACGGTCTCGGCCGCCCTGGTCGAGGGGGGGCGTCCGGTGCTCGGTGCGGTGTTCAATCCGGCCACCGGCGAGTTCTTCCACACCATGCTTGGGAAGGGCGCCTTCCTCAACGACGAGAAGATCGCGGCGACTGAGAAGAGCGTGCTCGATGGAGCGCTGCTGATCGCAAGCGGCGGCCTGTTCAAAAAGAAGATCTGGAAAGAGCCGTGGCCCGAAGTCGAGACCAAATGGGTGAACTCGGTGGCGTACCGGCTAGCTCTCGTCGCCTGCGGCCGGGCCGACGCAACCATCTCGCTGTCGAACAAGAGCGAATGGGACCTCGCCGCCGCGGCACTGCTGGTCGAGGAGGCGGGCGGCATTGTCACAGACCATCACGGTGAGTCGCACCTCTATAACCGTGCATCCCCGCGCTTCCCGAGCTTGGTGGCGAGCGGCAAGGCGCTCCATCCGCTGTTGGTCGAGCGGACGGATCGCATCGATCTCTAGCCGATTGTCGGGGGGAGAGCGGGATGGCGGCAAAGGGCGGCAAGAGGGGCGGCCGGCAATTGCTGCATCTCGTGTTCGGTGGCGAACTCACCTCGCTCGACGGGATGGAATTCAGCAATCTCAAGGCGCTCGATATCGTCGGCATTTATCCCAACTACGCGCAAGCCTACGATGCGTGGAAGGAGGCCGCACACCGCACCGTGGACGACGCCCATATGCGTTATTTCATCGTGCACCTGCACCGGCTGCTGGACCCGGAACACGGGCCGGGCGGCGAGGCCGGCTAGGGTTTTTCGAGGCCCGGTTTTTCGCCTTCGAGAGGCCGCACGCAGCGTGCTAGAAGGCGGAAGGCGGAAGGCGGCGAAGGCCGCGGGAATCGGGGAAATCGCTTGAAAGACCACCTGTTCAGGGACGCGAGCGCGGTCACACGGAGCGCCGACGAGCTCCAGGTCAATTACACGACCCGAGACGTCGCCCTTCGCATCTGGCGCGAGAATTTGCGGCCCCGGTTCGGACTGGTCATCGTCGCCTTCCTGGCCATGCTTCTGACCGCCGCCACCACCGGGGCAATCCCGTTCCTCATTCAAAGAACCGCCGACGACGTGTTCGTCGCCAGGAACGCGCAGATGGTCTACTGGATCACGGCGGCGATCGTGATCGTCACGCTCCTCAAGGCCGTGTCCGAATATATCGCCGACGTAACCGTCGCCTATCTCGGCCATCGCTTCATCGCCGACCTTCGCCTGCAGATGTTCGCCAAGCTGGCGCGCGCCGATCTGAACTGGATCCAGAGGGTGCATTCGGGACGCTTGCTTTCCGGCTTCCTCAACGACGCAGCGCTCATCCGCCAAACGGCGAGCCGCACCCTCGTCACCCTCGGAGAGAATTACCTCAAGGTCATCATCCTGGTCGGCGCCATGTTCTATATGGACCCGCGCTTCTCGGTCCTGATCCTGATCTTCATGCCGATCGCTTGGTTCGTGCTGTCACGGCAGCGGCGCAAGATGCGGAAATCGACCACGCAATCGTTGCAGGAGACGGGCGACTTGTCGGCGCTCATCAGCCAAACCTTGCGCGGCATGCGCATCGTGCGCGCCTATCGCCAGGAGGACAGGGAGGAGGTTCGCGCAGCTTCCACCATCAATCGCACGCTCGAATTCACCATGCGCGGCACGCGCGCTCGCGCCCTGTCGAGCCCCTCGATCGAGCTCCTCACCGGTTTGGGCTTTGCGCTCGCCATCTACTTCGCCGGCACCAAGGGGGTGCGCGGCGATCTTACGCTCGGCGACTTTATGGGGTTCATGACGGCGGCGCTGCTCATCTACGCCCCGCTCAAGAGCGCCGCCACCTTGCAAACCCAGCTGCAGGAAGGCGTTGCCGCCTCAAGCCGCGTGTTCGGCGTCATCGACCGCGAGATCAGCCTGCGCGAGGCACTAGACGCGAAGCCGCTAAAGCTCGAGCGCGGCGAAATCGAGTTCCGCAACGTCTCCTTCGCCTACGACCCCGAGGCGAGCGTGTTGAAGGGGGTGAGCCTCATCGTGCCGCCTGGACGAACGGTGGCGCTGGTCGGACCCTCAGGGTCCGGCAAGAGCACGCTCGTCAATCTTACCTTGCGCTTCTTCGATCCCGACCGCGGCAAGGTCCTCATCGACGGGCAGGATATCGCGCTCCTCACCATCGACAGTTTGCGCGACGCCATCGCGCTCGTGACCCAGGACCCGGTGCTGTTCGACGATACGATCCGCGCCAATATCGCTTACGGGACGAAACCCGACGTGGAGCGCGAGGTGATCGAAGCCGCCAAGGCCGCGGCGGCGCACGACTTCATCATGGCCCTGCCCAAGGGCTATGACACCCGCGTCGGCGAGGCCGGCGCACTGCTCTCGGGCGGCGAGCGGCAGCGCATCGCCATCGCGCGGGCGCTCTACAAGGACGCGCCGATCCTTCTCCTCGATGAGCCCACAAGCTCTCTCGATTCGGAGGCCGAGGCCAAGGTCCAGGCGGCACTCGAAGAGCTGATGCGCGGCCGCACCGTGCTGATGATCGCTCACCGCCTCTCCACGGTGAAGAAGGCCGACCTCATCTGCGTGCTCGACCAGGGGCGCATCGTCGAGACCGGGCGCCACGAAGAGCTGGTGGCCAAAGGCGGGCTTTACACGCGGCTCCACCGCACGCAGTTCGGCATTGCCGGAGGCTACACGGCGCCGCCGCAAGGAAACGGCGAGGAGGCCGTCGCCGTGGTCAGCAAGTAGCGCCAAGACCAAGCGTCATGTTCAAGCGGCTGCTCGCTCAAATGCCCGCCGTAGTCCTTGGGCGTCGCGCTCATCTTCCGGGGGTGGCGCCGATGCGATCAAAAGGGGCGCGTTGCCCCCTAGGGCTCTCGCCGACGCGACGGCGCGCGCTTATGCTCTGGCCCCCGGAGCAGTGATGCCTTGACCAAGCACCTCACATACAAGCCCGGACTCATGATCAAGGCCTATCGGGTGCTGACGCGCCTCGCCGCGCCTTTCGCGCCGATCATTCTTGCCTGGCGCACCCGTCGCGGCAAGGAGGAGCGCGACCGGCGCCCCGAGCGCTACGGTTTTGCAAGCGCTTCCCGGCCTACCGGTTTCCTCGCCTGGTTCCACGCCGCAAGCGTCGGCGAGGCTAACGCCGCGCTGCCGGTGATCGAGGCCATCGCCGCCGAGCGGCCGGAAATCCGCCTTCTGCTCACCACCGCCACCGTGACTTCGGCCAGACTGGCGCGCACCCGGATGCCGAAGGGCGTGCCGCATCAATATGTGCCGCTCGACAATCAGGTGTTCGTGCGGCGCTTCTTGCGCCATTGGCGTCCCGATCTCGCCGTGCTGGTCGAGTCCGAGATCTGGCCCAACCTCGTGCTCGAGACCAAGGCTCTCAACATCCCGCTCTTGCTCATCAACGGCCGCATGTCGGCGTCCACCTTCAAGCGCTGGCGGAGACGGCCGGGACTGAGCCGGCCGCTATTCTCGGCCTTCGATCTCGTGTTGGCGCAGAATGACCGCCTCGCCGAGCGCTTCACCCAGCTCGGTGTCTCGCGTGCGCTCGACGTGGGCAACCTCAAGGCCGATGCGCCGCCGCCTCCGACCGACCTGCCCGGCCGGCGCAAGCTCGCCGCCGCGCTTGCCGGACGCACGGTTTGGCTCGCCGCAAGCACGCATCAAGGCGAGGATGAATTCGTGATGGCGGCTCATCTCAGGATGAAGGCCGCGCGCCCGGACCTCCTCACCCTTATCGTCCCGCGCCATCCCGAACGCGGGCCGCTCATTGCCGAGCAATTGCGCGCCCAAGGCCTAAAGGTCGCGCTGCGCTCTGACGCCGAGTTGCCCGAGACCGAGACCGACATTTACGTCGCCGACACGATCGGCGAGATTGGCCTGTTCTATGCTCTCGCCCCCGTCGCCTTCGTGGGCGGTTCGCTCGTCGATCGCGGCGGCCAAAATCCGGTCGAGCCGATCAAGCTCGGCGCTGCCGTTCTCACCGGGCCCAACTGGCACAATTTTCGCGACGCCTATCGCGAGCTGCTGCGCGCAGGCGGCTGCAAGCAAGTGCGCGATGGGCCGGGCCTCGCCGATGCCGCGCTCCGCCTGCTCGAAGACGCGAACGCCCGCAAGACCATGACCGAACGTGCGCATCACACCATCGCCGCCATGGGAGGCGCGTTGCCGCGCACGCTCGCCGAGCTCGAACACTACCTCCCGCCGAAGACCACCCTGAAACATGCCTCTTGAAGCGCCGTTCTGGTGGTATCGCAAGACGGGGCTGCTCGCTCGGGCGCTCGCCCCCTTGGGCGGGCTCTATGGCCGGGTAGCAGAGGCACGCGCCAAACGGATAGAACCCTATCGCTCCCGTCTTCCCGTCATCTGCGTCGGCAATTTCACGGCCGGAGGCGGCGGCAAGACCCCGACCGCGATTGCCGTCGCGTCGCTGCTGAAGGAACTCGGAACCAAGCCCGCCTTTCTCACCCGCGGCTATGGCGGAACGAGCAAGGGACCGATGATCGTCGCCAAAGGGCAGAGCGCGGAAGAAGTCGGCGATGAGCCGCTCCTTCTCGCGGCTGCTGCCCCCACCATGGTCTCGGCCGACCGGGCCAAAGGTGCCAAGGCCATCGAAGCGACCGGGGCGGACGTGATCGTGATGGATGACGGGTTCCAAAATCCGGGTCTCGCCAAGGACTTATCTCTCGTGGTGGTCGATGCGGGCGCCGGCGTCGGCAACGGCCTTGTGATACCGGCGGGACCGCTCAGGGCCCCGCTTGAGGCGCAGATGGCACGGACCGGCGCGCTCGTCGTGATCGGCGACGGCGGCAAGGCGGCGCCGCTCATCGAGGCCTTCGCGCGTCAAGGCAAGCCTGTGCTCAAGGCCCGCATGGTGCCGCGCCAGGATCGGCGCTGGCTCACCGTGCTTCCCGTGATCGGTTTTGCCGGGATCGCGCGGCCGTCGAAATTCTTCGACACGCTCCGCAACAACGGCGCCCGGCTGATCGATGCGCGCTCCTATCGCGACCACTACCGCTATAGCGAGCGGCAAGCCCGCAGCCTGCTCAAGGAGGGACGCGACTACAACGCCATGCTGGTCACGACCGAAAAGGACTGGGTGCGGCTCCCCGACGACGACGGCAGCGATGCGGCCGAGCTCAAGCACCGGTCGCGCCCGTTCGCCATCGCGGTCGAGTTTGACGACGTGGCGGCGGTGAAAGAGCTGCTTTCGGCGGCGCTGGCCAAAGCGCGAACCGCTCAAAGCAGCAACGTCGTTTCAGGCTGAGGTTACTCGGCCGCCGCCGCCGATCGGGTGCGCGTTTCGTGGTAGCGCTTGAGAGAGGACGCGGCGTCGACATAGGCCTCTTGCAACTCGACGCTCCAATAGCGCAACTCGTCGAGCGGAATGGTGCGTCCCGTCACCGCGCAGCGCACGAATTCGCCGGGTGTCACGACCTGCACTTCGCCGTCGAGATATTTGAGCTTGGCTTCGCCCTTGAAGCCGATGTTGCGTTCGAAACGATTCATCAAGGCTGAGTAGACCTTCTGCTTCTGCCGTTAGACGTCACCATACAATCAAGCGATGAGAGAAGGCCAGCTTTCTAAAGCAGTCTCCCCTGTTTTTCATCGCGGCGGCGCGACGGCGCTTTCGTTTCCGGCTCCGCCTTGCGCGCGTCTGCATCGGCATGAGCAGCAATGTGGGCATCGGCGAACTCGATGTCGAGAGCGGCACCCGATTTCACTTGGGCGGCGCGGCGGACCATGGTGCCATCCTCCGCGCGCACCAGAGCGAAACCGCGCGCGAGCACGTTCTGGTAACTCAGCGTCTCGAGCAGCTTCGCCTGTCCGTCGAGCCGCGCACGCGAGCGCGAAAGCAAGGTTCGCGCCGCCCTTGCCCGCGCGCGGTCGAGGCGGCTCAGCCGGTCGCGGCCGGACCGCGCGGCGCTAGTCAGGACATGCGGCCTAAGCCGCGCCGCGCTCCGCTCGAGCCAGTTGCGATGCGCCCGCGCATTGGCGATGAGCGCGCGTTTCAGCCTCCCGCTTACGTTATCGAAGCGCTGACGCGACAAATCGAGAATATTGGCCTTGCGCGGCAGCCCGCGCACGAGCCCGGCAAATCGATGCCGCTCGCCCTCGATCCGGCGCCTGAGCGAGCTTGCGACCCTGATTCCGTGTTGCGTCACGGTGATAAGGAGGTCAGAGCGCACCGGCACCGCGCGCTCGGCGGCTGCGGTTGGGGTGGGCGCGCGAAAATCGGCGACGAGGTCGATGATCGTCCAATCGGTCTCGTGTCCCACGGCCGAGATCAGCGGGATCGCGCTCGCGGCAACCGCCCGCGCCACGCTTTCCTCGTTGAAGCCCCACAAATCTTCGAGACTGCCGCCGCCCCGCGCGACGATGAGGAGGTCGGGGCGCGGGATCGCGCCCTGCCCGTCGAGCGCATTGAAGCCGACAATGGCGGCGGACACTTCCAGCGCGCAGGTTTCGCCTTGCACCCTGACCGGCCAGACAAGAACGTGGCAGGGAAAGCGGTCCTTAAGGCGATGAAGGATGTCGCGGATCACGGCACCCGTCGGCGAGGTCACGACGCCGACGATGCGGGGAAGAAACGGAAGCCTCTTCTTGCGCTCCTCGAGGAACAGACCCTCTGCGGCCAGCATTTTCTTGCGCTGCTCGAGCAGCGCCATCAGCGCGCCGGCGCCGGCAGGCTCAAGCTCGTCGATGACGATCTGATACTTGGACCTGTCGGGATAAGTAGTGACACGGCCCTTGACGACGACCTCGAGCCCCGCTTCAGGCTTGAACTTGAGGCGCTGGAAGGTGCTCCGCCAGATCACGGCCTCGATCGCTGCCTTGTCGTCCTTCAGCGTGAAATAGCAATGGCCGCTCGTGTGCTGGCCCTTGAAGCCGGAGATCTCGCCGCGCAGCCTAACCAGCCCGAACGCCTCCTCGACCGTCCTCCTGAGCGCGAAGGCAAGCTCTGAGACGGTATATTCGGCGAGGTTGGTCGCGGGCGCCGCTTCTGTCGGCGGTTCGGCCATCTTCTCAATCATCCGGTTTCGCTTGGCGTGCTCTTGCGTGCTAAGCAGCACCAATCTTGGGGCCTGAGCATTACTCGCCTCGGCGCCCCCTCACAAGCGGAGCGTGGCCTGGTGAATGTGCTCTTGATCGGAGGCGGGGGCCGCGAGCATGCGCTCGCCTGGAAGCTCAAGCAAAGCCCCCTGCTCGGCCGTCTCTATTGCGCACCTGGGAATGCCGGGATCGAACAGGTCGCAGAATGCGTCGCGCTCGACGTCGCCGACCACGCCGCAGTCGTCCGCTTCTGCAAGAAGAACGCGATCGGGCTCGTGGTGATCGGACCCGAGGCGCCGCTCGTCGCAGGCCTTGCCGACAATCTCGAGGCGTCAGAGCTCAAGGTGTTCGGACCGTCGCTGGCGGCGGCGCGGCTCGAAGGCTCGAAAGGCTTCACCAAGGATCTCGCGGCCGAATACGGCATTCCCACAGCCGCCTATCGCCGCTTCGCCGACGCCTCCGCCGCCAAGGCCTATGCGGCAGGGCAGAGGCTGCCGATCGTGGTCAAGGCCGACGGGCTCGCCGCCGGCAAAGGCGTGGTCGTCGCCAAGACGCATGCGGAGGCCGAGACCGCCATCGATGCCTGTTTCTCGGGCGCGTTCGGATCTGCTGGCGCCGAAATGGTGATTGAGGAATTTCTCGAGGGCGAGGAAGCGAGCTTCTTCGCCCTCACCGACGGCAAGACCGTGCTGCCGCTTGCCACCGCGCAAGACCACAAGCGCGCGTTGGACGGCGACCGGGGCCCCAACACAGGCGGCATGGGGGCCTATTCGCCGGCGCCGATCATGACGCCTCTACTTTGCGCGCGCGTCATGGACGAGATCGTCGCGCCGACGGTGCGCGCCATGCGCGAACGAGGCACGCCCTTCAAAGGCGTGCTCTATGCCGGTCTGATGATCGAGGACGGAGCGCCGAAGCTCATCGAATATAATGTGCGCTTCGGCGACCCGGAGGCGCAGGCGCTGATGCTGCGGCTCAAATCAGACCTGCTCCCCGCCCTCCTTGCCGTGGCCGAGGGAAATCTCGCAGGCCTCACACTCGACTGGCATGACGACGCCGCGCTCTGCGTGGTGATAGCGACACGAGGCTATCCCGGCGCTTACGCTAAGGGTTCGGAGATCAGGGGTCTCGAAGCGGCGGGCGCAGATCCCGATGTGCAAATTTTTCACGCCGGCACGAAGCGAGACGGCGCCCGCATCGTGGCCGACGGCGGACGCGTGCTCGGCGTGACGGCGCGGGATCGCACGATCTTAGAGGCGAAAGCCCGCGCCTATGCCGCAATCGAAGAGATCGACTGGGCCGGCGGCTTCTTCCGCCGCGACATCGGCCGGCGCGCCGCGGGAGCGTAAACACACTCTGCGCTTGCCTTGTCGCCAATAATGTTCTATTTTTGTTCCCCCTACGGGTCAGCCGGTAGTGGTTGGCGAAAGCGAATCACGCCAGGGTTATGTAGTGACTGCGAAAGCCCGGGGTTCGAGAAAGCCGGGGTTGGGGAGGGATACGTTGCTTCACAATCCAAACAAGGGCCACAACTTGCGGCACGCCACGGCAGTACTGGCGTGCGAAGACAACCTCTCATTCATGAGCAAGCTGCCGAGTGGCAGCATGAAGCTTATTGTGACCTCCCCGCCTTACAACATCGGAAAGTCCTATGAGCGTCGCTCTTCTTACAGCGATACGTGAAGGCGCAAGAGGCGGCGATTGCCGAGTGTGTCCGCCTGCTTCATCCCAACGGTTCAATTTGCTGGCAGGTTGGGAATCACGTTCAGAGCGGCGAAATTTTTCCGCTCGATATAATTCTCTACCCCGTTCTCCAACGCCATGATGGCTCTCTCAAAACTCGACCAATGGACCGACCCGTTTACGACCCATCGCTGCCCTATGGAGGGCATCGTTGAGGATCGTCACGTTTTACTCGCATCTGAACGGTTTGGAGTTTCTAAAGGTTCACCAGCGGGCGCCATGGACTGAAATCCGAAACGTCATTACGTCGCTCAACGCCAAAGCCTGCCGCACCAAAGTCTCCGAGGAAATCAGAACGAGCGGCAAACTACTGTATTCCCCGATCGACATGAACACAGCCATGAAGCGGGCGTTTGCGAAACATGGCTGGTCGCAGCGTCGCACGGCCTACTGGGTAACATCCGATGCCAAGCTGATCCGCAAGACGCTTCATATGCCGCCTCACCAGCAGAAAGCGGAAATCGAAGCTGCCGGGCTTGAGCCAATCTATTCGTATAATCAGACCGATTTCGTCAAAAACCGTGTGGCTGTCGAGGTGCAGTTCGGCAAGTATTCGTTCGTGGCCTATGATCTGTTCGTCAAGCACCTGGCCTTCTACGTCGGAGACGTGATCGACGTTGGTGTTGAAATTTTGCCCATGAAGGAGTTGCAGGCCGAAATGTCATCTGGCGTGTCGTATTATGAAGGCGAGCTTTACAACCACATCCGCGAGGGTCGCGGTGTACCCGCTGTTCCGCTTATCCTTATCGGAGTTGCACCCTAGTCGCGCCACAGGTGTGGGCTGGACAACTGAGGGGATAATTGGCCACACGCGGACTGCGCAGCGAACCAAGCTGCAACTCCGAAAAACATTATGATAGCAGCGTGCTCGCCAAATGGCGTGTCCCGAGTCCCGATGGGCCCGGGATGAGCTCCGGCGCTATTTGAGCTTGTAGATGAAACGAAAGGCCTTGCCGTCGGTGCCGATGGGGCTCAAGGCCATCTCGCCCTCGGCATCGGCATATTCCCCGGTGCCGCCGGTGATGGCGAGCACGGAGTCGCCGGTGTCGTAGAACGGCCCTTCGACGGTGATTTGCCCTTTGTCCAAGGACACCGTCCAGAAGCACTCCCAAGCCTTGCCGGGCACTGTGCGGAAGCAGACGCCCTGGTTTGTGCCGATCTTGTTCTTGTCCTCGGCGTCGAACACTTCATTGGCCCAGGTGAGGATGTCGCCTACGCTGTCGCCCTTTGCACCGGTATCGGTCACGGCGTCGGTCGTGGCGCGCTCGACCATATTGATCTCCTCCGCCGCGGCGGCAGGTCCGGCAAGCATGAGGGCAGCGGCGACTATCGGCACGATGCAAAGCGGGCGCGAAGACGTAAGCATTTGCAAGGACTTTAGCATTACAACCTCCCTTGGCGCGTGGACTTTTCGGATCGGCAACCACGAACCTCTTATCATACAGGGTTGCCCCGCCGCGGTAAGTAGGCTGCGGAGGCCCTTGAAACACCGCCGTACATGGGGATGTCATCCTTCGAGGCTCGCTTCGCTCGCACCTCAGGATGACGAGGCACTCGCGTTTCGCGCGAACCGTGAATCGTCGGGGTTAAGCGTTGCAGGGCGCCAAGCCTCTCTCTAAGCTCGGTCAGAGCCCAAAGATCGGAGAATGACATGCCTCAGATAATGCCGCGTGCGAAGCGAACGGCCTTCGCCCTTGCCGGATCGGCCGCGCTCGTTCTCACCCTTGGTCTCACTTCCGGGAGCGGGACCGCGCGCACGATGCCGCTCGTGACTACGGGCCCGCAGCTTCACGCGTCCGTCGCCGAGCCTGCGCGCATCTATCGGCGCGGCCGCACGCCGATCTATCCCTATTACTATTATCCGGGCCAGCCGGGCGGTTATAGCTTCTATTTCGGTTTCGTCCCCTACGCGCCGGGCGACATCGAGAACCAGGCGCTACAAAGGCAATTCTATCCACAGAACACCGAGTGGCCTCCAGGACTCTATGGGGGCCCGCGCCCGGGCTGGGGGCCGAAACGCTGGGATTGAATTTCCGCCTTGCGTTCAGCGCTTGCTTGAAAAAAATTCCTTGAGAAGGCTCGCGGCTTTGCTCTCGCCCAAGCCGCCCACGACCTCAGGCGCATGATGGCAAGTCGGCTGCGAGAAGAAGCGCGGGCCATGTTCGACGGCGCCGCCCTTAGGATCGGGCGCGCCGAAATAGAGCCGGCGGATGCGGGCGAAGGAGATGGCGGCGGCGCACATGGCGCAGGGCTCGAGCGTCACATAAAGATCGCACTCATTCAGCCGCTCACTGCCAAGCTTGGCGCAAGCCCCGCGAATGGCGAGAAGCTCGGCATGCGCGGTCGGGTCACGAAGGGCGAGCGTGAGGTTGCCGGCGCGCGCCAACACCTCGCCGGCGGCGCTCACCACGACGGCGCCGATCGGCACCTCGCCGCGATCGCGGGCGCGTTCCGCTTGCTCCAGCGCAAGATCCATGGGGCGCGCGGCCTTGCCACGCATCGCCTCATCTGCAAGCTTCGGCTTCATGGGCGGCAAAGTGGGGGAGAGCCGGAGCGACCGTCAAGCCCCGCGCGGCAGGCGGCAGGCGAAGGCGCCCCTAACCAAGCCCGCGGAGCCCATGCGTGTCGCCAAGGCGATCGCTCATGCCGGGCTCTGCTCGCGCCGCGATGCCGAGGCGTTGATCGCGGCCGGACGCGTCGCCGTAAACGGCAGGGTGCTGACGACGCCCGCGCATCTGGTGGCACCAGGCGACCGAATCACGGTTGACGGCAAGCCGTTGCCCGAGCCGGAAGCCACGCGGCTGTGGCGCTACCATAAGCGGCGCGGTCTTGTGACCAGCCACAAGGACCCGCAAGGGCGCAAGACGGTGTTCGAGGCTTTGCCGCCAGGCCTGCCGCGCGTCGTCTCGGTCGGACGGCTCGACATCAACACCGAGGGCCTGCTCCTCCTCACCACCGACGGCGGACTCGCGCGCCACCTCGAGCTTCCGAGCACGGGCTGGATCAGGCGCTACCGGGTGAGAGCCCATGGCCGCGTCACACAAGAGGCGCTCGACGGCTTGCGCCAAGGCCTCAGCATCGGCGGGGTCAGATACGGGCCGGTCGAGGCGCGGCTCGATCGCGAGCAAGGCGCCAATCTCTGGCTCACGATCTCCTTGCGCGAGGGCAAAAACCGGGAGGTGAAGCGCATCGCCGAGCATCTCGGGCTTACGGTCAACCGCCTGATCCGCGTCTCGTTCGGGCCGTTTGTTCTCGGCGATCTCGCCGAGGGCGCCGTTGAGGAGGTAAAGCGGCGCATCCTTGCCGATCAATTGGGGGCCAAGCTTGCCGGTACATTCGGCTTGCGCGAGCCGAAAGATCCGCGCCGTGCGCGCCGGACGTGAAACGATGCGCATCGTAGCCGGCAAGTTCAGGGGCGCGCCGATCGAGGCGCCGAAAGGACTTGCGACGCGCCCGACCTCTGACCGCGTGCGCCAGGCGCTGTTCAACGTTCTTACGCATGGAGCGCCTCGTTTGGAGCTTGCGGGCCTGCGCGTGCTCGACCTTTTCGCGGGCTCGGGCGCGCTCGGGCTCGAGGCCCTGTCGCGCGGCGCACGCTTCTGCCTCTTCATCGAAGAGAGCGCCGAGGCGCGCGCCGCCATCCGCCGTAATGTCGAGGCTCTCGGCCTGACCGGCGCGACCAAGATCTGGCGGCGCGATGCGACCAAGCTCGGCGAAGCGGGAACGCTTCAGCCTTTCGATCTCATCTTCTGCGATCCGCCTTATGGCAAGGGACTGGGCGAGCGAGCGCTTGCCGCCACGGCTGAATGCGGTTGGGTCGCGCAAGCAGCAGTTGCCGTTCTCGAGGAACGCGCCGATCGGGACATTGCCTGGCCGGCACTCTTCCAGGAAATCGACCGGAGGCGCTACGGCGACACCGCAATTGCCATCGCAAGGGCCGGGCCGTTAAGCGATTTTCGCTCTTGAGCCGCGACCGGCCGGGGTCTGTGCTTTAATGGCCTGCAAAGCGCCCAACAGGACCCGTCATGACCTCGAGAGCCACGCTCTTCGCCTTCGTGCTCGCGGCGGGGCTTGCGCTCTCGGGCCTCGTCAACGCCGCCTTCATCTCCGGCGTGTGGCAGGGCGACGCCAATTTCGACGCCGAAGGCAAGTTCTCCGATTGCACCATGACGGCGCAAGCATCGCGCGGCGTCATCATCGGTTTCATCATCAGCAAGAGCTTCGATTGGGGGCTAGTCCTGGCCGACGAGGCGCAAAAGTTCAGGGTCGGAGCCACCGAGGCGGTCGCGCTTGTCATCGATGACAGGGACCCGATCCCCGCCATCGCCAAAGTGATCCACGTCCACGGTATCGTCATTCCGCTCGAGAATTCCAACCGTGTGCTCGAGGCGCTGCGCGAGGGCAAGGTGCTCACCATCGTCGCGGAACGAGCCAAGATCAGCTTCAAGCTGACCGGCACCAAGGCTGCGATCGCAGCCCTTGCAGCCTGCGTTACCGAGAACCTCAACAGCGGAAAGGTCGATGCAAGGCCGCTTCGCGCCTTCTCGCTTGCGGCTTCATCGATCAGCGGCGCGAGAAGAGCTTTTCAATATCGGCGAGCTTGAGCTCGATATAGGTCGGGCGGCCGTGGTTGCATTGGCCGGTGAACGGCGTTCTCTCCATGTCGCGCAGCAGCGCGTTCATCTCTTCGGGATTGAGCCGCCGCCCTGCCCTCACGCTGCCATGGCAGGCCATGGTGGAGAGAACATGATCGAGCCGCCCGGCAAGGAGGCGCGCCTCCGCTTCGTCCTCGGTCTCGGCAAGCTCGGCGGCAAGGTCCGCGAGCAAGCCCTTGACGTCGCAGGTCCCGAGCAGCGACGGCACCTCGCGCACAAGCACGGAGCCTGTACCGAACGGCTCGATCACGAGGCCCAAGCGCTCAAGTTCGGTTGAGGCGGCGCAGAGGTTCGAAGCGGCCTCGCCGTCGAGCTCCACCACCTCGGGAATGAGGAGGATCTGGCGGGAAATGCCGCCATCGGCCAACGACCGCTTCAACCGCTCATAGACCAGGCGTTCATGCGCCGCGTGCTGATCGACGATCACCAAGGCGTCCTCGGTCGCAGCGATGATGAAGGTGTCGTTGATCTGCGCGCGTGCCGCGCCGAGCGGATAAGCGGCGCCGGAAGCATCCTCCGCAGCGACGCTCCCGCGCGTATCGGCGCTCGGCGCAGCAAGCGGCGCAAGCGGGGCTTGCGCCCTCTCGGCAAGGCCGAAGGCCTGCTCGCCGAAATGGGCGCGGCCGGCGCTATGCCCAGAGGGCGGCGCCATGCGTCCGAGCGCCACTTGCGCTAGCGAGGCGGTGGCGCGGTGACCGGCTGAGCCAAGCGCCTCTTTCAGCGCGCCGATGATGAGCGAGCGCACCCCGTTCGGATCGCGGAACCTGAGCTCGGTCTTGGCAGGATGGACGTTGACGTCAACCTCGTCGGGCGGCAGCGACAGGAACAGAGCGAGCATTGGATAGCGCCCTTGCGGCAGGAGATCGCCGTAGGCCGCGCGGACCGTGCCGGCGAGCAGCTTGTCGCGCACGGGACGCCCGTTGACGACGAGATGAAGCTGGAGGCCGTTAGGCCGGTGCAGCGTCGGCAGGCCGGCAAAACCTTCGAGCAGAACGTCGCGGCGCCCGGCGCGCACGGGAAGCGCATCCTTGACAAAGTCAGGTCCGAGGATGCGGCCGAGCCGGGCGAGACCATGATCGAGCAGGCCCGGCGGGCAGGCTTCGAGACGGAACACGGAGCGGTCCTCGCTTGCGAGCGCAAAGGCGATGTCGGGCCGCGCCAGAGCGAGCCGCTTCACCATCTCGGCGATCGCCGCACTCTCGGCGCGTTCGGATTTCATGAATTTCAGCCGCGCCGGTGTGGCGTAGAACAGGTCGCGCACTTCGACCCGCGTGCCGGCGGGGAGCGCCGAGGGCTTGAGCTTCGCCTTGCGGCCGGCATCGACGGCAATCTCGTGAGCATCATCGGCGCCGTGCGCGCGGCTCGCAAGCGAAAGTCTGGCGACGGCGCCGATCGAGGGCAGTGCCGCGCCGCGGAAGCCAAGCGTCATGATCGAAGAGAGATCGTCGCCCGAAAGCTTGGAGGTGGCGTGACGCTCGACCGCGAGCGGGAGATCGTCTCGATCCATGCCGGCACCGTCGTCGGTGACGCGAATGAGCCGCAAGCCGCCGCCTGAGGTCGCGACTTCGATCCGGCGCGCGCCGGCGTCGATCGCATTCTCGATCAGTTCCTTGACGACGCTCGCCGGCCGCTCGACGACCTCACCGGCGGCGATGCGATTGACGAGATCTGGCGGCAGCTGACGGATTGCCATCTGTTGCCTCGGCGACAGCGCCGGCGAGGTACCGGCGGGTCAGCACTTTACCCGATTCTACCGCAGGCTGGTCGAACGGATCGACGCCCAAAAGATGAGCCGCGAGAATGGTTTCCAGCATGAAATGCATCATCAGGGCTCCGAGCGCCCGCTCGTCGAGGGTCTCGATATCGATGGTGCGCACCGGGCGGCCCTGCGCGATGAGCGCCTCGGGAATCGCGCGTTGCTGGGCGGCGACGAGGTCGCCGGCGGAATGGCCGGCGAGATAGTCGGCGTGCGCGAGCTTGGCGAGGTCGCGAGACAGAACCGGGCCTCGGCCCTCGCACGCCTCGCGGATCACCGTGACGAGGTGCTGAGGCGCGCCGTCGAGATAAAGCTGAAGCTGGCTGTGCTGATCGACCGGGCCAAGCGCTGCGACCGCCGTCATCCCCTCGCCCTTCTTGCCCAGGCTCTCGCTCCAGAGCTGCACATACCAGGCGGCGAAGCGGGCGAGACGGTCGGCGTAGGGAAGCAGGACCGAGGCGCGCACGCCTCGCTCCTTGGCGAGGCCGATGGTGACGGCGGCGCCGATTGCGGCGTCGAAGTTTCCCGCGCGCTTCGCGTCGAGCATCGCGCGGACCACGTCGCGGGCGCCGGCGCGCAAGGTCTCGACATCGAGGCCGCGCGCGAGCGCGGGCAACAGCCCGACATTGGTCAAGCCCGCGAAGCGGCCGCCGATATTGGGATCGTGATCGAGAGTGGGGATGCCAAAATTTTCGCAAAGCGCGCGAAGACCGTTACGCACCCCTTTTGCCTTGGGCTCGGTCACCGCCAGGAACAGTTCGGGGATACGCTCGGCGAGCCCCGCTTTGCGCGCGTCATCGATGGCGGCGATGGCCTGCACCAGGGTCTCGGGCGTGCCGCCCGATTTCGAGATCACCACGAACCGAGTGCTGTCGAAGTCGAGCCCGGACAGGGCAGACTCGAGCGTGCAGGCATCGAGATTGTCATAGAAGCGGGTGCGCGGCCGCGCGGCGCTCCCGTGCTTGTCGTCGCCGGGAATGCCCCAGCCGCCGAGCTGGGCAAGGGTCTGGCCGCCGAGGCTCGAACCGCCGGTGCCGAAGAAGATCAGCGTCCGCGCCCCTCGCGTCAGCCGTTCCAAGGCCTCGCGCGCCGGCGCGATGTCGTCGCGCCATTCGGGAACGCGCAAGAGCGGCAAAGTGGACTTAGCGTAAGCCTCGCGCAACGAGGCAAGACGCGGCTCGAGCTTGGCGAGATTGGCGTCGAGTGTGAATTGCGGCAGGCCAGCGCCCCCGATTCTCGCCTCAAGACAGCCTGCTACGGATTGCGACAGCGGCAAGGACCGGTCCTCTCGCCTCAAAGATCCGATGTCGGGCGTTACCCGCCTAGCCTGGAACTTCCTCGGCCTTGGGCGCCACCGGCTTGCCGACGATAGTTGTAATCAGGCGATCGGCCTCGATCAGGCGCTTGGCCACGCCTCTGATGTCGTCGAGGGTCACGGCGTCGATCAACTGGTTACGCGTGTTGACGTAATCGAGGCCGAGATCCTCGATCTGGATCCACAGTAGCTGGTTGGCGATGCTCGACGACGACTCGAATCTGAGCGCGTAAGCGCCGGTGAGATAGCTCTTGGCGCTTGAGAGCTCCTCGGCCGTCGGGCCCTGCTCGGCAAGCCGCTTGAGCTCGCCCACGATCACATCGAGCGACTGGCCGACCGCCTCGTTCTTGGTCGCGACGTTGCCGATGAAGACCGCGCCATGCTGGTAAGGGTAAAGATTGGAGTAGACCGAATAGGCAAGCCCGCGTTTTTCGCGCACCTCCTCCATCAGCCGCGAGGCGAAGCCGCCGCCGCCGATGATGTAGTTGAGCACGTAGGCCGGCATGAAATCGTCGTCCTTCCGGCGAAGGCCGCGATGGCCGAACTGCGCCACGGATTGCGGCACGTCCATCTCGATGATCTCGCGCGTCGGACCGAAGGGCGGATTGGCGTCGGCGACCGGTGCAAGCGCCGAACGGGCGGGCAAGCCCCCAAAGACATGATCGAGCACCTTGCCGAGCGTTGCGGCGTCGATGTCGCCGACCACCGAAATGAGCAACTTGTCGCGGGCGAAGACGCGGCCGGCATAATCCCTGAGGTCATCGGGCGAGACGGAGGCGATGGACGCCCTCGTGCCTTTGATCGGCCGCCCGTAAGGGTGATCGTGAAAGGCGAGGCGATCCCAGGCGAGCGACGCCACGGTCTCGGGGTCGTTCTCGTCGAATTTCAGGCCGGCCAAAATTTGCGCGCGCACGCGCTCGACCGCATCTTGATCGAAGCGCGGTTCGGTCAGCGCCAGCCGCAGGAGATCGAAAACCTCGTCCTTGTTGGCGGTCAGCGTCTGCAGGCTGCCGAGCATCACGTCGCGGCTCGCGTCGAAATCCATGCGCATGGCAAGAGCCTGCTCGCGCTCCTGAAAGGCGATCGCATCGAGCGGGCCGGCGCCTTCGTCCATCATGGCGGAGATGAAGTAGGCGAGGCCCTCCTTGGCCGGCGGGTCTTGGACGGCGCCGCCGCGGAAGGCGAAGCGCATGGCGATGAGCGGATTGGCATGGCTCTCGACCAGCCAAGCCTCGATGCCGCCGGGGCTGATGACGCGCTCGATCTTCACGTTGGTGACCTCAGTGGCGGGCGCGGCCGAAACGATGAACGTCGCGGCAGCCAGCGCGGCGCCATGCCGCAACAAGGAGTGAAGGAACAGGCCCCCCCGCGCCATGGCGTTTACGACTTGCCTTTGACTGAGGCATTGACCGGCTTTCCACCGATGACGCTCGCATGTTCGGGGACGGGCAGCAGATAGCCGGTGACCGAATTCTTGTCGACAAGATACTTTCGCGCCGCGTCGCGCAAATCATCGACGGTCACGCGCAACAGCCGGTCCGGCCATTCCTCGACATCGGCGACCGTCATGCCGCTGGCAAGCCGCCAGCCATAGTGCCGCGCCATGCGCGACTGGCTGTCGGAGGTGTAGACGAATTCGGCGAGAAAGGACGCACGGGCCCGGTCGAGTTCCTCTTGCGTGACGCTGCCCTGGCGCAAATCCTCCATCACGGCATCGATGGCCTTGTCGAGCTCTTCGGCTGAGACGCCCTCGGCGGCTACGGCATAAAAGCCGAGCCGGCCCGAATCGAGGCCCGAATCGGAATACCAGCCGCCGGCATTCGCCGCTTTCCTATCCGCGACGACCAACCGCTTGTAGATCTTGCTGACGGAGCCGGCCGCAGCGACGCGCATAAGGAGGTCGAGCGCTTCGGCCTCTCCCGGCTCGGCCGAGGCGTAGCTTGGGGCCGAATAGTAGCGTTGCACCGTGGTGCGCCCGGCGCGCGCATCCTCAAGCGTGACCTTGATCGGAGCATAATGCGCCGGCTCCTGTGGCCGGTTGCGGCCATTGATCCCGTCATTTGCCGCAAGCCTGCCGTATGTCTCCTCGGCGAGCCTCCTCACCTCCTCCGGCTCGACATCGCCGGCGATCACCAGGATGGCGTTATTCGGGGCGTAGAAGCGCCGGTAGAAGGACAGCGCATCCTCGCGGTCGAGCGCGCTGATTTCGTGTTCCCAACCGATGATGGGGACGCCGTAGGGATGATTGGCGTAGAGAGCCGCCATCATCTGCTCCTGCAAGATGCTGCCCGGATCGTTGTCGACGCGGCTGCGGCGCTCCTCGAGAATGACCTGGCGCTCGGTGGCCACGTCCTCCTCGGAGAGACGCAGATTGGCCATGCGGTCCGCCTCCATCTGCATCACCGTGGGGAGGCGGTCCTTGGCCACGCGCTGGAAATAGGCGGTCACGTCATGGTTGGTGAAGGCATTGTCGTCGCCGCCGTTCCTGGCGACGATCTTCGAAAACTGACCGGTGGGAATGAGATCGGTGCCCTTGAACATCAGGTGCTCGAGAAAATGAGCAATGCCGGAGGAACCCCGCGGCTCGTCGGCGGCGCCTACCTTGTACCAGATCATCTGGGTCACGACGGGCGCGCGGCGATCGGGAATGACAAGGACCTGAAGCCCGTTCTTGAGCGTGAACTCGCTCACGCGCGGGGAGGCGTGCGGTTTCTCCGCCGCGACCGCGACAGCGAGCGAAGCAAGGCTGAACGAGGCCAGGAGGACGCCCAGGCGGGCGTCTAAAGCGGGGAGAAGCTGATCGAATATCCACATCGTCATGGCGTAAGGCCGGGTGTTAAGTTTAAGGGGAGACGGCCGGCAAGACTCGTGCCGAGCCGCTGGCGGCCGTCCCTGCCGCACATTTCAAGCCTTGGGCCGGCATTTTCAAGCCAATTCGATGGGAGGCGCCCCGCGAGCCCAAAATTCTTCGTCAGTACATGGCGTTTGGGTTCTTGTAGCTCTCGGGAGGCGGCGGCTTGAACGGGTCCTCCGTCGGCTTGATGTCCTGTGGCACGTGCGGCGTTAGCGGCTTCGGCTTGGCGGCCGCGACGTCCTCGGGCGGCTTGTCGGAAGGATCAGGTTCGGGAACTGCCTCAACCGGCGCACCCTCCTTCTTCTTGGTGAACCACTTATTGAAGAGGGTCGGCTTGCCGATATAGGGATTGAGAGGCTCTTGTGCGCGCAATTCCTTGAATTGCCCTTCCTTGTTCGCCTGGATGATCTTCTTCTGCGTCACTTCCGGATTTTGCGGCCAGTCCTGGCGCGCGGTGGCCACGGCGACGCCGTTCTGCGGTTGGGGAAGCGCCTTGGTGTTGGGCGGAAGCACGAGCGGCGGCCGCTCGGCCATGCGCACATCCGGCTCCTTGCGGTCGCCAGAAACTCCCATGTAATCGAAGATCTTGCCCTGGAACTCGACGCCACCGCAGCCGCCGAGCGCAAGCGTCGCGGCGGAGGCTGCCACAAGAAGCGCGGCCCTGACCGCGCGGGTCATGTCTGGCTTGTGCCCCAAGGTTCCCCCTCGAACCCGGAAAATCCCGGATTCCTTACATCTTAGAAGGGTTTCCGACCTTTTTGTGACCCCTGAACAGGGACTCATACAAAAGTGCCACCACGCCGGCAACAATGGCGGCGTCGGCGATATTGAATACGTACCACTGATAGCCGAAGACGTGGAGGGAAAAGAAATCGGCGACCGCGCCGTAAGCGATGCGGTCGATGGCATTGCCGATGGCGCCCCCGATGATGAGACCGATCGACGCCGCCCCGAGTGGCGCGGTGAGCCGCGCGAGCCAAAGGGCGAGAGCGAGGCTTGCGGCGAAGGCGAAAAAGATCAAGCCCCACCGTCCAGCCGCGCTTTCCTGCGGCAGGAGCCCGTAGCTGATCCCCTGATTCCACACAAGCACGAGGTCGAAGAACGGGGTCAGGGTCACGCTGCCCTTGGCGCCGATGTCGTAGATGTAAAGCATCCAGGCTTTGTGGGCCTGATCGATGAGGACTGTGAGCGCGGCGATGCCGAGCCCGAGCGGCGACATGGGACCCCACAACCAGTTTCGCAACATGGCTACCCCGTGCCGGCGCGGCGCGCATCGAACTGCCTGACCGCTTCCGCATCGCGCAATGAGAGCTCGGGAAATTGGGAATCGGTGCCCACCTCTTCGAGGATCTTCCAAGACCGGGCGCATTTTTTGCCCTTGGCCCGCTCGAAGGCGACCGCCACGCCCTTCACATCGTCGAGCCGGAATGCATGCGCGGGCCCCTCGCCCGGGAGAAGCTCAGCGCCGCTGGTGATGGCAATCTCGGCGAGATCGACGTCGGTGAGATCGGCTCTGAGGTCCGGGGCGGCGACATAGATTTTTGGGGCAGCTTCCAGGCTCGAGCCGATGCGACCCTCTTTCCGCTCGATTTCGAGCGCGCCGGTGACCACGCGGCGCAGCTCGCGGATGCGCCGCCATTTGGCGCTCAGCGCCTCGTCGCGCCAGGCGCCCGGAATTTCCGGAAATTGCCGCAAATGCACCGAGCCGCGATCCGAAGGGAAGCGGTTGAGCCATGCCTCTTCCATGGTGAAGCAGAGCATCGGCGCAAGCCAGGCGGTCAGCGCCTCGAACAGACGGTCGAGCACGGTCAACGCCGCGCGACGGGTCACGCTGTCATATGGATCGCAATAGAGCGCGTCTTTGCGGATATCGAAATAGAAGGCGGATAGATCGTTGACGCAAAAATTGAGAAGCGCATGGAAGACGCGCTTGAAGTCGAAGGCGTCGTAGCCCGCGCGCACGATTTCGTCGAGCTCGGCAAGCCGCGACAGCATATAGCGCTCGAGCCCCGGCATGTCGGAATGAGCGACAGCGAGCTTGGGCCTGTAATGGGCGAGATTGCCGAGGAGGAAGCGGAGGGTGTTCCTCAGCTTGCGGTACGATTCGATATTGGCCTTGAGGATGTCGGCGCCGATGCGGAGGTCCTCGGCATAGTCCGAGCTCATGGCCCAGAGCCTCAGGATCTCGGCACCGGACTGGCGGATGACGTCTTGCGGCGCCACCACATTGCCGAGCGATTTCGACATCTTGCGCCCCTCCTCATCCACGACGAAGCCGTGAGTGACGACGGCGCCATACGGAGCGCGGCCGCGCGTGCCGCACGATTCGAGCAGCGACGACTGGAACCAGCCGCGATGCTGATCGGAACCTTCCAGATAGAGCGCGGCGGGCCATTCGAGGTCGGGGCGCTTCTCAAGAACGAAAGCATGCGTCGAGCCCGAGTCGAACCAGACGTCGAGAATGTCGTCGACCTTCTCCCATTGGGCAGGGTCATCGACCAGGCCGGTCAGGTAACGTTCCTTCGCGCCTTGCTTGAACCAGGCGTCGGCGCCTTCGGCGCGGAAGGACGAGACCACTCTCTCGATCAGCTCGGCCGAGCCTTTGAAATCCGCGCGCGGGATCACCTCGCCCGTGTCCTTGTGGCGAAACACGGTGATGGGAACGCCCCAGGCGCGCTGGCGCGACACCACCCAGTCGGGGCGCGTCTCGACCATGCCGGTGATGCGGTTCTCACCTTGCGGCGGCACCCAGCGCGTATCGCCGATCGCCTTCAGAGCGCGGGCTCTAAGCGTGCTCTTCGAGGGGACCGGGACGGAGAGAGGCGCGGCCTTGTCCAGGGCGATGAACCATTGCGGTGTGGCGCGGAAGATCACCGGCTTCTTCGAGCGCCAGGAATGCGGGTAATCGTGCTTGCGGCGGGCACGCGCAATGAGCTTGCCCGCTTCTGTCAGAGCCGCGATGACCGCTGGGTTGGCGTCGCCGAACTTGCCCTTGTCGTCGACCACGCGCTTGCCCGCGAAGCCCGGCGCCTCCTCGGTGAAGAAGCCGGCCTCATCGACGGTGAACGGGATCTTGGTGGCGATGCCGCGCGCTTCGAGCGCGCCGCGATGCTCCTCGAAGACCTCGAAGTCCTCGGTGCCATGGCCGGGAGCGGTATGGACGAAGCCCGTGCCGGTGTCGGCGGTAACATGGGCGCCGGCAAGGAGCGGCACCTCGAATTCGTAGCCCCGCCCGCGCAAAGGATGGGCCACGGTGAGGGCTTCGAGCGCCGACCGCGGCATGCCGGCTAGGCGCTTCCACGCGCCAACGCGCGCGGCAGCGAAGACGTCCTCGGCGAGCTTGTCGGCAAGTATCAGCCTGTCGCCTATCTTCGCCCAGTTGTCCTCGGGCGCCTGGGTGACTTCGTAGACGCCGTAGTCGATGTCCTTCGCGAAGGAGATGGCGCGGTTACCCGGAATCGTCCACGGCGTCGTCGTCCAGATCACGACTGCGGCATGTTCGATCTCCGGCACGGAAGAGCGCAGCACCGGAAACTTCACATAGATCGAAGGGCTTTCGATCTCCTCGTACTCGACTTCAGCCTCGGCGAGCGCCGTGCGCTCCACCACCGACCACATCACCGGCTTCGAGCCGCGATAGAGCAGCCCGTTCATGGCGAATTTCATCAGCTCGGCGGCGATCGTGGCTTCCGCGTCAAAGCCCATGGTGGTGTAGGGATGCTTCCAGTCGCCGACAACGCCGAGCCGCTTGAACTCCTCGCGCTGCACGTCGAGCCAGTGCTCGGCGTAAGAGCGGCACTCGGCGCGGAAGGCGATCATCGCTTCAGCGTCAGACAGGTCGGGCTTTGAGCGCCCGCGCGCGCGGTAATTCTCCTCCTCGACCTTCCACTCGACGGGAAGGCCGTGACAGTCCCAGCCCGGCACGAAGTTCGCGTCTTTGCCCATCATCTGCTGCGAGCGGACCACCACGTCTTTGAGAATCTTGTTGAGGCCTGTGCCGATATGGATGTGGCCGTTGGCGTAAGGCGGCCCATCATGCAGCACGAAGGCTTGCCCGCGCGCGTCTTCGCGCAGCCTGTCGTAGAGGCCGAGACGCTCCCAGCGCTTGAGAAGCTCGGGCTCGCGCTCGGGCAGTCCGGCCTTCATGGGAAAGTCGGTCTTGGGCAGGAACAGCGTCTCGCTCCAGTCGCGTCCGGTTTCGGCCTTCAGTGTCTGCGCTTCGATCCTGGCGACGAGGGACCGGGGCTGTGGGGCCGGGGGCCTGCTCGTTGCCGTTTGCGGGCGTTTCGGTTTCGCTTGGGGCGGCTGCGGCTTACGCTCCCGCTTCGGCGCAGCCCTTGCCTTTGGCTTGGCGGAGGTCCTGGCCTTAGTCTTAGGTTTGGAGGCTTTAACCGTTCCCGTGCTCCGCGCGGCCGACGGCCTAGATGGCTTGCGCTTGGTCTTGGCGGCAGATTTCGGCGCCGCTTGCTTGGTTTTGCGCTGAGCCCGGGCCCCGCGCGTCCGCACGGGTCTAGCGGCGGTCCTTCTGCTCTTGGTGCTCTTCGCCATGATCCCTGCTTCTAAGTCTGCTTCGCCGCAGTAGGCGCCCGCGGGCGTTCTAGCAATCGCTCTTGGCACATGCCAGGGGCATCCTGCCCGTCATGCGCATCGGCGCGCGAGATCAGAGCGTGGGTGCCGCCTTGGCGAGCGCACGAGCGAGAGGGAAGCGTTCGATCGGGTCACGCGCGTCGATTTTCTCAAGCACCGCGCGGGCACGGGCGCAATCTTCGTGCATCTTGGCCGCGAGCGCTTCCGGCGTGGCGAAGGCCTCATCGGGACGAAGGAAGGCAACGAACTCGACATCGACGTCTTGCCCGTAGAGGTCGCCGGCAAAATCCAGCAGATAGGCTTCGAGAACCGGCTCGCCCGCGCCGAAGGTGGGACGGGCGCCGACATAGCCCGCGGCGTGATGGCGCAGGCCGTCATAAGCGACGCGCATGGCATAGATGCCGTGACGAACATCTTGTCCTTGCACGAGCGGCAGGTTGAGGGTGGGGAAACCGAGACCCTTGCCGCGCCCGGCGCCGGCGGCGACCCGGCCGCGCACACGCCACCAATAGCCGAGCTGCTCGGCCGCTTCTCTCACCTCCCCGTTGCGGAGGTATTCGCGGATGCGGCTCGACGAGAAGGTCATGCCGCCCTCGCCTACAGGCGCCACAACGTCGACGCCAAAGCCAAGCTCGCGCCCAAGCGCTGCAAGTTCCTCCGTCGTCCCGGTGCGGCCCCTGCCGTAGGAGAAATCATGACCGACAACCACATGGCTCGCGCCGAGACCCTTCGCCACCACCTCGGTGGCGAAGTCCGGCGCGCTCAAAGCGGCAAGTTCAGGGTTGAAGGCGATGATGAAAGTCTGGTCGAGGCCGAGCGCCTCAAGCAGCTCGAGCTTCAACGGCAGAGGCGTCAGCCGGAAGAAGGGTGTGTCGGGTGCGAAGAATTCGCGCGGATGCGGCTCGAACACGACGGCCCCCGAGCGCCGTCCCTCGCGCCCGGCGATTGCGCTCGCCTCGCGCAGAACCTGCTGGTGGCCGCGATGCACGCCATCGAAATTGCCGATGGCAAGCACCGCGCCTTTGAGCTTCTCCGGCACGTCCCGCTGAAAGCGGACAATGTCCATGTGAGACCTTCGATCCCCGCCTATTGGCGCGGGGTACGGCGGTCGACCATCATCACCGCCTCGCCCTCAAGCACGGTCTTGCCGTTCACCGCGCAATCGCAGGCGAGCGTGGCGCGGGACTTGTCGGCGTCGAGGACGGTGATACGGAGCGTGGCTACGACTTCGTCGCCGATATAGACGGGAGCCCGGAACTTCATGCTTTGGGAGAGATAGATGCAGCCGGGGCCCGGGAGCTTGGTGCCGAGCACGGTGGAGAACAGGCTCCCAGTGAGGAAGCCATGGGCGATCCGCTTCTTGAAGATGGTCCCGGCGGCGAAATCGTCGCTTAGATGCATGGGATTGACGTCGCCCGAGAGGTCGGCGAAGGCGCGAACGTCGTTTTCCGTGATCTTCTTGGCATGGGTCGCCTCCATGCCGACGGAAAGGTCCTCGAAATAGTATCCGTGGCCAAGGCCGCTGGCGCTGTTTCCATTCGTCGTCATATGTGAGCGATGCTCCTGCATGTGGCAGGCGGCAAAATAGCGAAGCCCTTGCTGCACTGCAATGCGGCGAGAGCGCCCTACCAGACGAGCGCGCGCATGGCTCCGACCGGGCGTGGCTCCACGCCGGCGAACAGCTCTTCAAGGGCCTGCGGCTCGAGCCCCTCCCCGCCGGCCTCGCCGCCGCTATTCGCGGGCATATGCAGGCCGCTCGCTATGAACACTGAATCGATGCCAACGCCCGCAGCGCCGGCAATGTCGGTGTGCACGCCGTCGCCGATGGCTAGGACTTCGCTCTTCAGTACCGGGCGTCCAGAGAGCGTGCCGATGGTCTCGAGCGCGAGCAAATAGATCGGGGCGTAGGGCTTGCCGGCATAGAGCACCGATCCCCCCGCCTTCTCGTAGATCGCTGCGAGCGCTCCGGCGCACCAGATGAGCCGCTGCCCGCGCTCGACCAGATGATCGGGATTGGCACAGATCATCGGCAGCTTGCGTGCCGCAAGCTCGCGCAAGAGGCCGGCATAATCCTCAGGCGTCTCGGTCTCGTCGTCGAACAGGCCCGAGCAAACGATGAGCTCCGACTCCTCATGGCCCACGAGCTTGACGTCGAGGCCATGGAAGATGGGCCGGTCGCGCTCGGGTCCGAGATGAAACACGCGTGCGCCTCGATGCTTGGCGAGCTCGTGGCGGGTGAGGTCCCCAGAGGTGACGGTCGCGTCGTAAGCCTCGTCGGGGACGCCAACACGGCGCAGTTGGCCCGCAAGCGAGGGGCTCGGCCGCGGCGAGTTCGAGAGCAGCACCACGATGCCGCCTTGCGCGCGGAACGCGCGCGTGGCTGCCACCGCGCGGGCGAAGACCCGATGCCCGTTATGCATGACTCCCCAGACATCGCAGAGCCAGGCGCGGTAGCGCGGCCCCAAGCTCTTGATCGAGTCGAAGACAGGAATGTCGGTTGCGGCGACGGTCATGGGGCTCGGTTAGAGACTCCGGCGGGACGGGTCAAGCGTCGCCTGCCTTCCTCCCCCGTCGCCCCGCGAGCGAAGCGCGCCGGTCGTCATCCTGAGGTGCGAGCGAAGCGAGCCTCGAAGGATGACTTGCCATGTGCGGCGATCCTTCGAGGGCCGCCTTCGGCGGCCGCCTCAGGATGACGGTGAATCGGGCGACTCTCGCCGTCTTGAGGTGCGCTCGGTTAGAGACTAAGGCGGGACCGGTCAAGCGTCGCCTCTTTGCTTGCCTGCCACGGCCAGCGTCTCGAACGCGGAGAAGGTGAGCGCATGAGCCATGACGGGCTCGTTGGCGACGCCGAGCGACGCATAGAACTTTCGTGCCTCCTCGTTCCAGCCGCGCGAAACCCACCAGAGAAAGGTGCGGCCGCGCGCCTTGGCCCGCTTCGCCACCGCGGCGACAAGCGCACGTCCAACGCCGTTTCGCCGCGCTTCGCTCACGACATAGAGGTCGCAGAGATAGACCCCGCGCGCAGCGTATGCGCTCTCGTAACCGTCGTGGAAGAAGGCATAGCCGATGAGACCGCCCGCGCCCTCGGCGATGAGCGCACCGAGGCAAGCGTCGGGTCCGAACACATCGCGTTCGAGCGTCGCTTCATTGAAGTGATCGGACGGGTCGCCCTGATGCTGGTTCAGCGCGCGCACGAGCGCGGCGAGCCGCGCGCTGTCGGAAGGCGCCGCCTCGCGAATGCGAAACGTCATCTCGCTGTCTCTGCTCATTTCGCGCCGGGCTCCCGCTGTCGCGGCATTTTCGCAACCGGCTGTGGCGATTCTTTGAGAATTGTGCTGTAGAGTGCCGCCGCTCCGCCCCCAGAAATACGGGCGGCATCCTTGGCTCAAGGAGATTTCACGACAATGGTTCACCCTTTCATCAAGACCGGCGCGGCTTTCGCGCTTGGCGGCGCTCTTCTCGCTTCCCCGGCTTATGCCGTCTCTCCGCTCTCCCTCGACAGTAGCCCTTCGCTGCTCATCCTTGTCGAGGACGAGGAGAATGAAGAGGTCTGGCGCGACCTTCGGCCCGACATCACTCCGCCCGAGGCGGCCGTCGGCAAGGAAGGGGAAGCGCCCCCATCCGCTCCGCCGGAGCGGCCTAAAGAAGAAGGCAAGGGCTCCGGCGACATCGAGGAAAAGGAGATGAAAGAGGACGGTCTCAACGTTCCCGAATAGCGCGACGCGGAACGGCACGAGCCCCGAGGACCCTCGGGGCTCGTGCCTTTCGTCAGTACAGACGTCAGGTCGCGTCGATGACGACGCTCGCTGAAATCACCGTCATCCTGAGGAGGCCGCCGAAGGCGGCCCTCGAAGGATCGCCGATGCGCGAAATCGCATCCTTCGAGGCTCGCCGCGCTCGCACCTCAGGATGACGAGGCTCGCTGCGCCTTGCACCTCAGGCGCCTTCGATCTCGCGGATGAGCGCAGGACCCATCGGTCTCGGCTTCCCGAACAGATCGCCTTGGGCCAGCGCGATGCCGCGGTCGAGGAGCTTGGCCACCGTGTCCTCGTCCTCGACCTTCTCCACGATCAACTTGATATTGAAGTCGTCGAGGGCGCGCTTCATATCGGAGGCCGAGAAAGCCCCGAACTTGTCCTCGCTGCCGGCGAGGAACGTCCGCGCATCGACCTTGACGAAGCGGAAGGAGCGATCGCGCAGCCCGACAAAATCCAGATCGAAATCGGCGACGTGGTCGAGTGAGAAGCCATAACCCAGCGCCCCAAGCGTATCGAGCGCGCCAAACTCGGTATCGCCAAGCCCGGCAATGGCGGGCTGGCTGACCTCGAAGATCAGGCTCTCGCTGAGCCCGCTATTTTCTTCCATGAACTCCACGAGTTCGGGGAAGAACTCGGGATCGAGCAAGGTACTGACCGAGACGTTGCAGAAAACGCCCTTGATCCGCGAGTCGGGCCTTAGCCGGCGCAGCGTTTGAACGCTCTTCACCAGGAGCACATTGTCGATGAGAGGCATCATGCCGGAGCCTTCGGCCGCGGGGAGATAGGAGCCGGGACGGATCAGGCTGTCGGTCTTGGTCCTGATGCGGGTGAAGGCCTCGAAATAGAGAGGCCGCCGCTCGGGCAGCGTCACGGTCGGCTGCAAATAGAGGTCGACGCGTCCGGCCTCGATCGCCTGACTGACGATTTCGAGCATCTCGCTGTCGCCGATATTGGCGATATCGGTGGCTTCGGGGAGGTCCGGTTCAGCGGGAACCTCGACCGCGGCGCTTTCCTTGCGCGCCGTCTCGCCGAGGAACCCGATCGCGGCGTCTTCTTCGCTCAAGATCAGTTCCTCTTTCTCCTCGACCTCGAGGACGGCGACCGTCGCAACCTCGGCTGGAAATTCCTCCTGCGCCCGCTCCGGCTTCGCTGCGATTTCCTCCTCATCCGCTGCGGGCCCGATCTTTTGGAACTCGGCGAGAGGCGCCGGCGCCGGCGCCGTGACGGCCCCTTCAACCGCCGCAACGGGCGCCTCGCCAGAGGCCAAATCGTGCGAGAATTGCTTGATCAGGCCTTCCAGGCCCCTGAGCTCGCTCGCGATCTTGTCGCGCTGGGTTCTCGCCTCGCCTTCGAGGTCGGTGCGCAGATTTTCGATCTTGGAATGCACCTCCTCGATCTCTTGGGTGATCTGGGCGAACCGGCCGGGTTCTCCGGTCCGGTCGCCAGCGCCGTAATCGCTCATGGTCTGATCGAGGCGTTCGATACGGTCGGCGAGAAGCTCGATTCGGGACACGTCGTCTTCGACCTTGTCGATGCGTTGCAGGTCCTTGTCGATGACTTCGAGCGCCGCTTCCAGATCGTTCAGGCGGGTGGAACCGCCGGCGGACCGCGAGGAGGGTCGCGCGACCATGAGGTAGGAGGCGGCCATCACCATGTAGAGCGCCGCTGCGGCGATCAGCGCCGGGATCTGGGCAATGCCGGAATGAAGAATGAGGCCAACGGCGAACGCTGCCGCCGTGACGGCCATGGCGATGAGTACGATCGCGTCGAGCATGGCAAGGCCTCCCGAGGAACCGCTCCGCCCCGCTGCCATAGCTGTCGTGCGAGCCAAATCGTCACCCTCGCGCTGGAATCATGCGGCGACAGCTCCCCGTAGGCAACGGCAACTTGGCGGCCCGCCTGCCCTAGTGATAGCAGCCCCAAGGCGCGAAACCAAGCCGAGCGAAGCTCTTTTCGCCAGCGCTCGGCGTGCCGTACATTGCCAATTCAAGAGATCGTGTTTGCGGGCAAACGGGCGTGTCCAGGCGCCCATTCGTGAGCTAAGGTCTCGTGTCCCAACCTCACGAAGGTCGCAAAGAGATGAGAGCCAAGATTGCCATTTTAGGCGGGGCCGTTGCCCTGCTCGCCTTGCAGTTCTTTCCCGCCTGGGAGACGGTCCAGGCTGCGGACCCGACCCCTGCCGATCTGGTCGATGCGCTTAACGCAGTGTTCGGTAAGCCCCAAGGCACGCGCAGCGCCCACGCCAAAGGATTTTGCCTGACGGGCCAGTTCACGCCCGCGCCCGACGCCGCCAAGCTCTCCAAGGCCGCGCATTTTGCCAGGCCGGTTCCGATCACGGCGCGTTTCTCGCTGGGTGGCGGCAACGCGCAAGCGCCGGACAACGTCAAGGGCAATGTTCGGGGGTTAGCGATCCGCTTCGACCTCGGCAACGGCGCCTTCACCGATCTTGTGATGATCTCGGCGCCCGTCTTCTTCGTGCAGACGCCCGCCTTGTTCGTCGAGTTCCTCAAGACGGTCGGATCGGGCGACAAGGCAAAGCTCGATGCATTCTTCGCCGCGCACCCGGAATCGATGCGGCAAGCAGCATGGCTCAATAGTCATCCGATACCCGCAAGCTACGCCGGCGTCGACTATTTCGGCGTGCATGCCTTTACCTTGACCAACGCGGACGGTGAGAAGGCGCTGATCAAATACAAGGCAGTTCCCGGCGCAGGCGAGCTTGGGCTCTCCGACGACGAAGCCAAGGCCAAGGGCACGGATTTCTACGAGGCGGAGATGAAGGAGCGCCTCGGCAAGGGTCCGGTTTCGTTCGAGCTCAGCGCAATCCGCGGGCGCGACGGCGATCAAACCAGCGACCCGACGCTCAGATGGGACGACGAGGACGGGCGCGAGGCGACGCCGCTCGGCAAGATCAGCATCGAGGCGCTGGCGCCGGCCACCGCTTGCGACGCGTTCGCGTTCCTTCCGGGAAATGTGACCGACGGCGTCGCGGGACCGGCTGACGACCCGATCTTCCAGATCCGATCGGCGGACTACATCGTCTCCCTCACGCGGCGGAAGCCGCAATGAGGCGACGCGCCTAAGCTGACGCGGACCCTCCTTGACAGAGACGAGGGGCGACAGTATCTCCTCGCAAACGACTGGCACTCACCATCGGCGAGTGCCAAATCGGCACAATTCCTTGATTTCTTCCCTGATTTCCCAAGCAAGTTCGCGGAGCAAAGCCCATGAAATTCAGACCCTTGCACGATCGCGTGGTCGTGCGCCGGCTCGAGGAGGACCAGAAGACCAAAGGCGGGATCATCATTCCCGATACCGCCGCTGAGAAGCCGCAGACCGGCGAGGTGATCGCAGCCGGGCCCGGCGCCCGCGGCGAGGACGGCAAACTCCAGCCGATGGGAGTCAAGACCGGCGACAAGGTGCTGTTCGGCAAGTGGTCCGGCACCGAAGTCAAGATCGACAATGAAGAACTCCTCATCATGAAGGAGTCGGACGTCATGGGAATTCTCGCCTAACGCACCCCACCCTGACAGCACTCAAGACAAGAGACCGGAGCAAAGTGAAATGGCAGCCAAAGATGTGAAGTTCTCGGCCGAGGCGCGCGAGCGCATGATGCGCGGCGTCGATGTCCTCGCCAATGCGGTTAAGATCACGCTGGGGCCCAAGGGCCGCAACGTGATCCTCGAAAAGTCGTTCGGCGCGCCGCGCTCGACCAAGGACGGCGTGACCGTGGCCAAGGAGATCGAGCTCGAGGACAAATTCGAGAATATGGGCGCGCAGATGCTGCGCGAGGTCGCGTCCAAGACCAACGACACCGCCGGCGACGGCACCACGACGGCGACATTGCTGGCGCAGGCCATCGTTCGCGAAGGCCTGAAGGCGGTCGCCGCCGGCATGAACCCGATGGATCTCAAGCGCGGCATCGACAAGGCCGTGCTTGAGGTGGTCGAGGAGATCAAGCGGCAATCGAAGAAGGTGAAGGGCTCGGGCGAGATCGCCCAGGTCGGCACCATCTCCGCCAACGGCGAGAAGGCGGTCGGCGACATGATCGCCGAGGCGATGCAGAAAGTCGGCAATGAGGGCGTCATCACGGTCGAGGAGGCGAAGAGCCTCGACAGCGAGCTCGAAGTGGTCGAGGGCATGCAGTTCGACCGTGGCTACATTTCTCCCTACTTCATCACCAATGCCGAGAAGATGGTGGCCGAGCTCGAGAGCCCTTACATCTTGATTTACGAGAAGAAGCTGTCGGGCCTCCAGGCGCTTCTGCCGCTGCTCGAGGCGGTGGTGCAGTCGGGCAAGCCGCTTCTCGTGATCGCCGAGGATGTCGAGGGCGAGGCGCTTGCGACGCTCGTGGTCAACAAGCTGCGCGGCGGGCTGAAGGTCGCGGCCGTCAAGGCCCCCGGCTTCGGCGACCGCCGCAAGGCCATGCTCCAGGATATCGCCGTGCTCACCGGCGGCGAGCTGATCTCGGAGGATCTCGGCATCAAGCTCGAGAACGTCACCATCAACATGCTGGGCAGGGCGAAGAAGGTGTCCATCACCAAGGATGACACCACCATCGTAGACGGTGCCGGCAAGAAGCCCGACATCGAAGCGCGCATCGGCCAGATCAAGCAACAGATCGAGGACACCACGTCCGACTACGATCGCGAGAAGCTGCAAGAGCGGCTGGCCAAGCTTGCCGGCGGCGTTGCCGTGATCAAGGTCGGCGGCGCGACCGAAGTCGAGGTGAAGGAGAAGAAGGATCGCGTCGACGACGCACTGAACGCGACCCGGGCCGCGGTCGAGGAAGGCATCGTGCCGGGCGGCGGCGTGGCTCTGCTGTGGGCCGCCAAGTCGCTCAAGACCAAGGGCGATAACCCCGATCAGGACGCCGGCATCAACATCGTCAGGCGCGCGCTGCAGGCCCCGATCCGCCAGATCGCCGAGAACGCCGGCGTGGAGGGCTCGATCGTGGTCGGCAAGGTGCTCGACCAGAAGTCGCCGTCCTTCGGCTATGACGCCCAGAACAACGAGTATGGCGATCTGATCGCCAAGGGCATCATCGACCCCGCCAAGGTGGTGCGCACGGCGCTGCAAGACGCGGCTTCGGTGGCGGGCCTGCTCGTGACGACCGAGGCGGGCGTGGCCGAGTCGCCGAAGAAGAAGGACGAACATTCGCACATGCCCGGCGGCGGCATGGGCGGCATGGACATGATGTAGTCCGCCGCTCGCTAGCCGAAGACGGCTCAATATTGATTGGCAAGGGGCGGCCCGAGGGCCGCCCCTTTTTGCTGCAAGGCACCGCCCGCCCCTGCCACGGACAGTCGACGTCCCAACAAACCACCCTCACCCGCCACGCGGCGAAGCCTGTCGTTCCCCTCTCCCCTTGTGGGAGAGGGTGGCGAGCCGCGCAGGCGACGAGCTGGGTGAGGGGGTTCTTTTTTTCGACGCGGCTCCATGGCTTGAGGGTGCCAGACGAGTTGTCCCGATCACCTGAGGCTTACATAAACGTAATTTCCTCAGAGCCCGGTTTTGGCCGTATCGTCGGCAGAGTTTCCCCATCCCCCGGCCCTCTTGGAGCCGCCTGACACAATGGCGAATTTCAGAAAAACGCTCGCAGACTTCGCCAAGATCGCCGTCCCTTATTACCGGTCCGAGGATCGCTGGGCGGGAGGCGTTCTGCTCTTCGCCGTGATCGGGCTCCAGCTGTTTCAGGTCTGGCTGAATGTCCGTTTCAACGCCTGGTACAACACCTTCTACACGTCGTTGCAAAACAAGGATTGGGACACCTTCATCTGGCAGATCGGCGTGTTCAGCCTGCTTGCGGCCTTTTTCATCGTGAGCGCCGTCTATCAGCTCTATCTGCAACAATGGCTGCAGATCCGATGGCGGAACTGGCTTACCCAGCGCTATCTCGGGCGCTGGCTCGGGCAAAACACCCACTACCGGATGCGCCTCAAAGGCGATCAGGCCGACAACCCCGACCAGCGCATCGCCGACGACGTCCGTGAATTTGTCGACGGCACGCTCACCATCGGCATCGCGCTTCTCGGTTCGATCGTCACGCTCGTTTCCTTCATCGTGATCCTGTGGACTCTGTCGGCGACGACGCCGCTGATGATCGGTTCGCAATCGTTCGAGATTCCCGGCTATCTGGTCTGGGCCGCGCTGGTCTACTCCATCATCGGCACGTGGGTGACCCATCTCGTCGGGCGCCCCTTGATCAAGCTCGATTTCGATCAGCAGCGCTATGAGGCCGATTTCCGCTACTCGCTGGTGCGCCTACGCGAGAATGCCGAGGAGGTGACCTTGCTTGCGGGCGAAGAGGCCGAAGGCGCACGCCTGCGCGAGCGGTTCGGCTCGGTGATCCGCAATTGGTACGCGATCATGCAGCGGCGGAAGCGGCTCACGTTCCTGACCGCCGGATATTCGCAAGTGGCCCTGATCTTCCCCTTCATCGTGGTGAGCCCGGTCTATTTCTTCGGCAGCCTGACCCTCGGCGGATTGATGCAAATCGTTTCGGCCTTCGGTCAGGTTCAGAGCGCGCTCTCGTTTTTCGTTACGGCCTACACGGCCATCGCCAACTGGAAGGCGGTGTTGAACCGGCTGACCGGGTTCGAGGCCTCGATCGCTTGGGCAGAAGGCCTCGATGGCTCGGCGCCACGGCTCGAATTCCTCACCGACGGCGGCAATGCGCTTCTCGTCGAGGAACTCGCCGTCGAGCTCCCCGACGGGCAGGAGATCGTGCGTCTGGCGGAGTTCTCGATCGAACCTGGCGAGCGCGTGCTGGTGACCGGCGCGTCGGGGGCCGGCAAGACCAGCCTGTTCAGGGCGCTCGGCGGGGTGTGGCCGTTCGGGTCCGGCTCGATCCGCGTGCCGCAAGGCGCAAGCGTCCTCGTGCTGCCGCAGCGAACCTATATGCCGCTCGGCACCTTGAGAGGGGCTCTCGCCTATCCCGGCGGCCCGGACGCGTTCACGCAAGAGGAGATCGACGACGTGCTCAAGGCGGTCGGGCTTGAGTCCTTCCGCGACGAGCTCGACGAGACCGCCTATTGGGCCGACAAGCTCTCCGGCGGCGAGCAGCAGAGGCTCTCGATCGCGCGGGCGCTGCTGCAAAAGCCGCAATGGCTGTTCCTCGACGAGGCGACCGGAGCGCTCGACGAGGGTTCGGAAGCCGCGCTCTATCGCCTGCTGATCGAGAGGCTTCCCGGCACGGCCATCATCTCGATCGGCCACCGCGCGAGCCTCGCCCAGTTCCATCGCCGCTTCTTCGAACTCAAGCCGGACGAGACAGGCTGCCACCATCTGCGCGAGGTCAAGGGCAAGCCACGGCGCTCTAGCCGAGGATCGGCTCGATCTCAGTCTGGCTTAGTGATGTGAAGCGCCGGTTAAGGGAGGACCTGATGACAAAAAGCATGATTGCTATGCTTGCTGGTGTAGCTGCGGCTGTTTTCGTGCTGGGCTCGGGAGGACAGGCGCAGGCAGTCACGGCAGCCGAGTGCCACCTTCGGCACGCGGTGTGCGTTGAGGGGTGTCAAACGCGGAGCTGTCGACGCGCCTGCGACGATCAGCGCCGGTCTTGCCTGCAAAAGGCTAACCAGTAGACGGCCCGGTCCCGAGGCTGCTGCTCAGTCCGGGGCCGCGAGCTTGCAGCCGCTCGCCGCATCGAGGCCATCCGGCGTGTCCCAATCGTTAGACGGCACGCGCGGGAACGACGCTCCGAACTCCTGCTTCATCAGCGAGAACTTGATCGGAACGTTGGAGTTCGCCGGGAAGTCCACGATCCAGAAATAATCGTAGTTCCCCTTCGGCCAGGTCTTGGGCACCCCCGGCAGGATGTCGAGCTTGAACAATTGACGCAGCGTCACCGCCTCGTTTTCGAACTTGGCCTCTAGCGCCTCGCTCGCGATGTGCTCGCCCTCCCACACCATCGCCACCGTTTTGCCCTCGAGCGTGGGATTGGCGAGCAGGTTCCGCGCGGCGTCTTGCGTGCGGCGGTTGAGCGCATTGGCGAACTCCTCCTCGCTCTCGCCAGCTTGCGGCATGACCGAATAGAGGATGACCGGCTTGTTCCAGCTCGTAACCGCAGGCGAGGCAGTTGCTGCCGTCGGCGGTGTGATGGCGAAGAAGAAGGCGGGCTCCTCGCCCGCGGGGAACAAGGACTTGGAAGCGTCGCGGCCAAGATAGGTCAAGGCCAGTGCCTTCGCCCTCTGCGTGCCGATCTCGCACAGCCTCAAGGAATCGGCGCTCTCGCCGTGGCGCAAGATGATGATGCGCGCGGGCGCGGCAGACGCGGCCGCGGCGAAGGCAGTGAAGACGAGCGCAAGGGCGAGGCGGATCAACATGACGGCGGAGAGTAGAGGCCGGTCTCAAAGGCCGCCATACAATTCACCGTCAGCGTCCTTCGAGGCTCGCTGCGCTCGCGCCTCAGGATGACGATGCTCCCTTAATTCCCCGTCATCCTGAGGAGGCCGCCGAAGGCGGCCCTCGAAGGATCGCCGAACGCTTGATTTCCCGTCATCCTGCGGCGGCCGCGAAGCGGCCCTCGAAGGATCGCCGAACGCTTGATTTCCCGTCATCCTGAGGCGGCCGCGAAGCGGCCCTCGAAGGAGCGCCACGAATAAAGTGTCATCCTTCGAGGCTCGCTTCGCTCGCACCTCAGGATGACGATGGCTCTCTCGCTTCGCTCGCACCTCAGGACGACGATAGCTCTCCCGCTTCGCTCGCACCTCAGGATGACGACGATTCCGGTGGTTTCCCGGCGCGGCGCTTGGACAGAAACTTCACGCTGTTCCAATCGCCTCGTATCAGTGCTTCCTTTTTTGCGCGGCTCCATCCCTTGAGCTTGCGTTCCGCCGCAATCGCATCGGTAATGCGATCGAAATGTTCCGACCACACGAGCGTCACCGGCCGACGCGTGAGCGTGTAGCCTCTGTAGGCGCCAGTTTCGTGCTCAGCTATTCGCCTCGAAAGGTCGTCACCGGTCGCGCTTCCGATATACAGGGAACCGTCGGCGCATCTGAGCATGTACACATAGCAACCCATGCATTTGACCCCACTGGAACGCAATCCTTGCAGACACAATTCATCGTCATCCTGAGGAGGCCGCCGAAGGCGGCCCTCGAAGGATGGCCACACACAAGGCAAATGTCATCCTTCGAGGCTCGCTGCGCTCGCACCTCAGGATGACGATGGCTCTCTCGCTTCGCTCGCACCTCAGGATGACGATAGTTCTCTCGCTGCGCTCGCGCCCAAGATGACGAAGGTCCATTCAACTTCTCGTCAGCCGGGTGAGTCTCGTTGTTCTCGCCCGCTCGAATCGTGGATGGCCGGGCCAAGCCCGGCCATGACGGTTTCGTTAATCGACCGAAGACAGCTGTCCGACAATGGCGGCGCGGAGCTTGGTCGCGCCCGCGTCCCACTCTGCGGCGCGGGAGGCGAAAAGATGCGCCTGCGACTTCAAGATCAAGCCGTCCTCCAGCACCTTCAGATGGTTGGCGCGAAGCGTGGTGCCGGTGGTGGTGATGTCGACGATCAGCTCGGCGGTGCCGCCCGCGGGCGTGGCTTCGGTGGCGCCGGCGCTCTCGACAATGCGATAGCCGGCAACGCCGTGCCGCGCGAAGAACCGGCGCGTTAGATTCATATATTTGGTGGCGACCCTGAGATGCCGTCCATGCAAGCCGGCGAATTGCGCCGCCACGTCTTCGAGGTCGGCCATGCGGGCGACATCGATCCAGCAATCGGGAACGGCAACGACGACATCGGCCTGGCCGAAGCCAAGCGGCTTCACAAATTCGACCACGCCGTCGACATTGCCGAGCGTCTCGCGGATCAGGTCTTCGCCGGTCACCCCCAGATGAATGCGTCCGGTCTTCAACTGGTGGACGATCTCCGCCGCGGACGCGTAGACCACCTCGACGTCGTCGAGACCGGAAAGTCCTCCCCGGTAGTGGCGCTCGTGTCCCTTGTTGCGCAAGGCGAGACCCGCGCGCGCGAAGAGATCGGCGGCGGCGTTCTTGAGCCGCCCCTTAGAGGGGACGCCGATCAAGAGCTTGACCGCCATCACGACATTCCCCTGATTGCGGCAAGCAAGCGCTCGGTGTGGATGGCGGAACCGATCGCCGGCACCTCCCGCTTTGCGCCGAGATCGGTCAGGAGGCCGTCATAGCGGCCGCCTCCGGCGACGGCGTCTTCGAGGCCTGCGGTCTCGATCTGGAATACGAGGCCCGAGTAGTATTCGAGGTTCCGTCCGAACTCCGTGGCGAAGGTCGCGCGCGCAAGATCGATGCCGCTTTTCTCGAGACGCCCGAAGCGGCGGGCGGAAGAGGAGAGCGAAGCATCGAGATCGATCCCGGCCTCGCTCGCGAGCGCGGCCACACGTTCGGCGGCCTTCTTTGGCGGCCCCGAGATCGCAAGATAAGCGTCGATCACCGCGGCGACCTCTTTGCGCAAGGGTTCGGCCCTGAGATCGGCGGCATGGTCGAGCACGCGTGCTGTGATCTCGCCAAGCGTGCGATTGCCCGAAAGCGGCAGGCCACGCGCCTCGAGATAGGCGGCGATACGCTCCTCGGCGCGATCCTGCGTCTCGCCGGCAAGCGCGTCTGCGAGCGCCATCGTCGGGCCATCGCCGTTCGGGCGCTCGCCGCGGGCAAGCCGGGCAAGCAGCGCGTGAAAGGCGACGGGCCGCCAGAAATAGTGCCTGAGCTTCAGGCGCCAGCGCTCAGGCAGCGCCAGCGCATCGAGCAGCGCGTAGAAGAGCGCGATGTCGCCGAAGCGCAGACGAAGCTCCTTGAGCCCCGCGCGGCGCACCGCCTCGACCGCGAGCAGCACGATCTCGACATCGGCGCTCTCTTTGTCGCGGTCGCCGAAGCATTCGATGCCCGCTTGGCGGAACTCGCGGGGGTGGGCCCGGTCGTCGGCTTGCGGCTGAAAGCGGAAGGCCGGGCCGTTGTAGCAATAGCGCGCTTCCGTCTCGGCTTCGGGGTGACGCTCGAGGTAGAGCCGCGACACCGGCACGGTGAGGTCGGGCCTGAGGCAAAGCTCATCGCCGGCGAGGTCGGTGAAGACATAGGTGCGGCTCCGCACCTGCTCGCCGATGCGGTCGAGAAAGACGTCAGCCGGCTGGAGGATTGCGGGCGCAACCTGCTCGTAACCCGCGCTCCGGAACGTGTCGAGCAGGGTCGCGGCCTGGGCTTCGAGAGCCTCGAATTCTTTCGCCGATTCGGCGGCCATGGCTCAGCTCTTGTGGCGGGCGAGAATCGCCCGGACGGTCTCGACGAGCTTCGCTTCCGGCACGAGAGCTTGCGCTTTTTCCTGCTTCTTCAGGTAGGCGTCGCGATTCTGGGACGCAGCGAGCGTGGCGCCGAGGACGAGATCCTTGATCTGAATTGCGCCCTTGGCCTTCTCGTCGCCGCCTTGGATGACGACGCAAGGGGAGCCGCGCCGGTCGGCATATTTCATCTGCGCCTTCAAGCCGCCGTCGCCGAGATAAAGCTCGGCGCGGATGCCGGCGCTGCGAAGCTGTTGCACCATGGTCTGATAATCGGCGATGCGGTCGCGGTCGAGCACGAGCACGACGACAGGGCCTCGCGTCGCACTCTCCTTTAACTTACCGAGGCGCTGGAGACCGAAGAGGAGGCGAGAGACTCCGATGGAGATTCCCGTCGCAGGGACCTTCTCGCCGGTGAGGCGCTCCACCAGCCCGTCATAACGGCCGCCGCTCACCACAGAGCCGAGCCTGATGGGCTGACCGCGCTCGTCCTTGATGGGGGCGAGAAGCTCGGCCTCGAACACGGGGCCTGTGTAGTATTCCAAGCCGCGTACGACTGATGCGTCGATTCTGACTCGGTCGGCGTAGCCACCCGCGGCAATCAGATCAGAGATCTGGCTAAGCTCTCTAATTCCAGATTGTCCTACCTCACCTTGTGCAAATGTCCCTTCGAGGTGAGCGATCTGGTCCTCCGCTGAACCAGACGGTAGGTTGCCAGAGTCAAGATAGACATAAACCGAGTCCGCCTGATTTTTCGTTAGTTCGGCACCCTTAGTGAAGTCGCCGCTCTCGTCCTTGCGGCCTTTTCCTAGCAAGGCCTCTACGCCCTTGATCCCAAGTCGATCGAACTTGTCGATTGCGCGCAGCACTGCAAGCTGTTGCTGCTTTGACGTGATCCCAGCTCGCTCCAGCACGCCATCGAGAATTTTGCGGTTGTTGACCTTCACCACATATTGGCCGCGCGGGATGCCGAGAGCTTCGAGCGTGTCGGCGGCGAGCATGCAGAGCTCGGCATCTGCGGCGACCGATGAGGCGCCGACCGTATCGGCATCGAACTGAGTGAACTGGCGGTAGCGGCCGGGGCCCGGCTTCTCGTTGCGCCAGACCGGCCCCACTTGATAGCGGCGGAAGGGCTTGGGCAGCCGCTGATAATTCTCGGCGACGTAGCGGGCGAGCGGCGCCGTCAAATCGTAGCGGAGCGACAGCCACTCCCCGTCGTCGTCCTTGAAGGAGAACACGCCCTCGTTCGGCCTGTCCTGGTCGGGAAGGAACTTGCCGAGAGCGTCGGAATATTCGATTGCTGGCGTGTCGAGAGGCTCGAAGCCGTAGGATTCGAACACGCGCCTGATGGTGCCGAGCATCTCCTCTGTGGCGCGGATCTCGCCCGCGGAAATGTCGGAAAGGCCCTTCGGCAGGCGGGCCTCGGGGCGAGCGGGCTCGGTCGTCTTGCTCATCGTCGGGTATCGGGTGCCGGGTGTCAGAAAATCAGATGTCAGATATCAGAAATCAGATATCAGAAATCACATACAGGCATCAGGTATCAGGTGTCTTAACCTCCCGCCGGCGCTCTTTTTCCCTCTCCCCTCGTGGGAGAGGGCTTCCTGCCGCGATCTTGCGCGAGCGCAGCTCTGCGCAAGTCGCATGGCGGGAAGGGTGAGGGGGAGAATCTTTTTCACGCGGCTTCGCAGTTTACCCCTCACCACGCGCCAAGAGGCGCGTGTGCTCTCCCCAAGGGGAGAGCGGAAGTTTGTTGCGAGGCAGGGCCTCTAGTCGACCAGAGCGGTTTGCTTTGCGAGCTCGACCAGCGCCTCGATCGGGTGGCCCGCGTCCTTGAGCTTGCCAAGCGCCTCGGGCGCCGGGCCGCCGGTGGCCCAGTCGAGCATCTCGACGGTGTGGACGAAGGGAGCAGCGGTGCCGCCCCTTAGCTGCATCATGCAGCCGATATTGGCGGTCACGATCACGTCGGGACTGACCTTGGCGATATTTGCGAGCTTGCGCTCGCGTAGCTGGCCCGAGAGTTCGGGCTCAAACAGATTGTAGGTGCCGGCAGAGCCGCAGCAGAGATGGCCCTCGGGGATCTGCAGGATCTTGAACCCGGCCTGATCGAGCAGCGAGAGCGGCAGGACATCGAGCTTCTGGCCGTGCTGGAGCGAGCAGGCGGCGTGATAGGCGATGCGGAGCCCCGTCCACAGCATCGGCGGCGTCAGTCCGATCTCGTCGATGAACTCGGTGATGTCGCGGGCGAGCGCCGCAACATAGGCCGCGCGCTCGGCATAGCCGCGGTCGCGCGCAAGGATGTTCCCGTAATCCTTGACCATGGTGCCGCAGCCCGAGGTGGTGACGATGATGGCGTCAAGCGGCTTCTCGCGGATGACGGCGGTCCAGGCATCGATGTTGCGGCGGGCGTAGCGGCGAGCCTCCTCTTCCTTGCCGAGAGAATGCACGAGCGCCCCGCAGCAGGTCTCGTCCTTGACCACGACGACATCGACGCCATGGCGCCTGAGCAGCCTGATGGCGGCGCGGCTGATCGAGGGCGCCAGCACCTCCTGCACGCAACCGAGCATCAGCGCGACGCGCTTGGCCTTGGGGTTCTTGCCGATTTCTGAGCGCGGCCTCGCGATCTTCGTCTTCAGCAGGCGCGGCGGCACGAGCGCGAGCGCGGCGGCGGGCCGTTCGAGGCCCAAGCGCGCGATGAGCCCGCGGAACGGCCGGGCCAACCCGCCGAGCATCAGCGCGAGCCGGAACCGGCCCGGATGGGGCAGCACCTTGCTCAAGATCCAGCGCAGTGTGTGCTGGCGCGGCGTGCGGTGGCCCTTCATCTCGATGCGCGTGCGGGCGAGATCGACGAGATGCATGTAATCGACCCCGCTCGGGCAGGTGGTCATGCAAGAGAAGCAGGAGAGGCAGCGGTCGATGTGATAGGTCATCGACGGCGTCACCTGGCGTTCCTCGAACATCTGCTTCATCAGGTAGATGCGGCCGCGCGGACTGTCGCGCTCGTCCCCGGTGAGCACATAGGTCGGGCAGGTCGCGATGCAAAGGCCGCAATGGACGCAACGCTTCAGGATCGCATCGGCGCGGGCATTGGTCGGATCGGCGAGCTGAACGGCGGTGAAACTTGTTTGCATGGTCCCGCTTAGATCCCCGGATACATGCGGCCGGGATTGAGAATTCCCACCGGATCGAAGGCCCGCTTCAGCGATGCGGTCAGCGCCATTAGCGGCGGATCGAGCGGCTGGAACACGTCGATGCCGGCCCTGGCCTGCGCCTCGGCGCGGATCAGTGTGGCATGACCGCCAAATTCGGCAAGGGTGCGGCGGATCTCGATAGCCCCGGCATCGGAGATGGGCGGCGTTTCGAGCCAGATCAGGCCTCCGGACCAGTCATAGAGCACCCTCACGTCGATCTTGCGCGCTACCGCGCTGACAAGCTTCGGCGCGGTCGAGGGCAGCGTGGAAATGCGCCACAGCGGCCGCCGCGACTTCTGAAACATGCGAAGGGTTCTCACCTCGTGCCAGAAGGTGCGGCTTCGCGCGGCGTCGAGTTCAAGCGCGGGCGCGTAAGCCTGGAGCATCTGCTTCAAGCGGCTGGACCGGTAACGGGCCGAGGCGGGAAAATTCTCGACCCTGATGGCGGTGACGGAGGCGCCGGGATGGGCGAGTTCCTGGTCTGAGAGGTGCTCGGCAAGGCCGGCATGCATATGCACGGTGCCGGTAACCTCGAACGGCGTGCCGAAGGCCATGCACAAGACCTCGACGCCGGTCGGATCGTTAAGACCGAAACAGAGCACGGTGCGCACTTCGCGCGGGGCCGGAAGCACCTTCAAC